>Ga0316217_10004257_pt1 | contig 15633 bp, 14 predicted proteins | sample 1anoAmetaG_FD_203633 | JGI IMG/M metagenome (GOLD analysis project Ga0316217, IMG submission 203633) | Freshwater microbial communities from Trout Bog Lake, Wisconsin, USA - 1anoA | ecosystem: Environmental > Aquatic > Freshwater > Lake > Hypolimnion/Profundal zone | place: USA: Wisconsin... | reverse complement strand
TGTCCTTAAGGTTTTAAATGGAATTCCTAACTAGTGAAATGCTCTCCCAAAGATAAAAACTGCACAAAATGGCAAAACCTCAACTTTAGCGCAGAAGAGTGTGTGAATAAGTGTGAAGTGAATCAAACCTATTATCCTCAGAATAACACCTGCTCATGCCCACCATAAAGGCCTTTCTATGACAAGGAAAAGCTGCTTGCTTGTGTCTAACCTAAATGTGAGAACGGAAGCAAATGGAACAAATATAAACTTAAATGTTCCCCTGAAACAAAAAAATGCTAGGCATGGCAAGAATATAACTTTACCCTTGAAGAGTGTGTGAATCAATGTTAAGTAAATCACACTTTCTTCAAATAAAATGACACTTGTAGTTGTTTCCCTGAAGCGCCACTTTTTGAACCTAAAACAAGAAAATGCATTATTCCTCCCTGCGCAGAAGGAACCGACTGGAATAAAAATCTGAAGAAATGCTCACCTTTGACTAAAAAGTGCCAAGATTGGGAACTCTATAACTTTACTACAGAGCAATGTGACAAGAAATGTGATGTAAATCGTACATACTTCAAATAAAGTGATACCTGTCAATGTTAGCCTTAGTTTCCTATCTTTGACAAAACTACTCGAAGCTGTGTGGAACCTAAATGCTAAGGCCAAAGTCTTTGGAATAAATTCTTACTAAAATGTTCTCCAGTAAAGAAGATTTGTGAAAAGTGGTAATACTACGATTTTTCTACTGAAACTTGCATAGCTAGATGTGAAGTTAACCATACTTACTATCAACAAAACGATAGTTGCTCATGCTTCCCAGAAAAACCCGTTTTCAACAAAACTTCGAGATTGTGTGAGTAGCCTGTCTGCTAAGCTGGCACGAAATGGAATGTCAATCTTAAGAAATGCTCTCCCCTCGATAAAAAGTGTTAAACTTGGCAAGAGTACATCTTCGTTAATGAAACATGCGTGAACAGATGCGAGCCTAATCAAACTTATTTCAAACAAAATGATACATGTTCATGTGTTCCTTTGACCCCTGTCTTTGATAAGACAACAAGGAAATGTGTCTAGCCTAAGTGTCCTGATGGCGAAATTTGGAACAAAACATTGATAAAGTGTTCTCCACCTTGGACACCTCCTCCCTGCCCACTCAACATGGTCTTCAATATGAACGCTTCAGCCTGTGTCTGCAAAGAAGGATACCAATACTACTAAATCTACAAAAGTTGCAAGCCAGTATGCAAAGTAGGCGAATTTTTGAATACTTTGACGATGCTTTGTGAACCAATAAAAGCAGTGGCTGTAAAATGTGGCAAAAACATGTACTTAAGTCCAAGTGGCAAGTGCTAATGCCTTTCTGGTTACATCTTGAGAAGAGATGGCCTGAATTGCAGGTTCAACTGCACTGCAGGCTTCAAATACAGCACAGCCACAAACAGTTGTGAGCTAATCACCTGCCAAAACGGCTATACTTACAATACCAACACACACAAATGCGAAGCCATCATATGTCCAACCGGAGCCTTTTACAACTAAGTCAAAAAGCAGTGTGAGGCTTGTCCTGCTGGATATAACTACAACACAGCAACGAAATTGTGCGAACTCTCAACGACCACTATTTGTCCTCAAGGTTATGCCTTTAACTCAACTACAAAACTGTGTGATTTGATTCCGACGAACTGTTCGGGTGAGCAATATTACAATAACTCCACAAAAACTTGCATGGATTTGCACATAACCAGTCCTCAAGCTGCTAACCTTATCACAAATAGCATGACATCCTATACTGAAAGTTACGTGAAAGCCAAAGCTGCCAATCCCAAGCTCCAAGATTGTAGTTCTCCGACTCCTTTCTACGACAAAACTAGTAAAAATTGTGTACAATGCACTGGAAGTCAGCCTTACTTCAATTTGGAACTAAACAAGTGTCAAGATTGCGGAAGTGGAGTGTATAATAGTACGACTTTTAGCTGTGCTGCGAATACTGCGGCTCGCTACCAATTCGACCCAACGATTGGGCGCTTTGTCATGAACATTTTTTGATGTAAGTGCTTATTATTCTATAAAATACTTGATAAATAGTAACTTAAGAATTTTACTCAATTCCACCTTCAAGCATAGGCATATCATATTTTTCTTTTCAAAACAAGAATAAATGAACACTTCAAGGAGACACGAAGTTCCTCCAAAAATGAAATCACAAGTTATCTGAATCCATTTAAAACAAAACCATCAATTTAAGACTCTCAACAAGTTTCTTTACATTTTTGTGAATGGAAGAGCTAGACTGTGCTTCTTAATTGATTTATTTGTCATCTATAATTATATTTAAGATGTCCCTCAAGGATTTCGAGATTGGAGCAAAACTTGGTACTTTTTTACTAATTAAGGCGAAGGAGCTTACTCAACAGTGTTCAAGGTAGAGAGACTAGCAGACAAGCAGATTTATGCTCTAAAGAAAGTGAAGTTAGCCAATTTGTCCGAAAAAGAAGTTGAGAATGCCCTTAACGAAGTCAGGATTTTGGCAAGTTTGAAAACAAAAAACATAATTGGCTACAAAGAAGTTTTTTTAGAAGGCAAAAACCTTTGGTATTTCAGTTTCAATGTAGCATTATCATGGAGTTCGCTGACGATGGTGACCTTTATCAAAAAATAGTTTAGCATAAGAAGAAAAAAGAGTTTTTCTAAGAAAATTAAATATGGAGTGTCCTCATTCAAACTGTCAGTGGACTCAAAACTCTTCATCAACTCAATATTTTACACAGAGACCTCAAAGTAAAAAAATGTCGATTTAGAGCGCTAATATTTTCTTGAACAAGGCTGGAGATGCCAAGTTGGGAGATTTGAACGTTTCAAAAATAGCAAAAAACGGACTTTTGTACACTCAAACAGGAACTCCTTATTACGCAAGTCCTGAAGTATGGAAAGATGAACCATATGATTCGAAATCAGATATTTGGTCATTGGGTTGTGTGATATATGAGATGACTACGTTGTAACCTCCATTTAAGGCAGAAGATATGTAAGGACTCTTCAAAGCAGTGACTCTTGGAGTCTATCCTCCCATTAACACCAAATACTCAAAAGAATTGGCGCACATTATCAAGCTTATGCTCCAGCAGAAACCTAAAAGCAGACCTTCTGCTGAGAAAATACTTTCTTCTGCTCTCATTCAAAAGAAAATCGAAGAGCTGAATCTCCAATCAACCAAAGATCCCTAAGAGCTAAATCATTAGCTTCTCTCCACCATACGCTTACCGAAAAAACTGCATTATCTTACTGATAGATTGCCAAAACCTAACTACTAGCATCTTTCAGAAAACGATAAAGCTTCCTCAAGTTTGAAAAATAGTCCTTCTTTGAGGCACAAAGACCGAAATTCAAGCAAAGGCAGCCTTCCCCCTTTAATTCAAGTTCTGCAGCCAGGATTGAACTATGTAAAGGGAGATCGAAACAGAAAGAAGAAGATCAATGGCGACATTCTAATGATTGAAGGGCGTTCGAAAATAATTGAGTAAGCAAGGAATGACAATAAAGGAAGAAACCTCTAAAAATAGATCAGAGACGAGCTAAAGAGAATCTACAAAGTAAAAGGTGACCAAAAGAATAAAAGGTCAGATAGGAGCATTGTCTTGCCTCCAATAAAATTATGAATAAATGATTTATTTTTGTTCTTCTTTTAACTTTTGCTTTAAAAAGTATTTGCTTGCTTTTTTTAAAGCATAAATCCAAGCAATTTTTGAATTATTACACTCTGCTTAATTAAGGCATCATATGATTAATAAAGAGCCCTTTTTAATTATCATATAATAAGGCGGGAAACTCAATGAAGGAAAAAACAAAAGACTAGAGAGATGAATTCGAAGAAAAAGTGGGCGTTAAATTCAACGAAGGAGAAAAAACTTTCTTAGGCTTTTTGACCAATTTTAAAACAAAATCTTTCAGAGATAAGCAAAACGATAATGAGGACAGGATGGCAGTACTTTGCTTCTTTCAGAGCGAAGAAGGAGAACTAATAAAATGCATGATTCCTTACCGTCCTTACTTCTACATAGGATTTGAGAAAGGAATGGAAAAGGAAGTGCAATCATACCTTGAGTCCAAAGTCTAAAAAATTGAGTCCATTGAAGTTGTATAGAAGGTTGACCTTTAATAAATAAACCACCTTTCAGGTAGGAAAAAAAATTATCTCAAAATCAACTTTAGAACTGTAAAAGACCTTACAGCAGCAAAACCCTCGATTAAAGGAATCATCGATAGGCGTCGAAAAAGAATCAATAATGACTAAAATATCTTTTATGGGCTAAAAAACAAATAGATAAGAGATATTACAGACCTCATTACCGACATTCGCGAATATGATGTGACCTTTCACTCTCGAGTTTGTATTGACTTGGGCTTGAGAGCAGGCAAATGGTTCAATGTTGAAGTTGAGGATAAGATGATAAAAAGCATTTCACCTGCAGCTGGTCAAAGAGGTATTCCTGAGCTGAAGATTCTCTCTTACGATATCTAAACCGCAAAGGACCCTTTGAAATTCCCAGATGCTGAAAAAGACTAAGTTATGATGATATCTTTAATGTACTAAGGATAAGCTTTCTTGATTGTCAACCGTGGCTTCTGCGGAGATGATGTCAAGTAGTTCGACTACTAGCCAACGCCTTAGTTCTCATGCCATGTTACTGTATTCAACTAACCCTCAGAAAAACACACTTTGCTGAAATTCGGCAAATTTATTCAAAGCTACAACCCCAACATTATTACGAGCTACAACGGAGATAGGTTCGATTATCCTTATCTCAAGCGCAGATTCTAACTCAATTATGTTAAGTTTACTTCGGAAATGGGAGTCACTGAACACGATGGTTAGTTTTACGGCAGTCATATATCTCATTTAGATTGTTTCTATTGGGTTTAAAGAGATGCTTTTCTACCTCAAGGCTCAAGAGGCCTCAAAGCAGTGACAAAAGCCAAACTTAACTATGATCCAATCGAGGTTGATCCCTAAGATATGGTTTGGCTAGCAAAGAACAATACCCAAAGATTGGCTGAGTATTCTATATCTGACAGTGTTGCAACCTTCTTCTTATACATGAAGCACATCCATGGCTTTATCTTTGCTTTGGCAAGCATCATCCCTATGTTTCCGGATTAGGTGCTTAGAAAAGGTAGTGGAACTCTCTGTGAAAACCTTTTAATGGCTTAAGCATACACTCGCTAAATAATATTCCCAAATAAAAAGATAGAAGATATAGACAAGTTTCACAAAGGCTACTTATTAGATACCTAAACCTACACAGGTGGTAAAGTCTAGTGCCTCAGGACAGGTGTTTATCGTGCAGATTTCCCAACTGACTTCACTTTGTAGCCCAAAGCTTTTCAGGATTTAATCTAAAATGTTGACTAAATCATTAAATTTGCAGTCGGGATTTAAGTGCCGCAAGAAGACTTTGAAAGCATAAGTAATTTGAGTTAAGTTAGAAATGAAATAATCACAAGATTACAAAATTTGAGAGATGTCAAAAACCCACATAAATTTGAATCTTTCCCACTTATCTACCACATTGACGTTGCTGCTATGTACCCCAACATCATTCTTACTAATCGTCTTCAACCTGTGGCTATAGTAAATGATCAAATATGCTCTGGGTGTTTGTTTAATCAACCTTAGAATAGATGTAAAAGATAGCTTCAATGGGAGTGGAGAGGCAATACTTTCCCCCTCAACTAGGGTTAATACCTACAAATAAGATAAAAGATGGTAGCAAAGAGTACATTGGAAGGGGCCTAGCTTGAAAAAGCAATAAAAGCTGAAGTCAAAGCATACTCCCAAAGAATCTACAAAAAAACTCACATTTAACTAACCTAAACAAGATCCGACATAGTATGCATGCGCTAAAACTCTTTTTATGTTGACACAGTCAGAGCATTCAGAGACAGGAGATATGAGTATAAGCATCTTGCTAAAACATCTGAGAAGACCTATAAAGATATGCTTAAAGCTAAAGATAACCAAGGTGCAAAAGAGGCTGAAGGAATGATGATACTCTATGAATCCATGCAGTTGGCACACAAAATCATTCTGAACAGTTTTTACGGCTATGTGATGAGAAAAGGTGCAAGATGGTATTCTATGTAAATGGCAGCAATGGTGACCTACCTAGGCTCCAATATTATCAGTGACAGCAGAAACTACATTTAAGGGAGAATTGGCAAACCCCTTTAACTAGATACTGATGGTATTTGGATGTTGTTGCCTTTAGGGTTTCCTGAGTAGGTGAAGATAAACTTCAAGACAGGCAGAAGCTTCAAACTGTCCTATCCTTGCCACATATTGAATCACTTGATTTATGACAAGTACGCAAATGATCAATACCAATGGTTGCAAAACAGCAAAGAATGGAAATACGGCTCAAGAAAATAAATGACTATTTTCTTCTAAATAGACGGACCTTACAAAGCGATGATGATCCCTGCTGCCAAATAGAAGCAGAAGACAACCCAGCTCGACATTCAAGAACATAGCACTCAAATGTTAAAGAAAAGGTATGTTGTGTTCAACTTCAACGGTAAAATCAAAGAGTTCAAAGGCTTCTAAATGAAAAGAAGAGGGTAGCTAAGAATCACCAAAGTTTTCCAGGAGGAAATTTTCCCACAGTACCTTAAAGGAACCACTCTTCAATAATGCTATGCGCATTGTGCGGAAACTGCCAAGAAGTATCTAGCTATCATTCAAAGAGAAGGACAAGCCATGGATACTCAATAGATATTAGATTATCTCCAATAGTCAAGAGTCCTCAGCCGTGAAATTACAGATTACGGCAACTCTAAGGGTGTGGCACTAGGCTCTGCACGAAGATTAGCCGAGTTTTTAGGCCCTTAGATAGTAAAAGGAAAAGGAGGTCTTTGTTGCTACTACGTAATTTCAAGGTATCCTCAAGACCGACCTGTAACTTAAAGAGCAATTCCAACTCAAATATTTGATGCTGAAATGTAGGTTCAAAGATAATTCCTCTTCAGATGGACAAGAGATGATAATTTACTGAAGGGAGATGTTGACATAAGAAAAATCCTTGATTGGAATTATTATTTTGATAGACTGTCGACTCAAGTACAGAAAATGGTATGCATCCCTGCAGTGCTTCAAGGTATTCCTAATCCTGTCCCTTAGATTTAGTTGCCTGAGTGGTTGCAAAAGAAGACGTTTGATATGAGACATCACAAACAAATGAAACTTTTGTCATTTATACAACAACCGAAATCCACTCCTCACCATTTGCTTCCTCAAAGTGCAAGAAAAGATTAACTATCGGCAATCAAAGAAAAGAAGGAAATTTTACTATCAAGTAATTCTAAAAATGCCTCAGAGCCAAGATCACATAAACAGAACAAGTTTTCGATGATGAAAAGTTTCAAAAGCTGGCTAGGAGACCAGAAAAGAATTTGGAAGTAGAAGAAGCCAGATAACCCTCACGAAATAAGCAGAAGCGGAGAGACTAAGTCAATTCTGCAGATAATTCCTTAAAAAACTCCCGGGAATTTCAATGTTTGGTATTGGTCTGCAGGCAGAATCCAGCAGCTTCTGCTAACAATGAGGAGGAGATATTACTCTGAGGGAAGAGGCAACAAAAAGGCTCCAAGATAAGAAGGAGATGTGATCTAAGTCATTGCTGACGAGGATATCTTCATAAAGCAACAGGAATACTTTGAGACATTCATCGGAAAGAAGTTTTATTAAACAAGACTGCCTCTAATGATAAACTTGATTATGAAGAAAGGAAATCTCTGGAGAACAGGCAAGCAATCAATGGCTTATAGAGAGGAGGAAATCCAGTAGGTTTTCGGAGACTATTTGCCTAATTTAGATAGATCTCCTCTTCCAGCTGTTTACCTAATCCATGAAAAAGTGCTTTCCGGAAGATCCATTTGGGCGGTTATTATTCCCAAATACCATGAAAACTACTTCGCATTTGTGGACAAGTCAAAAGGTGCTAATCACGACTAGTTGTTGACACTTGCTCGAAAAATACTAAAGCAAAGATAAGGAGGATAAAGTTAAAAAATTTCAATTGACTCCTTCGGTGAGGAAAAGTAAGCAGGAATCGCAATCAACAAAAAGCTGTAGTCTTTATCAAACCAGTTAAAACAGAAATTTCTGACCGTTTTGAAAGCTGACAGCATAAGAACCACAAAATAGTTGGGAGTCACCTTCTTAGAATAGTAAGGTCCAGTGTTGTTGATGAATAGGATAAATGTATAAAAGGCCGAGATCTTGGATTGGAAGAAGAAATCGCTGAAAGCAGTACTTGAAGACAGCGAAACTAAGCAATAAATCGATGGCCTGATAATGTGGGCTAGATATGCTCAAATACCACTCTGCAACCTAGAGAGAGGAGCTCAGCTGTTAGACAACATCAGCAATATCCAGCTGGGCAGACTTCTTCATGGAGGTGATCAGATAACTTGGTGGAATGACTTCAATTCTTAACTTGTTACCACCTATGAGTCCACAGCTTTTTCAGGTAAAATCGTCAATCCTGGCATCTTCAGCAATTACTGTGTCGAAGTTGCGATGGAGAATTTAGCAGTGAATACGGTGGCCTTGGCTGAATAGCTCGGTTTGGAAGATAGATAGACTGCAGGTTTGGTGACCAAAGCTAACAACAATACTGGCACTAAGTGGTAGTCTTTGGACGAAATGGGGCAAGTGAAAAAAGCCTTTGAGTATGTGAGGAAAATGGTCAAGTTGTGGGTAAAGGAGTATGAATAAACTGAATCCATGTGGGCCAATGAGTTATTGCGAAATTTCCATAGGTGGATCACAACCCAATCTGGGGCACTTTACGACCCTCTTCTCACTCGATTAACAAACGAACTAATGAAAAAGGTCTTTCATTTGTTGGCTCGGAGACTGTAACAACTGGGCTTGCGTATAGTTCATGCAAACTATACCAAAATTCTGGTGACTACCTAGAAGCACACCCCGGTTGAAGCCAGAAACTGCGTCTAGTATGCATTGAGGAAATGTGTGCAGGACAACCAAAAGCTATTCCGATATATTGGTCTGACCCCTTGCTAATAGCTCTATAAGGCCTTGGTCCTCAAAGATCAATTCAACTTCGTGAGTGTTTTGTAGACCGGCGGATTCTACTATAAGTTGGATATGACTGAATTGATGAGTCCTCCCATAGCTAAATACTTTAGGCTCATGCTTATCACCTTCGTCCAAAAACTGGCTGGAGTTCAGGAAGAGCTTATTTAGGAGTTTGGACAAAATAAAATGCAGCTTTTCTTGGATTACGAGAATCTAATGATCGAAAGACTCAACTAGTACGTCAAGAACGATTTCGTGGTGACAATGGTTTAGGTGCTCAGAAAGCTGCAAAACGATTGGTAGGCACTGAAATAAAAGAAGAAAAACCAGCCAGCAACTGATGAGTAATCACAAGCTGAAGAAGAAAAGAGTTTGAAGGATTCGGAATAGGAGGAGTTATAAAACGATAGCTTTATAGACGATGGCGTGGACGTGAGCTAGCAGAAATAGGAGTCTGCGGTAGAGTAATAAAAAATGGACATCTAGTGGAAAGACGAATCTGAACTGGAGTCATTAGTCTAAAATACCTATGCCTTTCTCAACAACAGCTAGCCTCTCAGAGACGTTTTGCATTATGCCAGAAAAAACTCGATTTTGTAGTTGAGGAAAGAACCCTCACTTGATTACGGGTCAATCAAACCCATTTATCCCTCCTTTGAGCTGCCGTGCTCCAACTGCTACCTTGTGAACTAGCAGCCCGGAAACTGCTCGCACTGCGATAGTCCGCTGAGTTGTACAAAGTAGTTGTAAAGGACTGTCTGGAAGATGATGCAAGAACAGGGAAGAGACCTCTACTGCAGTATGTGCAACAGAATCAAGCAGGACTACCTAAGGAAGTGCGGCTGCGGAGGCAAGTGGGTTCTAAGGGAGTTCCCACTTAACTGGGTGCCGTTTACCCAGAGGAAGGGCAAGGAGTGGACTTTCGTTAATGAGGTCTTCCAATTTATGGGGATAGCTTGATTGATACGAATATAAAATTTAATTGGCCTATGGATAGTATTGATACATACTTCAGAGAAGTCTACTACATAGTAACTACCATCAGTGACCCTGAGACTCCCTTGGCCCTCAAAAACACTCTGAAGAGAGATTTACTAAAAACTATGGTGATTGGGTCGAGTGTGATGGTCTTCTTAAGATACGGCAATCATCTCAGATACTACATATTTAAGGACTATGTGAAAGCTGGGCTTTTTGGGTTTGGGCTTGGGCTGGCGTATTCGCCGTACTACCTTGGCAAAAAAATTGATAGCCACAAGTAATTTGATCTTTTGAATTGATTATAATTTGTGCTCAGCTCAGGGAAGCAACCAAAAATATGAACTAAATAACTTTTCTAGATTGGCGGTCCTAATTAGCAATTAATCAGCATTGGAGTGTCACATATCTTGACAGGGTCGATAGGGAAAGCTGCGCGTTTTGTAAATGAAATGGAGTGAGTAATAATAGATTTCTTTCTTGGCAAAGCTGAAATGTTGTTATAGGGTTTAATAGATAAAATTCTATATTTTATCTGTGTGGCTACTAAACTAGCCAATTAGAATGACTTTTGAAGTCGATTGGAATCTAATAATAAAAGTATATAAAAAGCGAAGGAGAGAAAGATATAAGGAAAATTATTGAAATGTGAGTGAAATCTTGTTTCTTTCGGATGTCCAGCATGGTCAAATTTAGTCGATATCCCCCTTATAATTCTTCCTGATTCCTATACCCTATTTCAATACAATATTACATTTAATAATGATCAAAAAATTCATATTGACTCCTTTGCGGCTCCTGCCGTCTCACATGCCCAAATACAGCCTTAAATCCTCCCTATCTTTCTGCTTCTCAACCAACCAGCAGCCAGAGGGTGAGGCCGAGGGCGAGCTGGATAAGGGTGCTGACCGAGCAGCCAACTTTTACCGCAACAGCGTCCGCAGAATCAACATTAACGACAAGGGAAGAGGCAAGTTCACTGAGCATCACCTGGTGAGACTCATCAAGCTGACTGAACACCTAGACCAAACTCAGTTGCTCTTCGAAGCATACTACAACTACCTCGGCCATTTCACCGTCATCAGCAACTCCACAGTTGACAAGATGCTGTTGAAGGTGCTCACTTTCCCCAACTTCCCACTCAGCTCAGTGCTTGAGGTCTACCAGAACCATAACTATCTCGCATACTACCCGGGGTACGCAGTCACAAAGCAGTTGCTAGTTGTGAGTGAGAGCAACCCGTAGGCACTGGGGAAGGTGCTGCTGATGCTTTCGAGGAGTCCTTTGGTCAAGTGGGACGAGTAAATCGTACATTTTCTGCTTGATGTGTTGAAAAAAGACACTACTCCTCAGCTGGTATTTTCAACTACCATTAAGCTTCTTGCGCAGAGGCAGGTCTTGAACATACTCGGCTTGAAGCTCACTAACCTCGAGTTGCTGAGCCTTATCTCTCAGAGAATCATCCAAAGGTACGAAACTGTGGGCGTCTATAGCGTGAAACCTTCATAGTTTTTGGTCAGCCTGCTCAACCAAATAAAAGAGAAAGAGCAGCTGACAGAAGATATCAACTTCCAGCTGGCCCTAGTCAGCTTAACTTTCGGAGTGAAGTAAAATCTATATGAGCACATTATAGCTATCAAGGACAAACAGAAATAGCAGCAGCTTTTCGGCTACTTCAAGCAGGTCAACCCCCTCTTCATCACCCAGGCTGCTGAGTACTTCCACACCTTTCAACTCAGCGAGGAACTCAAGGCCCATCTCTAAGCACTCAGATCGCAGTAATGATAGCAATGTTGATATGACTAAAACCACTAAACCATCACTCCGGCTTGTCAGTCGAACGATCGATGTTGGCGGTTTCCATGAGGAATTGTCTTTCTCGCATGACTTGACTGGCGTGTAACTTGAGGGGTTGCTAGCCATTGACTTTTAGTTGTACTCCGGAGGGGTTGACTTTGTCCAGGTTTTTTAGGATTTGCTAAGTTGTAGTTTTCAGATAGTCTTTGCTATTTCGGTTCTCCATGTTGCTCACAGGCATATGGATTTTGTTATGGGGCCCGAAATAACTGCTGTATTCGTTTGCAGGGATTTCGTCGGCTATCTCTTGCCCGCAGATGATAGAAGTTTCGTAGGCCCAACAGCGAGCCACGTTTCTCAGTGTGTACCCGCCTCCTCCCAAGAACAAAATCGGGACGTTGAACTTCTTCAAGTATTCAGCTGCAAAGCCATGTCCTTTGACAGATAAATTGAAACATCCCAACCTATCTCCCGAGAGGCTGTCAGCGCCACTTTGAAGCACAATCGCGTCAGGTCTAAAATTTTCCATGATCTTAGAGATAACAGGCTGAAAGATCATTTAGAAGCTCTAATCATCAAGTCCCTAGTCAAGAGGGAAGTTGACAGCGTGATAGGTCCCTGCTTCTCTCCCAATATCATCAATGTGACCCGTTCCAGGGAAGTCCTTGAATTTGTGGAAAGAGCACGTCATCACCCTATCTGTAAGATAAAAAGCCTATTCAACCCCATCCCCGTGATGAATGTCTATATCAACGTACAGCACCCTTTGATAGACCTTCAGTAGCTAGAGGATTGCGAGTACACAATCGTTGATGTAGCAGAACCCTGAGGCCTAAGACTGTCTGGCATGGTGGAGTCCACCGGACCAATTGATCCCATAAGTATATTTGCCCTCAGCCAAAAGAGCAGCAGTGACTACGATAGAGACAAAGGTACCAGTAGAGCCAGAGGTGTAGCTCAGACAGTAGTCATACAATCTTTCCATGACGGGACAGTCAGAATTGAAATTGGCCTGGTAGAGCCGATCTCCGAGTTTGGTTTTGTTTTCGGGAGTCACAGTTTGGATGAGTTCTATGTACTATTGGGAGTGGAAGGCGCAAAGTTTCTATTAGTCGGCGAAGTGCTCGCTGAGGTTAACATGCTCAGGGCCCTGAGTAGGTCCAAATGTACCACTGTTTCGAAGTGATTGTCGAGTTTGTACTTGCGCACTATTTCGTCAGTCATGGCCACCCTGAGAGGTTTCATGGGATGGCCGAAGGAGTAGTGGTAGGTGCTGATCATTTAGTCGAAGTAATAAACCACATTCTTTTTGTTCTCCATCATTCTATATTTCCTACAAACTAGTCTTTATTTAAAACCTAAATGCGCCTTATTTCGCCTGTTCATACGCTAGCAGCAATATTATTAAATTTTGTGGCTCCCTTCATATTTTATATCTTCTCATTTAAACCCGAACTATGGACCAAGATTAGTTCAATGACTTCTAACAACCACCCCAGAACAATAGTGATTAACCTCACCAAAATAATCACTCAGAACATCCTTCGGCCAAAGACTCAAGTAATTTGCTCGGGAACAATCTCTTTGATTTTGGTACCACTCCCATCTACCCTTCTTCGTCACTTGCGACTAACCCTCTTTAATAATCAAGCCGAGATACTGGCAGCAATGGTTTAGAGGATTCTTACTGGCCGCATTTAAACAAAATGATGAGTGAAAATTTGTCATCAGTCCAACCCATTTCGATCAATTTTGAAAAAAGCCATTCACAGTTAGAACACAAAATCGATATCTTCGATATCCCGAACAGCTTACTTCCTTAAAACAAGACTCAGCTACCCGAAAGTGCCATTGGTCTAAAAGAAGAGTTCGTTTTTTAGGACTATGCTAAAATAAAAGTAGAGGAAAAACCAAAAACCGATCAATATTTTTCATTCAATAACCAATCCGACTAGAGTTAAGCCTTTAATGACTTTCCTGCCTAAAAATAACCCTCGCCATAAGTAAAACTCTAATAGCCAAACATATAAGCAAAGGAAAATTCGTTAATATTCTAGAAACCCATTGAAAATCACACAGCCCTAACATCGATTTAGCCCTAAGGAATCAACAATCAAGCAAATAGCAGAGCTTAAGAAGAAAAACTACGAAAATAGTCATAGTAATTCGTATTCTAAGAAGCAATACATCCCAAATAGTAGCTGGCTGCTGAGATAAGGCAATAAAAGCAATAGCAAGATTTTGTGTTTGAATCTTAGTAGCTCAACAACTAAAACTTTTTGGAAATATCAAATTTCAAAGTTTAATAAACTGGGCATAAATAAAACACAGAAAAGCAAAACTAGTCATAATTATAAGACATCTAAGGATTGGTCAACAACACTAACATTCAAACAAATACAAGTTCATATCCATAAGAAAGACAAGATCAAAGGTAGAAGGTATAATCAGCCCATTTAGACGAAGATTAGGAATTCGGAGACTATGAAGAGACTGTGACGAACACAGTCTAGCCTTCCAAGGTTGGAAAAGAGACGATTTCGAATCATGTCTAAAAACTCTAAAATCTGGTCTAAATCCAGGAAGAGCTGATACCTTACGGAAGCAACGCCACAACCAAAAAGAAGTAGCTCGAATAGCTAGTCAGTTTCTTGCCAAACTTCAGCTACCTGTTCTCCGCAGCGTTCCAGTCACTCTGATATCTATTTACTCTATTGATGACTTTATAACAAATTCTGAGGCTTTGATAATGTCTTGTGTTATTTCAACTAGCATTATATTTAATAAGTGAAATGTCAGGCAAAGACGATTTTCTAAAGACTGACCTCTTCAAGGATATTCGCAAGCTAATCAACATCATTGACTAGGTACGAGACTACGGGCTCGATAAGGAAATGTCCCTTCCCAGGATTGCGGTTCTTGGAACCCAATCCAGCGGCAAAAGTTCACTTCTTGAAAATATTGTTGGCCTTGATTTCCTACCCAGAGGGTCAGGTGTGGTGACTCGAAGACCGCTTTAGCTCAGGTTAGTGCACATAGATCAGCGTAAATATGTGGTAAAGTAGGTAAAGGGGATGGCAAGCCTTACGCAATATTCGAAAATGATACAACCGGCAAAATTTACACGAATTTCGGAGATGTCAGACTCAATATCGAGAAACTTACCGACGATGTCGCAGGCAAAGGTGGCCAGATTGTCAACGACCCTATCAAACTCAAAGTTTACTCGAATGATTGTCCTGATTTGACCATCATTGATTTGCCAGGAATCACTAGAATAGACGTGAAAGGACAGAAGGATGTTGAGAGAGTTACGACTGAAATGGCTGGATTTTACTGCAAAGATCCCAAGACCATCATCCTTTGCGTCATTCCCGCCAACCAGGATTTGGCGATTTCTGACGGCTTGAAGCTGGCTAGAGAGTGGGACAAGATGGGCTAAAGGACGATTGGGGTCATCACCAAGATAGATATCATGGATAGAGGTACTTCAGCAAGAAAATCACTGATGAATGAGGAAATCCACCTTAAGTTGGGATACATTGGGATTGTCAACAGGGCACAAGAAGACATCATGAACCGAGTCCCAGTTGAAGTCGCACTCAAGAGAGAAATGTAGTTTTTCACCAAGCATAAAGATTATACAGACTTGACTGAAAGAGTGGGTACAAGGGCACTGACTTGCAAACTTTCATAGCTTTTGGTTGAAGCAATAAAAAGGTCTTTGCCTGATATCATCAAGCAGATTGAGGAAAAGCTAGATGAGCTAAGAG
>Ga0316217_10004256_pt1 | contig 15634 bp, 12 predicted proteins | sample 1anoAmetaG_FD_203633 | JGI IMG/M metagenome (GOLD analysis project Ga0316217, IMG submission 203633) | Freshwater microbial communities from Trout Bog Lake, Wisconsin, USA - 1anoA | ecosystem: Environmental > Aquatic > Freshwater > Lake > Hypolimnion/Profundal zone | place: USA: Wisconsin... | reverse complement strand
GTTGCCGCGCTTGATCCCCTCCTTGAAGCCCTTGTCGCAGGCGGGGATGTACTCGCGGGGGATCGAGCCGCCGACGATGTCGTCCAGGAACTCATAGGCCTCGACCGCGTCGTCGGGGAGCGGCTCCATGTAGCCGTTGACGCGCGCGAACTGACCGGAGCCGCCGGTCTGCTTCTTGTGCGTGTAGGCGATCTCGCTCCGCTGCGTGATGGTCTCGCGGTAGGCCACCTGGGGCTTGCCGGCCACGACGTCGCAGTTGTACTCGCGACGCATGCGCTCCATGTAGATGTCGAGGTGCAGCTCGCCCATGCCGCTGATGATGGTCTGCTGCGACTCCTCGTCCTGGTGCACGCGGAAGGTCGGGTCCTCCTTCGTGAAGCGGTTCAAGGCCTTCGAGAAGTTCGTCTCTGCCGACCGGTCCTTGGGGGCCACCGCGAGCGAGATGACGGCGGCCGGCACGTGCATCGACGTGAGGGTCACCTGCATCTTGCCGTCGGTGAACGTCTCGCCCGAGCTCGCCTCGACGCCGTAGAACGCGACGATGTCCCCGGCCTCGGCCGACGGAATCTCCTCGCGGTCGTCCGAGTGCATGCGGAACATGCGGGGGACGCGCACCTTCCGGTTCTCGTTCGAGATGTTGTAGATCGTGTCGCCCGCGGAGATCGTCCCCTGGTAGACGCGGAAGTAGGTCAGCTGGCCGTACTTGTCCTGCTGCAGCTTGAACGCGAGGCCGACGAACGGCTTGGTGGGGTCGGAGTCGATGACGACCTTCTCCTCGCCCTTCAGCTGGTCGTGCCCCTCGTTGATGACCTCGGTCGGGTTCGGCAGGTAGTAGGTCACGCCGTCGAGCAGGAGCTGGACGCCCTTGTTCTTGTAGGCGGACCCGCACATCACCGGCGTCATCTTGAGCGCCAGGGTCGCGCGCCGGATGGCGGCGCGGAGCTCCTCCGTCGAGACGGGCTCCTCGTTCAGGAACTTCTCGGCGAGCGCGTCGTCGACGTCCGCAACCTGCTGGACGATCTCCTCGCGGGCCGCCTTGGCGCGCGCCGCGTACTCGGCCGGCACGTCCGCCTCGCGGACGATCTCCCCGTCCTCGCCGTCGAAGAAGTAGGCGCGCGTCGTGACGGCGTCGATGATTCCGGCGAACTTGTCCTCGGCGCCCATGGGCACCTGGAGCATGACGGGGTAGTGCCCGAGCTTCTCCTTGAGCATCGCCGCGACGCGCTCGTAGTTGGCGCCGGGGTTGTCCATCTTGTTGACGAAGGCGATGCGCGGGACGTGGTAGCGCTTCATCTGCCGGTCGACGGTGATGGACTGGCTCTGGACGCCCTTGCCGGAGTCGAGCACCAGGATCGCGCCGTCGAGGACCCGGAGCGCGCGCTCGACCTCGATGGTGAAGTCGACGTGCCCTGGGGTGTCGATGATGTTGATGTTGTAGTCTTCCAGCTGCTTCTGCGAGCCGTTCCAGACGCAGTAGGTCGCGGCCGACTGGATGGTGATCCCCTTCTCGCGCTCGAGGTCCATCGAGTCCATCTTGGCCCCGACGCCGTCCTTCCCCCGGACCTCGTGGATTTCGTGGATGCGCCCCGTGTAGAACAGGATGCGCTCCGTGAGGGTCGTCTTGCCCGAGTCGATGTGGGCAGAGATGCCGATATTGCGGATACGTGGGAGGGGGATTCGGGTTGCCATGATTTCTTGGCTCCGCCACCTAGCGAGACTTGGGCCGAAAGGGAAGCAGTTGTGCACGCACCCCTCGCGTTCTCGTCGCCCTTCCGGTCCCGATCGGGCGCCCGGGCGCTCGCCGGCGCCCCTCGACCTGACACGGAGCGCCTCGCTATATTCGGCCGATGCACGCGGCCCCGTGGATGCTCGGCGCGCTCGCGGTCCTGGCGATCGCGTACCGCTACTATTCGGCGTTCCTGGCCGCCCGCGTCCTCTGCCTCGACGACGCGCGCGTCACCCCGGCGCACCGGCTCGCCGACGGGCAGAACTTCCACGCCACCAACCGCTGGGTCCTCTTCGGCCACCACTTCGCCGCCATCAGCGGGGCGGGCCCCCTCATCGGCCCTGTCCTCGCGGCGCAGTTCGGCTTCTACCCCGGGTTCCTCTGGATCCTCTTCGGCGTCGTCCTCGGCGGCGCGGCGCAGGACTTCGTCATCCTCGTCGCGAGCACGCGCCGGGGGGGCCGCTCGCTCGCGGACATCGCGAAGGATGAGCTCGGTCCGACGCTCGGCCTCGTCACCGCGCTGGCCATCCTCTTCATCATCGTCATCGCCCTCGCGGGGCTCGGCAACGTCGTCGTCGGGGCGCTCGCCGAGAGCGCCTGGGGCGTCTTCACCGTCGGCGCCTCCATCCCGATCGCGCTGGCGATGGGGCTCTACATCTACAAGGTGCGGGGCGGGTCGGCGCGCGGCATACAGGAGGCGACGGCCGCCGGCTGCGGGCTCCTCTTCCTCGCGCTCGTCCTCGGCAAGACGCTCGGCGACTCGTCCTTCGCCGCGCACCTGCGGTGGTCGCGCACGGCGCTCACGCTGGCGATCGCCGGCTACGGCTTCGTGGCGAGCGTGCTCCCCGTCTGGGCGCTCCTCTGCCCGCGCGACTACCTCTCGAGCTACCTGAAGATCGGGACCATCGCGCTCCTCGTCGTCGGCGTCGTCGTCGTCAACCCGCCGCTGCAGATGCCGGGGACGACGCAGTGGGTCCACGGGGGCGGCCCCATCCTCAAGGGGCCGGTCTTCCCGTTCGTGTTCATCACCATCGCCTGCGGCGCCATCAGCGGCTTTCACGCGCTCGTCGCCAGCGGCACCACGCCCAAGATGGTCGACCGCGAGACCGACTGCCGGGCCATCGGCTACGGCGCGATGCTGATGGAGGGGCTGGTCGGGATCACCGCGCTCATCGCGGCGTGCGTCCTCCCCCCCGAGGACTACGTCGCGATCAACACCGACCCGAAGGTCGCGGTCGTCGCCTCGGCCGCCACGCACGGCGAGGGGGTCGCTCGCTCGGCCGACGAGCTCGCGCGGGCCCTGCCGGCCTTCGACTCGCGCGACCGAGGGCTCCTGGGGATCGGGGCGGCGTCCATCGGCGGCGACGGCGTCATCCGTGGCCTCGCGCCGGTCCCGGCCTCGAAGGCGCTCGCGCTGTCGAGCCCCGCCCTCGCCGCGCTCGGGTACCACGTCGACCCCAGCGAGCCGCGCGCCACCACGCTCGACGAGGCCGACTTCGCGCGGATGGGGATCCACGTGAAGGAGCTCCCGGCGCTCGCGCGCTCGTCGGGCGAGGTCGTCGCCGCCCGCACGGGGGGTGGCGTGTCGCTGGCGGTCGGCATGGCGCGCATCTTCAGCGGCTTGCCGGGGATGAACGCGCTCCTCGCGTACTGGTACCACTTCGCGATCATGTTCGAGGCGCTCTTCATCCTCACGACGATCGACACGGGGACGCGCATCGGACGGTTCCTCCTGCAGGAGCTCATCGGTCGCCTCCACGCGCCGCTAGGGCAGCCGGGGAGCCTGGCGGGAGGGGTGGGCGCGACGACGGCCATCGTGGGCGGCTGGGCCTATTTCATCCTGACCGGGAACATCACCACGCTCTGGCCGATGTTCGGCGTCGCCAACCAGCTGCTCGCGTGCACGGCGCTGGCGATCGCCACCACCATCCTGCTGCGCGAGGGGGCGAGCCGCTTCTACGCGCTCGTGACGGTCCTCCCCCTCGCCTTCGTCTCGACGACGACCATCAGCGCGGCCGTGATGAGCATCACGACGATCTACCTCCCGATGACGCGGGTCGCCGCCACGCGCGCGACCGGCTGGGTCGACGCCGCCTTCACGACGTCGCTCCTCGCCTGCATCGTCATGATCCTGCTCGGGAGCGGCGCCCGCTGGGTCCGGACGCTGCGCGCGCCTCGCGAGGACGCTGGCGCGAGGCAGGCGCTCGCCACCTGACGTCCAGTGGCCCCCGCGCCCCAGGTGGCGTCGGGCCCCCTCTCCCGTCGAAGGGCCCGATACAGCGCGAGCGGCGACGCGAGACACGGCGCACCTGCGCCGACAAAAGAGGGAAAGCCCACCCCTGGGGGCAGGCTTGCACGCCGGCCAGGCCGGACTCTCTACTTCTTCGCGGCGGGCTTCGCGTCGGCCGCCGACGGGTTGTAACCCTCGGGGTGGACGGCGAACTTCGGGGTACCGAGGGCACGGCGCTCGCGTTTGTTGCGCTTGCCGTTGGTGGTGGCCTTGCGCTTCCTGATGCGCTCGAACTGCTGAGTCGATGAAACCATGGTGAAGAGCTCCGGATCGGGGGGCGCACCCTCGCGCACGTGCGACGTGTTGTCAACGCCTCCCGTCCGGGAGCCCCCCGCCGTCGGCGACGAACGCCCCGTCGGGCGGGGAGCTGGCGTCGGGGGGGGACGGGGCGCCGGTCGGCGTGACGGTCACGACGACGGAGGCCGGGAGGCCTGGGACGCGTCTCATCGACGCTGCTACGACGACGTAGGTGTAGTCGCCGGGGGCCGCCGGGGCCTCGACGAGGAGGCTATAGACGCCATCGGGGTGAGGCCCCCCGGGGACGGCGGGAGAGGGGGGGGCGAGAGCGCCAGCCCAGCCGATCGCGGGCTGGACCAGGAAGATGTCGCCGGAGAGGGGATCGGACGCGGCTCCGGCGGCGACCTTCACGGCAAAGGTGACCGGGGCGAGCGGCCCCACGACGGCGGACGACGCCGTGAGCTCCGTCACCGTCGGGAGGAGCCCCCCGCCGCCGTCGGCCCGTGGCAAGGGGGCTAGCCCGACCTGGACCTCGGGTGCCGCGGCGTCGAGCGAGGGGACCGCGAGCGCGACCAACCGCTGCTCTGCCCGTCCAGCCGAGAAGACGTGGAGGCCGATCTCGCCGACCGGCACCGTCAGCGAGAAGGCACCGGCGTCGTCCGTCAGCCCCGCGTAGCGGATGAACGGATCGACGTCGATCGTCGCCGCGAGGCCCCCGTCCGCCGCCAGCCCCGCCGGGGCCGGTCGATCGAGCCCCCCAACCTCGACGACGAGCACTGCGCCGGGCACCCCGGCGTCCGCGGCCAGGACGACTCCACGGAGCAGGGCGGGCGCTGGGGGGGGTGCGGCCGCCTCGACTCCCGCGGTGGTCGCGTCGAAGGACGACGACGAGATGGCGGTGGGGGCGGCTGGAGCGCCCGTCTGGCCGCCGCAGCTAGACGCCGTGACGGCGAGCAGACCCGCCGTGACCCTCCGGAATGCCCAGGCCACGGTCCCCTCCCCTAGTTGGGGCGGATGTTCACGTTCGCGGAGTAGCTGTCCTGCGAGAACGGGGGGACCGACGCCTTCATCATCGCCTTCTTGATGCACTCCTCCTCGGGGTTGCCGGCGGCGGGGCCGGTCACGACCACGGCGGTCACCGAGCCGGACGAGGAGAAGGTGACGTTGGCGCGCGACGGGGCGTCCCCCGCGTTGAGGCAGGCGCGAGCCCCGGGGGTCGCCCGGAGGAGGGCACCGGTGACCGCCCCCTGGGACGGCTTCTGCGGAACGCTCCCCGGGGCGAAGGCGGGGGCAGCCGGGCCTTCCGGGGCAGCCGCGGGGCCGGGGGCCCCTCCCCCACCGACCGCATGCTCGACGGCAGCGCCGAGCGCGCCAGGCGTCACGGGCGGCGTGGGGGTCGAGTTGGTGGACTGGGCCATCATCGCGGAGAGCGCCGAGACGGTCGACCCACCAGCCCCTTCCACGGCGGGCCCCTTCGAAGCGGCACCGCCGGGCCCCTTGCGCCCCCCGACAGACGGGACGGTCACGCCGCCACCGGCCCGCGGTGTGTCCGGAGCGGACGGCGACGCCGAGGCGACGGCGCTCGCCACGGCAGACGGGGAGCTGACGGCCGCGACAGGGGCGGCGCTCGAAGGGGGGGGCGCCACGGGGGCGAGCGCCGCCGAAGGGGGGGGGCTCGCGGTGTCCTGCGCCCCCGCGACCGGCTTCGGTCGGTTCAGCATCGTGACCACGCCGGCCGCCACGACCGCCGCGCCGAGCCCGACGAGGACCCAGGTGAGCGTCCCCTTGCCGCCAGGCGCCTCGGCCGGGCCGGCGACCGCCGCGGTCGCAGCGCCGCGGACGGGCGATGGGGTGGCGGCGACGGGCGCGCTGGGCGGCGCCGAGGGGGCTCCGCTCTTCGGTCCCGAGCTCACGGCCGGAGGGGGAGGGGTGGAGGACGGGGGGACGACGGCGGGGGTCTCGTCCTCGAAGAGCGGCGCGGCGGCGAGCGGGGTCGTCTTGGCGCGGTCGGCCCCGGCCTGGTCCATCTGCGCGATCGCCTTCAGGTCGACGATGCCGGAGTCGTGCTCGGTGACGACCGGGGCGACGGCGGCGGGGGCAGGCGTCTTGGACGAGCTCGCGAGCTTCGCGAGGTCCTGCAGGTTGCGTCGGTCGCGCTGGGACGGGGGGCTATTGCTCATCTTCCACTCTTTCGCGGCGGGCGGTCGTTCGAGGTCGGGCGCTCGGGGCGGGGCTCGTCGCGGAGGACCCGGGCCGGACACGAAGTACGCTCTTCGTATCAGTTTAGCCCCTTGTGAGCGGGAAAGTCATGGAACGTGCGGACGGTCTCCTCCCCCGGGGCGCCCGGACTTCCACTAGAGTGCGCCCATCGCGCCAGGCGCGAAGGGAGATCACGATGACCCAGACGCTTCTCGATCAGCTGAAGACGATGACGATAACGGTGGCGGACACCGGGGATATCCACTCGATCGAGAAGTACAAGCCACGCGACACGACGACCAACCCGTCGCTGATCACGGCCGCCGCGCAGATGCCCGAGTACGCGGACGTCGTCGACGAGGCGCTCGTCTGGGCGCGGGCGAAGGCCGCCGGCGACACGGGGAAGATCGTCGGCCTGGCCATCGACCGGCTCGCCGTCGAGTTCGGCATGCGCATCCTCAAGATCGTCCCCGGCCGCGTCTCGACCGAGGTCGACGCGCGCCTCTCGTTTGACACGAAGGCGACCATCGACAAGGCCCACTACCTCATCTCGCTGTACGAGGCGGTCGGCATCCCGCGCGAGCGCATCCTCATCAAGATCGCCTCGACCTGGGAGGGGATCCGAGCGGCCGAGGTGCTCCAGAAGGAGGGGATCCACTGCAACCTCACCCTCCTCTTCGGGCTCCACCAGGCCGTCGCCTGCGCCGACGCGGGGGCGACCCTCATCTCGCCGTTCGTCGGGCGGATCCTCGACTGGTACAAGAAGTCGACCGGCAAGGAGAGCTACCCCGCCGCGGAGGACCCGGGGGTCCTCTCGGTGCGGCGCATCTACGAGTACTACAAGAAGTTCGACTACAAGACCGAGGTCATGGGGGCGTCGTTCCGCAACATGGGGGAGATCGTCGAGCTCGCGGGCTGCGACCTGCTCACCATCGCGCCGACCCTCCTCGGCGAGCTCCAGGCCGCCACCGGCACGCTCGTCCGCAAGCTCGACCCGGCGGTCGCGGCGAAGTCGTCGATCGAGCGCGTCACGATGGATGAGGCGACGTTCCGTCGCATGCACCAGGAGGACAAGATGGCCTCCGACAAGCTCGCCGAGGGGATTGACGGGTTCTCCAAGGCGCTCGTCGCCCTCGAGAAGCTCCTCGCCGCCCGCCTGACGACGCTCGCCGCCACGTAACGCGGGCAGAGCCGGACGGACACGGAAGCTCGCCGCGCTCTCCACAGAACACGGCCGGACCGACACCGGGCTCGCCGCGCGGTCGACGGAGACGCCGGCGGGGGGGCGGGAGAGCTGCTCGCTACTGGCCGACGGTGCAGCTGGTGGCGACGACCGGGGCGCTCCCCGTGGTGGAGGCGGCGAGCGTGTAGGCCACGTCGACGTAGGCGGCGGGGAGGGTGCCGCACGTCGCGACTGCCGTCTGGAGGATGGGGAGACACTGCGAGAACGAGTCGTGCGCGGCGAGCTGCGACGCGGGGGACGCGCCGCAGAGGAAGAGGCCGGCCCCCTTCGGCTCCGAGCCGGCCTGGGGTGACTGGACGCCGAACGTGTTGTTCCCCGGGTCGCCCGGGGTACCGATATCGAGCGCGCTCGGGGAGGCGCCGGCGGCCGAGCCGTACGAGAAGAAGAGGCCGGAGTTGCCGTTCGTGCTGGGCGCCGGCGGGCCCGCCAGGACGGTGCTGCCGCGGAGCGTGAGGTACTGGACCGGAGTGTAGACGGCGATCCCGTGGTTGCCGTTGCCGGTGGCCGTGAGGTTGCTGATGGTGTGATGCGGCGGCAACCCGGCGTCGGGCGCCGAGCCGCCGAGCCGGATGCCGCAGTTCGGGTTGTTGCTCGTGCTCCCCCCCTCGAAGAGGAGCGACGCCGCCCCGACGAAGTCCATCCCGTGCCCGCCGTTACCGTCGAAGTGGTTCGTCGTCCCCTTGACGTGCACCACGGCCGCGTTCGGGGCGCTCGACACGAGCCCGATGGCGTTGCCGTTCGCCGTGACGTTCGGCCCGACGTCCACATCGGAGAGCGCGTCGATGCCGACGCCCCCGCCCGCCACCGTCGACGTGAAGCCGTTCACCACGACGTTCCAGACGGCGGGGGCGGCGACGAGGAGATCGGACGCCTGCTCGACGCCGAGCGTGACGATTCCGTTCTCGGGGAGCGTCGAAGCGTCCGGTCCGGGGGGGGCCGCGACGGTGAACCCCTGGAACTGGGAGCCGCGCGACAGCGTCAGCGCGCACGTGGTCTTGTCGAGGCAGGCGACGCTGCTCGTCCCGACGAGGGTGGTGGACGCGGCGCCCGCGGTCCCCACGACGGTCACGTGGGCCGGCACGATGAGGTTGGGCTCGGTGTACCGGCCCGCCCCGACGCACACGTAGGCCCGGGTGACCCCCAGGGCGGCGGCGGCCTTGATCCCCGCCGCGATGGTGCCGAAGGGGGACGCGAGGGTGCCGGGGCCCGCGGCGGTCCCGGCCGTGGTGACGTAGACGTTGTCCGCGCCGCCCACCACGCTGCAGCCGGTGCCCGTGGCGGTCCCCCCGTCCACGGGCGCGTCCGGCCTCGCCGTGTCCACGGGCGCGTCGCGCCCCGGAGCGTCCTTCGCCGTGGAGTCCGCGACGGAGGCGTCACCGGCGGCGGCGGCGTCCTTCGCGTGGGCGTCCTTCGCGTGGGCGTCGCTCGTGCCGACGTCGGCCACCGTCCCGTCCTTCACTGCGTGGTCGGCGACGGCGTCCGTCCCCCCGTCGCCCGCCACCACGGAGAACGAGGGTCCGCCGCACCCTACCAGGGCGGCGAGCGCGGTCGCGGGGAGGGCGCGGGAGGTGAGCCGGACAGGGAAGGGCATGATCCTATGGTACACGCGCGCCGTCCCTCGCGCAGCGTGCGGCGACGGGGCGCGGTCCGGCATCGAACACCGGCGGGGCCCCCTCGATCGCATCTGGTACGCTGCCGGGCGCGCTCCGCCCCCCCCTCCCTCTCCACCCCCTCCCCACCCCCTCCCCACCGCGTGCCCCGATGACCGAGACGATTGCTGACCGCGAGGAGCTCCGGCGCGCGCTCGACGCCGCCGAAGGGGGGAAGAAGTGGCTGCGGCGCGGGGCCGTCCTGCTCGGCGTCGCGGTCGTCATCGGGGCCGGCGTGGCCTACCGAGTCACGCACCGACCGACGCCGCCGGCGAAGTACGTGACGGCCAAGGTCGCGGCGGGGGACGTCGTCGAGCAGGTGCAGGCGACCGGGGCCGTGCAGCCGCTCCTCCAGATCAACGTCGGCGCGCAGGTGAACGGCCGGGTGACCGACGTGCTCGTCGACTTCAACTCGATCGTCAAGAAGGGGGACGTCCTCGCGATCATCGACCCGAGCATCTACGACACGCAGGTCTCGGCGCAGCGCGCGAACCTCCTGTCGCAGCGGGCGCAGATGGAGCAGGCGCGGGCGCAGATGGCCTCGGCCGCCGCGAGCGCCGACACGCTCGGGATCGCGTTCGAGCGGGTGAAGCGGCTGTTCGAGGCCGGGCTCGCGAGCAAGGGGGACCTCGACACGGCGAAGGGGCAGTACGACGCCGCCAGGGCGACGCACGACGCGATGGCCGCCAACCTCGCCTCGGCCGAGGCCGCCATCGGCGCGCAGCGGGCGCAGCTGAACCAGATGACGACCAACCTCGGCTACACCAAGATCTACTCGCCGGTGGACGGCGTCGTCGTCACGCGCTCCATCGACCCCGGCGCGACGGTCGTCGCGAGCTTCCAGGCGCCGGTGCTCTTCGTCATCGCGCAGGACCTCCGGAAGATGCGCGTCATGGCCGACGTGGACGAGGCGGACGTAGGGCGGCTCGCCGAGAAGATGCAGGCCGACGCGGTCGTCGACGCCTTCCCCGGCGAGTCGTTCCGGGGCGTCGTCGAGCAGGTGCGCTTCAGCCCGAACACCGTGCAGGGGGTCGTCACCTACTCCGCCGTCGTGCAGGTCGAGAACCCGGACGAGAAGCTCCGCCCCGGCATGACCGCGACCGTCACCATCCGGACGCACGAGGCGAAGGGCGTCCTCCGCATCCCGAACGCCGCGCTCCGCTACCGGCCGACGCCGCCCGAGGGGCCCAACGGCAAGCCCCTCCCGCAGGCCCCCGAGGCGCCGCTCGCGAAGGGGACGGGGCGGGTCTACCTGCTCACGAGCGACAAGCCGGGCGATGAGAAGGAGGAGGCGAAGATCGTCCGCGTGGGGGTCACCGACGGCATCTTCACGCAGCTCGCGGAGGGGGAGCTCCCCGACGGGACCAGGGTCGTCATCGACGAGATCGACGAGGACAAGAAGAAGGGGAAGATGTTCTGATGCCGCCGGCACGGGCGGCAGAGGCGGCGGCGAGCACGGGCCCGCCGGAGGCCATCGTCGAGCTCCGGGGGGTCGCCAAGGACTACGAGTCCGGGGCCGGCGTCGTGCGGGCGCTCAGGGAGGTCGACCTCACCATCCTGAAGGGGGAGTTCGTCGCCATCGTCGGCACGAGCGGCTCGGGCAAGTCGACGCTCATGAACATCCTCGGCTGCCTCGACCGGCCGACGCGCGGCACCTACGCGCTCGCCGGCATCCCGGTCGGCGACCGGGGGAACGACGGGCGCGCCATCATCAGGAACCGCCTCATCGGCTTCATCTTCCAGGGCTTCAACCTCCTGCCGCGCACCACGGCGCTCGAGAACTGCGAGCTCCCCCTCCAGTACCGCGGCTTCGGACGGGCGCAGCGCCGGAAGCTCGCCATGGGGGCGCTCGCGCAGGTCGGCCTCGAGGACCGGGTCCACCACACCCCGAACCAGCTCTCCGGGGGGCAGCAGCAGCGGGTCGCCATCGCGCGAGCGCTCGTCACCGACCCGCCTCTCCTCCTCGCCGACGAGCCGACGGGGAACCTCGACACCCGGACGAGCCTCGAGGTGCTGGCGCTCCTGCAGTCGCTCAACCGGACGCGCGGCATCACCATCGCCATCGTCACGCACGAGCACGACATCGCCGCGTGCGCCAGGCGGATCATCACCGTGCGCGACGGGCGCATCGTGAGCGACACGCAGCAGGAGGCCCCGATCGACGCGGCGAAAGCCCTCGCGGCGCTCCCGCCGCCGCAGGTCTACGCCACGGCCGAGGCGACGTTCGACGCCGACGAGGAGGAGCGGCGGCGGATGGCGGCGCCCGTCCCGCTCGCGGTCTACCCGATGATGGTGCTCGGCGCCGCCCTGGGCGCGGTGACGGGGCTGCTCTACGGGGCGGTCGTCCTCGGGCAGCAGGTGGCGTGGATCACGGCCGCCGGGGCCGTCCTCGGCGAGGCGTGGACCGGCGCCCGCTGGGCGAGGCGTCGGCTCGGCTTCGGGCTCTCGAGCGATCAGCGCGGCCGCGTGGCCCTCTACCACACCGTGGCCGTCACGCTCCCGGTCGCCGCCGCCGCCCTCGCGCTCCTCGTCGGCAAGCTCCCCGTGAGCGTGACCGACACGCTCGATCACCTCACGCCCCCGCGCCTCGCGCTCGCGGTCCTGGTCCTCGTCCTGGCCACGGCCACGCTCGCCCTCCTCCGCTACCTCCTCCTCTCGCTCTTCACGCCGCGCGCGAGCCCCCCGCTCCGCGCCGCGACCCCGTCGCGATGAGCTGGCTGGGGCTCGTCTGGAACGCGGTTCGCCTCGCGCTCGGCGCCATCCGTCGCAACAAGACGCGCGCCGCCCTGACGGTCCTCGGGATCCTCATCGGGGTCGCCGCCGTGGTCACGGTGACCGGGCTCGCGAGCGGCGCCTCGGGGGAGGTCGGCGGGCAGCTCGACGCCTTCTCGGCCAACGCCATCTTCATCAACCCCCAGCCGACGCAGACCTCCGGGGCGCGGAGCAAGGCCACCGGGCGCCTCACGGAGAGCGACATCCGCGCCATCGAGCGGGAGGCGGTCAGCATCACGGGGGTCGCCGGGTTTCTCCAGACGACCGGGCAGGTGGTCTACAGCGACAAGAACGTGAACACCGCGCTGCTCGGCGCCGGGCTCGAGTACTTCCCCATCCGCAAGTGGAAGGTGGGGAAGGGGGAGCTCTGGCAGGAGAGCGACAACGTCATCAAGGCGAAGGTCTGCGTCCTCGGCGCGACGGTCGCGAACTCGCTCTTCGGCGGCGAGGACCCGGTCGGGCGGACGGTCCGCATCGGCCGGTCCCCCTTCCGGGTCATCGGCGTGTTCGAGTCGCGAGGGAGCTCGATGTTCGGCGACGACCAGGACGACCGGGTGATGATGCCCTCGGGGACCTTCCGCTCGCACGTGCTGCCGACCTCGCCCGGGCGCGTCGACATGATCATCGCCGGCGCCACGTCCCCCGAGACGACGACGCGGGCCGAGGAGCAGATCACCGCCATCCTGCGTCAGCGCCACCACATCCCGGAGGGGCAGCAGCTCGACTTTCGCACGAGCTCGCAGGCCGAGATGCGCGAGACGCAGAAGTCCATCACGCTCATCCTGTCGGCCCTGCTCCTCGGCGTCGCCGCCATCAGCCTCGTCGTGGGGGGCATCGGGGTGATGAACATCATGCTGGTCAGCGTCGCGGAGCGGACGCGGGAGATCGGAATTCGCATGTCGATCGGCGCGCGCGAGCGGGACATCCTCCTGCAGTTCCTCGTCGAGGCCGTCGTCCTCAGCATCATGGGCGGGCTCCTCGGGGCCGCCCTGGGGATGGGCGCGACGCTCGGCCTCGGCAAGGCGTTCGGCTGGCGCATGGTGCCGAGCCCCGTCGCGCTCGCCATCGCCATCGCTACCAGCGGCGGCATCGGCATCACCTTCGGCTTCTTCCCCGCGCGCCGCGCCGCGAAGATGGACCCCATCGACGCGCTCCGGACCGAGTAGCCCCGTGCGCCCCTTCCTCCTCGCCGCCGTCATCGCCTTCCGCGCCATCCTGCGGAACCGCCTCCGCGCCATCCTCACCATCCTCGGCATCCTCATCGGCGTCGCCTCGGTGGTGACGATCACGGCGCTCGGCGCGGGGGCGCGCGACTCCGTCGGCGGGCAGATCCAGTCGATCGGCTCGAACTTCGTCATCGTCTTCCCGCAGAGCGCGGCGGCCTCGGGCGCGAAGGGGGCGCAGGGGTCGGGCGTGCGGCTCTCGGGGGAGGACGGCCGCGCCATCGCGCGGGAGGCGCTCTCGGTGGCGGCGGTCTCGCCGGCGCTGCGGGCCGCCGCGCAGGTGGTGTACGGCGACAAGAACGACGCCACGAGCGTCGAGGGGGTGACCCTCCCCTACTTCCAGATCAGAAACTGGAAGGTGACCCGCGGCGCGCTCTGGACGGAGCACGACGAGCTGCTCAAGACCAAGATCTGCATCGTCGGGACCACCGTCGTCGAGAAGCTCTTCGGCGGAGAGGACCCGATCGGCCGCACCGTCCGCATCGGCCGCTACCCGTTCCGCGTCGTGGGCGTCCTCGAGAAGAAGGGGGACGCGCCGTTCGGCGGCGACCAGGACGACACCGTCGTCATGCCCATCACGAGCTTCCGCGCGCGCATCATGAAGACGCCGCCCGACTTCGCCGGGGTCCTCATGATCTCGGCCACGAGCGCCGAGACGACCGAGCGCGCCGTGCGGCAGATCGAGTCCATCCTGCGGCAGCGCCACCGCATCGCCGAGGGGCACAGGCCCGACTTCGAGGTCCACACCCAGAAGGAGTTCCAGGCGATGCAGAGCGTGATCTACAACCTGCTCACCCTGCTGCTCGTGGCGGTGGCCGCCATCAGCCTGTTCGTCGGCGGCATCGGCGTCATGAACATCATGCTGGTCAGCGTGACGGAGCGGACGCGCGAGATCGGCATCCGGATGGCCATCGGCGCCCGGGCCCACGACATCCGGACGCAGTTCCTGGTCGAGGCGATCGCCCTCGCGCTGCTCGGCGGGGTGCTCGGGGGGCTGCTCGGGATCGGCGCCATCGCGGCGCTGCGTCAGGTCCTCGACTGGAAGATGGCCGTGAGCCCCCTCGCGCTCGGCGTCAGCATCGGGACGAGCGCGCTCACCGGCGTGGCGTTCGGGTTCTTCCCGGCGCGGCGCGCGGCGCACCTCGACCCGATCGAGGCGCTACGGCACGAGTAGCGCCTCAGCCGCAGTCGCTGCACGTCTTGCCGGTCGGGCAGGTGACGCACTCGACCTTCCCGCCGCACGGGTCCGTGAAGGCGTAGCAGGGGAAGCTCCCGGACGAGGGTGCGGTCCCGAGCTCGAGGCAGGACGACGGGGTGCACCCCGTGCCGGAGCCTGTCCCTGTTCCTGTTCCGGACCCGGGGCCCCCCGCGTCGATCGGGGTGCACGCGGTGCTCCCGGTGCAGACGCGGAGCGTCGCCGAGCCGCACTGCTCGTTGGCGCACACGCCGGTCGGGCACGGTGAGGCCCCTCCGCACCACTGAGCCCCGCCGTTCGTCCCGCACTGGACCGGCGTCGCGCAGACCCCTTCGACGGTCGAGACGTCGGGGAGGATGCAGCAGATGTCGCCCGCCGCGCCGGCGCAGGCGCCGGGGGAGCCGCACGGCTTGAAGCACGCGGAGGTGCCGGCCGGCGTGCAGGCGAACTCCCGGGTCGTCAGGTCGGCGCAGCAGAGCTCACCCGGCGCGCAGCCCACCGTCGCCGAGCACGGCGCCCCTCCGGAGCCGGAGCCGGAGCCGGAGCCCGCGCCCGAGTCCGACGTCGCGCTCGAACCGGACAAGCCTTCGAGGCTCGCGCAGCTCGCCACGAGCACCGCCGCCGCACTCCACGCCACGACCCCTGCCAGGACACGCTTCATCGGACCGCTCGACCTCGCGGGGGAGTGGACCACCGGGAGCGGAGCGGGGCAAGAGGCCGGCGTTCGGTCAGGTCCCCGACCCGATCCCGAAGCCGCTCCCGGCGACGGCGCAGGGCTCGCAAGGGCCGTTCGCCGCACACATGCACGTGCGCGTCGCGCCGCAGCTCGTGACGCTGGTGCAGGCGGTGGGCCCGGGCGTCGGGACCTCGGAGCATGAGTTCAAGGTGCAACAGGCCGTCGCTGGCATGCAGACGTCGAGCTTCCCCGGCTGGGTCGGACAGCAGCTCAGCGTGCCCGCCCCGCACGCCCCGCCCGGTACGCACACGGCCCCTTGACCGCTGGAGCAGCCGGATCCGACGGGGCTGCAGGCTCCGCTCGTCACGGCGGCGGTCGTCGCCGCGCAGCACGTGCCGCTCTCGCACGCCGTTCCACTGGTGCA
>Ga0316217_10004255_pt1 | contig 15639 bp, 9 predicted proteins | sample 1anoAmetaG_FD_203633 | JGI IMG/M metagenome (GOLD analysis project Ga0316217, IMG submission 203633) | Freshwater microbial communities from Trout Bog Lake, Wisconsin, USA - 1anoA | ecosystem: Environmental > Aquatic > Freshwater > Lake > Hypolimnion/Profundal zone | place: USA: Wisconsin... | reverse complement strand
GATTGTTTGCTTTGGGCTTTCAGGACTAAGAGTATACAACTGGCAGCAGTAGGTCTTTTGGAAATGGTAAAAAGAATAAGTTTCTTCAGTCCATCTTTAAGCTACAAGAATGATCTTTTCCAGTCCTTCAGGAAGATTGTGTTTTTATAGCTTTTTCGATGATCGTCTGCAATAGATCCAAGGGATTAAGGAGTGCTCTGCAATGCAAGTCAAAGTCCTACCCCTCCCTAGAAGTCCATCCAAAATGTACAAAAGTAACAATAATCTTAGTTAGATCAAACGCAATACAAAATTCTCTGCGTGGGAGATAATCAAAAGGTGGCACTGGTGGACTACGTCTTCTAATAAACTCTCAACCACACATCGCTCATTTTTTCCGGCGGTCACTGATGTACAATAAGTTCAAACTTATTTCTAAATACCCATCATTCAATATCAAACTCTTACTCTAATTTTGGCTTGTTCTATTTATTTGAGTTTTACTGCTCTTCAACTGAAATGTCCCGATTCGAATGCGCCTGAAGTTTATCTTTCTTGCGTCTTCTTTTCTTTTTTGACTCAGTCGTTGTGTTTACATCCTAGTTGTCTTTTGAGAGTTCCATCTTGTTGACAAGTTCTATCTCGTTTGTCGTTCCTGAAGGATCTACCTTTGAATCCTTAGCTGAGGTATTTTCATTATGGAAAACCTAAAACTCAACATTACTGGCAGCTCTCTTGCGCTTACAGTAACAAAAAACGCCAATCAACAGCAGTAATCCTCCAACAATGGCGATGATTACAGCTGCGAAGTAATCGTCAATGAGGCTATTGAGCAAACGAGCTTGATTTATTGAGCCTGTAAGAAGCGTTTGCTGACTCATTTTAAGATATTAATATGCTGGAAATTTAAATATTAGACTAAATCATCATTCATCTATAATAGTAAATTTTATGCTTTACAAGCTCCTGAGTAAACTTCAAAATGCTCCATCTTATATTGTCGCCTTACTACCCTAATGCGTCCATGTAGTTTCCTTCACTCTGCCACCCCAGACGCCTCAGCTCTTACAGTATCTTGATCATATTGTTTTCCTTTATCCTCTTTGTAGTCTAGCGGAACAACCTTAGCTCCAATACATCTCCACAGATTTAGGTTATTATGCTGGGATGAAGGTAGTCATAGTTTTTCAACTCGATTTCCTGTTATTTCAGCCATTAGGCAATTTTCTTCTTCTCTTCCAGAGAAATGTCTTTGGATTGCTACTTTTTTTAACGAGTTATTTCAGCCCTTTTCAGCTTCTAGATCATTGATTTTCTTTAAATCTACTCTCTAACCTACCAAAGAATGCATAGATAGGTTTTATACTAAGCTTTGAAGTTTGCGAACTTCCTACCGGATTCTAACCCTCTTCTAATAATACAATTCATAACTTCAGACATATTTTTCTCTATATCGCTCTTTTTCTTTGGTTATTTGTTAATATTAAGCTTTCCCAACTGCATCCTCATGATTATTGACCCCAGCAGAACTCCATTTAGGAGAGGATTTTCTTCAACTTTGCCACTAGTCTTACTTTTATTTAAAGAATGCTCATAGCCGAGTTATTTTGCAATCCAATCTTCAGCTTTTCTTAACGATTACTAGTTGCAATTATAGACTTCAGGCAGCTTCTTAGTAACTTCCTTTTTACTTTCAACTAGCACATTAGTCTTTACTACATTTTACTTCTAAGGCTAGGCCTGTTTACAAGACTGTGTTTTTTATCTACTTTTACTGCTATTTTTTCGCATCATTTTTACAGGATGGCTTGTTTTGATATTCATCATATCTTCGATCACACCCCAAAAAAGCTCTTCTCTAATACTACCCTATTCGACCTCCTAAAGTAGCATTAATACCTTTTGTTTGGGCATTCTTTCGCAATTTAGCAAATAATCACAGACTTTTTTGAAGACAATTATTGGCCCCAGTTAGTAGTGTGACCTTTTCACCACTTTTTCATGATCTAGCCTGCTTCCAGTAAAGATAGAATTGACCAACTCTCCCATTATATACTCTGGCACTTCTTAATCAACATTGATATGATGACACTATTTTAACCAATTACAAATTTTTTCCATTTTGGCCTAATCTCTGTTTACAACAAGCCTAGTTTAGCTCTTTTTAGAGAGGTACTTATTGTTGGACAATTCGTTTTCTGCAGGTTTTGATTCATTATGGATGATTATACTTGATAAGTTAGCTATATCGCTCATTTCTTCAACCCCCAGATATGCATTTTTAAGGACCTAATCTGAAGGCACTTCTTGACTGTCACTCTTCAAGGTCATTATTACTGTAAAGATGAAGGTTTCCATCATGTTGTGGTCGAAATACAACCCTTCGCCATTGAAATTTTAGACATTTACATTCAGTTCCGGATGCTGAGAGTAATAAGACTTCAATGTGTTCAAAATAACCTTCAAATTTAAGATTGCCCTCTGTGGATTGATATTGTAAATTTCGATATTCGGCAGGAATAATGGTTGATACGACTGGGGAAGCCTTTACGTCAATATCTCGGCAATTGCCACTCCTACATCAGATTTGGTTTACCACTTCGAAGCGAGCTGAGACTGTTGGTCTTTTTGCAGAAAGGATAGTGATGGTTTTGGAACCATTAAATGATGGTGGGTGAGTCTCCGCTCTATCTGTAGCTTTGGTTCATACAGTTATTATGTAATTTGATTTTTAAACGACGATCATTCAAAAATTTGCCACTCTTCTAACTAATTTGTTTATTTGCTTCATCAAGTCAAAATTATCAATGCTTCATTCTTTGTTATCTTTGAAAACGCTACTTTAGAGTCCTTTTATCTTTTTTGAACTCCTAGAAATATCTTCTTAGATTTATCTTCAGAGCAGAATGGTCCGTTGTCAGCTCTTTGCAATTATTCCATAGACTTATAGTTCGTTCTTTTCCTTTTTTGACTGTGATTCTTGGGAAAATGCCTTGAATGTGCTTTTGAGAAGAATCAAGAGCAGTTGGCTGTAAATTTAAAACTATAAAAATTATTGTTAAAATGTAAAACATGCGAAATTCCTTCACAGGCTCTAAAATTTTCGATACTTACGCTTTTACAGGTTTTACAGCCCAAAGAAAAACCTACGACTCCGTTCGAAGACCCGACTCATTGCGTAAATCTCGTAGAAAGCCAATCTTTGACAACAACAGCTTCTACACTCCAACAGCACAAAATGCTCCCAAGCGCCCTTACACCTATAACTAATCAGGACTGCATATACAGCAAGTAGTCAATGACGATTTCTGCGGCTGCGAACACAACCTAGACCCATGCAGACATATTTTATAACTAGTCAAAGAACTCAACTAAAAAGATATGAGGCAGGAATACATGCGTTTGGAGGCTTTGTCTGAAAAAAGGTCCATTATCGACCTTCGTCGCAAATATTTCAAAAACCTACCCCTAAAATATCCGGAAATATATCATGCGCACTTAACCAATATTTTGTCGAACTTGGGTGAAGAGCTAACTCTAAATGAGTTCAATGCCCTCGCCTGGATATAGTACCATGCCAAACTTGAGCATCTTACGTATTTTCTGTTTTCGGATCTGAAAAAATCACTGAGGAACAAAAGAAAGTTTTACGAGAATTTAGAAGTCTAGCTGATCAAATACTAAATAAGCTTTGGGCAGCTCATAAATTAAGCCAAACAACGAAGACTGCCTTTTTAATCCTTCATTTCTGACTTCTACTAATCAGTGGGAGCAATAGTAGTCCCTTTGTCCCAATATGCCATCTTTCTAAAGCTGTTGCTGAGGAGTGGATCTAAAGTAAAGCTCAAACTGCTTATCTTTTTGATAGTGAAGAAGAAATAAAGCTTGTTTGATCTGATGAAGCATTACTCTATCTCGCTTTCAAGTCTAAGAGAGCAGTCTAGACAACTTGCCTGGTAGCTCTTTTTCGACGAATTACAACAAATGAGGTGATTGGAGTATCTGATCTTTTAGGAAAGTGATTATACCTTTAATTATTCAATGACTTGCCATTTCACTGATAGCTGATAACAGCTAAGAGATGCTTGCTTTTGTTTGAAAAGTTGACAGTTACTGTTTTGAATAATTTACATTAAACTTATTGATTCAAATAAAATAATGACTCAGAGACCGAACAAAGCTGGACTGATTTGGAATGTCCAGGAGCCAGATGACCCTTACGATATTAAGAAATCGATGATTGCCAAGCTGCCCGACCACCCTTCCAAGCCAATGGGGCAATATCTTGAAGTAGTTTGCCTACTCCAGTCCGCATAAATTGAAAGGCTTTCCGACTTCCTCACCGAAATGAAGGCCAAATACCGATAAATGGAGAGAAAGGAGCTTGATCGTCACTCCTATTAAGTCCAAATCAAATAACTGGCTTAAAAAACTGTTGCCTACAATACACTCCGGTCTTAGAATGAGAAGCTAAACCAATTCATACGGCGGCAGTCTCAATAACTAGAAGAGTTGCAAAAGTCCAAGCTCAATAGTATGAATTTGTAGGCTCTGCAGGCCAAATACGAAGGAGTTTTGAATTAATTGAAGATTTCTCGCTAGCAAAGGTAGACTCTTTCCAAAACCGTGTCCAAACTAGAATATGAAGTCAAATAATGGAAAAGCAAGTGGTAGAGATCCGAACTGTAGAAGTCTTCGCAAAGGAGTCAGTTTTAAGTCTAGTTGCGATAAAAGATTTCGATATAAGTAAGATCAATCAATTAGAGGGCAAACTAAAGAAGCTAAAAGCTGCAGATTGAAATCAGGCAGCTTAAGTAAAACATCTAGTATAAGAATCAAGAAATATCTAGCCTTTTTTCCCACAAAGAGCAGCTCATACGCGAAGTCAAGCTGCTGGAAGAAAAAAATAGAAGCAGAGGGAATATTTAGGAAAGTCTAAATGAGAAGAACAAATAAATTCAGAAGCTTAACTTGATAATTACTGAAAGATCTAGCAAATTATAGCAAGCCATGAGCTCTATGCAGAAACTTGGCGGAGAAAACAAGATACTGGAAGAAAGGTATAAGTCTCTTCAAAAAGAAAACGAGTCGCTTTTGATAAAGCTGAGAGAAACGGAACATTTATCAAGAAAGAGAGAAGATTTTGATAAATATGAAGAAAAAATAGCAATGATGTCAATGGAAATATAAAGACTGAATGGGCTAAATGCATCAAAGGGACGTTAAAATGCATAGATCAGTGCTGAACGATAAAGGTTCAGACTTTAATTGCTTAAAATTACTTCACTAAAAGAGCAAATCGAAAGATAAAGAGATAAATTGAAGCAATTCTAAAACGAATCTTATAGTAGAGCAGCCAACGAAAGTAGAATCATTTCGCTTACTCAATAGCTGTAAAATCTTAAAATGCAGCTGTAAAATCTTAAAATACAGCTGAAATCGAAAAACTAATAATACTTCATTTTGAATGAAAGATTCAAAAGTTCGTAGCTGAGTTCCTCTCAGATATCAACTCTTAACGTAGAAAATAATAGATTAAAGCAATAGTTACAAGCTTCTCGAACTTAGCTGAGAAATTACAAGAACATAACTGAGAGCGAACTTACAACTTTGAAAAACTAGCAATCCAAGCTCCTAAGATATCTTTAAGAAATATAAGGCAGTAGTCACTCCTAGACTTAAAAGTTTAGGCTCTAATGCGATAGACTAAGAGTAGAGCTAGATCGCATAAGGAATGAGAGCATAAGCATCAAACGTGAGGCAGAAGAAGAGCGTATTAGTAACGAAACATACATTTCTGAAAGAAAAAGGTTCATGGAGGCAAATAATAAACTGGCAGAGGACAATATACGACTTTCAGAAGAGAACAAAAGACTTAGCGGATAGTATAGTCACCAAAATCAAAAACTAATTTTGCAGCTCAGAGAACTTTAAAGAGAAAGAGAAGAGAGGTAAGATACAATAAGGGCTTTACACTCAGAATTATAGAATAGGAGATAACGTATTGAACAGTTGGAAATGACGGTGCAGAAGATTTATGGAGAAATAGATAGACTGCATGCTTTGCTATCAGGTAAAACCACTGAGCACCTCAGGATAAGCAAGGAATATGCTCAACTCTAAGAAAAAAACAAATTTTTGGAAGCTAAACTGAGTAACTCTGCTGGGGAGAAGGATTTCTATGAAAAGGAGGTTAGTAGGCTGAAATTTTAAATTTAAGACATATCACGATATAAATCGGAGGCTCAAAAATAAATAGAATGGAGGAAAAACAACTAATTTCTAGTTTAAAAAGAGAGATATTAACGAGTTATATCCCAAAATTAAAAACTTATCTCATAGTATGTCAAATAAAAGGACCTATTAGAGAAAAAACTTGTTGATTTACAGAGACAATATTAACAGCTCAAACGATAGTAACAAAAATTAAGATAATAGGTAAGTTTCAAGGAGACCCTCGTATTCCAGCTACAAACTACTATTAGATAAAAGTAAGTTTATTACAGGTAAGGAGAAGATAGGTCAAAACAGTTCTAAATGAAAGTTAGTTAGTGGGAAAGTAGGCTAAAAGAGGCATAACGGAGCATTTACATCTGTGATCAAGAAAAACAGCAGCTTTCTCAAGAAAATAAGAGAATCAGCCAAGACAAATAACGGCTGAGTCAAGAAGTATCAAGACTGAATCAGGAAATAAGGAGGGTTAGTGATGATAACATGAGGCCGAATGCCGAAATCAATCGAATAACTCAAGAAAATTCAAGTTTTAAGATAGAAATATCGAAGCTGAGAGAAGAACTAGCTAAACAGAGTAATGATCTTACCATTAAAATAAGAAGAGAAGAATAAAATAAGTTCAGAGAAAAGTGGGATGGCCTTAATCAAGAAAACTTGAAATTAAGGATGAAAATTGATTAACTTTCAGCACTCTAAAGAGGTAGAACAAATGAGTAGCAGTTCAAAACGCAAATTTTACGAGCAGAGTAATCACTCAGAAATCAGAAAGCTTAAAACTAAAATTTGAAAATGCAACTCAGGAGATGCGAATAACTAATAAATAGCCTCAATATTGAGATATCATCTTTGAAATAAAGTACCAAATAGTACCAGCTAAGAATAGTTCATATAGAAGCAGCTAACACCAAACATTTCCAATAGAGACTAAAACAATAAGAATCAAGGCTGCAGGAACAATTGCGACAAAATGAATTGAAACTACAATAGAAATAAACTCTCATTGTTACCATGCAGAGAGAAATCAATCAGTTGCAATCGCAATTAAAGATACTTCTGGAGAGAGATCGTTAGTCTTTGAATAATTTACATTCATATTAAGATAAGATTGGCCTATTATCAGTGGAACTCTAGCGTGTCAATACAAATTTCAGAGAAAGAGATCTTCAGTACAAGGAAAAAGACGCCCTGATTGAACGCCTTCAGCTTCAGATACGAGAATTGAACCAATCTAGAAGATCTGACAATGAATAAAGATATCAAATAGAGGTAGCCAACTTGAAGACTGCCCTTCAAGAACTGTAAAATATCAATATGCATACTATTGCAGAGAGAGACTAACTCTTTAGAATCTGTCATGAACTCAAAAGCTAGCATTAACTGTAGCTCACTAGATTAAACGAAGATGACAAGAGGATCAAATCAGAGCTACAATTTAGAGGCTAAGAATCACGCAGATTCGGCTAATAAGTAGGACTTTTGCGTAAAAAGGAGCAAAGTTACTTGGCCAAAATAAGAGAGCTCGAAGAAAATTTATCACGTCCTCAAGAAGACCCAAATCTTCGAAGGAGACTGAACGAGCTATAGACGATGGTTTCAATGCAAATGAGGGAAATTCAGTAGCTAAAAGTGTAAAACGTCAATTTGTTGACTGAAGTACGAGAAATGGAGATATTACTTCATTAGCAAAGCGAAAAGAGATAAAGAACAAGTCGTGAGGAAGTCAACATACTGAATAGTAAACTAAATGAATATATCATTTTGATAAATGGAAAAGATGAGGAAGTCGCAATGTGGTAAAACAAGTACACTGGTCTCTATGCGGCCTATGAGCAGCTCTACCTCAACTTCAATATTACCAAAAGCGAGTACTAGGTCACTATCAATAATATAAGAGTTTACTAAGAGAAGTATATTTGACGATATTTAGATTATTTCAACTAGAGCAGGACTTTTCTTCTCTTACTGAATCTTTTAGAATATCAAGGAGCTAAGTTTAGCGTCTCAAGATTTAAAATAGAGAGTTGAGAGTTCAGCTAGAAAATGGAGGAGATCTTTATGAAAAGGTAACATTTGGCTAATTTTAGAATCTTTTGCTATCTAAAGAAATTGACCGATTGACCTAAATAAACAAATCAATGAAAAGTGAGCTTTAGCAGATTAGGCTTCATCTGAGTGACAATGTTAGCCTAAGCAAAAGAATCTAAGAGCATATGGCATTATTTGTAGTCCTTTTTGCGTAGATATAGGCCCTACGCTCAAGGTTGCATAACAGCGAAGAGTAGTGTGAGCAGGTTAGAAGAAGTAGCTTAGTTCCTTTGCGAGTGGACAAAACTGAACGTAGGATCTGAAAGTAAGGATTCATTTTGTTTGTTTTATATCTATTATCCAAAAAATCGAATACCAAAGCAGTTATCACTTTTCGGTTTTGATCTCTCATCTAAATCTAAATCAGATAAATAGTGCTAAAACACATGTAATGAAAGCCATCGAAGGTTACAATAATCCTTTCATCTCTTCGAGAAGGATCTTTGTAGTTTTTGAGAAAAAATTGTGATATTTGCATTTGTTGGTAAAAAATACTTCTCACGCAACGTGTTTCAAAGCTTAATAATATAATTTCTGAAACAATGTTCATAAAGGAAGCAGTTATGAATGTCAGCAGACGATTATTTTCAGAAAAAGAAGTGGCGTTTCCCTAGAACAATCTTATCCTTCAATTTTTGTTCTTTACAACTGTATCTTTCCATTCATTTAGCTTAAAAATTACTTCTACAGCTGGATCGCCCAAGAGAAGCCATTGATTGTTCCCAACGAAATCAAAGCCAAGGCCGCAAAGAACAAAATCATTCTTGTGCTTGATATGGACTAGACCTTGGTTTACACTCGCAGAAGAACGGCTCCTGACCATTGCAATTATATAAAAACTCAAGTAACCATTTTTTTTATTCAGTTTTAAGGATAGGATATGTATGTTGAGCCAAGACCTTATGCCAAACAATTTCTATAAACTTTGAGTGAAGTATTCAGTGTCTACATTTATACTGCGGGGAAGAAAAAATATGCAGATGCAGTTTTAAATGTGATAGATCCTAAAAATCTCATCGAAAAAAGGTTCTATCGTGATTCTTGCAAAAAGCTGAACGGAACCTTAATCAAAGATTTGAAGTACCTCAAGAAACTTCTAAAGACTAAGCAAGAGATGATCTTAGTGGATGATAACACACTATCAGTGTAAACTAACTATCCCTTTGCCGTTAAGATTGAAGCTTTCTAAGGAAACCAGCAAGACGAGGAACTTCGTTTAATGTTCGAAAAAGTGTTGAAGTTCTACATATGATTCAATAGAAGAATAATCTTCATAGTCGGCATAATCACTATTCTTTCTTTTACTACACGCCTAAACCATTGGCCTTAAGCAATTACTTTATTCTGTCTTAGCTGATATTAATGCCTTGGATTTGCTCTTCCATGTTGAACGAAATCGAGACCAATTCAATCTTTTTGGGTGAGGGAGTCGTTGTCTCCATAGTCTTTACTAAGGTCTTCAAAGCAAAGCCTAGCCCTTATTCCAAAGTTAGCTCTTCTTTGTATTATTGCTTAAGGAAAGAATTAGCAGCAATATGATTGCTTCCGATTGCTGTAGCTTTCCATCCTGCATAGTTTCCGGAAGGATCAGTTGAGTAAAGCTGGAATTTTCCGTTTTTGTCATAACCAGCAAAAAGGAATGCTGCTCCGAAAGGCCTAGACCCTCCAATCTGGGTATAATACTGCTTGATATCGCAGATGTAGACAACTATTTCTTCAATGGGGATGCTTGATCTGTACTTAACTCGATGGTTCTGGGTAAGCAAACAACTACTTGAGCATATTCTCTGAGCAAATTGATGAGATAGTTGGCGTCAGCTGACAAGCCAGAAACAACACAATAGAGGTGTTTATCGATCGCGTAGATCTTTTCTGAGACTTTGCTTTGCTCTAGGAGGAAAGATGTCTAGTGCTTTTCTGTGGCAAGTACAACGCCTTCCTTCGTGACTATTCCTGAGTCAAACACAAACTACCAATGGATGAGCCAGTTTTGTTGATAGCTTCAACAGCGTACTCAATTTGCTGCAGTCTTCCGTCAGGAGTAAACGTAGTCGTCCTTGAGTCGTATCTACGAGACATTTAAAAAATATTTAAATCAATTTTAATTCCTAATTCATTAATTCATCAATTGCTATTATAATTTCGTTAGAGTTTGAATGCCCCACTACCCCGATTAAATTTAGTACTCCGACAAATACGTTGACGATTACTACGAGTATCGCCATGTCATCCTTCCCAAAGATACATACAAAAAAATGCCCAGAAACAGGCTTCTTACTTAATCAGTACCAAATCATCTATTCAGGAATGGAGGGCAATCGGAGTACAACAGTCTAGAGGCTGGGTGCATTATGAATTGCATCGCCCTGAGCCCCACATCTTGCTGTTCCGAAGAGCAAAAGGAACTGACCCTCAAACTGGTCTCCCACCTGCTGGCTTCAATCCTCCACCAGATGTATTCACCTACTGAAAATGAATGATTTTAATCATGCACCATTAATTTGAAAAACGGAATTGCCGAAAAAGCAAAAAACTTCATAACTCTCTTTATTCCTTATTGTTTTTTGAGAGAAAACTGTGTAGATCTCAGTCATTTCTCAAGGAAATAAAAATATTAATTTAATAAATCCGAAATCATGTTAAGCTTCAATATCGATTACTTGACAAACCATCTCGCTAAAAACCGACCAAGAACAGAGAGAACACACACAATGATTGTGTCCCACATTGTTGCAATCATTAAGCTGGTCTAAAAAAAGACTCAAGCCAATCATCTAAGAACTGCCTTTCTATCTATCTTAGCTAAGCCGAGGACGAAGCTACAAAAACTAGAAATAATACAGCCCATGATCAAAAGAAGGTTGTAATCAGGTTTTTTGAAGATAAAGCGATTTATTTTGTTACCTCGCAAAGATGAGGTCATTAAAAGATAAAAAAAATATGATTACCCCGTTTCTATTGTTCAAAAAGTGTTTAAACTCAAGAAAATGGAAGTTATCTAGTTTGGCTTTAGAAGATTACTTCTAAACAAAAGAAACAAAGTAAGATAGCAACAAATTTTGGGTAAGATTGAAGAATTTGCTACTTAATATATCCATAGAAATATCTATTTGAAGGCATTTCGGGCGATTGAACTACTCTCAACAAAACATAGCTAATACACTCGTCATCTTAAATACTTCTAATACATCTTCGAAAGTGCAAGAATGAGAGCACTCTTTAATGCGTTCAGTACCCTATCGATAAAGATGTACCAAAAAAACTTAGCAGAGATAGAAAAGCAAAAACTACAAAAAAAGGACTTGGCAAACAAGAGTGTAAGCAAAAGGAATGAAGTCATAAACTAATTAAAGCGGAAATTAAACAACATGAAAGGTCAAGTGAGCTAAGGACAGATCAATAACAACAAAAGAAGGACAGATGGTCTGAGATAAAATGGAGCTAAACTAATAAAGAAAAACGAAGAAATGAGAATATACTAGATCAATACTTCTTATCTATAGTATGACCTCTTTAGCCTTGAAAGAGAGTTAGTAAGAAAGCAAGATTTTGTCAATAACAGAGCAGGGAATACTATGCAATTCTAGTAATTAAGATCCATTTATGCTTATATCAGTTCTCTTGATGTCGAGAAAAATGGGAAGCTGATTTTTTCTAAGTTCATTCCCATCAATAAGCAACGATAGATAGAAAATAAGCACACATTCATCGTTACTTAAAACACAAAACTCAAATATTTGGTTTCTTTGTACGAAAGAATTCAATAGACTAAGAAAACTGATAGCTACAATAACTCATAAATAGAAAATAGTAGCTTAAAAATGGTGATTTCAAGCCTTTTCAAGACCCAGTTTATGGAACCTCAGAAAGATGCCATGATGAAAAGTTGCAACGAAATTTAAGCTAAAATACTTATTTTGATGTAGGAGCGTTAGAATTTGAAAAAACTATGAAATGATGGCACATTATTTTATAAAACTAACTATATTACATTCGTTAGTTTTCAAACTATTATATGAATAATAAACTAATAGACTATCTGAGACTGAAAGGAGCTGTAATCCCAAATGATTCCAATTTGGACGCATCCTTAATAAAACTTTTTGAGCAAAAAGAGTAAGAAATAACTCAACTTTCGTAACAAATCACTAAATACAAATGTTAGGATATTAAAAACCAGAAGCTAATCAAAACACTTCAAGATAAGATCGCTCAACTAGCGCCCAGTATTAGTGATACTGGGTCCAATTTTATGATGGCATCTTAATTCAAAAGCAATTTTTAAGATCTAATGACCACTTTGTTGCCGTCAGCTTTAGCCTCTGTAATTGATCGCCCTTTTTTATTTAGTAAGTGTGTTGAAGATATCTTTCAAATGGAGTACCAAAAAGTTGAAGAAAAGATCGGATAGTTAACTGCTAGCGTTTGTAAGATAATAGGCATATAGTAAAAGAAATCTTAAGCCAATTAGTTATAGAGTAAAATAAAGATCTCTATGCTTAAAATTTTGCAAGAGTACTCCTAGATAATCTTTCCTTTTTAAAAGATTTAAAACTATTAATACTAGAGTGGCTAAGAATAACCAAATGTTTAGGTATTAGAGTAGCTAAATACCTTGATAACTGGAGAATAATACAATTAAATGAGACGATTGCTGCATAGAATCTCTGTATATATGGTACTTCAAGACAAAAAGTGGGAGTTCACAAAACTAAATATAGGATAAATCGCTCAATTTAACAAAAAAGAATTTGTTTGTATAGATGGATGGATCAAAGAAGGGGCACAATCACTTTTGATTTTAGGTGGGGTTAAAAGAGATGGTCATTTACACGCAAATCTCAAAAACTATGTTATTCCTTTTGTGAATGAAGAAAAATAGATTTAGTATTACAAAAAATTCCATTTATGCAAAAGAGAAATAAAGCAAAAGGTACCAACTTAGCATAAACATTAAGGAAAGAATCAAGAAGAGATTATCAAATAAAAAATTTAAGATCTAAGGAAAAAAACATCTGAAAAATAAGAATAACAGCAAGTTTTGATAGACTCATCAATTTTGATGAAGAAGAAGTCCATTTAATTAGGTAAGTAAAACAACTTTAATTACTTAAATAAGAAGTCTAAAAGGAAAGATAAGGCAAAAATAGTCCTATAAAAGAGCTTAAAAGACTAAAAATCACCTTCTAGCCGCAGAAGACAAGATGACTCAATTAAAAGAACCAAGTTGAAATCTGAATAAAAAAAGTAATTCATGGAATAAAAGATAGCTTTAATGAAAGAAGACTGTTTTTCAAAGAAAAAACATTCAACTATGGTCTTCAACAAGAATATAAGTAATAGTAATGACACTATGTTTTAAGATATTGTCATGCTTCCTCTTAAAAGAAAGGTTCTAGAGGATTTGCCAGTTAGTAAAGAAATCCCAATCCGAAAAAAGACCAAACCTTCAACTAGCAGAAAGAACAGTGTTGGAAAAATAGTCAATCAGCACCATATACTTCGCAATAATGAAGCAAAAGATAAATAAAACTGCGTATCTCAGCTTAACGCTGCTAAATCAAAGAATAAAGAGAAGGTCTATAAAGAGATAATTAAGTAAAAGCTGTTAGAGGAAAAGCAAATTGATAAAACTCAGAATTCTTTGACTATTTTGTATCCCAAATCAAGGACAGATAGATAAAAAAAGAGTGATGAAAATCGGCCTCTAAAGATACAAACTAATGCCAGCAAACTCAGGGAAAAGTATATCTATTGATTTCTTTAATAAGATATTTCAGAAAAGTCAGTTCTAATTCTATGAATTGGTTTATAGCAAAAAATTATTGAATCAAATGTTGTTATTAAATTTTTTAGAGTTTTCAACTTTGCAACCATTGATGTTTAGTGATTGATTAAAGGGACGGTTTTTTTGAGAAGAGTGAATCATCCTCAAGCCTTATGACTGTTCAATTTTGGGCGCTACGATAATGTTTTTGGTTGCAACTATCTCAATCTTGGTAGGTTTTGGAAAGGTTTTCTTTGGAATTCTCGTGGAATAGCTTGTTTGGGAAGTATCTGTTCTTTATACTGTAACTCTATGCGAGTAATTTTGATTTTATCTTAATTAATCTACAGATTGCTGTGTTTATTCTCCTCTACGTCTAGACGAAGATGAGGCACTTCTCAAATTTCTTCTTCTAATCCCCTCTTTTATTTTGAGCATCTTTTGAAATTTGTCCTATTACTATTTGCTAAAATTGGGTTAGTTTATTTGTGTTTTTTCTCGAGTCTCTACTCTCTGGGTTTAATGCCGTTTTTTTTGAGACTGAAACCTCAAAAAAGATTGGATATCTTTGTGTCTAGGCTTCCTTCTGCCTTTTTAGGTTTAATAGTACATAATTAGGCTCCAATTTATCGGCTAAACACTTAAGGCCAGCTGCTATTCAAAGTTTTTTAACTCTTTTTCTTGTATAAACAGGTTACTGATTAGCATATTATTATTTTTACGTTATTGAGACTGGGGCGTGAAATCTTCAATAAGTTTTTGTTTGTTTTTTTATATGAAATTTGTATTTTTCTTGATTGAAATCTATTCAGCTTTCTTCTTTTCATACTTGCGCAGATTATCGCAAAAGTTACTGCCTTTTGGAACTGTTTTTTTATTTTTAGTTTACTCGATTTGTCCTGCCTACGGATTGAAGGATATAGTATGGCGGGTTACTGGCTGATAGGACTGAAATATGGTGGCTTAAATCGGGTTTAACTGATTTGATTCCTAAGCGCTCCAGGGCTGGATCTATTCTTCGAGTTTTTTGAGCTTTGAGGGATGATTGATATTTCGAGTCATTTTATTTATTGGTACTTGACTTTAGCTATAATTACAATTATTGCAAATAAGATGCAAAAAAGTTGTAGGCTTCTTCCTAGCTATAGGTAATTAACAGTGGAACAAAGGTAACATTAAGACAAAAATGAAGAAAGATATGTAACCATTTTCGAGATTAATGATGGCTATTCAGACGATCTAAAACCAATTTGTGTGGGTTTTTCTGAAAAAAGGTCTAGTAAGCTAATCATATACTCTTGTAATGTTATAATTCCAAAAAGTATAATTATTGATTATATGTAAACTCCTGTAGCGCAGCATATCTAAACAGACTGTGTGATTTGTTTGCAAATAGCTGATTAAGCATTGGTTACCACCTGTTGCACCAAACTCATTTGCGAAGTACGCTGTAAAAGTTGTCTTTAAGTCAATAACAAATGCCCCTATTGCACTAAATAAAATTTTTAAGCCAATCCTGAGAACTATATCAGAAGGTTTTGTCGTTAGGTAAGTCAAGAAATACAGATCTTTAC
>Ga0316217_10004252_pt1 | contig 15646 bp, 13 predicted proteins | sample 1anoAmetaG_FD_203633 | JGI IMG/M metagenome (GOLD analysis project Ga0316217, IMG submission 203633) | Freshwater microbial communities from Trout Bog Lake, Wisconsin, USA - 1anoA | ecosystem: Environmental > Aquatic > Freshwater > Lake > Hypolimnion/Profundal zone | place: USA: Wisconsin... | reverse complement strand
TGATCCATGACCACGGTGTGGTGCCCGATCACCGCGGAGGCGCAGATGGACACGTCGTGGCCGATCTTCACGAAGGGCTGGATCACGCACTTTTCCAGGACCAGGCAGTTCTCGCCGATTTCCAGCCCAGGCGGCGTCTGCGCCGTGGAGCTGATGTAGGAAATGAATCCGTAGCCCATGGCCTTGGCCTGGTGGTATTTCGCTTCCCTGAGCCGGTTCAGCTTCTGGTAGCTCAGGCCGACCAGCATCCGGTACTCCGACGGCGGGAAGACCGCAGCCACTTCCTGGAAGGGAACGATGGGCAGCCCGAGCAGGGTGCGCTCCTGGATGTAGTCGCCATCCACCGTGAAGCCGACCACCTCGTGTCCGGAGTCGTGGGTGAGGGCGTGGTGAAGGTACTGGGCCCAGCCGCCGCTGCCGAAAATCACTACTTTGCTCATGGCCTCACCCCTTCCCTTCCTGTTTCCGCTCGATCAGTTCTGAAAACTGGGCAATGGTCGGGTTGGCAAAAAAGTCGAAGACCTGGAGCGAGATGCCGAACCTGCGGTTGACCTGGGTGAGGATCCGGATGGCAGCCAGGGACTTGCCGCCCAGTTCGAAAAAGTCGTCGTGGACCCCCACATTGGCCAGCTTCATGGCCTCCTTCCAGATCTCCAGCACCCGCGCCTCGGTTTCGCTGCGCTGCTCCACGAAGGACGCCGACACGTCCGGACGGTCCGAGTCCGGCGCGGGCAGTGCGGCCCGGTCGAACTTGCCGTTGGTCGTCAGGGGCAGCTTGGGCAAGGCGATGAAGTAGGCGGGGATCATGTATTCCGGGAGCGCCTCGGCCAGATGGCGGCGCAGTTCGGCCACCGGCAACGGCCGCCCGCTCACGAAATACGCGGCGAGCCGGGCCTCCGGGGGTTCCGCTCCCGGGGCCTCCCCGGGCGGCTGGATGACCGTGACGACACATTCCCGGATGTCAGGGTGGCGCTGGAGCCGCGCCTCGATTTCGCCCAGCTCGATCCGGGCCCCGCCGATCTTCACCTGGTGGTCCGAACGGCCCAGGAACAGCAGCTGTCCGTCCTCGGTCCAGCGGGCGAGATCCCCGGTCCGGTAGACCCGGACCAGCCCCAGCCCCGATTCAGGCGGCTGTCCCTGCCGGGGACCTCGAGGGTCCGGAATCGTGATGAAACGCTGACCAGTCAGGTCCGGCCGATTCAGGTAGCCGCGGGCCAGCCCGTCCCCGGCCAGGAACATCTGGCCGGCCACCCCTGGCGGCACCGGCCGGTAGTCCTCATCCAGGATGAAGATCGCCATGTTCGCCGCCGGGGTGCCGATCGGAACCGAAAGCGCCTGGTCGGCCGCGAGGTCGAAGCGGTGGATCATGCAGCCGACAGTGGCTTCGGTAGGTCCATACTCGTTGTAGATGTTCACGGCTCCCCCGAACTGCCGGGTGATGGTGCGCGCCAGTTCGGTCTTGAGATCCTCCCCGCCGACGATCAGGGCCCGGATGCCGGTGGTGCGCAGATCCAGGTGCTGGATCAGCGCCAGGTGCGCCGGAGTCAGCTTCATGACCTCCACCGACCGGTCCTCGATCACCTTCAGCAGCAGAGTCCCGTGCGACCACGAGGCATCGTGGTAGACGACGATCCGCCCGCCAGTCACCAGGGGCGTGAAGATCGAGGTCACGGTGAGGTCGAACCCGAGGGAAGAGAACAGCGGCCAGGCCAGACCCTGGCCGCCGACATAGGCCTTCCCCGCCCAACAGATGTAGTTGACCAGGCTGCGGTGTTCGATCATGACGCCCTTGGGCTCGCCGGTGGATCCCGACGTGTAGATCACGTAGGCCAGCCCCCCGGGCGAGGCCAGCCGGTCCGGATCGCTCCGCCTGCAGCGTTCCAGACCGGCCAGGTCCCGGAGGAGCGTCACCACCCGCCCGGCGCCAGCCGCCAGACCATCGGCCAGGCCAGGGCCGGCCACCAGGAGCGGCGTGCTGCCGCCCTGCGCTTGCCCGAGCTGCTGGAGGATGTATTCGACCCGCTGGATCGGATTGGCGGGATCGATGGGCACGTAGGCCGCGCCCGCCTTGAGGATCCCCAGGATGGCGCAGACCACCTCGATGGAGCGGTCCATCCGCAGCGCGACGAAATGGCCGGAACGGGTGCCGAGTTCCAGCAGATGCCAGGCTACCTGGTTGGCCCGTTCGTTGAGTCCGGCATAGGTAAGGGAGCGGTCGCCCGAGCGGATCGCCTCGGCGCCGGGCGTCGCCACGGCCTGGGCCTCGAACAGGTCGACGATGGTCCGTTCCGACGGATAGGGACTCGCCGAGTCGTTGAACGCTTCGACGAAAGCCAGGAGTTCTTTCCGCATATTCAGAGGGACCACGCGATCATCTCCATCAGCACTTCGTTGGCCCCGGCGAAGATCCTGTGCACCCGGCTGTCCTGCCACATGCGCGCGATCTCATATTCCGTCATGTAGCCGTAGCCCCCGTGGAGCTGGAGGCAGGCGTCCACCACTTCGCATTCACATTCGGTGAGCCAGTACTTCACCTCGGCCGCGGCCGCCGGCTCAAGCCGGCCCACGAGGTAGCGCTGGATGCAGTCGTCGAGGAAGACCCGGCAGACGTGGGCCTTGGTCGCGCACTCCGCCAGTCGCATGCGCGTGTTCTGCAGGTCCATGAGCGGCTTCCCGTAGGCCATGCGCTCGTTGACGTAGGTCAAGGTGATGCGCACCGCCTTCTCCATCGTCGCCGCGGCGATGACGCCGATGGCCAGCCGCTCATAGACCATGCGTTCCATGATCTGGCCGAATCCCTGGCCTTCCCGGCCACCCAGGAGGCTCGAGGCCGGAACCCGGACCTCGTCGAAGAATATCTCGCAGGTGTCCTGCCCGTGCATTCCCGCCTTCTCCAGCGGCTGTCCCCGCTGGAAGCCGGCGAGCCCTTCCGTCTCCACCAGGAACATGGAGATGCCCCGCATCGGGGGCGCGGCCGGATCAGTCCTGGCAGCCAGGCAGACCAGGCTCATGAGCGAGCCGCTGGTCACGAAAGTCTTAGATCCATTAATTATGTATTCATCACCCACCCGCCGGGCGGTGGTAGCGAGGCTCTGCAGGTCAGAGCCGCCCGCAGGCTCGGTCAATGCAACCGCCCCCACCAGCGTCCCTTCCGCGAGGCGGGGCAGGAGGCTCAACTTCTGCGCCTCGTCGCCGTAAGCGTGGATGTAGTGGGCGACGCCGTCCTGGATGTAGGAGGCGAAGTTGACGCCCGCCTTGGCCAGTTCCTCGACTACGATCGCTTCATGCACGAAACTGCCGCCGCCGCCGCCGTATTCCACCGGCAGATCCACCAGGAGCAGCCCGGCCTGCCCGGCCTTGGTCCAGGCCTCCGGGTCCGGCATGTGCCGCTCCCGCCACCGGGGCTGGCAAGGGCTGAACTCTCGTTCGATGAACCGCGAGACCGCCGAACGGAAAATATCGGTTTCATCATTCATGTTGAGTCCTTGAAGGATCATACGCTGATTGGCGCAGCCCATGAACGCTTTTCAATCATCCATGACCGAAACATGGCTGCCGTGCCAGACCACGCCCTACGGCCGATGGCTTCCCCGGTCCTGCTCCCCTGCATCCGCCGGCTCGGACCCGTAGCCGAGGAACTCCCGCGAAGTCGCTTCTCCCTTCGCGCTGATCCCATCCCTCATGAACACCTTGACCACGGTCCGGAGCAGGATCCGGCAATCAAGCAGGAACGACTGATGGTCCACGTACCATACGTCCAGATCGAATTTTTTTTCCCAGGACAGAGCGTTCCTGCCGTTCACCTGGGCCCATCCGGTGATGCCCGGGCGGACCTCGTGGCGGCGGGCGTGCTCAGGGCTGTACCGGTCCAGGTAGGTCATCATCAGCGGACGCGGCCCCACCAGGCTCATGTCGCCCTTGGCCACGTTCAGCAGCTGCGGCAGCTCATCCAGGCTGAGGCGGCGGAGCCAGGTGCCGGCCGGCGTCATCCGCTCGCCGTCAGGCAGGAGGGTTCCATCCGCAGCCCTGGCCTCGCGCATCGTGCGGAACTTGTACACCTTGAAGGGCCGGCCTCCCTTGCCGGGCCGTTCATGGAGGAAGAAGGCCGGCGCCCCGATGCTGACCCGCACCAGGCACCAGATGAGCGCCATGGCCGGTGCCAGGAGCAGCAGCAGGAGGGCGCTTACGGCAATATCGAAGGTCCGCTTTATCATCAGCACATTCTACTGGGTCTTCGGAAATGATTGACAACCTATCCAGGTAAAGATCCAGCTGGCGGGAAGCGGTCGGCTTGGCGAAACCGGACTTCGGACGGCCCTTCCCGGGACTTCCATGAGAGTCAATAATGTTCATCTAGTAGTCAAGAATAGCCATTTCATCCCTTTGGCCAGGAGCGATAATTACCAGGACGCTGAATGAATCAAAGCAATTATCACTATGCGGCCAGCCCCCGCCGGGGCCGGGCCGTGATCTGCAGGAGAGGGAGCCAGCCATGGCCAAGGATGATCTGATCGTAATCGCAGGCGCCGGAGGGTTCATCGCGGGCGCCCTGGTGCGCTATTTCCATGACCTGGGCTTCACCCGGATCCGCGCCGTCGACAAGAAGCCTCTGCCCTTGTGGTACCAGCGCACCCCCGGGGTGGAATGCCTGGTCCTGGACCTGTCCGACGAGGCCAACTGCCGGCGCGCGGTGGAAGGCGCCACCGAGGTCTACAACCTCGCGGCCGACATGGGCGGCATGGGCTTCATCGAGCGGTTCCGGGTGGAATGCCTGCGCAGCGTGCTCATCAACACCCATATGATAGAGTCCGCCTACCGGGCCGGCGCCCAGCGCTATTTCTTCTCCTCCTCGGCCTGCGCCTACAACACCACCCTGCAGGAAGACCCGCACGTCCGCGCCCTCAAGGAGTCCGACGCCTACCCGGCCATGGCCGAGCGCGGCTACGGCTGGGAGAAGCTGGTCTCCGAGATGTTCTGCCAGGAGTACTGGGCCGAGCGCGGGATGAAGACTTTCATCGCCCGGTTCCACAACGTCTACGGCCCCTGGGGCACCTGGGACGGCGGCCGCGAGAAGGCCCCCGCCGCCATCTGCCGCAAAGTCATCGAGGCGCGCAATTCCGGAGTGAAGGAGATCACCATCTGGGGCGACGGCAGCCAGACCCGGAGCTTCATGTACATCGACGACTGCGTCAAGGGCATCGACCTGATCGCCCACTGCGAGCAGCTGATCGCCACCCCCATCAACCTGGGCTCGAACGAGCTGATCTCCATCGAGGACCTGGTGAGCATGGCCGAGTCCATCGGCGGCGTCCAGCTCAAGCGCAGCCACGATCTGGACGCGCCCAAGGGCGTGGCCGGGCGCAACAGCGACAACACCTTCATCCAGGCGACCCTGGGCTGGCAGCCGTCGATCCCGCTGCGCCAGGGGCTCGAGCGCACCTACGCCTGGATCGACCAGCAGATCCAGGACCGCCTGGCCGGCAAGGCCACGGTCCGCGATATCTGACCGGGAGCCCGCCGTGTCCACCGAATGTCCCAGGGTCCAGGAGGCGGTCGGCGCCATCCCCTATCGTCTGGCCCTGGCCGGGGGCTGGATCGACCAGCCGTTCTGCTCCAGGCTGAACCCGGAACCCCCGGGATCCATGGTGGTGGTGAGCCTGAAGCCGACCTACCCCTGGAAGGAGCGGGCCGGCATCGCCACCGGGACCCGGGAAGTGGCGCACCGGCTCTGGGGCACCGGCGGCCTGCCGGAACGCCCCCCGGAACAGCTGGTGGAGGAACTGTACCGGGAAGAGAACCGGGGCAAGGCCGAGCCTTCGGGCACCCAGGACATGATCGGCCTGATCTACCCGGGGATCAGCCGGCTGGACTACGACTTCGCCCACCGGGGCGGCATCTACCCGCGGCACATCGAGACCTGCGCCGATCCCGGCGTCGCCCGCTGGCTGGAGGGCGTGCTGCACATCCTGCCGGTGGCGCCCCGACCCGCGGGCTACAACCCCCTGGGCGGCAGGAACCTCGATCCGCGCTGGATCCAGCGCCTGGGCCAGACCGGCAAGGACTGCTTCGACGCGATCCTGGCCCGGGACGCCCGGGCCCTGGGCGCTTCCTTCAACGAGTGCATGGCCTGCTGGGAGGCGATCCTGCCGTGCACCGTCCGCCACCCCGCCCTGCAGGTCGACCTCCCCGGCCTGCTCCGCCGCCACCAGGCGGACCATCCCGGAGCGATGTACTCGGGATGCGGGGGCGGCTATCTGTTCATCGTCTCGGAAGCGCCGGTGGCCGGCACCTTCCAGCCCGAAATCCGCCTGGAGTAGGCCCCATGCCGCGTGTCGCCGTCGCCACCGCTTTCGACCATCCGGGCTCCCGGGATTTCCGGTTCCTGCAGGAGGCCTCCCGGCTGGGAGAGCTCCAGGCCCTGCTCTGGTCCGACGCGGCCCTGGCCGGCCCCGGCCTGCCCCAGGCCGAGCGCCTCTACTTCCTGCAGGCCATGCGCTACGTGGGCGAGGCCGCGGTGGTGGAGGCGGCTCCGGGCCAGCCGCTGCCGGAAGGCCCGGGGCCCCGGCCGGATATCTGGGCGGTGGACGAACGCGAGGATCATCCGGCCAAGGCGGCCTACTGCCGGGACCGGGGTATCGGCTACCACGTGGTGCGCGAGGCCGATCTCGCGGGCTTCCCGGTCGCCGACGAGCCTGCCGGCGGCCGGCGGAAGGTGCTGGTGACCGGGTGCTTCGACTGGATCCATTCCGGCCACGTGCGGTTCTTCGAGGAGGTGGCCGAACTGGGGGACCTCTATGTCGTCGTGGGCCACGACCGAAACATCCGGCTGCTCAAAGGCGAGGGCCACCCGCTGTTCCCCGAGCAGGAGCGCCGCTACCTGGCCGGCTCCATCCGCTATGTGAAGCGGGCCCTGGTCTCCTCCGGCGACGGCTGGCTGGACGCGGAGCCGGAGATCGAACTGCTCAAGCCTGATCTCTACGCTGTGAACGAGGACGGCGACAAGCCGGAGAAGCGCGAATTCTGCAGGGCGCACGGCATCGAGTACGTCGTGCTCAAGCGCACACCGAAGCCGGGGCTGCCGGCCAGGACGAGTACCGATCTCAGGGGATTCTGACCCATGGAGCCCGCCATTTCTCCTCAAGCCACCGAACGATTCGCCCTCACCCTGGACCTCCAGGACGACCCCGGCCTGGTCGCGGAGTACTGCCGGCTGCACCGGCCGGAAAACGGCTGGCCGGAAATCGCCGAGGGCATCCGCGCGGTGGGCATCCTGGACATGGAGATCTACCGGGAGGGCACCCGGCTGTTCATGCTCATCGAGGCCCCCGCCGGCTTCCCTTTCCAGGCCGCCATGGCGCGCCTGGCGACCCTGCCCCGGCAGGCGGAATGGGAAGCCGTGGTGGCCAGGTTCCAGAAGACCAGCCCCGGCGCCACCAGCGCCGAGAAGTGGCGGCCCATGGCCAGCATCTTCAAACTGCCAGGAAGTTTTTCTCAAATAAGTCTTGTGAAGGGGGGCGTCCCGGATTAGCTTGCTAATAGGAAAAACCCTAAAGCTAATTTGAGATAGCAACCACGCACCGGTTCTTCGGAATGGAAGCGGGTCCACGCAGCAGGAAGCCAGGGGCGGCAGCCCAGGGCCGGCCTGCCCGCGGCCGTCACGGCCGCCCCGGCCCCGCCCCCTCCCGCGTCCCGGCGCGTCTCCGTGAAAGGATCCACCATGCTCACCCTGAACCTCCCAGACAGCCCCGACCTGCTCAAGCCTGAACCGGGCGAAGTCCTGCTGATCACCAACGCCGATCTGCGCGAGACCGCCAACGTGACCTGCTGGCCGGTCCAGGCCAAGTACGAGAAGCTCCTGGAAGAGGCCCTGGCAGTGCGGTTCGGGATGCGGGTCCGGCGGGCCCACCCGGTGGACCCGAAGCGGGGCCACGGCTTCATCAGCAGCCAGCGGGAGGGCAGCGACCTGCTGGCCGGGATCGACCCGGACGCGCCGCTCATCGTCCTGCTCACCGCCTGGCAGTACTCCCACCACCTGGCCCCCAGTCTGGTGCTGCACCGCGGCCCGGTGCTGCTGCTGGCGAACTTCGACGGCACCTGGCCCGGCCTGGTGGGCATGCTCTGCATGGCCGGCACCCTGAACAGCCTGGGCAAGCCGCACAGCCGGCTGTGGTCCTCCCATTTCGACGACGCGCTGTTCTTCGACGGCCTAGAGGCCTGGCTGAAGACCGGGCGCATCGAGCACGACACCAGCTACCTGCACGCAGTGGACAGTGCGCACCCGGTGATGGCGACCCCGGCCGGCCAGCTGGGCGCCCGGGTCGGCCAGTACATCCTCAAGCACAAGGAGATCATCGGCCTGTTCGACAGCTTCTGCATGGGCATGATGAACGGCGTCTTCCCCCAGAAGGCCCTGGTGGACATCGGCATGCCCATGGAGTCCCTGTCCCAGTCGGCGCTGCTGGTGGAGATGGCCAAGGTGCCCCAGGACCTGCGCGAGGCCTGCCTGGCCTGGTACGAGGCGCAGGGCATGAAGTTCCTGTGGGGCCAGGACCCCGCCACCGAACTGACCCGGGAGCAGGTCACCGAGCAGTGCGCGATGCTCATCGCCATGGCCCGCTTCGCCGAGAAGTTCGGCCTGTCGGCGGTAGGGGTGCAGTACCAGCAGGGGCTGGCCCAGTCCTGCGCCGCCTCCGATTTCGCCGAGGGCGCCATCGGCTCCAGCGCGCGGTTCCCGATCCCCGGCGCGGACGGGCGGATCATCCGCCCCGGCAAGCCGATCCCCTGCGTCAACGAAGTGGACATGGGCACGGCGATCCCCCAGACCATGCTCTGGCGCCTGCTGGACTCGCTCCAGCTGCCTTCCGAGACCACCCTGCACGACATCCGCTGGGGCAGCGAGTTCGAGGGGACGTTCTACTGGGACTTCGAGATCTCCGGCTCGGTGCCGTTCGAGCACCTCAAGGGCGGGATCCAGGGCGCCACCGGCTACCGCCAGCCGAACGTCTACTTCCCCAAGGGCGGCGCCACCATCGCCGGCCAGGGCAAGGCGGGCCGTCTGGTCTGGGCCCGGGCCCACTACGAGGGCACCCAGGCCATGCTGCACATCGGCACCGGCACCGCGGTGGAACTGCCCGAGGCCGAGTTCGAGCGCCGGCGCCGGGCCACCAGCTACGAATGGCCCCTGCTCAACTGCACCCTGGACGGGATCGGCCGCGACGACCTGATGGCCGGCCACCAGTCCAACCACATCACCGTGGCCTACGTGGAAGAGCCCAAGCTGGCGGAAGTGCTGCAGGCCTTCGTGGCCCAGGCGGTCACCCAGGGGCTGAAGGTGTTCGTGGCCGGCGCGGCCTTCAACCTGCTGGCGAATCGAGGTCGATGAAGATGGCGGAAACACTGCTGCAGGTACAGGACGTCTCCAAGGGCTTCCCCGGGGTCCAGGCCCTGGACAAGGTCCAGTTCGAACTGCGCCGGGGCGAAGTGCACGCCCTGGTGGGCGAGAACGGCGCGGGCAAGTCGACCCTCATGAAGATCCTCAGCGGGGTCTACCGGCCCGACGCCGGGACGATCATCTACAAGGGCAAGGCCGTGCATTTCCAGAATTCCCGGGAAGCGGCGGCTGCCGGCATCGGCATCATCTACCAGGAGCTCAACCTGGTGCCGCACCTCACCGTGGCCCAGAACATCTACATCGGCCGGGAGCCGCGGACCTGGCTCGGCTACATCGACGACCGGAAGATGAACGTGGACGCCGCGGCCCTGCTGGCCAAGCTCAACCTCAACATCGACCCCACCATACGGCTCAACCAGCTCTCCGTCTCCAAGCAGCAGATGGTGGAGATCGCCAAGGCGCTGTCCAAGGACTCCGAGATCCTGATCATGGACGAGCCCACGAGCGCCCTGACCGAATCGGAGATCGACGAACTGTTCAAGGTCATCCACGGCCTGCGCGACCGGGGCGTGGGCATCATCTACATCTCGCACCGGCTGGACGAGCTCAAGCACATCGTCGACCGCATCACCATCTTCCGGGACGGCCACTACATCGCCACCAGCGACTACAACGCGATCACCATGGAGGAGATCATCAACAAGATGGTGGGACGCAAGCTGGAGAACCTGTTCCCGCCCCGCCAGAACGTGCCCACCGGCAAGAAGCTGCTGGAGGTCAAGCACATCACCCGCACGGGGATCCTCAAGGACATCTCCTTCGACCTGTTCGAAGGGGAGATCCTGGGCATCGCCGGGCTCATGGGCGCCGGGCGCTCGGAGCTGGCCCGGGCCATCTTCGGCGCCGACCCCATCACCTCGGGGGAGATCCTCCGGGACGGCCGGAAGCTGGACATCCGTTCCCCCGCCGACGCAATCCGGCACGGCATCGCCTACCTTTCGGAGAACCGCAAGGAGGAGGGCCTGGCGATCAAGATGGCGCTGAACATGAACGTGACCATGGCCAACGTGCCGCAGGTGTCCAGGCGCTTCGCGATCATCTCCCGGAACCAGGAGCTGCAGGCCACCCGGACCTACGTCGACGAGCTGGACATCCGCACCCCGAGCCTCGAGCAGCTGGTCAACAACCTCTCGGGCGGCAACCAGCAGAAGGTGGTGGTGGCCAAGTGGCTGTTCCGGGATTCCCGCATCCTGATCTTCGACGAGCCGACCCGGGGCATCGACGTGGGGGCCAAGTACGCCATCTACGAGCTGATCGGCAAGCTGGCCCGGGAGGGGGTCGGGGTGATCATGATCTCCTCGGAGCTGCCGGAGATCCTGGGCATGACCGACCGGGTCCTGGTGCTGCACGAAGGCCGCCTCACGGCCACCCTGCAGACCCGGGCCACCAGCCAGGAAGAGATCCTGAACCATGCCGCGGGCCTGAGCCTCGAGGCCGCCGCTGACCAGAACTGACAGGAAGGAAGCACACCGATGAGCAACGAACTCCAGATGGTCGCACCCCCCGCCTTCAAGGGCGGCCTGCCCGCGGGCCTGGGCACGAAGAAGCTGTCCATGGACAAGCTCATGATCTTCGTGGCCTTTGTCGCCCTCTTCATCATCTTCTCGCTGACCGCGAGGAACTTCTTCACCGCCCGCAATGTCCTGACCCTGGCCCTGCAGACCAGCACCATCACCATCATGGGCATCGGGGTGACCTTCACCATCATCACCGGCGGCATCGACCTGTCCATCGGCTCCATCGTCGCGCTGAGCGGCACGCTGGCGGTGATGGCGGCCAACGCCGGGGCGCCGATCTGGCTGTCCATGGTGCTGGGCCTGCTGTCCGGGGTTCTGTGCGGACTGCTGAACGGGGTCATCATCACCGGCCTGAAGCTGCCGCCGTTCATCGCCACCCTGGGCATGATGATGGTGGCCCGGGGCGTGGTGCTGACGATCACCAACGCCATGTCCAAGCCCGCCCCGGAGGCCTTCGGCCACCTGGGCAACGACACCCTGTTCCGCTTCAGCCGGCAGTTCCCGGGCATCGCCTACCCGGTGTTCATCATGATCATCACCGCCATCGTGTTCGGCTTCTTCCTGCGCAAGACCCGCATGGGCCGCTACACCTACGCCATCGGCTCGAACGAGGAGGCTTCGCGCCTGTCCGGGATCAAGGTGACGCGGGTCAAGCTGGTGGCCTACATGATCTGCGGCTTCTGCGCGGCGCTCACCGGGATCATCCTGGCTTCGCGCATGGTCACCTCCCAGCCCAACGGCGGGATCAGCTATGAACTCAACGCCATCGCCGCCTCGGTGATCGGCGGCACCAGCCTCATGGGCGGCATCGGCACCGTGGGTGGCGCGGTGATCGGCTCGTTCATCATCGGTGTCCTGGGGGTCGGCCTGACCATGCAGGGCGCTTCGTATTTCGTGCAACAGATAGTCATCGGCCTCGTCGTCATAGCTTCCGTCGCGGTCGATCAGATTCGCTACAAGAAGAAGCTTGTCCAGTAATCGACGGTCCCGTGGACCGTCCACCTTCAAGGAGGTTCTCATGAAGAACGCTCTAGCCGTCGCCTTCGCCCTGGCGAGCATGTCCGTGCTCTCCTTCGGCCAGGAAGTCGCCGTCATCGTCAAGACCGGCAACTCCAGCTTCTGGCAGAACGTCCAGACCGGGTGCTTCGACGCCCAGAAGGAGCTCAAGAAGACCACGCCGAAGTTCAGCGTGACCTTCCTCGGGCCCCAGTCCGAATCCAACGTGAACGAGGAGATCAACATCGTCGAGAGCGCCATCGACCGCGGCGCCAAGGCCATCGTGCTCGCCCCCTCCGACACCACCGCCCTCATCCCCGTGGTCAAGAAGGCCAAGGCCGCCGGCATCAAGGTCGTCATCATCGATTCCAAGCTGGACGGCGACCCCTCCAACTACGAGTCCTTCCTGGCCACCGACAACAAGGCCGCCGGCGAAGCCTGCGCCAAGGAGATGATCGCCCGCGTCAAGGCCGCCACCGGCTCCGACACCGGCGAGATCGCGGTCGAGTCCTACGTCGCGGGCGTCGGTTCCGAAGTGGGCCGGGTCGGCGGATTCAAGGACTACATCGCCAAGAACTCCAAGCTCAAGATCGTCACCACCCAGTACAGCCAGTCGGACCAGGTGACCGCGCTGAACCAGGTCACCAACATGCTGTCCTCCAATCCCGACCTGGTTGGCATCTTCGGCGCCAACGAGCCCTCCGCTGTGGGCATGGGCCGCGCGGTCGCCCAGGCCGGCCTGGCCGGCAAGATCGTCGCCATCGGCTTCGACGGCAACGGCGTGCTGCAGAACTTCGTCAAGGACGGCACGATCCAGGCCATCTGCGTGCAGAGCTCCTACAACATGGGCTACATGGGCGTCAAGACCGCCTATGACCTCGCCGTCGCCAAGAAGAAGGCCACCAGCTACGTGGACACCGGCTTCCTGCTCGTGACCAAGGACAACATCGCCACCACGCCTGCCAAGAACGTTCTGTACTAGATCCTACATGGGGGGACCGAGCGCTCGCGCTGCTCGCTCTCCTTCCCCCCATACCCCCACTCCATGCCCGGGCGGAGCCCGGGCATGGAGTCAGTCGGTGTCCAGCTTGACGGCCGCCCCCCGTCCCCGGACGGGGCCGGGGGACGGCTGTTAAGCTGGACGTCAGGGAATTCCATGGCCACTTCTTTCAAGACTGTCGATGAGATCGCCACCAACACGGGCGTTTCGGTCACCACCGTGCGGCTGGTGCTCAACGGCCAGGCCGAGCGCTACCGGATCAGCGCCGCCACCCGCAAGCGCATCGAGGACTATGTCGCCGACCACGAGGTGGTGATCAACCACGCGGCCCGGAGCCTGAAGCTGCAGCGCAGCGAGACCATCGGCCTGGTGGTGCCGAACCTGGGCAACCCGTTCTTCGGCCGGCTGATGGCCCACCTGGAGAGCTGCTGCCAGGCCAACAACCTCATGCTGCTCACCGCCTCGTCCCACGAGGACCCCAAGCTGGAGGCGCTGGCGATCAAGAAGCTGCTGGCCCGGGGAGTCGACGGGATCGTGGTCGCACCGTGCCAGAAGCCGTCCATCGGCTTGTTCTCCCACTACCTGGAGCGGGTGGGCGTGGTCATGGTCGACCGCGCCTATCCGTCCTCCCCCTTCCCCACCGTGGTCAGCAACAACCGGGAGAGCGCCCGCCAGCTCGCCGTGCAGCTGCTGGCCGAATCCGGCAACGATGTGCTCCTGCTGTGCTCCCAGACCCGGCTGCCCAGCATCCGGGACCGGATCAAGGGCTTCAAGGACGCGGTCACCGGAAGCGGGATCGGCGACTGGAAGTCGCTGGTGTGCTACGGCGGCAGCAGCGACATGCCGGACACGGGCGCGCAGCTGGTCAAGGAGCTGATCGAGACCCGCGCGGGCCTGCCGCGGGCGCTGATGTGCTCGTCCCTGGTGGTGCTGGAGGGCGCCCTGCAGCAGATCAAGGCGCACTACGGGCGCCTGCCCGCCGATATCCTGATCGGCACCTTCGACACCGAGGCCATGCTCGAGTTCGTGCCCAACCGGGTCATCTCGGTGGTCCAGGACGAGGCCGCCATCGCCGAGAAGGCGTTCGCCCAGCTCATGGCCATGGACGGCAGCGAGCCGACCCGGATCAGCCATGATGTGGTGCCGTGCCGGTTCAGTTCGTGGGGGTCCTCCCCGGGATGATTCAGCCCGCCAGCACCACGATCAGCCGTTTCGGCCCGTGCACCCCGTAGGCCAGGGTCTGCTCGATGTCGGCGGTCTTGCTGGGGCCCGAGACCACCAGGGCGTTGGCCGGGAGGCCGCGGTCCCAGCCCAGTTCCCGGAACGCCTGGAACAGGGTGTCGAAGATCCGGTCCGCCCGCAGCAGGGCCAGGTGCACCGGGGGCACCAGGGACAGCAGCCTTGGCTCGGCCGGCCCCGGGGCGAGCAGCAGGCCGCCGGTCTCGGCGATGCCGCCCAGGGTGGTGGTGAAACCCGCCGCCACCTCCTCGAACAGTTCCCGCTTGAAGCTTTCCACCGGCCGGTCGTAGGGCCGCAGCCGGGGACCCTGGTCCGGCCAGGCGGCGGCCAGCGCCCGGCCTTCGGCGGTTCCGGGCCCGTACAGCAGATCGGGCAGCTGCTCCCGCAGCATCCAGTCCACCACGGCCCGGGGCCAGTCGTCCGGCCAGGCCTCGATGAATTCGGTCCTGACCGCGGCCATGCAGCGCTTCAGGCGCAGCAGCCGCTCCGCGGGATCCCAGCCCTTCCCGGCGATCACGGCGTAGTCCGGCGCCGGCGGCGCCTCCAGGGGCCGGGCCGCCCGCAGCCCGGCCAGGATCGCTTCCCGCTCAGACATGGTCCACCCCCTTGCGCCGCGCCAGCTCCTGCAGGCTCGCCCCGGCGGCCCGGGGCTTGGCCCGGCTCCGGGTCCAGGCCTCCAGCACCGGCGCCCGGGCCGGCAGCAGGCGCCAGAGCCGGGTGGCGCACCACACCGCGGCCCGGTAGGCGCCGGGGTGCCCCACCACCCAGCTCCAGGCCCGCCAGGCCAGGTCCTCCCGGCGGGACCGGGCGCCGCCGCCGCCCCGCACCGGGCTGCCCGGCAGGACATGCCCGGCTTCCCGGCGCAGCCGGATCAGCAGGTGGGTGATGGGGATCCCCACCGGGCAGACCTCGGCGCAGGCCCCGCAGAGGCTGGAGGCGTGCGGCAGTTCGTGGCGCAGCCCGGCCCCCTCCACCTGGGGGGTGAGGATCGAGCCGATGGGCCCGGGGTAGACCGCCTGGTAGGCGTGGCCGCCGATGCGGGTGTAGACCGGGCAGTGGTTCATGCAGGCGCCGCAGCGGATGCAGGCCAGGGTGGCCCTCAGTTCCGGGTCCTGGCAGATCCGCGAGCGGCCGTTGTCCAGGATCACCACGTGCACTTCCCGGGGACCGTCCAGTTCGCCCGGGCCGCGCGGGCCGGAGATGAGGTTGAAGTAGGTGCTGATGGCCTGGCCGGTGGCGGACCGGGTGAGCAGCGAGTACAGCGGGGCCACCTCCTCCAGCCGCTCCACCACCTTCTCCAGGCCCATGAGGGCGAGGTGCAGCGGCGGGACGTGGGTGCTCATGCGGCCGTTGCCCTCGTTCTCCACCAGGCAGAGGGTGCCGGTCTCCGCCACGGCGAAGTTCACGCCGGACAGCCCGGCCCCGGCCTCGAGGAACTTCCGG
>Ga0316217_10004251_pt1 | contig 15646 bp, 23 predicted proteins | sample 1anoAmetaG_FD_203633 | JGI IMG/M metagenome (GOLD analysis project Ga0316217, IMG submission 203633) | Freshwater microbial communities from Trout Bog Lake, Wisconsin, USA - 1anoA | ecosystem: Environmental > Aquatic > Freshwater > Lake > Hypolimnion/Profundal zone | place: USA: Wisconsin... | reverse complement strand
CGCTGGGAGGCCCGGGAAGCCTTCCTGAAGGAGCACCCGCACCAGGGCGAGGCCCGGCTCGAGGCGGTCAACCAGGCCTTCCAGATCCTGCGGATGCGGCTGCTGGCCCTGGACCGGGAGGGCAAGGTGAAGATCGCCGCCTGGCACCAGGACCCCGGCGCCCGGGCCCGGTTCGTGAGCCCGCGGATCAGCCTGCCCCCCGGCACCCCGGCGGACCTGGCGGACGGGCTCTACGGGGAGGTGGCCGAGGCCCTGGAGCGCCTGCTGGAACTGCCCGGATGGGAGCACGAGGCCGGCTCCGTGGCCACCCACCTGGCCCAGTGGGACCTGTCCCATTCGCTCCGGTTGAAGAAGCTGTTCACCCGGGCCGCCGCGCAGCTGGAGGAATGCCTGAAGCGCGAGCCCTACGACGCCGGCCTGACCAACTTCTGGATGGAGGCCCGGGACGCCGCGGGCCTGGGCGTGCCCAACCTGGCCGGGCTGTGCCTGCCGGTGCCCGGCCAGCCCTGGCCGGACGCGGAGGTGGTGCCCCGGTTCCTCGAGTCCTGCTACCGGCGGAGCGACTGGCAGGGGGCCCTGAAGCTGATCTCGGACCTGGCCCCGCAGGGGCCGCCGGAGCCGGTCACCGCCCACGGCTGGGAGAGCTACCGCCGGCTGCAGGGCGCCCTCCTGGCCCAGCGCGGCCTGGCCCTGGGCGGGCTCGGCTCCTGGGACGCGGCCGGTTCGGCGCTGGCCGAGGCCCGCGCCTGGACCGGCAGCCAGGGCGTGCGGATGGCCCTGCTCCAGCGCGGCAGCCTGTTCTCGGGGCCCGGCCCGGAGCCCAGCCCCTGGCGGCTCATCCTGGCCCAGGCGACCCAGGGCCGCGACCCGGAGCCGCCGGAGATGCCCGAACCGGACGCCCCGCTGCGCCTGGTGGTGGGCGGGATGCCCCGCTGGATCCTGGACTGGACCGCCCTGCGCGAGGCCCCGGAGCTGGCCTTCTGGTCCCCGGCGGAGCTGCACTGGGAGGTGGCCGACCGGGCCGCCCACGAGGCCCAGCAGGCCCGCTTCGGCTGGGAGCCCGGACCCCGCTGGGCGCTCTACCGGGGCGAGGACCTGCTCGCCTCCGGCCGCACCTGCCCCGAGGCCAGGGGCCTGGCCGCCATCCTCGAGGCCAACGGGTCGACCCAGCTGCACCGGCTGCAGCAGGTGGTGGCGACCCAGCCGGACCACGAGGAGGCCCACTGGGAGCGGTTCCACCTGCTGGAGAAGCGCATGCCCGACCGGCGCCTGGAGCCGCTCATGGCCCAGGACGGCGCCCTGGCCGAGGTCACCCTGGACTTCGACCCCGACGCCCCCTGGAAGCCGGATCCCAGCCTCTGGGCCGCGGCCGCCCAGAAGGTCCTGCCGGCCCTGGAGGAGACCCTGCGCTGCTGGCCGAACCGGGCCCCCCTGTGGCGGGCCTGGATCAGCTGGGCCCGGTTCCACCCGCGGCACCCCCAGGTCCTGGCCCTGGCCCAGGGGCTGGCCTTCTGGAGCCCCAAGGGCGACTGGCGGGCCTGGCTGCCCTACGAGGTCCAGCGCTCGGTGGCCGCCGAACTGCGCCGCCAGGGCAATTTCGCGGTGATGCGGGAGTGGTTCCGGAGCGTCTGGGAGTCCCTGGACCAGCGGCCCCTGCGGCTGCTGCACCGGGGCGAGCAGCAGTGGGTCCTGGAGCGCCGGCGGGAGGAGGAGACCGCCGTGTTCCAGCCGCTGCGGGACGCCCTGGCCGCCCTGAGCTGCACCCAGGAACAGGCCGAGCTGGAACGGGTGTTTGGGGAGATGATGGGGAGAGTACCTTCCCGGAGGCCCTGAATGTGGTCGGGCGACGACATCCATTTCATGAAGCTCGCCATCGAGGAGGCGGAGCAGGCGGACCGTCGCGATGAAGTTCCCATCGGCGCCGTCCTGGTCCTGGACGGCCGGCTGGTGGCTTCCGGCCACAACTGCCCGGTCTCCAGCAACGACCCCACCGCCCACGCCGAGGTGATGGCCCTGCGCAGCGCCGGCGCCTGGCTGCGCAACTACCGGATGCCCGGGTCGACCCTCTACGTGACCCTGGAGCCCTGCCTCATGTGCTTCGGCGCCCTGCTCCAGGCCCGGGTGGCCCGGGTGGTGTTCGGCGCCGCCGATCCCAAGGTGGGCATGGCCCGCTGGGCCCAGAACCTGCGCAACGCCAACCTGAACCATCAGATCGAGTGCGCCGGCGGGCTGCTGGAGGAGGACTGCCGGGAGCAGCTCCAGGGGTTCTTCCGGCGGCGCCGGTAGGCCAGTGGCGCCGGGGCGGGGATTCCTGATACACTGGCTGGCCTGGAGAGATGGCAGAGTGGTCGAATGCGCCTGACTCGAAATCAGGTTTACGAGTGATCGTAACTGGGGTTCGAATCCCTATCTCTCCGCCAAATGCCCTGTAATCATTAGATTATGGGGCTTTCTTATGCTTGCCAAAGACGTATCTCATCCCCCGCCAGGGGTTGAAAAGACTATTTTCTCACGAACAGGTGCCAAATAGGTGCCAAAATATTTAGGCTGAAACCCGCGTCAAATATAGCATTTTCGCCTTTTCTCAATGCTGGACCAAGGAGATCATTGTCCCAAGCACAGGATGGTCTACTCCTGGACGGGACAGGGATTGAATGAACAGGCTTCGCCAGCTTCGCTGGCCGAAGCCATTCGGAAGCTCGAAACACCCCCCTCGAAACCAAATCTATGCCAGGACAGGGTTTTGAAGGGTTCACCTTTCTATGGCGTGTTACTCCCATGTTCCGACTCCCCTGGTCAATGAGGAGGCGCATCCGAACCTTGTCATGAATAGGGATTTAGACATCGTGGACACCAATCAGATCCTCGCCACGAGCGCCCAGAAACCATCCTCATCTCCTGGAGCGTATTCACCGAGTTCGCGAATGACCATCGTGAGCCCTGGATCTGAGAAGATTCGTTCTCCTCCCAGGTTGAAGATTTCAAGTGCCGAACAGTCTTCGCCCTGAGCCATGAGTCCGCGTTCTCCATTATGGAACGCAACCAGGGAAAGGGTATTGCCGCCTGGGGTCGTTGGATTGTTCGGCTGGATCGAACGCGAGGCTTTCTGCTTCTTGTTGGGGACCATGGGTTCCTCCTAGACCGCCCAATGTGGGCGAGGTCATAGGTTTGTTACCACCCAAGGGTTCCATCCGAGTAGGCGAACCACCCGATGTAAAACAATTGAAACGAACCCTCCGAGGGAGCTTGGTATGACAAGAAAAGGGCATTGGCATCACGCAGCCGCTTTGGCAGCCTAGAGTTGAGAAAATGGAGTAGCCACTGGTTGGAACGGAATTGGTCCTGCGGGGTCATGACCGCTTGGACAGCAGTTTCACCGCCGCCACAGTTAGCACAGCAATGAATGCCTGAGAGTAATCGTTTGGTCTGCCAGCGGACCCACCAGGGCAGATGATCTGGAGCAACCCATTGGTGGCGAGGGAAACCACAGAGGCTGACCGGAGCCGCTTGCCCTCTCTGGTGAACCAACTCAACCGGTTCGGAACCCACATGAGCCCTTTGGACCCGGCGGAATAGGCGGCTTTAAGGATTTCCAGTTGGAGTTTGCTCAGAGCCATATCACCTCCGGGCGTCAATGGTCTATCAGTCAGGGGGTCGTGGTCCTTCTATGCCAAGCGAGGACGCCTTTCGGCGAAACCAGACGGTCACAGTCGGAACAATGCAACGGATACGCATGAGGTGCGGTCGACCAGGGATAGGTTCCCGGATGCCCCGATCAGATTTTGCAGATGGGTGAGAGCAGCGCCGCAGGAGGTGGTTCGAGCCATGTTAGTAGCCATTCAAGCGCAATTGAACGCTCACCAAAAAGACGCACCTCTACTCCATGTTTCCGACAAGTCGCCTCCCACTGCTGAATTTGACAGCTATCGATTGATATATATGAATTTACAATCGCCTTTTTTATGGTGAATAGACGGGTCCATTTTTCGAGCGTTCCCGCAAGAAGATATAGTTCGGCGATTGAGTGGATACCTTCCAGAAAAGTGCAGTTCTTTAGGAACAGGGTGATAGCGTGAAATTTCGCCAAGGCAAGTTCCTGGACCCCAGCAAGATCGACTTCCTCCTTCGATAGCGGTCCGATATAGGTCGTTTCCACGATAGGGAACCCGTCAACAAGATAAATTTTATATGACATTCTGTATGCATTCCTCTCAAGCGAGGGTGGTTGGCACAGGCAAAGAAATCCCAGGAAGACATAATCACCACCATGGACAACGTGAAAGAGGGTTGCTGGTCGATGGCTCAAACCCTCTACCAATTAAGACGTAATGACCCACGGTCACTACTAACTATTAGTATATGCATTCTCATGGGTGGCGCCAGTATTTGACGGTAGTGATGGAATGCCCCTTGAGCCACCTGGTTGGCAACGGTCCGCACCTTCAATGCCACCATCACGAGAAGTTGGACGATTGGGAGTGCGAGATTTCATTGGGTGGTCCTCTCCTGCTGAACAGGGAAACTCCCCTGAAATCAATATCCTAGAGAAATCTCAAAATCTTCCCAACCTTCCAACGCTGTCCCAAGAAAAGAATGAGGTGCAAGTGTCAAGGAGTTTGCTGAACGGTTAAGGGATCAGTGCTATCCCTGCCCTCTCATGGTTTCCTTGCTTCCACAGCCAAGAATCACCTTCCCTTTTGTCAGAAAAGGGTTAAAATTTTGATGATAACAATACTGTTCACAATTGATATGCAATTTTCATGACATCAAAAATAATAATTTGAACATATTTAGCTTTAAAAAATAATTAATAGGATTTTGAAATCCTGCGTCTCAACATCATGGGAGCACCTTCATGCCCATACACCTCGATACCCTCACCCCCTCCCAGGTTAAGGAAATCATCGATCTTGCCCTCCGCAATGCAAACGAGGAGGACCGAAGGCATATTGTCCAACGGAGGGGTATCTCAGCTGATGACACTGCCCATGCTCCACAGCACTTGGTCAAGGCGATCGACCGCTTATCGCCTGCAGCGCAGCACGAGCTCATGTCCCTCATGTGGCTGGGTATGGGAACCATCGATGCTGACGAAGGTGCCTGGGTGGATCTTCTTCACATCGTTGAAGATGAACCATTTGAAAACGTGCCTGTCCAACTTGCCACTACACCAAGCCTTCATGAATATCTGCATCGGGGACTAGGCAAGGTTAGTTGACAAGCCTTTTCCCAATATTTACAGTCCAATTCAGCCGCCACGCATTGGGCGAGAGCCGTTGTGTTTGTATGAATACATTGAAATTTCATTGACAACTATAAATTGAACACGATATTGAATTCATGATGAGTGATCCGTTCCAGCCAGTTCTCCCGATAGCGTTCTGGTCCCGTAAGGGTCAGCTTTGGATTGAATTCTCGGATGGGCACAGCCAGGGATTCTTGGACCCCCCCCCGGAAGGCTGCCATCATGGGGACTGCGAAACCCTTCAGACACCCTGTCGGCAAGCACTTTAGAAAAATCGGGAAACCCTAACCAGCATGTCCGAGGACCTAGGTTGTCAGTATTTACATGCGGTCACACGCTAAGGCTACCAAGGTGTTTCATTTCGCCCGGACACGGAAAGGCACCTATCCTTCCATGCCGGCGACCAGAACAACCGTTACCCGTAGGTGAATGGTGTCCAGGGATAGGCATATATGCACCCCTTGCGGTGGCAGCACGGCAATGCTCCATCAGTGACAATCACGCTTTTCGATTCAGAACCCAGTGATGGGCAACAGGGCTTGGGTAGAGATTTCAATGGATGCGACCAATGGTCCTGAGATCCTGCCCGCGATAGGCGGGGAGGTCCGTGAAGTAAGCGGCTTCGGCGGCGTCGCCAAGAAGGTCAGTGGAAAAAATGGGATTTGATTTTTCCTGTGCGATTGTTTTAGGAATGGTCTATCATTTTGAATGAGACCGTAAAATTGGCGTAAAGGTAACCGGGCACATGTTGACTGTTCACTATTTGAAGCTATATTTCTGATACCAAAGACTAGTTCAATGGACTTGAGATGAGAACTGCTGACCTTTTTGGAACTATCCTGGTTGATCCGGAGTTCCCTGCGGGGTTATGGGGAACCCCAAATGAGATGCGACCCGCAGACCAGATGGTTTTTTGGGGGAAACCATTCATCAAAACGGTTCCTAACCCTTACTCCCCTACTGGGACCCGTTTTGATCTTTACTGCCTGGATGGTGAAATCGAAGATCGTCCAACCTGTTGGGGGATGTTTGATACACTTGAGGCAGCCGAGTTCCGTGCGTTTGCCATACCACCCTGGAATCTAGCGTTGGATTCCTATGCCTCCAACCACCCCTTCAAGCCATTTTTAGCACTCGCTCAATTGTGACAGTTAGGTCTTTGCTTCTGAATGGTTTGGGAAGGAACGCATCAGGGCTGCCATCTGCCACAAATTGCTCGGAGTATCCACTCATGAGTATGACCTTGGCTGAAGGGTTTACCGTCTTGATGATCTTCGATGCGGCGATGCCGTCCATCCGAGGCATCACAACATCCATGATGATTAGGGAAATTTCCCCTTGCATGGATCGGTAGATCCGCAGGGCTTCAAGCCCGTCATTCGCTTGCAGAATCTCATGCCCCAGTGAGGAAAGGATGGCTGATACTGACTCGCGCACCAGTTCTTCGTCATCAACGACCAGCATCAGACACATGGTTTTCCTTATTTTTTTTGTTCGTGTCCATAGGCAGGCGTTCCTTCATTGCATTCACTAAGGAATTCATCTGTCTTCCCAGTTCAAGGAGTTGAGATCCGCGCTCATCCGTCAGGCGAATGAGGTTGGCGTTGTCGATGAAATCGGACCTCCTGGTGGCTTGCATCTTGCCTCCTTGGTCGGGACGCACTGCGATTTCTGAAGGTCCATGGGGCGGAGAGTCTCTACCCCAATTCGCTGGACTGTTCCCTTGAAGGGTATGCACACCTTGTGCCGCCTTGATATAGGCAATCATTTCTATATTTGCGCTAATCTACAACAAGATATCTTGTCTGGTATATTCAAAATGAAGGACCCAAATTCTTATTCTGAGGTGGGATTGAGTGCGGGAAAGATCCGGAAACGCGATCCCAAGGTCAGTTGGCATGAAAACCCTACTCTTCCGAGAATGCCACCAAGGGAGTTTGTTTGACTGACAATGGCTCGTGGGTCCAAAACGAATGCGTGCCCAGGTTCTGACCGTAGGGGACCAACCACTGGTAAATCAATGGAGTATTTCCTGGTTACCTTCGGTTAGGAGAGGAGGGACGCCCTGGAGGCAACCTAACGCGCATCAGCTTTGCGGATAGCCACTGAGGACCATTCAAATGAGATCCTCATGGATGCGATCTTCCAGACAGCTGTCCAAAAGAAGCCATAGCCTTCCTACTCAGAAACCTTTGCCGGGTTGTCAGATCTGCTTTCGGCACCATTTCTTTAAGTTTGGATCTCAGCCATGGGGGACCTTCTCTGGCTCGTTCGACCGCTTCTTCAAGAGTCCCGAACATCCCCCATAGAGAAGGACGATCGGAACTCTCCCCGTCAAGGCAATACACGTCATAGCGCATTCCGTCAGGAAAGTAGGGATTTGCCCCGGTGAGGATGAGCGGTTTCCCCCACCATGCCAGGTGCGAAGCCGGTCTTTCCTCATTTGGAGTGAACCAGAACCCTTCCGGAAGTTCTGGATTTACTTGACCACTCTCTACCATCCCAATGTTGTTCACTGGTCACCTCGGTCACATTTTCCTAAACGATATGCCTACAGACAATTACATTGTTGATTGCATGGTTGAGGAAGATCGATCTCGAAGGGCATACTCACCATTTGCACCCATGGTCACTGACCCCAAAATTTCAAGGTGATTGTTTCGATGGAGTTCACACAATCCAGTCCAGAAGGTGTCGAAAGGAAGTTCCAGTTCATGACGGATCTTCCAGTGAAAATCCACGCCCCACCAACCTCGCCCCATCAAGGAATGACCACAAAGAGGGCACGACTTCTTTTCGGCGAAGGGAATCCCTTTAGCGCAGCATAAACAATTTGTCATGTCGCCATCCCCAAGATTATCTAGAAACATCAAAGTCAAATATCGATCAAATTTAGAGGAAATCAATATTTTCTCACGTTGATTTTTTGAAAGGAATACCGCAAGATTCCATAAGAATGAAAGGGGGACTCATTCCCAAAATTTGATGAGACAAAATATGTGACAACTTGATTCTGCAGGGCGAACTTGTTGAGCTGCCGAAATCCGCCACGTCCGACCTCAGGCGAAATGACACACCCCTACGTCCTCATCTTATTGAAGGATCGTATCCAATAGATCACCAACTTGCGAATAGTCATCCTCTGAATTTAAGCAGATCAATTCCCCCACAATTACAGGATGGAATCCGAGTAATTCCAAATTACTTTAGGCAAGGAGGCTTACTAGTATGGGTGCCGCCCCGGCACCGCCAATTTCAATAACTCACTAGCCATTTTTTCTGGTGACAGAACTAGATCGATACAGCCTGCAGTCTGATCACTGAGGGGCATGCTGCTTGCCTCGGCAGACTTATCCTGAGCGATGGTAAATCCACCATTAGCCTTTATGCACTTACAACCTTCGGAGCCATCATGGCAATAACCTGAGAAAAGAATTCCGATTGCCTGAGGTCCATAAGCTTCAGCCAAAGAAATAAATAGGCGATCGACTTGGCTGCCAATTCTGATGGGTGGAGATACAATGTCCAACGAATTTCGACAGACAAGAAGATCTGCATTCGGTTGAAATACTTAGATGTTGTTTGCTAATATTCTCATAGCGGCTGTAGCCATAGTTACTTTCATTTTCGTGTATCTGGTTAAAATTTGAGCCAACTCGCTCCTTTCATTGCATGGAAAGTGTGTCATAACAATAAATGCCATTCCTGTATCAGTAGGCAATGATCTGAATAATGCCAATATTCCGCTTAGGCTTCCAGCTGAACCACCGATTCCGACAATATAGCTAGGATGCAAAGCCCCCATGGTTAACTCCCGAGACCTCGACTTCCCAAGTCCTCCCCATTGTGGCGGACAGCATTGCACCAATCCATGATCCGTCAATCACGTTTCGGAGGGAACCAGACTCGAATGTCATATTCGGAACCCCCGCCAAGCAATCTGCAAGAGAAGATGCCTTACTCCATTTTATGATACTGAAAGTCAGTATCAATCATCTGGCAAATCATGCCGATGAATGGTAACCCGGGGGGGAGTGAAACCTCCGTGCTCATCAAGGAGGATGAAATGAGTTCGATCCAAGGTATTCAAGCTGCCTCACCTGCCATCCCGGTCGCGGCGGTGACGCTCAAGGCACCGACAAGGGCACAGGCAGTCTCCCCGGAAACGCCCGCGCAGGAGGCACAGGAAACGACCTCGCAGACCAAGACTGAAGCAGCGAAAGGGGACCAACAGGCTGCAAGGAAATTGGCTCAGTCGACCGCTGGAACGGCACCGACCACCAAGGCTCCAACCTCAGGAGAAGCTAAGGTCAACATCATTGCCTGACGAGAAAAGGATTTCGGCATGGCTTGCCCCAAAGGACTGACCCTTGGGAAGATTGCTAAAGAGGCATCCTTGCCGCAATTTGTCCCGGATTCCCAGAAAAACCTTTCCTTAATTTCCTTCCTCTTTTGCGGTTTCCACCCCAGCAGCCTCCGCCAAATCGGGAGGTAGGGGGGCGGGGTGGCTTCATCCCGAGCATCCAAGTGCCTGTGCGACTATCTGATAACCTTCACAGCCCCCGTTTTGGAGAACCAATCGGCTTGGGATGCGCAGCAAGGTGAAGAATCTTCTAGCGCGGCTCAACCTTTTTCCCTTCTGAACCTTTCGTCCAAACCCTGCATCCCACCTTTGTAGCTCGCTTCTTGGGCTGGGAATAGAGGTATGGTAATGAATCTTTTAAACGGGATTGTGCTTGTCCTCAGTCTGCTGATCTTGCTCTTTCTTGGTCCCGAATGGATTGGCGAGGTCTTCAAGAAGCCCAAACGCTTCAAGAAGGCTGTCCGCACCGCCAGGACTCCCCGGACAGTCCTAGTGGCATTCGGAAGAAAGACCACGAGGTTTGATGCCCGTCTGACCCAGTCCTGAGTTCTGAGACAAATCACAGGTTTGCGTGCAACGGGACTACCTAGGTCCACCTTGGGTGAACCCTCCCATGAAGGTGCGGCTTGCCGTATCCTGTTGATTATCCGAGGTTGCTGCATGGCTATCCAGTTGATGGCGCTCACCGTCACCCAGGTTGAAGAGGTCATCAGCCTTGCAGAGAGCAAAGCACTAGCGGTCGCAAGAGGAAATCCACTGCATCCGCCCGATTTCTAGATGGGCAGCCCGAACTTCCGTGAATCGCAGCGGTTGATTTCCGATCGAACACTTTCCCGCGTCCCAGGTCCGCTTCAGCGGAGGCATCAGGCTTCAAGGTGCGTTTTGACCGACCCGTTGACTGCCTGGATTACATCGACACCTCCTGGACCCATTGCAGCCGCATCCTGGTCACTTATCACGTTGCTCGGCTTCCGCCGTGACAAGCAACCCGATGGTTGCTCCAAGCCTATGGGCTGATCATGGATGGTTGGCGGCTGCTAGGGGGACAAAGCTTCTACGGGAGACCGCCACTTGCGACTACCTGCACGATGGTTGTAACGAGGTAACGCCTAGACGCCGTAACGCGGGGATGAACATCTAGTGGGTCAGATTTGCGCTTACGGGAAGGGGAGACTGACCTGGTGAACGGTTGTTGGCTGAAGGCACCATATAGGCGCTAGACGGCTTCAGGGCGGGGTTGATCGGATTGCTGGGGTGATTCCGCGCCTTGTGCAGACCATGCATTTGTGCAGGATGGCTTTGGCTGAATTTAGCATCGGGATTTGAAAGTTGGATGTGAGATCTCACACTGAACGTAACCAAAGGCAATGACTGTTAGATCGTCAGTTTATCATAATGCTGGAGCTTGTTGGAAACGGTCGAATGATCAATCGGCTTGAAACGACAGGATGTATTAAGACCAACGATTGTTGAAATACTTACATTTTGTTTTAATTAAAATACATTAACTGATGTAATTAATAATGTTATACGGATATTGTGTTACTATGTAAATAAATAAAATGATTTGTTGTATATTGTCCAATTAGGAGTATAATAAAATTTCCGGCGACCCGGACTTCATGGAGAAACACATGCATCTTGTCTTATCCTTATCTGAAGATACTATTGCGAACAAGAAAGGGATTGTTGAAAATATTGCAAAGTCGATTTCCCAATTCAAATTGGTGTCGCAACTGATTCAGGTAGGTATGAAGTCGGATGCTACCCCTTTCAATGCGCTCTTTGAGGCGCACGATAGTCTTCTCCTGGATTCCAGTGCATATTCCCAGCTGGTGCTAGATTCTGCCTCAGATGAAGCGCAAGAGTTCAATGCTTCCAACGAGGAGAGTGATCTCGGTGCGTCCTTTGGGGAAATCGCATTCTCCCTGTGGGAAGGCGCGATTGACAAGACCAAGGAGGACCTTCAAGACGATCTCGATGAGTTTGAACGGGTCCTGCCCGACTCTGACGACAATGAATTTGTAGTTACCAAAGAGTGGTTGGAGGAGGTTCATAGCCTAGGTCTCGATATCGTAGCCCACGCTGAGGGTTTCCCCGAAGAGATCTCCCTAGAACCGCCCGACCATGCAAAATGATCATCTAGAAACTCAGAAGATTTGCTGATGGCTGCTCCCCCTCCTCCTTTTAGCCAGGAGAGAGGGGGAACCTATTTGAGAATACCTAGCTCGTTTTCGATCATGACTCCCGCTAGGTAATATAGTTAATAGTATGGATGTTGTTTGGTGAATTGGATAGTCTCTATTGATGATCATATTTTCACTGGTGTGAAAATATGTTCAAGCAGCATCGAGTTGGATCAGCCCTTCCGTCTTACTCCTCTGAATACATCCGGCATAAGTTTCCAGCCCCATAATCCTCAGCCAGCCCCCCACAACTTTGCGGTTAGGAATCAACTCTTCATTGCTCGCCAGCAAATTAGTCAGTTCGTTGTATAACTCTGTGAATACCACATCGCCGTTAAAGAGGTATGGGTGAATCTGAATATCATCTGTGTCAATTGACATCCACACAAAACCCATCTCGTGCATCGCCATCGAGATCATTAGGTTCATCTCCTGCTTTTTCTCTTCCCCCCGATTCTGCCGAAGCGTATTTGCCTTCACCCATTTCTTCCTCAGCCTCTCATGCACCTTTGCTGGGTCTGCGAGTTTGTCTAGTTTTGCCATGGTCGAATAGCTCCCTTTCTCATGTGCTTGCCTGATGGTCTCTACCACTTTGGACGTTCGCCATGGGTATGGGCGACCATCGGTATGTCTGCACCGGGGGTTGAAGCAATCACGAACGATCTCCCATGTCGTTTTGTCGCTCATCCCATAGTGGAGGATGCTGTCGTTGACGACCTTGAGCAGCCGTCCCCAGGGACCCTGCCCTGGAATGCTTGGCTTCACGGTCTTGGCATGACACCGCGCCAGTCTTTTCCGCTCATGGTAAGGGATGTCAGCGTAGTTCGGGTGGAAGGAGTCCCTAGGAGGATGCACCGCTGATAGGTGGGGATCGGCTAAACCAATTTTCTCTTTCTTAGTTCGACCAGACTTCTGAGGATGACCGGGAACAGGAATTATTGCGGCTTGCTCAGGGACCAGAACCGCCGCATCCACTTCCTGAGTGATGGGCTCACGCACTTTCATTCCTGGGACCACCGTTCGGGGGGCAATCTTCGGCAACCAGGTTCGCATTCCCTCCAAGGTGTTGAAATGGTCCAAGAGGTGGATGGTATCAAGTGTTACCTCCTGCCCATCAATGATGAGGCGCTTCCCGTTATCCATTGGCATGACCATCAACCCGGTAATACGCAGGTCCATCTTTGGCAGGGTGAAGTCACCCCTGGCTAATTCCTCCTGCATCCTCGCACTTTTGAACACGTTGTTCTTGGTGTAAAGATCTGGTATTTTATCTGGCAGGATTGCCCATATGTGGTAACCCTTGCGACCCTTCACAATCCATGGACTTGTGATGCCATGATCTGCCAGCCAGCCGATGCCTGTTCCATCGTCATCATCGAAGGCATAGAGCCGCAGTGGGTTCACAGGCACTCCCTTCAAGCTCGGGTAATAGAGGACCAGTCCAAGGTTGCCCCCTCCGGAAACATAGTCCCTTAATTCCTCTTCTGAGTGCACGAGGCTTCCCTGGACTGACCTGCCAGCTGGATGTTTACCTTGACTTGTGCAACTTTGTCCCGCCCAGCACCGGCAACCGCCGCCATCGTTGGTCCCATGGAGCTTGACAAGTGGCATCCCAAGGCGGAAAAGCCTGAGGGCATATTCGGTGTGGATAGTTCGTTGGTCGCTCATGATGGTTCTCTACCAACTTGAGATTCCGAGACCCGTGCGCTATGTCGTCGGTGTGAATACGCACATCTGCTCGAAGGTCCTATTGCACCAAGCCGCGACACTCGGTTGCGAGAATTGAAACCAGATCCACCTAGATTTTCGAGTCTTGGTAAGGCAATGATTCCCATCAAGATGGCACAGCAAGCCGCCCAGGACTGCCCAGGACCAGGCGTGATGGCGCATCCCACATGGGGGTGGGTAGATCCCAGTAGACGCAATCAAGCGCCGAGAAATGACGCTCAACCCGACTTGGACAAGCGCCATTCGTGGGATGAGCGCAGCGCTTCTCGGGTCCTTATGGGAGCGTCTCAGCCGACTAGCTGGTCGGCGTGCTCTTTGCCACAGTTCGACGATGGTGAGATTTCGCAACGACATAGGATGTTGGTCGCCGGCATCGGCACCTTCCTCAAGGTGCGCTTCTTCACCAAATCACCGGTGGTATCTGAGCAATGAGAGCGTGAGAGCACGCTATCGCATCGACGCCATGTGCAGATGCCAACCCAATACTCATTCACCCTGGAGCCAATGGCACAGGGGTGTTCCAGCAATTTGCCATGCCCTCGATCTGAGGCTCGGCACCAAAGGAGCAATACGACATGAACACCACCAACCCCAACTTTGAGACCGGCAGGATCACTCTGCGGCTCACGAGGGACTTGATCAGAGACCTTCGTTTGCTCGCTGTCCTCCTGGGCACTAATCAGAACGCTCTTGCTGAGGATCTCATTCTCAAGGGCGGGCTTCAGACCACCGTTGACGAGAAACTGAACCGGATTCCTGCACCAGAACCTCCAGAAACGGTAGAGGTTCCAACGGGTGATTCCGGAATGCCACCAATCCCTCTCCCCTCAACCCCTGCCCAGATTACCCCGCCAGAAAAGGTTGGTTCGCGAATTTCCTATGTGGCGAAATCGGAACATGCACCTGGCGGGAACGACGAAGATATCCCTTGGTGACGATGCCATTTGTTAGAAGTCACAGGTCCATCAGAATCAACAACAACGAAATCTCAAAACACACGCAAAGGAGAAATTTATGAACTCCCTCGAAACCTGCTCCAAACCGATGCAATGCGGTGCGTTGGCATCCTGCGACCTAGTGTCATGGTGTCAACCCTCACAAAGCACTGAACAACCCCAGCAACCCGCGTATGGATTCCAGGAAATCCTCCTGGCAAATGCGGCGTGGCTCCATGAAACCCCGCGCAGCACAGGTGAAATTATCCTGACGCTTTTCCCCGGTTCGGTCAATAGGGTAAAGGAAATTCAAGAAACCGAATCAGCTATTGGGGACCTATTGTTATCTGATGGCTATTTGCCAATCGATTGTGGAGATTTGCTGGGAACCAAGTGGTTGAATGCAAAACCCAAGATCCGTAGTAGGGATAAATATTCAAAGAGAATGACAGGAAATAATGCACGAATGCATAGCAATGGTCGTTCAAACAGGTGCTGATTTGAGCGCAATTAATCCATAGCTTCCTGATTCCGCCCACTGCGCTCATATTTGAGCAGATGGGCGGAGTTTCGATTTGCGCGACTACACCAAGGTCCTCATTCTGAGCGGAGTGCTAGTGAAGGCATGGCACGGAATTCCCTTAGGGGTGTGTTCAAAATAAAATACCGGTTCCCGAATTTTGATTTGAGCGACTGCCGCACCACTAGGTTCCGAAAAAGTGATTGAACCCAGGAGTGCCCTTATGGCGGAACAGTGGCGTCCCCTCGATGTAATTTCAAATCACAGAATTCTGCTATTTTCACCCACATGGATGATCAAGGAAACTGTGGCATATGGCTAGAAACCAGCACGGGCTCTTCTGACCATGGAGATACTAGGTAAAAATTACCTACTGGTGCATTCCATGGGGAAAGCATAGAGGGGGGTAGGGGTTTTCCTGGTTTTGAACTTGGATTTTGACAATGCTTGGGGCGGTCTTCCTTGACACCGATTTCAATGCCAGGGATCAACCTCAGGACCGGAAAGGGGGGGGGATCGTTTCTCGGAATCCCCCATAGAAACGTGTCCTTGTGGCAGGCGTGCGTGACTTCGGCCGCCTCTGGCGGTCTTGTCGCAGCCTGCGCCTGACCTGCGGGCCCTATCCCTCCAGATCCAGGCCTTCCAGGGTGGCGGCGTAGTTCCAGGGCA
>Ga0316217_10004250_pt1 | contig 15647 bp, 15 predicted proteins | sample 1anoAmetaG_FD_203633 | JGI IMG/M metagenome (GOLD analysis project Ga0316217, IMG submission 203633) | Freshwater microbial communities from Trout Bog Lake, Wisconsin, USA - 1anoA | ecosystem: Environmental > Aquatic > Freshwater > Lake > Hypolimnion/Profundal zone | place: USA: Wisconsin... | reverse complement strand
GAACATTGCGACCAATTCACTGTAGCTGTAATCTAGCGTACCTCGGAAGCTCATCCATACTTTGTAACCGGGCTTTACTTACGATATATCAGAAAGGTTGAAGTCGATGAAAATAAGTTTGTTTTGGCGGTGGCTAAACATAATGTTTTATGGTTTGATGTCAAAGTGAAAAATGTTGGTTTGGTGCATCAGACTGAGTTCTTATTTCAGATTTTCCTATGCATTGATGTCCTCGACGCCATAAAAAGGGAGGCAGTTTTCCATCGCGAACTCTATGCAGTCAGAGTTCACAACTAAGTCGATTCCGTTCTCTGTCGGGTAATAGGGTCCAAACTTCAAAAGAGACCCCAGTTTCAGCAAAAAGCACTCTTGGATCGCAGTTATCAGCTTTTCTTTCCTGCTCTAAGATTTATAAGGCACACATTTGGTGACTAAACGGTTTCCAGATCCTTCCTATTTGCCGTAGATATTTGCAAAGGCTCCACTATCAAGCTTCTGGTTATAGATTTTATGAACCTTGCTTTCATTTTAGGAGTTCAGTAGAGTGATGTTTTGCTTGAATTTTCCCCAAATTACCTAAAGAATGACTACTACCGAGTTTATGGATTATTACAGTACTCTTATGATGATTTACTTTTGAAAAATTTGGTCCTCATCGTATACTTTGCTATTTTTGAGAGAGTTGAGCTCAGAATAAGTATCTTCGAGGCGGAAGGGAGTCATAGATTGTAGATACTTCTCGAAAAACTAGCTTCTAACCCAAGTCTCAGCCTTCTTTGTGTCCTAATTTTATCTTATCTCAAACGGATCTTTGTCGATTTACGATTTTTACATTTTGTAACTATTGTTTTGATATTTCTTACCAAATGCTAAATTACTCACTTCATATCTATTCAAAAGCAATCAGGAAACAATAAAAAGCTCAGTCAAAATAATTTTAACTGTCAATCCATTAAAAGTATAAAGTTGTAGAAACAAATTATTGAATGCCATTCTCATGGATTATTTATTAAAAGCTAATTTTCAAATTTAGCTAAAAATGACTTTGAAAAAAAAAGCAAATTTAGCATTCTTCCCAGAGCCAAAGCTTATTAAAATTTATAAGGAATTTGAAAATAATAAAAATTACGAACTTGCACAACTTTTCAATTAGGAGTAGAAACCATCATTATTGAGTAATTTTGCCTCAAAAAACTAATTTCAAGCAGATAAATATGCATAATTCTCGCTATGAGCGTCAAATCAAGAAACAAACCTTAGTAACCCCCAGGATTCGATAAACTGTAGCTCTTGGATTAGCTGTAAAGTAAAAAAATAATAAATTAAATAAAGGACAAAATTGACAACTATCATCTGTTGAAAGATATATGCTATTATCTACTTGCAAGTTTGATAAATAAAATTATTTTCTATGAGCACCTCAGACAACAACCTTTTGAACTTCCTCCAGAAACAGTCCCTCTTCAATAACTCACCTACCAAGAATGCCAACAGAAAGATGTCAAGCCGCTCCAGGGAAAAAAGATCTGAGCAGCTCTGGCAAGGTGGAGCAAACACGAACCTCAATCAGAACCAAAACTTCACTGCACCAAACAATTTCAACACCAATGCCACTTTCACCGTTGGCCAAAACAATGCCAACACAACTTTCACCACAGGTCAAAGCTCAAACACCTTTATTGCTGGCCAAAGCAATGCAAACACGTTATCGGGAGGCCAACTCAACAACAGCTTTACCACAGGTCAAACCAATGCAGCAACCTTCAACGCAGGCCAAAACCAAAACTTCAACTCAGGTCAGAATCTAAACTTCCAAGCCAGCATTCAATAAAATAATGCTCAGGTTCACTTCCAAAATCCCATCCAGTTTGGATCTAATGTCCAAGGTCAACAGCAGCAATTCGGACATGCTGAGTTCAAGGTCTAGACCAAAGTTCAAAGCCCCATCAAACCACCTGTTCCGATAATTCAGACTAGCTTCCAAAATAATTCGAACAGCTTCAATGGCTTCTCTACTAACCTTAAAGTCAACGAAACCGGCAACACTGTGACCACTTATAACTCCTATCAACAGGAAATAATCAAACACCCAGGAAGCCGCCTAGATGCCAACGCCCAAGACTACCTATAAAACGTAGTTACCTATGCAGTGGACAGTACAAACTATGCAAGAAACGAAGCGATGAAGAGACTGGATATTCTCGCTGAAAAAGTGAGAATTTAGCTGTCAAGTCTCAACTCGAAGTTGGAAGGTTTCAACTCACAAATGATGTCGATTGTGATTTCAGAGTTCAACTTTGTGAAGAGCAAAGTGTACGAGATCTTGGAAGAGACCTTCAGAGAAAACGAAAAGTATTGCAGAGGCTACATCAGTACCATAGAAACCGAGTTCAACGAAGATGTACTGAAAGCAAGAGCTGCCTTGCAAAGAGAAAGTGAAAACATCGCATTGATGAAAGTCGACATAAACAAGCCTCATTGGTAGAACAACGCTGTTTTTGTTTCAGTCGAGTTCTAAGCAAGAGTCAACAATGTGGTCAACCAGGTCAAGGGATTAGAGGTGAAGACGATTCAGCAGCATACCAACCAATCGTGGTAGATGAACTTGAAGAGAGATTTATTAGATAGGGTTATCAATCGGCTTCAGAGGGAAAGGGAACTTGCTTTTGGCAAACATGTATGATACATCATATATTGCATTTAATTCTTTTATATTCAAAGCTTATACTTTTTAGAGCCGATTCTAAGAAACCTCGAAAATTTGCTAGACGAATGTTCAAAAAGTTTCAACAATGTCCAAAAAGAGCGACAAAATTGAAAAATATATCAATAAGCTTTCTTTTGCGCAACTTGCTGAGATTCAGACATTCGCCTCATTATGCTTTGGTAGCTATCAATCACCTCTGAGCTAGAAGATGAGTTGGATTCGTATTATTCGGAGTCAATGATGTTGAAATCTTATCTTTCGAAATGCCAAAAATTGTTCTTCTTAAAACTGCTTTTCATTTAGAGGTTTTCTTCTTCACTGTAACCAGCTAATTCTTCGTTTTTGAACTTATCCTTCTCCAATGAAGGCCGAGAGGCACTTTCTTTTGAATTCTAAGAGTGCCGCTTGGACTAGACTTCCTTCATATTATTCATGTATTTGCTCATGAAGTTGCTTCTTTGGTGATGTCCAAAAGAAAAATGACAACTATTGGGTGCATTCTCAATATTGCTTCTCGGGGATTTGAAATTTTTAGTTTAAGGATTGAAAGAGAATGCTTGATTGGACCACTTCGGACTCTCCTTATGGTTTTAGTATTATTAAAACTATTCAGAAAGATCGAAAAAACGTCCACCCTGATTGCTCATAGGCGCAGTCTAATTGAGTTTATCTCGCACAATGATGTTCATTTCTTGGGGCTGAACTATGTATTTTTCTACTATGTAATTAGTAGTATGGTAGTTATTTATAGAGCTGTTTCCTTCCACTTTATTCTTGGTATAATTGAAGCTTATCTTTCCGCTGGTCTTTCTCTCGATTTTTTAGTTGCGGCAGTTTTTGTGTACCTCGCTGATTTAAGATGGCTTTCTTGAGTGGATATAATACTGGCTTTGATGCTCAGATTGTTTGGACGTGAAAAAGGAGCGACTTTGATCGACCGCAAGTGGAGTTTTCTCACTTTGAATGCTTGATTTTTTCAATAGGTTCTTCATTGAGAGCTTATTGCTGGTTGACTTTTAGATAAGCGTCTTTTCCTTTTCTATGTCTGGGGTGCTGCTAGAAGCACAGCAAGTGGCAAAAAAAGGAAGATTGGTTGCTGAGTGATGCCTGGTTAAAAATTTGCCGTCAGATCGATTTTCAGGGTTGTTCGATTGCTTACTTTAGTGCATTTGCTGAATAATAAACTTTAACTATTAAATTTCATTAACAGGTTACCAATACAATTCTCATTTTGATGCATTTTTATTTTTTCATGCAGATATCATGAGATTTAGCCTAAAGAATGCTAAAGTATGCCCTTAGTTTGATTTTCTTGATTAAATGGGTTGTAATATAGTCGAAATAATATGATAAATTGGCGTAAACATTAATATTTCAAAAGCGCTACTTTTATTTATCATTACGTTAGATAATATGGCTACAAAATCTTGACAACCGAACTATCTCTAAATAACTATAGTTTAGGAATACTGTTAGTACTTGTTGGTGTTATTCTCCATCATTTTTCTTTATTTTGTGAGCTTCTAGTTAGATTTTGGAACATGGTCACATCTTTTAGTTAAGTCAGTTCTGACTAGTAGAACAATAGCTACTTATATCTTGAATCTCCGTTATCTCTGCGTTTAAATCCATTTTATCATTCATCCAATAGAATTGTTCTACTGCACCTTTCTTTCTCAACATCATTTATCCATCAAATTTTCGCACTAGTTCGCTTTTCTGAGAATATAAATGCCTCTCTTAAAAAACTATTTTCTTTGAGCATTTGCCTCACTGCATATCAAAAACAATAAGAAAAAACCCAAAGGTACTCTTATTCATTATCCCTTGCTCCCTTCGCAGTTTCACCTAAATCATTTGAAACCACAAACTCATGAAACCTTGGTTCTTCCTCCCCAAATTAAGTTCTAGTGATAACTAGCATTGGCATATTAAATTAGCTATTCAATATTAACTATGACTATCGACACGGGGAGCACTGCGTGGGTGTTGATTTCGGGAGCTCTGGCAACTCTAGTCGCTTCAGGCTTCGGACTCTTCTACGGAGCCATGGCTGACAAGAAGAATATCTTGACAACTATCGCCTATTGCATACTTATCTTCTCAACTGCTGTCGTCGCATGGGCTTTGTTGGGTTTTTCTTTCGCTTTCGGAAATTCTACAGTAGCGAAAGGTTTCATAGGAGACTGCAGCTATTGCTGGCTGAAAGGAATTTCAAATGGTGCCTAGAGTGTCTATGCTCCTAACGTACCCTTCTCAGCTCTATTTTTCTATGAAGCAACAATCGCAGGTCTAGGAGCAGTGCTTGCTCTTATAAGCTTCATCGGTCGTATGAGAATCGCCTACATAATCGTTCAAACCATTGCCTACATCCTCACTACTCATTCGGTTGTTACCTATTGGGTGAGGAATAACGATGGGTGGCTCAACATTTTTGGGTACATCGATTTCGGAGGAGCAAGTTATGTACACATAGCCTCAGGATTTGCATGTTTCGGAGCTACTTGCTATCTCGGATAAGGAAAACTCAAAATTTGCAAGCAAAGTTCCTAGAGTATCGCCCTTGCTTTGATTGGAACCGCCATGATGTGGCTGGGGTGGTTTGGTCTCAATGGAGGTGCGACCACAGCTTCGGGGCAGGTGACAGCAGTTGCTCTTACCAACACTCAGCTAGCTGCTTGCGCTGGTGCTCTATCATGGGTTTTCACCCAATACATATTTACTGAGGCTCCTCACATTTTGGGCCTATGCAGTGGAGTTATTTGCGGCTTAGCTTCCATAACTGCCGGAGCTGGGTATGTCTCTCACTGGTCAGCTTTGGTAATTGGTGCAATAGGCTCAATTTTATCATATGTTTATGCTCATTTCAAGACGTTGCACTTTAAAGAAATGAAAGATTCATTGGATGTTTTCGGATGTCATGGGATAAGTGGGGCATGGGGAGGAATTGCATTAGGGTTATTCGCTACCTTAGATTCAGGGTCACAGTATGAAGGGCTATTCTATGGAGGAGCAAAGGTTTTTGGACAAAATTTGCTGGGAGTGTTTGTAATCGCACTCTATGCCTTTTTCGTAAGTTGGATCAACATATTTATCTTGTAAAGGCTGCTCTAAATGAAAGTTCCGGGCGAGGAATAAAGAAAAGGGCTGGACAGACTTGCACACGATGATGAGTAACCTTTGAACAAAGTGGGTATCATAGCTGAACTGAAAGAATACCAAAAGAGTTTGTTAGGAATCGGAGTGATAAAAAGTGAAGAGCATGCAGTTTAGATCAAGTAGTTCTAGAGCAAGTAAAAAAAGACAAAGACGACTAGTATATAGCAAGATTTGTCAGAAAAGGGCGAAGGAGAGTCTTAGAATCAGCACATGAAGAAGAATGAAGTATAAGATCCGCCAGTGCCTCAGGAGTATATCCAAAGATTGATTGCTGAGAGAAAAGCGAAGGAGAAGTAGCTCATTAGATTGATTTAACGGCATATCCACGAAAGAGACTCAAAAATGTGATTTGTAAGTAATTAATGATTGTATTATAAGTTAACAGCCATCTTCATTTTTACTTTAACACCTACAGCAAAAGTGCTAAAAGTTCGCTTAGTAATCAAACTTTCACTGTTTAGAATGCCAATAATAGCTGATGAGTCTTTGATCCCAAATTTGAATTTTTGAGAACCCACATAAAATTATTGTACCGTTATTTAAAATTCATCGCTACGAAAACCCTTGGGTTCGAAAAAGGCTATAATACTTTAGTATGTGCCTTTATCAAGATATCCACACTGTCTGCCAACATGCTGAATGCCGAATAATCGATACGATCAGGCGCTTGAACCGCCAAGTGTTCAAACGCAGGCCAGGGAATCCCAAAATGAACAACTCAATGTAAGACAGCCACTCTGCCCTTGAAGAAATAATGGAAGAATAACCTTAGGTCAAAGCTGGAGAGTCCAAGAAGACCATATAGCTGCGCGGGACTATTTCAAGTTTTAGAGAGTTATAACTGCTTGACAGAATTATAAAGCTTTAAAATTAGGTCGCATAATTAAAAAAAATAACTCTGACTATGAAGGAAAGGCTTTAGTAGCAAGGCCTTCTTTGATATTCACTTTATTTTGCTTATAATTGATAATTATATAGCCAAATTAAAGTTTGCGCAGTCTTCAAAAAACATTAAATTCAAAAAAAAAACAGCGACTGAAAACTTTTCAAGACCATTGGGAATCCTTCATCTAACGAATAAAAGCAGCGTCAAAGCAACATCTAACAATCTAATATCGCTGAGAACAATCTTGTAATAAGCAAAAGATCCTAAAGAATAATGTACGAAATCATTGATTAACCAAAAGAACATCTCTTTCAAGTTAAGAGAAGGGTCTTTTGACTTGGTCCACTTTGGCGAAGATATGCTTGCCATTCGAGATACAACCAGATACGGTGAGATAGTCTGTAAGCTGCTCCAGCTTAAAGTCAGCACTGCACGGGAAAGTTCTGACGCTTCCGAATCTTTGTAAAGGGAAATATACATTAAAAGGTTGAGGCTGGCTTGTTCAGGCATACTTATTCAGATAAAATTATTATAATGATTAATCGCCAAATAACCTTATTTATAGCTATCCCGTCTTCCATAAAATGGTCAACATTATTTTCAGCCATTTTTTCATAAGAACTATGAAGTTTAGCACCCTTCAAGGGGATATCAACCATAAAGTTGTTTATATATCATTCTGTTCTTTTGCAAACTCCGCTGAAGTTTGAATAGCCTTGGTAGCAACTCGTACAATTCGCTGAGGAATCCCATTATTTGCAGTAGTCACTTACGTTAATGCAGTTTCCGTTGATATTCACTTGGCGAAAGTAACATGTTGGACTGCCAGAAGATGAAGAACCTGAAGTAGTAGACGAAGAGGCTGACGTGGAAAAAGGTATAGAAGATGTAGAGGATGATGGAGCAACCACAGGTCCTGAACTTTGTCCATTGACAGGTACCGAATTTATCAGCTGCATTTGATTCCCTTGTGCGCTAAACTGGAGTATAAAACCGCCATATTGACAAAACAGGTAATCTCCGATATTAATACAATTATTCTGACTAAGGCTATTGGAATTCCCAAAGATTTGAGAAATCAACAAGTTGTTATTTCCTTGATTCAAAATATTACTACTTGCGTTGGTAGAAGTAGCTTGAACGTTAGGGCTAGATTGAGAACTATTGCTACTATTTGTGATACATACAGTTAGGGTTGGATCTAGAGTATAGCCAGAATAGCAACTTGTGCATGCGCCTTGGTTATTACAAGTCAGGCAAATCGGATTCATCACTTTGCATAGTTGTTGTAAAGAATTGTAGTAGTAACCAAGGTAGCATTACTGGCAGATTCCGTTCAGCCACAATTTACAGTTATCATCTCTAGGTTGATTATTCGCCTGATAGCTAGCATTTGGCACACAGTTGCCTTTGCTCAATGAATAGCCAACATAACAAGAGGTGCATTCATTTCGGTCTGTCCAAATTTGGCACAAGGGATTGACAGATTGACAGTTTTGTGTAGTTTGGTTGAAGTAAAAGAATGAATAGCATTAAACGCATCCTGTCTTGCCCTGGTTGACCGTTTTACAGTTATTATCGGAATAAGTACCAGCTGGTGTTGAATTTCCTGAAATCTGTGCGAATTGGTTTGGATAAGATGCTTATTGAGCTTGCTGTGGTACAAACGGCAAGAAATAATTGTTTTGGGAGGCTGCTTGAACTGAAGGCTGAGTATTCTGCGAACCGCTTGAGTATGAAGCAAAAAGGCTCAAGATGTTCGCTATATTGGAAGATTGAAAATTTGAGCTATTTAAAACCTAAGTGGTTTGAATCCTTTGTGTGCTTACTTGATTCTGTGAAGAAGATTGATCATTTTGATTTTGTACAGGTTGAGCATAAAATATGGAAGTCGATATCGAATTTTGGCTATTACTAGTGGATATAAGATTGGGTTGAGTGCTTCCTGAAATAGAGATGCATTGATCCTGAGAAAGTTGATAGCTATCTGAGATGCACTTTAGACATTTGTTACTTACGACGTCTATGAGAGCGCAAGTAGGGTAAAGGTTTTGGTTTTGAGGTGATACTTGGATAAGGTACAAAAAAGCGAAGAGGATAAAGACTAATGACATTTATTTAAAGTTAACGCTTTTAATTATTTAAAAATTTAAAGTAAGCATCAAAATCTCTAGGATTACGATTTCCTCTTTAGAAAATCAAAATCATTAAAGTCAGAAAACAAGAGTCAATATATAAAGCTGTGAAGAGTTGAAAGGACTCAAAATATTTTGCAAAAAAAAAGTTTTCCTAACATATAAATAAATATTCATAAAACAAGTTTGATGAAGCTTTGCGCTTTTTTTTTTAGAGGCATCTTTTATTGACTTTAATTGCCATAATTTATACATTTGGATGTAGCCAGAAACCATTAACCACGAAGATAGGAAAAGACTTGACAGGCAGCGCTTCATCGGCTGGGAAACACAAAAGAAGTACCACTTTTAACTAACTTAGACTACTGAGTTCCAGAGTACTCATAACTCCTGCCAATGGACCTAATACTTAGCTGGCTAAAAATCTGGTCTTGGCAGGAGTCAATATTACACTCTACGATGATGCAATCGTAACCGAAGATGACTTCTAGACCAATTTCCTAGTGGCAGAGTCTGACATCGGCAGAAGGAGATCTGATGCAGTGTTCTAAAAGCTGAAAGAAATGAACCCTACAGGAAAAAATGAAGTATTCCATTAAGACTTGATCAACAATCTTCAAAACCACCCAGATGAAGACTTCAAGCGCTACACCATCATAGCTACAAGCACAGGCAATTTCAAAAAAGTTTAATAGTGGGATACTCTTACAAAACGGCTAAACATACCATATTATAACCTTGTATGCTGTGGCTTCTATTCCTTTGCCTTCATTTCGCTTGGCAGCTAGTATCAGTACAAGTAAATCAACAAAAAGGACAACACAGTAAGCAAAATTTATAAGATTAAATCATTGTCTCTCCAGTAAAGTCTTACCCCTCAAACCGCTATCAAGAATAAGTAGTTCATTGCTGCAATTACAAGTAATTCTTGATATATTTAGTGATTTACTAAGCACAGAAAAATGGACAAAATTACAATCCTTTTGAACACAACTAAGAACTTTTGAATTCAATCGTCTCTGAGGGTCTTAAATTTGCTGGAGAAAAGCATAAGACATTTTTGGCCTCTTTCGCAAGGACCTACAACATCGATTTCTGTCCAGTTTACTCTGTGATAGGATCTATAATCTCACAAGAAATCATCAAGATAGCCGAGAGTAAATTTTTATTTATTTAGACCAAACATAACCTGGAGTGAATTGGCTAGTTTTTAACAGTGAATAAGGCTACAGCAACATAGTAAAAACTTCAGCTCAAAATCAAGGAATATCATTTAGTCAGCCATAGAAAGTTTGACCATGATTGTCTATGTGATTATTATCTTAACTTTATATTCAAATTAAATGTCCGAAGTTTTTGGCATCAATAAGCAATCGAAGCTGTTCCAAAAGTTTATGAACCAAAAGAATAGCAAATAGACTACTTAAAGTCAGTAAAAACAAGGGTAGTCGAGTTTGGAGCCTATTTCTTATGCCAACAACTAGAATCAATCATCATTGATTAACAGGAATAATCGTTCAATGACTGATTTAGCTGCCAAGAATAATAATCTCAATAGATCTCAAATGGTTAATCCTAAAAATGAAGAGAAACCGAAAAATTCGATGTTTTCCAATCCTCCTATGAATACAAAAATCATTGCTAATTCACTAAACTATAAAAATGGTTTAGGCTTGGACGAAATTCTAAGAAGAGCGATTGAAAAAGTACGAGAAAACAAAATCTAAGACCTTTTTGAAAGAAAAAGAGATAGCCCGATGGCTAATAATCATACAAATTTGAAGTCACCCTAGAGTTAAAATCAAAAGATATATCCATAAAACTCGTCATCACCTTAGCTTTCACCTTTTCTTCAAACTTCACAAGAAAACTAAACAAAAAAATTTGAAGAGACAGTTATCCATGAATTTTAATAGGGCGGAAGTAAAGCTGAACTTTGCAGAAAATAGCCGAATAATATTTAAGCCAAAGGTAAGAGAATCTACTAAGCAACAAAAAGGATCGAATAGCTGGAAGAATAAGTAAAATTTTGGATTTATTTAGTTAGAAACATTAAAATAAAGACTATAATCTCTATCCTCGGCTAATATCAAATTAAAAAGCTAAATAAACAAAGAAACAAACCTGGCAGAAAAACTTATCAAAGAAAATAAAGACTTGAATCTGCAAATACGGTAACTTGAAAGTTTAGTCTCAAATAAAGAATCTCAAATAAAGCAGAAAAGTGATGACTCCAATTATTGGAAAAATCAATACTAAATATAGAAAACCAATGTAGAAAATGTCAGAATTTCTCTAAAAAGAATGGAATAGTCAATAAATAGACTCAATCTTGAAAATGCGAGCCTTAGAAAAGAAAAAGAAGATAAAGATAACCAAATAATAACATTAAAGATATAATTTTAAAAACTGAATGAAGAAAACACATTGGCTAAAAAATACTTGTGCTAGCTTACATTTAAACTTTACCATTACTAAAAAGAAATGTGTAGTTTCCGTGGAAATGATTCAAAAAATGTAATTTAAGTGCCAAGTATGGAAATAAAGAATCAAGAAATTGTTAATAGCCCACGTTTCTAGCAAAACTAGTGCCACTTGAAAGATAATCATGAAACCTAATCGACCAAAGTGCAAAGAAAAAGATAATTTAGTCGTTAACGTCATCAAAAGAACAATATAATTGAAATTTCTGCAAATAATGCAAATAAAACTCAACAACAAACAGAACTAAATACCAATAAAGTGTCTAAAACATAGAATAAGGTTCCAACAGAGAATAAAATAGGTTAAGCTAAAGCTGAAGCTTAATCTTTTTCCCAATCAGACACATTGAGACAATTTAGACTGGCTACAATTGAGCAATAATTGAAGTAAATAAAATAACTGGCTTTTATCAACGGCAAAATGAGGAGACGCAAAATATAACTATAAAGATAGCTCTAACAACTAAAATTCTGAATTTGCTTTTGCCTGATTCTATAAACTACTCTTATTTATTGCCTCTTTTTCATAAATTGTAACAGAATTGCCATAATATTTAGCATGGAAAAAGAAGCAGTAAGCGATCTCTTATTTAGTACTCAAAAATTCCCATCCTCTACTCCATGGCCTATCACTCTATGTCTGCCTCCAAGGACGATCCCAATCAGTGCGCCAAATAGTTTCTCGAGTACCTAAGGAAAGCCGGTCCAGTCATGAGCAAAGAGACGAGCAACTACGTTAACACACAGATCGTCAAAATTCAGGAGTAGAGGACAAGAAGAGACCTGATGCAAGCCTGCAACCTTTAGCTCGTAGACCTGTTTCTATTTAGACCATATAAGCCGCTGAATAGTTGTTTCCTAGCCTGATGAAGTCGAAAGAAAAAACAAGAGAAGAAATTGAATAGATTTTGACTCAAGCCTCAAACACAAAACTCCCAGAATTATGATTTGAGAGACGATGTTAAATTAATTATGACTTAACCCACTATCATTTAAATTTATAAGCAATATCAGATGGGACAGGCATATTGTGTGACTCTGTGCGGTGAAAGACCTGAGGTCTAAAACTTCAAAATATAAGCAATGATGAATGATGCTTCCGATTAGCCAGTTCCCCTTTTTGCCAAAAGAGTCAAACAGCACATCGAGATACATCCCAAAATCAAATAAACTTACCTCAACTACCGTATTTCTGGCTATATGCAGGTATGCTACACCCCTCAGAAAAGAAAGGCATCAAACTAGATCTTTATTATCTCTTTTCTTTCAGTGCCTACTATTAAGGAGAGTGGAAAAACGGACTTCCTCATGGTTTTGGTAGAGTTATCTATGATGATGGCTCAATTTACGAAGGCTGCTTTAATAATGGGATAGCGCACTGCGAACAAGCTCTTTTCATACGCAGAGATGGCAGTTTCTACAGGGGACAGATTCGGAATAACAAAGCCAACGGCGATGGTTAGCTGTCTACAACAAAATTTTTCTATAAAGGGAAATGGTTTAATGATCTTCCGCATGGCAAAGCCCGAGAAATCTACAATACCCACTCATTCTATGAAGGTTAGTTTTGCCATGGAGTCAAATTAGGCGAAGGCTATTATCGCTGGAACCAGGATGAGTATTATGTTGGCCGATTTGAGAGGAACAAATTAGAGGGAAGAGGCAAGTTAGAAACAAAAGACTATGTTTACTAGGGACAATTCAAAAACAACAAAAAGGAAGGTTTTGGAGAGTACACAGACAAAAAGAACAAATTCAAATACATTGGCTAATTTAGAGATAATTTCCCATTCGGGAAGGGGAGAATTACCTACGAAGATAAAACGGTCTTTAATGGTGTTTTTGATGGGTTCTAGAACAGGAGAGGAGTGCTTTCACTTAACACTGGAGAAACCATAGAAGTTAATACTGATGACTTATCTTCTGAACTCTGCAGTTTGGACGTTGAGACCACATAGCAAAAAAAGATCGTTAAAATCTGATGCTTTTTTATTATAATTAATCCAAATTATGCAAACTAAGCTTCACGATATTGAAGGTAAAAGTCATAAGATAAAGAGTAAGTTTAGGTTTCAGACCAAAATGCCGTCAAATACTCATGCAATATGCACCCCTTGACTAAACTTACAATCCCTGATTTCATGGATCATGAGAAATCTTCACTCGTCGATACTTCATGTTCCATTTTGTACGCCATGCTGCCCATGAGCCTCAACTTTATACTCAACTATACTTCGACTTTTATCAACATTTACTTTGTAGGTAAGAATTGCCCTAATTGCAGGTATTATAGGGAGCAAGTAAGCCTTTGCGTAAATTTGTTTCGGAGCCACCATAATAAATCTGCTAGTCTATTACGTGATCTAACACGTTGGAACAGGTTTCTCTATCGTATGCTCCTACTTTTCCTCGAAAGAAAAGCAATAAGTAGGATATCTTTATCAAAAAACTTTGGGGATTACCTTTCTAATTTGTGTATTTATGACGCCTGTGATATATCTCAGTGATAAACTCTTTCACCTTTTAGGATTCGGTAAAAGATCCTCTATTTAGACTATAAACTTGTGCAATATGCTTGCTCTTATGCTTGGGCATTGGTACCTTCCTTTTACTTGACTGCTTACATTGACACCAACAAAAACTATCTACTTTCCCAAGGAGTCACTTTTCCTCCAATAGTGATTCACTTTATCACATGCATCCTACACCTATTAGCATGTCTTTATTTCTCAAATGACCACCCCTTAGGCTTACTAAATGCAGCCTGGCTGAAGAATATCACGGACTGCCTTTGCGCCTTAGCTCTATATCTTTATATAGTGATAAAGTAACCCACAACTGAGTCTTGGGTGGAGTGGAACATCAAGTCAACCAATAATGTAGGTAAATTCTTGAAATAAGTTCTGCACCACTAAGCCTTTCCTTTGATTGACATGACTTGCTTCCAAATTTTATCAATAATCGTGTGCTACATGGAAATTGAAAAGATTGCAGCTCACTATAGTTTCGCTTTGCTCTACATTCTGCTGTATTTCTTCTTTAGCAGTCTTTCGCAATGCGTGAGCAGAGAAGTTGCAATCAGCATCTAATAAATCGATATTACAATGTGCAAGAAAAAGACTTCTCTGGGTCTTCTCATGGCTTTCCTCTTCGCAGCTATCCTAACACTCAATGTCATTCACTATCGGGCTCATTTTACGTAAATTTTTACAACTGATAAGCAAGTAGCAGCTTAAATGGAAAGTATCCTTTATCTCTTCTGTATTATGGTTGTATTATTGAGCTTGAATGTAGTGTTGTTAGGGATAGTCAAAACTTTGGAGCTAAGAGAAGGCTGGATTTCGTTTTTCTTTTATTATATTTTGGGAATTCTCGTGTCTTCTTTCCTGTGCTTTTTCTACGACTACGGGCTATGGGGCATTTGGATTGGTTGGCTTTTCAGCGGTTCAATAGAGTTCTATATGAACCTAAAGAGAATAATTTGCCTCGACTTCTAATAAGCCTTCGCGGTGATTCAAAAAAGCTACAAAATAGCCAGATAGGATGTGCGTGCGTCAAAAATCGAGATGACTAATGAAATCTAGTTATAGAACTTGAAAAAATGATCAATCTATTCATATAAAAGTGATTTTTGTGACTCTAGGAGATTTGCAAATTGCATTCAGTTATACTTTTTTGTAGTTTAATTATATATAATAAGAAACGGGTTGAGGTTTTTATTTAGATAATCTTAACATATCTTATGTTAGCTAATTTGAATATCTCGGATAAATTCCTTGCCCTTTATGGTTTCGCTGGTAGCCTGGTGTCTACAATCTTTCTTAGTCCTCCTAGATTTGTGTGGGGAATTTGTGGTCTGTTCATTGCTGGTGGAAGCTTTGCTCTTTTCATGAAGAATAGATTTGTGGAGTCTCAGCCTAATTAATGGCTTCTTGTCATCAGAGACGGAAAAATGGTCAAGTGTGGAGTTGGCCTTAAGACTTTCTTGGGCCTAACTGACAGCTTTGTCAAATTCCCATCCAAAGTCGAACAAGTTGAGTTCAAAGCCAACAATGTGACAAAAGAAATGCAAGGAGTTGTTATCCAAGGATTTGCCTTCTGGTCTGTTTACAGAGAGGAAGATGGACCTTTCCGGTGCTACAAGTACATGGAAGGAGGAGATGCCAACAGGAATGTTCAAGCCATGTGTGAGTCAGTTCTGAGAAATCTTATTGCAAACTCAAGTTTGGATGAAGTCTTGAGGAACAGAAACCACCTTAGAGATAACATGAAGAATG
>Ga0316217_10004248_pt1 | contig 15648 bp, 5 predicted proteins | sample 1anoAmetaG_FD_203633 | JGI IMG/M metagenome (GOLD analysis project Ga0316217, IMG submission 203633) | Freshwater microbial communities from Trout Bog Lake, Wisconsin, USA - 1anoA | ecosystem: Environmental > Aquatic > Freshwater > Lake > Hypolimnion/Profundal zone | place: USA: Wisconsin... | reverse complement strand
GCCCTCAGCAGCGTATGTACTTCAGAAATCATGGTGTCGTCAGGCGATAATATCGCTGCAAATAATTGGATGCCTGCGCGTCGGTGAAATTGAAAATGCCGTTGGTGAAAACTCCTGTGGCAAACGCCGGCCAGTTGCTCGACGGCAGCGCAATATTCGTTGCCGCCAGAAGGTGATACCCCTGTCCCACCGGCCCTGTGCCGGAGAAGGTGAAACCGCCCGCCGCACGAAAACTGACGTTGGTGAATTGCGGCAGCGCAAGCGCCAGCACCGACAACGTTCCGTTTGTAGGATTGAATTTCCAGGCCAGGTTCGCGCCCGGCGATAATGGGGTCAGACTGCTAAAGTTACCGGACGAACTCGCCGCGCTGAACAATTTGTAGTTTTGTCCGCCCGCCAGCGCGCCCGCCAAGTTGGTAATCGTCAAGGTGCCGGCATAAACCAAGTTAATCAACCCGCGCACGATAGTGTTGGTCAGCGTTTGCGCGTTGATTTCGATCGCCGCGGTGCTGCCGGCGGACAGGGTGAGATTATTGCTGATGGTCAGCGTGCCGGTAGGTGCGCCGGGCGCAAGCGTGCCGAAAGCGTTGATGGCGACCGGACCATTAATGGTGCCCGTGCCGCCGAGCATCCCGCCGTTCACGGTGACTGTGGTGCCGGCAGCCAGGCTGCCATTGACCAGCAACGTGCCGTTGGTCACCAACGTCGGGCCGGTGTAGGTGTTGGCTCCCGCCAGAATCGTTGCGCCGGCGTCCCAGATGGTGATCCCCGTCTTATTGCCGCCCGGGTAGTCGGCGATCACCCCATTCACAAGAATGCTCCCCGTGGCGGCGAAGTCAAAATAGCGGGTGCTCGTACCCGTCACGTTGTTGCTGATGTTGCCGTTGAGCACCAGCGTTCCTGCGTCGCAGAGGATGCCGTAGGCGCCGCCAGTGCCGGTAACGGTGATGTCGCCGTTCCAAGTGTTGCTGCCCAAAATGCTGTGCAACACATAACCGGTCGTGGTGTCGCTGCTCCGCCCGCCTGTGGTAATGTTGTAGGCGTAGGTCACTCCGCCAATCACATTCAGGCCGCAGGTACCTGCGCCGGTGCCAGCCTCATTGATGGTAGTGTAGTTGCCCAAGGCGGTGTTGTTGGCCAACTGAATATAGCCGTCGACGGTGGTGCCGCTGCCAAACGTCAGGGTGCCGGACCCAAAACTGTTCGCGCCGGAAAGGATCAGCGTACCGGCGCCGGTTTTGGCCAGCAACCCATTGCCGAGCAGGTTGGCCGTAACGGTGGCGTTGCCGGTCGTCAGGCTGGCCGCGTAGGAAGTGCCTGTCAGACTGCCGTTCTGGATGGTATTGCCACTGCCGGCTGCGGCGGTGATGCTGACCGTACCGACGGTTGGCGTGGTCATCCCACCCAAGTCCAGCGTGCCGCCGCTCAGGGTGAGCACGCCGGAGGTTACGCCAAGGGTGCCGCTGCCGCTCAAGGCCAACTCGCCGGCTGAAACGGTCGTACCGCCGGAGTAGGTATTCGCGCCGGAAAGAACCAGGGTGCCGTCGCCCTGCACGGCCAACCCCTGCGTGCCCTCGATCACGGAGGCGATCGTGGCGGAGACGCTGGACACGGAAATCGCCGGGATTCCGCTGGAAACCTGAAGCGTGATGGGATTGTTGGTGATAAACCAGGCGCCCGGAGTGTTGGTGTTGGTGTTGGTGTCGCAGAAGATCAGGCTGCCGAGCGCGAGCGGTGCATCGTTGTTCACATAGCGGTTGGTGGTGATATCAATGGCGAAGGTCGCCGTCATGTTCGCGCCGGTGGCGATGATGCCGCCGCTCCAATTGGCCGGATTGCTCCAATTGCCGCTCGCATCCAAGGCCCACGCGCCGGAAGCGGGAGCATTGCCGCTGTTGGTTGCAGTAAGCGAGAAACTTGCCGCGAAGGTCTGACCGCGCGCGCCGCTGACGGCGACGGAAACCCGCACCTGTGGCGACAGTTGCAACACCGTGATGCCCGCAGCGGCGGAAAGCAGCGCCGTGGCGCTGCGGTTGAGCGTGAGCTTGACGGCGGAGGTGTTGGTCCACGTCGGATCGGACACTGCCAAGGCCAACCCGCCGTTGGTTTCCTGCGTGATGACAGCGGCCGGTTGGTTGCAGGTGATGAAGTCCACGGTGCCGCCGCCGCCGGCCCAGAAATTGGCGGCGGTCACGCCCAAGGCGGATTGCCGCACCGCCTGAATCGCCGAAGTATTGGTCAGCACTGTGATCTGCGGATTGGCGGCGTAGTTGCTGACGGCGCTGGTGGAATAATTGGGCAATAGCACGTAAGCGTAAGTCGCGTTGGCCGGCGCGACGCCGTGGTCGAGGATGAGTGAAACGTAGTTTCGCGTGATGGAACTGCTCGAACCACCGGTATTGATGTCCGACCATGCCCCGGTGCGGGCCGTGCTCGCGGCCAAAAGACCCGCCCCGCCGGGGAAATAATAGCCGCCGCTTCCGCCCAGCGCGCACCAAGCGACGTGGTTCAGGTTTGAACTCCAGCCCACCGTCGTTGGCATCGCCGTGCCATTGACGGTCAGGCTGCTGGTGCTGCTGGTGTGCTGGCTGCGGTTCTCGACCGTGGTATGCACATTGGTGGCACTGGAGCAGGAAATCCCCGCGCCGAGGCACACCACCTCCGGGTCGAACATGAACCAGGATTTCTTGGCCACCAGCGTGCTGTTCACGTCGGCGAGCGACATGCCCGCCGCGCCCACAGAATTGGAAAGCACCGCCCCGCCGACCCACGGCTGCGTGCTGTTCTTGCTCTGGTTTGCGGAGTTGGCCAGCGGCGTCAAAACCACCGTCGTACCCGGCAGATGATAGGGATCCACCGTCGGCCAGTAGTTGTCACTGAACTGGGTGAGATCGTTGGTCGTCAGCAGATAGCCCAGGCCCTGGGAGGTGAACCAACCGTGCAGGTTTTCGCCGTTGATGGATTCGTAGTTGTAAGCGCGAGAGGAGAACAGACTCAAAGAAAAGCCGAAACCGGGCCGCAGGTGCATGGTGCGATCCATGCTGGGAAATTCGAAGTGGCCGACAAGTTCGCCGCGCGACGCGATCGCATTGTTGGTCAACAACTGTTCGACCGCCGGAATCAGGTCCGGATCCACATAGCTGGCCAAGCTCGCCGAGGCATCCACCTGGCCCCAGTATTTCACCATGCTCTTCAAGCCCGCGGCGGCGTTGGTTGGCGCGATTTGCGCCATGCGAAAAATGGCGTTGATGATCTCATGCCCGGCATCATAGCCGGTGGTGTAGCTGCGTGAAATCTCCCGCCCGCGGACATCCTCCGCCATCGCGCCGTAATAAATCAGGGGCTGATAGGCATTATAACACCAGCAGACGACGTTGGTGCTCTGCGGATCGGTGACCGCCCACTGGGTGGGTGCCAGCCAATTCAGAAGCCAGGCCATGCCGCTGATCAAACTAGCCCCATAACCGCCGGTATAGGGGTGGGCGGTGTGAAAAATGTAGCTGCCATCACTATAGAAGTCGTCCCCGCTGGTCACGTAGGGAAAGACAGCGCTCAAGCTGGCGCTGGCGGCGGCAACATTGGCGGCGTTGCGCTCCACCGCCCCACACACGCCCACGGCTTCGGCCTGCCAGACGCGGTTGGCGCCATCCATGTTCACGGAGGGAACGAAGTGATTAATGGCGTTGCAATAATTGGTGATTTGCGAGCCGGAAAGCTTGGGATACATGAGCACCATCGCTTCATTCAGCGCCAGGGGCACGCCGACCTCCCAATACCACCAGTCTCCTGACTGCGTTACATGCTCGTTGTAGCAATTGGTGTACATCCAATCCAGCCCGGAAAGGATGGCGGCGGCGAGATTGGTGTTGCCTTGGAGCGACGATCCGGTCATGGCCCAGCCCAATGCCATGTCGGCGAGGCGTCCGTAACAATCGCCAATTTGGGAAATGGAGGTCGTGCTGGCGGCATCGCTCCACAGGTAAGTGCGCCCGGCATTCGTGTTCAGCGAACTCCAGTAGCCGTTGGCGGTGCTGACGGCGCTGGCCACCCGGCTGGAGATGTTCGGGTCGGACAGGTTGAGGTTCGTGCCGCCGGTGAAATACCCCGCCCAGCCGTTGATCAGTGTGTCAAAGTCATCCGCCCGCACCACCCCGGCGACCAGCACCAACCCAGCGAACAACGGCAGGAGTATTCCCACCCGGCGGCCGCGAGTTGACTCATGATGCACACTCATACTATTCACGCATCCAACAAAAGGCGGGGATGCCCCCCCGGCCGCCCCGCTCAACCGCTGAACACGGTCGGTCCCTGCTGGCCTTAATAGAGGGTGTTACGAGTTTCGATTGACTCAAACAGCGAATCATTGGCAAAAGCGCAAGTTTTTCTCCGCTGCGTGCAAAAGCTGATTCTGGCCGTTTGAGCTTGGCGGTTGAAATAACGCCAATGAACACAGGCCTTCCCGAATTCTCAGCTACCTCAGGAGACTTAACTTCCTTGGCTGTGCTGACATTCATCGCATTTTTGGCTGTATGTTCAACATTTGCAGACATTTCCGCCGAAACTCGTAACACCCTCTAATAGACCAAGAAACGCAGGAATTTCTGCAGCGCGCTGGGATCGATGGGCACATTAAGCTTCAAGTTGCTGCCCGTGCCGGCATTGGTGGACTCATTGAACCAGATAATGGGCGACAGGAGATTCGTGGTGGATTGCAGCACATAATTATACCCGGAAGCAGACGCGACCGAAACCGCCAGGTTGGTGCCGGAAACGGTGACCGGCGCGATCGTTGGCTGGGGCGGCGCGGTGCCAACCACCACCAAGCTGACAATCCCACCGCCGGTCGAGATGGTGGCTGTAACCCCGCTGGCCAAAGAGCCGACAAGAATATTGGTTGTCGAATCAAACACCCCGGAGCTCCCGTTCGCGGCGTAGGTGGCTAGCGTGTAAGTCCCCGCGCCCAGATTGTTCGGCAGATTTAAATACACATCTGGGATGGTTCCGCTGTTGGTGATTAATGTCAGCGTGTTGCTGAAAACCATGGGCGAACCCAGGGTGAACACCGCATGTGAACCCGAATTGTAAGTCACCGCCCCAGTGACCGTGCCAGTGCCGCCAAAATATGCGGTGCTGTTGACGGTCACCGTATTGGTGCCCAGCACCCCGTTCACCAGCAAGGTGCCCCCGTCAACCGCGGTCGGGCCGGTGTAGGTGTTTGTGCCAGACAGCGTCCAAGTGCTGGTGTCCGACTTGGTGACAGCCGAAACCGCCCCGCCGCCGGCCTTGTCAGTGATGGCGCCGGTGACCGTATTCCCCGTCGCGGTGCCGTCCAGAACAAACCTGGCCGTGCCTGAACTCTGGCTGGCAGTCAATGACCCAATCCCCAGCGCCGCTGTCGTGGGGTTCAGGGTGATCGTACCCGCGCTGCCCGCCGTGTTTGGCAAGGTAGCGATATAGAGACTGTAACCATTGCCGCCTGTCACATTCAAGGTGATATTGCCAACCCCGCTCCCACCGTTCAACTGAATGATCCCGCCGCTGCCCGAGATGTTGTTGTTCACGTCAATCGTGCATATCATACCACTGTTACCACCCAAGGCGTTGGGCAGCGCGATGACGCCCCCGCCATCAAGGTGGAGTTGGAGAATCGGCGTGGTGGCGCCCGTGGCAAAATTGAGCGTACCGCTCCCCGTGGCTCCGGCGTTGTTCACCGTGACGGTTGTGCTGGTGCCGCCATTAATCGTGACACCCGAGGTGGCGGTGCTGGGGCCACTCAACACGAGCGTGCCCGCTTTCGCGGTCGTCAGACCGGTGTAGGTGTTCGCGCCGGAAAGCGTCAGCGTGCCAGTCCCATTCATCGTCAAGCCACCGCCAGTGCCGGTCATACCAACGGTAATGGTGTCGGAGCCGCTATTGTTAAGCGTCAAAATGGAAGCGCCCAGATTAATGCTTCCAGAACCAGTCAAGGACCGCAGGCTCTGGTTGGCTCCCAGCACCAAGGCTCCGCTGTTGCTGACATCCGCCGCCGCCGTGCCTAACGCGTTGGCACCGCCTAGAGTGAACGTGGTGCCCGAGCCAATGATCAGCGCGGTCCCCGCCGTGATGGTACCCGTCCCGGCCAGTGTCAGCCCGCCATTTCCGGAAACCGTCAAGACCTCCGGGCTGCCGCCGTCGCTCAGCGCCCCCAGCGTCAGCACCGTGGCACCGCCGCCCGTCGGGTTGTTAATCGCAAAGGTCGGGCTGCCGCTCAATGTGGTCGCGCCAAAGCTCAAGCCCGCCGTGCCGCTGGTCACATCGCCGCCGCTGACCGTCAACGTCGAGCCGCCTATCCCCAGCGTGCCCAATGTGTAATTGACACCCGCACCCGCCGTGGCATTTTCCGAAATAATCGCCACATTGCCGCCGATGGTGGCATTATTGCCAAGGGCCAACGAAGTGCTGTTATTCAAGTCCAGCGTGCCGCCATTCAAGGACAGCGATCCCTCGCCCAGCGCGCTGACGCTGGTGTTGGCCGCCAAGGTGCCCGCATTCAAGATTGTGCCGCCGTTGTAGGTGTTGGTGGTGGCCAGGGTCAGCGTGCCGTTGCCGCTCTTGGTCACGCTCGTGCCGCCCACGATTGCGCCGCTCCCGCTGATGGTGTAGGCCGTTGCGGACGAGGAATTATTAACCGTGACACTCGCAGGGATGACGTTCGTATTCAACGTGATGGTGCCGCCGAAACCAACCGTATTATCAAACACCACGGAGTCGCCCAGACCGTTGTTTTCCTGAAAGTAAGTGGTGGTTCTGGTGTTGTCTTGCCACAGGGTATTGGTGGTGTTGTTGACGTCCCAGGTGCCAGCGCCGCCTTTCCAGCTCAACGGTTCGGTGGTGCCGGTGATTTGCAGATAGAGCGTATTGCCCGCGATAGCCAGATTGCCGGCAATCCGATTGGGCAACGTCAGGGCCACCCCGTTGGTGGCCGGAGCCGAACCGGAACCCCACGTCATCAGGGGATAGCCATTGCCGGCGCTGGCGGCAAGATTCCCCGATTCGATGCTGATCGTGGTTTGGGACGGAGTCGAGAAAGCGACGCCGCCGCTGACATTCAGCGGGGCAACCATGGTGCCGGGAGTCAGCGCGCCAAAATTGAAATCCAGCCCGGAAGTGGTGCCGCCGTTGTTGACGGTCAAACTGGAGCACGTCCATTGGTTATTGGTGTTCGTGATGGAGACGCCCAGCACCGCCATGTTGCCGGAAGTGGCCGCCACGGACACGGCGCTGTTCGCGCTGGAGCCGCCAATCGCGCCCATCAATTCACCCGCGTTAATTGTCGTTACCCCGCTGTAAGTGTTCGCGCCGGAAAGAGTCCACGTGCCCGTGCCGGCTTTCGTCACCGAAGTCGCCGTCTGGCCGGAGTTGCCGGTAGCACTGTCCCCAATATTCCCCGCGATTTGACCCGTGCCGGCGGTGGAGCCTTGCAACGTCAACGTCTTCTGCGCGTTAACGGATGAACCGACCGTCAGAGTCGTGAAATTGCCTGTGAACATCAGCAGACCCGTCCCGGACTGATCAATCGTCGCGCCATTCGTGGTGCCCCCAAGATTGATCTGGCGGTCGGTGGTTTCACCCGTGCCGGTATAGCGCAACGTGCCAGCGCTGATATTGGTATTGCCGAGAGTGATGATGCCATTGGCCGCACTGCTGGGCTTGCCCAGGCTGCTGCTGGTGTTGGGACTCAAGTTACCGCTGCTAACGTAATTGAGTGAGGATACGCTCAACGTGCCGCCAAAGGCACCGCAGGCGCCGTTAAAGGTGTTCGCGCCGGCCAGAGTCACCGTGCCTGGACCATTCCCATAGACAGTCAATGTGTAACCTGACGAATTCGTGATGTTGCCGTTCACACTAATGTTGCCCGCCCCTGCGAAGTCTATGTAGCGGCTGCCTCCCGAGCCGCCCACATTGCCGTTGATCGTCAGGGTGCCCACCCCGCAAACGATGCCGCAGGCCCCGCCGCTGCCGTTCTGAACAATGCTGCCGTTCCACGTGTTGGCACCCGAAACACTGTCCAGCGCGTAGCCGGTCGTAGTGTCACTGCTCCGCCCGGACGTCGTAATGTTGTAGGCGCAGGTTACCCCCCCACTCACCTGCAGTCCGCAGGTGCCCGCGCCGGTGCCGGCCTCGTTGATGGTCGTGTAGTTTCCCAAGGCGGTATTGTTGGCCAACTGAATGTAGCCGTCGGCGGTGGCGCCGCTGCCAAACGTCAGTGTGCCCGACCCAAAACTGTTCGCTCCGGAAAGAATCAGTGTGCTGCTTCCAGTCTTTGTCAGCGTATAATTGCCACTGATCGCACCTTCCATATTGAAAGTGGCGGTTCCGCTGCCGGTGAAGGTAATATTCGCACCGAGGGTGAAATTGGGCAGGACGTTTATCGTCAATCCCTCCGTGCCCTTGAGGCCGTTGAGGTTCACCGTCGGTGACGTGCCGCCGAACGTCCAGGTGTTTCCACTGGTGCCGAGATTCATCGTCGTCGCCGCTGTCGCCGCGGCTCCCAAGCCATCCAAGGTAAGCGTGTTTAGCGTGAGCGCTGAAGGATCGTTGTTGATGGCGATGGTTGGCTGCCCCAATGCCGTAGTGGTATTGGAGTAAATTTCGACGGTGGCGTTGTTGGCCCCGATCGGGACGCCAGCACTGGTCCAATTCGTGGCGGCGGTCCAGTCGAACGTGCCTGCCGTCTTGTTGGTGAATATATAGGTGGATTGCGCCGCCACGCCGGGGGCGAGGAGGATGATGGCAAGAAGCACCAAGAACGATGTGATGTTGGCAAGGCAGCGGTTGAGGAGATGGTTTGTAATTTTCATTGGTTTCATAAATGGCGGCCTCTTTTTGGCGTTTCGTTGTGAATTATTTGTATGGATTTCGAACAATCATTGCACATCCAGCTTCAGCTGTCATTCACCCGTTTGGGTGAATTCAAGGTGGCCGAGCCAAAGACTGCAGTCAGTACCGCGATCAACGTTGGGCGTTCCAGAGCGGGGCGATCACGCACGCACCTGGGGGGCCGGGGCTGAGCGTCAAACCATTCGCATACCAGCCCACCACAACTTCCGGTTGCTTCCCAAATTCGGGCTCAGTGATCGGACCAAAAACGCAATCGTCAAAGAAGCATGGCATGACCTTGAGTCCGTGCTAGTCGCAAACGGCTAGAATTTATTTGAACCGCTGCCTAAATGCTGTCGGCTCAGCTTCCCAGACCACAAATGACAGCACGACCCGGAGAGAATTGAATCCAGTTTTCTGTGCGGGGGTCCATTCACGGTCGATGATCTTCGGATCGACATCATCTTGGGATCGAAGGCGTAGTCCATCCACATTTCCGTGTAGCTGATGCTGTTCGCCGGAACGCAATTGAAACCCATGGGGAGTGCCTGATTCGCGAACCAATTCCAGACGTGATTGGGCGTCCAGCAATTTGCCTCCGCTTTCGCAGGAGTATCCGCGAAGAGGCCGACGTCAATAGAACAGCTCAAAGCAAGGGTTGTGAAAAGAAATAATTTTCGCATCACTTTTTTTAGGTTTGAACACTGAGTGTCACGAGTTTTATTTAATGATGCGGCAAATCGTGGCGGGGCGTAATGGATTCAAGCAGGCCGAGCTGCCACGGAATGTGGCGGTAGCCGGGTTTTTGGCCGGGTGGCGGCGGAAAATAATCTTTATTGTTCCAGCCCTGATACAGGAAGCGAAGATGGTTTGGATCGAGCGTCAACGTCTCGTCATTCCCGTCGCGCAGAAGTTCGCCGTGGCTGATGTGCACAGTCCAAGACGGCACGTTTTCGGCAAAAGTCACGTTGCTGCGGCCGACAAACGGATGCTGGGGCGATGTGTTCACGGGCGTCCAAGCCCCATCAAGCTGGTCGGCCACAAAAGACTTGAAATAGCGTTCCGACGTTCCGGCATGCGCCACGCACTCGATAATGGCAAGATACTCCGAAGTGCCTTTCAGCCGATACACGCAACTGGCCTCGAAGAGGTCATACTTGCCTTCCTTCAAAACCACCTCCGGCTTGCTCCAGCCGTAGGGAAACCGGTCGAGCGACGTGCGGCTGCGGTAAAACAATCCATCGTCGTTCGAAAAAAACAAATAGGCGTGCGTGTCGTCGCAGATGATCCAGAAATCAATCCATTTTCCGGCGAGCACGGACGCTGGCATCGTGGAAAAGAGCGCATGCGGTTCGGAAAGTGACTCCGGCTTGTCAATGTCGTCCAGCGTGGAGACGCAAGGGCCGGGCAGCCCCGGGGTTTTTCCGTCGAACACCTGGTACAGTAGATACCACTTTTGCTGCGGGCGAAAAAAAAACACTTCCGGAGCACAATGGGTGGCGGTCACCCGGCGGATGGGAATCTGCGTGGCTTGGGACGCTTCTTTCCAGTCGGCGAAGGAAAGATATACCATGCCCGGCGGCTGGTTCGGCGCGTAAATGTCGGTCGCATAAATGTGCCAGCGACCTTTGGCAAACACGACGGTCGGATCTTTGACGGCAATTCCCGGGCCGTCAGGCCGACGTTGCGCCGACACGATCGGGCCGGTGGAGCGCCATTGCAAATCGCCCGCCAACAATTCGTTTAGAGGTATCCAGTGATCTATGCCCGCCTTCGCGGGCGTGACGACGGGGAGTCCGCCGTCAATGAAACCGCTCAAGACAAACGTCGTGAGAAGAAATAATTTCCGCATAATATTTTGGTTTGGTCTACTGCCTCCCAAGCTCGGAGTGGCGCAGACCCTGGCCTTCACAAATGCTTCACGCCCATGTATTCCTTCAAGATCCGCACATACAGCCGGTACTCTTCCAAGGAAACCCCGGGCGGCGTCTGATGATCCACGCTCGGAATGAACCCGCCGCTTTTCATCACCGGCAGGAGCCGCTCGAACTCGGCGCGGATCGCCGCCTCGCCCTGGTGCATCACCAGCTTGTTGTAATGCCCGACCATCCGCAAGTCCGGGTAAAGTTGCCGCAACCGGCTGCCGTCCACCCCGGCCTGGCGTTCCAGCGGCAGCACGCCGTCCACCCCCGCCGCTTGCAACCACGGCACGAGCATCGTGACATCCCCGTCGGTGTCCACGATGGTGAGCAGGTTCAACTCCTTGGCCCGCGCCAGCAGCTTCCGGTAATATGGTGCGAGAAATTCCTCAAACGTCGTTTTTGAAATCATCGGGCCGTTGTTGTAGGACACATCCTCGGCAATCGTCATGAACGTCGGCACGCACGCCTGGGCGATCTGCTCCAGCAACCGCAGGTTGAACTCCAGCAGGTCCTGATTGATGCGATGCACCAATTCTGGCTGGTCATAATACGCATAGCTCAACCCCTCGAAATCCATCAGCGTGCGCGGAAACCAGAAAAAGCCTTCCAGCGTCACCCAGACCACCGCCTCGCCCCGCGCCTGGCGGGCCGCCCAGGGCCACATCCCGGCAATGGCTTGCGAATGGTCGGGGAAAAGGTTGGGCAGAATGCGCAAATAATCATCCATGCCGCCCACCATGCCCTGGGTGTGGTGCTGGGTGGCCTCGATGGTGGCCTGCGTCGTGCTGAACCAGAATTGCTGATAGGGATCGAGGCCGAAATACTGCGCAAGCTCGAAGACTTGGCCGAACTGCAGTTTGCGCGGCAATCCTTCGCCGTGCCAGCGCGCGATAGTCTGGTCCCACCACATCGCCCATTCCCAGACCGGCAGCCGGTCCACTGGTTGAAAATTCATCACTGCCCGGAATCGTTCCACATGGTTCATATAAAACATATTTGAGGGTTTGGAATCATCCAGGAAAGTCCGTTCAATATTCCACCTGTTGCAGCGTCACCGGCCCAACAAGTCCGGCGGGCAGCAGCGGTGAATTGGCCGTGAATTGCGGCTTTACCGTCCACGTCAGGCGCTGCTCCGGCGGCGCTTTCTGATCACCGATAATGCGGTTGGCCCAAGTGTTCACCACGTCCAACTCCAGTTCGTTTCCAGTCGGCTTCACTGCGCGGGAAATATCCACCTGCCACGGGGCGCACCAGATCAAGCCCAAATCCTGTCCATTCAGGTACACGCGAGCCAAGTTGTGCAATTCGCCCAAATCCAAAAATAATTTCCCCTTCGCTCTCACCGGCAAATCAAACGTCTTCCGGTATTTGGCCGTGCCGCTGTAAAACTTGATCCCGGCTTCGGGCCGGTTCGTCCAGTCCACCAGCGAATCGAAAACCACCGACGCCGGTCCGCCCCACTTGGGGTTAAATGCCACGGTCCAGGCGCCGGACAATTCACCGACCGTTTTCAGCGACGTAAAATTCGTTGCCATTCCGGTCACCGCAGTGGTCGGGTGCCGGAACACGACAAAAAGCGACTGGCGTGGAGCAAATTGCAGTGGAACCATGGTGCCGCTACGCGTGGCGATAAACTCCGCCAAGTCACGATGCGAACCGGTGACGGCGTCCCACAACTCCGGTTGCCGACCGGTGACGCGGAAAATCGGATTCAAGGCCTGCGGCCCGTCGCTTTGGTTCGAGATGAAATAAATATCTGTGTCGCGCGTGGCACGGTGAATCCACGGGAAGGGTTGGCGTTCCAAACCGGCCGCGTCAGGCGATGACCCAATCGCGTCCAACATGGCCGCCAAGTCCACGCCGCAGAAGACCCGGCCTTGGCCGTATTTTACGCAGGTGATATTTTGGCCGTCGCAATTCTGCCAGATTTCCGCCGCGAGCTTTTGCATCTCGCGATCACCAGCCGGATAATTTTCCAAACTCGGTGAACGCAGCGGACGCGGGCCGAGAATCACACCCCCGGCCTGGACGAGCGCTTTGATTCTTTTCAGCAGTTCGGGCCGCATCGTTTGCATCTGTGGCAGCACCAGCACGCGATAGCTCATCCCATCCGGCAGCACGAATTTTCCGTCCTTCACCTGCAACCGCCGTTCGATTACCTCACCGTTGATGTAATCGAAATCACGGCCAGCGGGCAGCGGCGGGTTTTGCACGCCGGTCATTTTCGGCGTGTCCTCGCCGATGAAATACGCGATGTCCGCAACGTGTTTGCCCTGTTGCAAAAGAAAAGTTGAGCGTTCCAGGTACTTGATCCAGTCGCCGGCTTGATTGAACCAGGTGTTGTGCCGGTTGAATTCCGTGCCGAAGCCGGCATTGATGCCGGGGATGCGGTCCTCGAACGGCTGTTGAATATAGACGTGCAGCAACACGTGGTTGACGCCCTCGGTCCACGACCAGTCGCCGCGCTGACGCAGCGCCCACGGGTCGAGCGTCCAGTGCGGTCCGCCGGAAGTCCACGATTCGGCGGTGACCACTTGTTTGCCGTAAGTGTTGGCCGCTGAAGAGGCCGCGCGCAACTCGATGTTGCCCAGTTCGCCGCTCGTCCAAAATTCGCCGCTGATGTCGTCGCAGTGGCCGCCGTATTGCAGAAATTCACCGGGGAACCCCCAGTGGCCGTAATTTTCGAGCCACATCCGCAAACCATGCTTGCGGCTCTCCGCGCTCAAGGCCCCGACGTAGTCGGTCGAAATGCGGTCAGCCACCAGTCGCCGCAAGTCCCACAGGAAACGATCCGACGCGTCCGCGCTGTCCACAATGCGGCCCGTCAACACCGGCAGCCAGCGGAGCGGGTCATAGCCGTAGCGCTTTTGGAAATCCTTGGCGAAACCGTCCGTCCAGTTTTCCGGCCCCATTTCGTAACTGTCCGCCACGACGTGGCGCAAGGCTGTGCGATCTGCGGCGGGCATCCGTTCCAACAGTTTGCCGATGAACTGGCTGAAATGATACACCAGCAGTTGGCGATTCATCTTGTCAATTTCCGGTCCGCTGCCCTCGGGCGACGCCGGCCCGTTGGTCACGCCGGTAGGCGCCATGCCCTCGCGCAACACCAGCCAATCGCCCGGCGGCACGTCCCAGCGCAAAGTCCCGTCGGCATCCAAGCGGTCGCTCAAATTCAAAACCTGCCGGTGGTTTACGATTAGACGGGTATCGTCTGGCTCCGCGGCCGTCGGCCAAAGATAGGCATCCCAAAGCGGATGCGGCGTGGGCCACATTTTGCCGAGCTGTTTTTCGACGTAGCGGTCCAGCCGTGCCGCACTTGTGATTTCGATCTTGGTAAAGCCGCCAGCATTCTTCAGGTTGCTGAAAAGAAGGCGAAAATGTTTCGCCTGCACCGCCGGAAAAGTCACGGCCACCGGCCCATAAATCATCGGGCCGATGCTGGGAATGAGTTTGGTGCGATTAATGAGAAATTTTTGGATGGTCTGAAACTGACCGGTGGCATTTGCCGCCTGCAATTCGCCGTCCACGGCCAACGGCTTCGCCGCCGGATACAGCAGGAGCGTCCGCGCGGTGAACGGCTGCGCCACTTCCAAGTCCACGATAAACGGCACCCGGCCTGCCGTCTTTGCGGGAAACAAAAATGTCGCCGCCGGACTGCCGTCGCAAATCTGCGCGAGGTTCTTGGCTGCCGGGGTGGAGGTAACGCGCGGCGAGTGTTGGGCCAGCGTATCAGCGTCGGCCCCCGGCGTGGGGAAGGCAAGCACGGCGATGTCCTGAAAGTTTTCCTTGGGCACGGGCAGCTTGCCGGTGAAGTGCTGCGGGCCATGCAACTGCGTTTCGGAACTGACCACGTAACGCATGGTCTGCGACTGCTTGACCCACGGGCCGCCGGACTGGCTCCAGCCGGGACCGTTGAATACGCCGAGGTTGACGCCGGTGCGTTTGCCTTCGCGCAGGGCGTGTTCCATGAGCTGCCACCAATCGTCGGAAAGCACCTTCACCTTGCCGCGCGCCTCGGGTTCCTGATTCACGTCCACGTTGCCGATGAAGGCCTCGCCGATGCCGACGCGCGCCATGGCTTCAAGGTCATGCGTAATGCCGTTACTCGAGATGTTGTCACTGGTCCAATACCAGTAGCACCACGGCTTGGTTTCAGCGGGCGGATTGGCAAAGCCGGTTTCCAGCGGCTCCCCAGCTGGGGAGGGAAAGTTGGCCGCCATGACTGCGGCGGCAACGAATAGAACTGTTTTCGTCAGTTTCATATATCAATGATATTCAGGTGGATTTATTTCAAGGTTTTAACTCAATATTGACTGCCGAATGGTGGCAGGGTTGATTTGAATTGATGACGCCCCGGCCCGACCTCGTGACGGTCGCCAGCCTGGCCTGGAACCTGCACGGTGGCGGTGGTGTTGGCCGGGATGGTCACGTCCAGCGTCAGCTTGTTGCCGGCGCGTTTCCAGTTGCTAACAATGCGTCCGTAAGGCGATTCATGGAAACATTTCACCCAAGTCACGTCGCCGACAATGCTGGGTTGGATGAGTATCCGCTTGAATCCCGGGGCGGCGGGCCGGATACCGGCGAGAGTTTGGTAGAACCACGCGTCGAGGTTGCCCGCCTGCATCAACAGCGCCTCGCTGTTCATGCCCGGACCGCGCGTGTCCATATCCCAACGCTCCCAGATCGTGGTGGCACCTTTGGCCAGCATGTAGCCCCAGCTCGGACGGGACTTTTGCGTGACGATGGTCCAGGCAACATCCGGCCGGCCAATGTCGGTGAGCGTCTGCATCAGCCATTGCATGCCGATTAACCCGACGGATAAATGACCTTGGTGCTGAACCAGAATATCGTCCACGAGATTGGCAAT
>Ga0316217_10004247_pt1 | contig 15669 bp, 10 predicted proteins | sample 1anoAmetaG_FD_203633 | JGI IMG/M metagenome (GOLD analysis project Ga0316217, IMG submission 203633) | Freshwater microbial communities from Trout Bog Lake, Wisconsin, USA - 1anoA | ecosystem: Environmental > Aquatic > Freshwater > Lake > Hypolimnion/Profundal zone | place: USA: Wisconsin... | reverse complement strand
CATTTCAAATATGCTCATTCTATTAATTAAATACTAAATTTAGCGTAACTTTGAACTTCACCTCTGCCTACCTCAGTTTCCAACACTTACACAGATTAGCAGCTTAGTTTGCAGTTTTCCAGTGATCCAGCGATGTTCAGCAATATCCCACTAGTAATGTATCATTGGATTATTGTTGGAAAGAAAAGATTTAAAATCAGACAAAAGGGTCGCGTCAAAGAAAATGGCAACAACGGAAGAACCATACTCAGCCCATAGCTAAAGCAGCAGCGTTAATTCAAGGGGTTGACTGCCGATAAATGCTTCGAATTGTTGAGTTCATTTAAAAACAGCTAACTTTATCATTAATTGTTCAATTTGGCATTCCTCAACCAAGATAGCCACCATTTTTGACGGTAATCTTGCCGAATAACCAAAACCGTAGTCTCATACTGCTAAAGTGACCTCAGCTAAGTTTGGAGCTAAAATCATAAAAATTAGTGAGTCTATATATAATTGTCCGACCAAATTAGCGCCGTTAATTTCGATGGTCAATCGTATATCAGGTATAAACATTTCACAAAATTTTGAGGTAGAGATGAATCCCTTCGCGAAGTGCGGCTAACGCTATTCTTTTTTGGCTGGTAAGCCTACCGTGGATTAAAAATAAAGCCACAATTGTAAAGAACAAGGCACGACTAAAAAGTTTGCGACATTCACCTATCAACTCAAGCAATTCAACAGCTTAGCTGAGTTCTATTAGCCCTAGGAACCCAGTCCTTTTAATTTAGTGCTGCAAGAGCCTTCCCTACAAACTCAGATTGTCGGACAAGAGAGTGAAAGTTTTGTTGAGAGAAAACATGGCAATCCTTAAAACAAGAATTCCTATCGCTCTCAGCTCTAAAATTCATCTCTAAGAAAAGGAAAAAAGGCTACTTTTGAAAAATATCGATTTCTTGAAGCGAATTCTGAAAATAGCAAATACCGAGATTTTTCACAAAAAATGGATAAATCAACTCAATATAAACGATAGAAAGATATAAGGGATATAGAGAAAGACCAAGCGTATGAGGAATTGCCAATGATGGGGTCAAAGAAGCAGAAAAACTAGTCTGGAGAAAAATCGAATGAAACGTTTGCTAATCGAAATATTCAATAAAGACCCTCTTCTTTGCATTCAAAATATGAAATGTAATCCTTAGCTCAAGATTCCGGAGTGAATCGATAGAAATTGCTCCCAGAAATCCCCAAATGGAAGCACGAAAAGCTAGATGGCTCTAATCCTCAAAAGATCGAGCGTGGAAGCATTTTAAGCTTTGTAGCAAACGAGAATAGTGAGTCGGATTCAAAGGCTAGAAGAAAGAATAGCTCACTTTTCAAAAGGCAGGAGATATTGAGCAGATATCAAGACCCATAAAGATCCATGTCTCAAAGTTCACAAGTTTCGTCATATCTGCGATTAATGCAAAGCTAGTTTGACTAAGTTTTGAAGGGAGTAGATGTTGATTAGTTTATTCGGTAGCAGTTAGCTTAAGATGCTAAAAGCCAGCCTCAAAAGTCTTATTCTGATGCCTATTATCGAAGATCTACCTACCTCAAAGCAGATCAGCAGCCTTAAGAGAATTATTATTCTCTTCAAAGAATAGAAGTACCCGATGACAATTATGAATAGGTCCAAGGTCAACCAATTTATGAGCCTACGGAAGAATAAAGAAGAGAGCCATATCCATAGCCATAGCCAGAGAGTAAAACATCTTCATTTTCATGTCGAAGCAACGTAGTAATGAAATTTAAGCCTTAAAAAAAGGGGCTATCTTAAGTTCCCTAGCCTAAATATGAAGATATCTTCAACGAGTCCTCCTAGCTGGGATATGTTAGAAAAAGTGAGGATTAATGCTGCATTTTCGATGACATCTTCGAAAATCAGTTCTGATTTTTATTAAGATTATTATCAAACCTTAAAGTCTGTAACAAGAATTCAAAGAACCAAAGTACGAATTAACCAGATTTAAGATAAGCTGAGTTTCATTCTTTTGTAATTGACCATACTAATTGCTTATTTGAGGATAGTTGATATAATATGGATACTTGAGCATCATTTCATGGTATTTCTGCGTGAAACCTTAGGTCTTCCAGGGGCTTTCTTTCTTCCGATCTTCGGTTGAACCCATCTGTCGTGGATTTGGTCAAGCAAGCTATCTCCGTTCATGAGGGTTACCTTTAACTCATGGCAGCAAGGCATTCCACATTTCATCGAATAGAGGCAATTGCATCTCCAAACTAGCTTTTTAAACACTTAAGCATCATTGTATTCTGGACGAGGAGCCACAACATACGTTGAGCTGGAGTTTTTATCGAAAATATCATAAATTCTCAGCTATTTGTTGTCAGGAACTATTGGATTGAATCTTTCTCTTGCATCAATATGAAAAGCTTTGTTGAACTCTGACAGGAAAATATCCATAATAGTCTGCTTGAGCCTGTTTCTGATGAGCTGCATTTCTGGGATATTCATATAGTGCTAAAATTTCCAAGTATCGTACTGAATGTAGGGAAGTTCAGGGGCTGAGAGCTTAATATACTCTTTAGCTATGAACTTGATAGAGGGGTAGAGCTCTTTTGGATTAGTGGGAGAATTTTTGGAGGTAATAGAGTTGTGAGTGTAAAGATACCTTATAAGTATAGACATGTATCGATTGGCTGAATACTTAAAGCCCATTCCTATGAAGTTATCTGTGTCTATCAAGGCAAAGCACATTTTTGGAGCTTTCTTCTGGAGCATGTTGAATATTCTTCTTATTTCAAGGGTTGGCACTACGTTTTTAAAGAATTTCTGGACGTTTTAATTATACTCAGTTCGAGTTTTGGAGTAAACAATGTCTTGGAAAAATTTGTATTGCTGGTCCGAAACTACTTTTTCAATATGCTACAATTCTTACAGAGAGTCATAGATATGAAGGCCGTTGAAGATGCCTTTCTTTCTTAGGATTTTTACGATTTCTGTATAACTTGACTGATAAGGAGTAATAAAAGTCTTTGGTGTCTTCTTAGCCCAATTAAACACCCGTTTTATTATCTCAATTTTGTTCGCAAAAGAGTGAGGAGTAACTTGCAAAAAGGCTAAGGCAAAAGGAGCAAATTTGTTGTGAAAGGACAAGCCATTGAATGCGATAATTTACCATTATTTGTGGTCTAAAAGACCTCTTTTTTTGATAAGTCCTTTGATGATGCTGAAATAGCAACATTCTCCATATTTTTGGAAGTTTTCATACATTTTGGGTAAAGAAAACATGAAAAAGTGAGGATCTTCCTCTGGATAGATCTCTACTGAGTCTTCCGTGTTTGGTTTTTAGTCTATTTTGAAGATTTCGGTCCAGATCATTGAATTGTGCTTTCGAAGGTACTAGGTAAGTGTTTTGATAGATTAATGATACTTTCTAAACCTGCTGAGCATGTAGTAGAAGTGGCTATCATTGATATCGTACTTGGATTTGAGGTAGACTTTGAACTAATCGATGGGCATGTTTTTAGGTGTATTTTGCATGATTTCAAAGACCTAGCCCATATTGTACTGGTGCTTCTTCTTTTTGCAGAAGTTAGTGTGGTTATGAGTATTATCGAAGAATATCAGCCTAAATTTCTAATCCGTAGCATTAACCTTTAGAAACTTCAGCTTCTGCTTGTGACCGCACTGGATGCATTTTGTGTACAGATAGGAGCGATTGTTCCTTTCAAAGCAATAGGTATGAAGTTGTATGCTGACTGCATGTTTTTTGCTTTCCTATAGTAGCAAATCTCTGAGATGTATCTTATTGGCGATGTTCTAAAAGATTTCTCTGGACTTGGGGAACAAAAACTCAGTGCGGTCATTGGGAGGCTGTTCTATAAAGATGGAGGATTTGGCTGCCTTTTTGAGTTTCTTGGAACTGTTCTTATCAAGCTAAGGGGAAGGCTTTTGTGTGTGAGGGTTGATCATCTAGGACTTTTCAATTCGGTTTCCTAATCTTCAATAAAGTATATCTAAACCGTTTATATATAGAAATCTGCAAAGGAATTGAATAGATAGATAAGAATGCAACTGATCTGCGTCAATATGGTTTTGTTGCATTTTATATCCAACTAAGAGACTAACTTTTGTAATCGAATCATAGAATCATTTTGACTGCATTAGTTTATAACTTTATCACTTTCATTTGGCTACTGTAAAGCCGTCTATTCAACTAATACGCAAATTGGAACAATTTACTACAAATCATGATCAAGTCTTGATCAAAGTCAAAAAATACAACTTTAAGATCAGACTCAGAACTAGCTGGATACCTCCTATCACTCCCGCCAGTGCCAATACTTGGATTCCTTCGATCTGGTTTCTGAGGTTGGCGTAGAGGAATAGGGCGGAATTGGCAGAGGCATAAAGCACAGCTATCCAGTGTATTGTTTCAAGGGGGATGATGCAGACAGCTATAGCTGGAAGATAGCAACTAAAAGCGTACCCATAAAGGCAAATTATCTTCGTTTTATTATGCTTACCTGAGGAAAGGAAATGTTGGTCTTGCCTGCCATAAACTTATAGTAGAGGTAAAATGCGCCTGAAACTAGCAAGAAGTAGCTGTAGAGCACTGTAATTGCGTATCTCAAGTATTCTAGCTTGAAAAAATAGCCTGTCCATCTCTACCCTCGGTTAAATAATGAAAGCATGTAGTTGGAAATGTTATCTACTGAGCCTAGAAGCAATACAAGGGTTGTAATTATCCAGAAAGGTCCGTAAAAGTCAGGGTTGAGTTTGGCTCTAGTGAAAAAATCTTAACTAGGAGGAAAAGTCACAGATTGCTTTAGCCTGGTAATAACTTCGTTCTAATTGACATTGAAATAGGGTCTATAGAAGTTCAATTTACAGAATCTAGTGCAGCCAGAAGGCAGAGCCTCATCATTAGTTGCCTCTTTCTGGCCTGAAGCAACTAATCCATTTTAGGTTTGTTGCTTTTCATTTTATTAGTTGGGAGTGATTTATAATGTTTGGCGGTGCATACCTGCTGCGCTCATGGGTGGGTCAATTGCTTCGTCTATCCCCTCATCGCTGATGCTGAACATTTGATTTAAGAATTTTGAAATACTCGAATTAAATGACCAAAGCATAATAACAATCCAAGTAAATAGGAAAGAAGGAATATTTGCTTTATTGTAGCTAAGTAGATACTTTATTGGATAGCATGAATTCCTAGAATTAAGATCCCCTCCTGAGGGATCTTTGCTGATTTTTTGTTAGAATATAGACTATGATGTTTGCTTGAACTATATTCATAAATTTTAGTTGTATAGGATAGACAAATATAATAATTGAAGTCTTAGATGTCGACGAAGGGTAATATCCGTGGATCCTACGCTTCCTCGCCGGCGAAGCAAAAGGAGAACGGAGACAACGCTTTCTTCGTTTCAGAAACAAAGTTCATCACAATTTATCACGCTTAGTTGTTCCAAAAATATCTCATGCTCTGCACCAAAAAATCCATCAATATCTACAACACTGAGACTCTTGTTAAATAGCACTAAATCAATGTAAAGACTCATTTCGCCTGCTTCATTCCTTTTACTACTCTAATTGTTTATCCGCAGGTGGAGGACGATAAGGCAAAAGTCTTAGTTTTTTGGAACTACCAAAACACGAGTGTGCAAGCCAGTATGACTTTCAACTTTTAGATCTAAACTATCAAAGCTTCCAGAAGATGCATCATTTTAGCTAGTTTATAGCATCTTTATGTACTTCATTTTCCGAGCTTGAAGCCTATTTATGAAGGTTTTGCTGGAAATGGGTTCAAAGTAGTTTATGATATCAGCAGAGAAGGTAACTCAATCACTAATTAGGACTGACCATTGCCCACCAAACCTAAAGAAAAGGAGAGTTGCTCATTAGAAACTTTACTAACATGAAAACTAACAAGTTGCTTGCTGATATTCAATCACGGTCAAGAATTGCAAGTTTGAGCAAAGTTTTCCGAGAAACTTCATCTCAAATACAAGGGTAATACGAGGGCTAGAAATAATAAGACGTTAAAAGCTAGATCTTCATCAAAGCTCATAACTAAAGTAATAGCTGACTAAAACAGACATTGTGCTCATAAGGTTGAGTCCGAATGGTTATCGAGTGATTACAGCCAGTACTAAGGGTAAATCTTGTAAAAATATAGGAACAATCATTAGATTATTTTCTACACTGGATGGTCAAATAATCAGTTAGTTCAGAATGAGCAATCAGATTTCTCCTGTGGTTGACGCACAGTTTATCTCTGAAGGATCGCAGCTAGCCTGTTTGAACGAAAATAATCAAATAAATCTATTTCATGCAAGAATGTCAGACGTTTAGATCCTCAGCGAAAGTTCCAGAAAAGGGATTGAGATTTATGAGCAAAGGAATCCGCAATCGTTTTTTCATTTTTTGAGCTTCCTCAACTTAAACCTCAAAAATTAGTTCCCTTTTGCTTATTTTAAGCTAGATACCAAGGGAATCTAATTAAAGTAGAAGAAATAGAAGTTGTAGGCTTAACTGCTGGAGAGGCCAGAAAAAAGTAAAACTAATTATATCACTGAAATCAAAGAAGTTCATTAGTCCCATTTGGAGGCGTAAAACTAAATAGTCTAATACAAAATTTAAATAAATAAAAAACAATAAAGCTAGGAACATATATCTGAGACTTTAAAATCTGTTGAAGTGGAAGAGGTTGAAATTGTCTCTTCACCTAAAATCTAACACAAAGCTTCGCTTTAAAAGAAGAATAGTCTTTCGGGAGTCAGCAAATTCGAAAGCATAAAATCAAAAAGTATTGGGATGAGGCAAAAGCAAAGCTCAATCAAGTCGCTTGGGAAACTTTCAAAAAAACCTAGCGAATTAGTCGTATTCGGGGATAAAGAGACAACTATGCATTTCAAAGGAATCATTAACTTTGGCGATATTACCAATGTGAAAGTTTTTCAAAGTAAATACTTTTTCCAACTAAAGTACGACCCTTTCAACGGAGGACAAATGATTTAAAAAGCGGGTTTTAACATACTAAAGCATCCTCTTTTTAATGATCTTTGATAGGGCTAAATCTTAAGCATATATCTTGATTAAATCACGGAGATAGATTTTTGGATGGATCAGTAATGAATCTTTTGTTGTTTTTTGTCCAGTTTCAAGCCTTCCAGATGGACTGGGATTCTAAGCAAATGGCTTGTTAAGAAAGTGTCATCTTCTTCAATTTCTACATACCTTTACAGCTCCTAAATAGCTTTGCTTTTCTTCATTTAAAGATGGTAATTATTATCTTCGCTGGTTTCTTCTGTTGGCTCTAGTGAAATGGCATCTGGTCTCAACGAAGTGTAATTATCCTTCTGACTATCTTCACTTTTCTTCTTCCTTCTAAAGATATTCAGGTAGGTATTTTTGTGGTTATTAATTTGGCTTACGAATCTCGACTAGGTTGGATTGAATATCTTAAGACTAAGTTTAGGCACAACTTCGGCTTCTCTCTGCTCGCTAATAGGAGATAAGGTCGTTTTTACACTTTCCTTTTTGGCCATATAGGAATTGTTAGTACTTTGTCCTCTAAGTTTTTTGAATTTTTCGTATTTTGCTTTTTGGCGGTCGATCAGCTCTTCAGAAATGTTGTTTAGCAGCTTTCCTGTATGGCATCGTAATTTGAACTTATAACTAGAGAGTTCTTTCTTTCGAAGATAGTTTGTATTTTTCTTTTCTTACATTCCGTCTGTCTCTTTTTTATTATGATAGATCTACTTCGCTTTTTTCAGGAATTATGACAAAAAGTTAGTGACGAATAAACTGTCGAACCTAACTTTCAACTTCTCACTGGTTTTTCTGGCTATCTAAATGAGAGCGTTGATGAATTTGGGGAAATCAATCTTTTTCTAGAAAGAAGCGTTGCCCTTGAAAACATTTACTCTCTATTACAAGGTTAATAGGGAATCAATGCTAGTTTAGCTGATTAGCTTGAGAAAGTTCTAAAGACTTACATAGTTTTGAGCAGTTTACATCTCTTCAAATAACATCGACTCTTTGCATTACTTTTTGGCAAAAAATGTGAAAATTTTCTCCAGCTTCAAAATTTTTGTTTTGGATTCTTAGTTTATAACCTCCTGATTAGAATTATTAGTCTTTTCGGTTCCTGTATATCTCGAAGCTTTTATAAACTTCTTCTGAATGTTTTCTTATAGCAACTATCGAACTCTATCTTATATCGAGGAAACCAAATGAACATTTTGCTTGGATACAGATTAAGCGCTTTTTTATTGGTCCAAGGACTTCAGCCTTCTTTTTTTGTTCTTCAAAAAAATTTATTACTATTTAAGCTGTTTGTATTATTTGACCAAAATCACGCTTTAATCTTAATTTTTCGCCATATTGATTTTATTTTCAGCTATAGACAGCTCGTCTTTGAGATTTTTAAGACGATGGTTGATAGATTGCTATTGTTGACTTGAGGCAAGGAATTACCTAACCTTCTGTTCCCTTTCCAAGATTTGCTGGCTTTTCATACGCTCTCCTATCCACTGCTACTCAACCATCTTCTTTTTGATAAAGAACACATCCTCAATAAACTTGTCATCATTGACAGAGACTTTCCAGTTCTGCAGTATGCTGTCGAATTAGTTCTGGTAGCGCTAGTTCAAAACATAATAGATGACACTTTGTTTGATGGATTTTTGGTGTACAATGAATTGAGATTCAACGTAGTTGAGTTCACTCTACTTATCAGTTTCGATTTGCCTTAAAGTTTTGATTTTCTGGGCCAATAACTCGCGGAATGTTAGTCTCTGTTTTAGCCTCTGAGAAATGAAACTCATTTGCAATTATATTGAATTTAATCATTAAAGATAGCTTATATTGCAAACCAAATAATGAGTTAAATATAAAGGGTTGAGCTAAAGACTGTAAATAGATGCATTTCCGATAATTTGTTGATGATTAGTGAGTAGTAAGGTTGGGAATCATTAAATAGGACGAATAAATTAGGTTGAAAGTTGATTTAAGGATCAGATTATTCATCATTCGCAATCATTTCTTGACATTTTCTATTACCCAGCTGAGCCCATCTTCAAGTCCTTATTGAGTCTTTGCAGAACATGCAGTGATGGTCCATTTCCGATTGCTAATATCCTCCATATTCAAAATCTTCACAATCTGGCTAAGCTGATTCTTACTTCATCTGGCTGCAAGGCTTGGACTAGATCCTGCTTATTGGCGAAGATAAGTAAAGGAACTCCCGAAAGCTATTTTTCCTTCATCGTTGTATTCTTACTATCAAGAGCTTCTCAAGCTATATGCCTGCTTCTTGGACTCTTTTTGTATCTGCAGAGTCAATCACGTAGATTAGAGCATCGGTGTTATTAATATAGTTGCCCCAGTACTCACGTATTGTCTTTTGACCTCCGATGTCCCAAACGTTGAGTCTAAACTTGTCATGGGTCAGATTCTTGATGTTAAAGCCCTGAGTGGGGGTGATTGTGGAGATATCCTTTTTCTTGAAATGACTACTTCGTTGGAGAGAGATTTGAGGATTGTGGTTTTACCTGCATTATCTAGACCTAGTACTAGAATTCGCAATTATTATTTTTTGGTCTTGCGCAGGTTACGCAGAATTCCCATCAGACCTCCGCCTTGAGTCGTCATTAATTTAAACTTAGGATAACAAACTTTGAATTATTAAAGAATTCAAAATGTTTTTTTAATCGTTGATTAATTTGCTTAGAATGCTTGCTCAACCGGTTTTGGACCATTTTGGCAGCAATAAACCACTCGATAGTAATACAATACAGTAAATTTTTCTCTTTGTTAGGATTCAAGTCAAATAATCCAAATAGCTACTAATTTGCTCACCAATGCATGAGGAGATGGAAGGATATTATTCTCCTGCTTTTTTTAGTTTTAGGACTTATAAGGGCAAAATAACTGAAAACTTTACCTTTATATACCGTCATTTGTGATATAATTCATACCAAAGCTTCAGTAAAAAGTATGAAAGCACTCTTATTCTTGACACTTTTTTTGGTTTCCGTGCTCTCTGCACCCAAAGAACTGGTGAGATTCACCGTTTCTTCCTATATCCTCCCCGATAAGAAGCTGGAGATGGGACTGGATGTATCGGTCCCTCGAACACCAGCTACTTACCCAGTGATCCTATTCGTAACTGGCCTATAGGGAGTGTTCCCCACTTATTTTCAGTCAAACCTCATTGATTCCATCGCATAGCAAGGCTATGCTTTCATCAGTGTAGATCGTTGATTATTTAGGTTTCGAAGCTTGAAAGTCCCAACCCCTAAAAGGTTACTCAAGTTCTCAGATCAGTAGTTGAATGGATAAATGAGAACCTTCAGTTGGTTTTTAACACCAGAGCTCCAGGTGTGGTTGTAGACTTGCAAAACAGATTCATACTTATGGGACACTCAGCAGGAGGCCACGTTACTACCTAATACCTGAATGGAACTTGTGGAAACGTCAAGATGCATATCCTATTGGATCCAGTAGATGGAGCAGACCCTTTTGGATTCAAAAAAGATTTTATTACAACTCCTGGAAAGTTTTTACCTTACGCCACTCCAGTATTGATCATTACTAATGAATTAGACCATGCAAGAAAAGACCTGATGTCACCTCCCTGTGCTCCTTAAAATATGTCAAACGACAGGTAATATTACTTAGATGAAGATTTTACAATGCTATGAGTGGACCCAAATGGTTTTTAAATGTTTCCAAATACGGTCATATTGACTTCCTAAACAATGAATACAGAGATATGGCCACTATGGCCTGTCCAACCTGCAAAAAAGACTGCAATTTCCTTCAATACAGGACCTTAGTTAAGTAGGCTATTCTAGACTTTATTGATGCCATTCTATACAAGAACGAAGTAAGTCTAAAAGTTGTTGAAAATGCCCAATTCTAAATTCCGACTACCTTTAAGCACAATTATATGGGATACGACCCAAAACGTGGAGGATTCTGTGACAGGAAGAATAGCTTAGAGAGCTAACTAAGTGGCATCGGCCATAATGCCAAAAATTTACAGGACTCATGACAAATGATCTTGGACGATTTAGACTAAAATCTGCTTTTAATTAAATACATTTAAATTCACGATTGTAATTGCAATATACATTTGACTTACATGTCTATCTTCAAATAAAGTTTTGAACCAAAAGCCAAAGCGCAAACAGAATGATTTTTTATAAGAGGACTGTGATTTGAACAAGAAAGTTGTCTTAAAATGAATTCTGCTTTACTATTGAGCTTATCTTTTAGGATAATAAAACAGTCGTCAATAAAATTATGTTTAATTCTAGTAAGGTAGCAGAGTAACAAAACGCCAAAACCAAAAGGTCCTATTCTTATCAGGACATCCTAAAGCTTTAGTCCAAGAACCTGTATAGTTCGATGGGGAGAATGCTGAATTCTCAGAAACCTACTTCCCAAAGAGCAACTTTTGGCAGATCTGAGCGCAAAGAGGCAAAAAAAGTATTAGAACCTTTTAGAATGGCCTAAATCGAAAATTATGGCAAATAGAGTAAAGGACCCGCAGCCTACCTTCCTCCCAGGTATGTGCTTGAAAACGGTGAAGTCATATAAACAAAGAATCCAGATTAAAAGCTCAAATACAAGCAAGTAATAGTGAATTAAGTTAGGCCCCAAGCCACAGCATCCCTAGATCTGAAAAAAAATCATTTTAGAAGGAAAGGTATAACTACATGAACTATAAAAATGATGAACTGTAAGTAGACCAGGCAGACTTAAAGAGAAAAGCTAGTGCTCCAGTTATTGGAATTGGGACTGAGCAGAGAGTAAGTTTCTTTTAAACTAGTTTCATTAATCAAGACCTGATAAAATAACACCTGCACCTACCTATGATCCGATTCTGAAACCAGAAATTCCTATCGCTCCTAAATATACTTTAGGGAGTCGAAGGAGCTTAAAAGGTTATGATCCTCTGGTTCCCTCAACATCTACGACAAACTTAGTTGGTCCAAGCACATATTTTCAAAAGGGAAGATCTCAGTCTACAGGTTAGCTTAACCGAGTGCCTCTAGATTCAAGAATCAAAAAATAGCCTGCTGTGAGCTTCGCTAAAGGTCCGAAGTTTTTAGCACAATATAAGTCTACAGTTGACTAGACCTATGACCTCAAAACGTATTTATTCATTAAGGTAGTAAGACTATGATGGCCCATTACGACTTTTAGTATGACGCAGGAAAGGGTTTAAACTCAGGCCTCTCTTACATGAAAAAGAATATAATCGAGAGTATGAAGAGACCCTTATAGAAAAATAAGATGAAAAGCTACACAATGCACAAAGCTACAAGAGAAGTTGAACAAAAGAGAGGAAGCTTCTTGAACATGATGAGCAATACCCCGGCCTCTATCAAAATGAATCATCCTAAGTTCTGATGATACTGATAACTGTAATTATCTTACATATCCTCAATACCTTTTACCCACTTTTAAGAGTAGCTATTTCCTTAAAAGTATCAAACCGAGGCTCCTCAATTGGCAAAGCTTTTACTATTGATGGCATCTTACATCCTATAGAAGTAATCAAGCTAAACAAATAGGTCGAAATTATTCATCTCACTGCGTTAAACTATTTTGATTCCTTTTGAATACGTCTAGATTGGTTAATTGCGTGATTATGATTGTAACGTAACTATCGAGGCGTTAATTTTTAAATAGCCAATAATAATAAGGAATGAGCTATTTCAATAGAGACGAAACAATCAACAAGAGCGATAGCTTTAAAATAAGAGAGATTCCACATTTGGTGTCTCCCGAAAAAATCAGCCAACTCAATTTCAGTCACAATGAGATTCGCAGCATCCCCTTTCATATTGTTTCAGCCGTGAACCTACAAATACTTGACCTTTCTCACAACAAAATAAGCACATTTTAGCACATTTTCTTTATCAGTTCTCTAAAATTCATCAACTTCAGTCATAATCTCGTCACTTAGTTACCTCAAGAAGTAGTAAACCTCATTGAGATTTAAAATATTGACTTGAGCTTTAACAAAATCAAGATCATGAGTTCCATCAAAGTTCTGAAAGATTTATTTTAGTTGCGGATGCTGCAATACAAAGGATTCTTAGAGATAAATTTGGAAGGAAATGAAGTACTGAAGAAAAAAGGCTGTAGATAGCTTTATTCCAAATGGAAATGCCCCTCTTATGAGGAGTTTAATCAATGCTTAAACAAAATCAACACTGAGACTATAAGTAGGACCAAAAAAAGAAACGCTAAGAGTGTTTAACTGCCTTTCAAAGAAAAATAAAGCTAAATTATTCACACCAATCGTACTGTACTAATCCCTCAACATCCTAAATTGACAACTTCCTTCAAGCTCAACGAAGATAATCTTTTTCTAAAAAACCATGCAATCAAGTTAAAGCCTTAGTAAATGACCGAAAAAATAAAACTTCCCATAGCTTCTACATATTCACAATAGCTTAAGTCTAGCACATACTAACACATTTCAAATTCAAAGGAGATTAACTTAGGATAGTAGTTGCTCAAAGCTTTAAACTTTAAAGATATCAGCATTTTGTAATAAGATAGATCAGATAATTCCAATCTGAATGATTGGTTTCAGAATTGTTTATAAAGCCTTAAAAAATTGGATAATGCTTTTGACCTGATGGTGAATAATGAAGACTTTAGAACTATGTAGCACAGGTTGAAGCAAAAACTTACGGAAGAAAGTCTTTTAGCCCAGTAGCTAACAAATATCACCATCGAGGCAGTCATGTCTGAACTGCAAGATAGCTTTTCTATATAAAGAGAAATTGCTTATAGAGAAAGAGCTTAAACGATCGGTTAAAAAGTTAGATTACTTCACAAATAATTCATTAAAAGCCTTAACTAAAAAGAGAATTCGCCGATCAAATTATATAAACCATGGGTATTGCATTATCGCAAGTTGAAGAGCTTAGTCGCGATGGTAACTATTAAAATTGGCCTTCATAAGCAGCAAGTCGCGAGAGAGAGGCAAATTCAGGAATTGGTAGATATTTCTCCCTAGAAGTCGTCTATTCCAGGTTTGAAACAGATGAAGTCAGAAAACATCAAATCCTCAGCAAAACGGAGGCAATTTGAGAAATTGAATGAGCTTTTATTTTCAAAAGGAAATGAAGAATACCTACTACTATCCGATGGCAAAAGATCTAATTCATAGAAAAAGACTTGTAGGGTGTAGAAAGATGAAGTTGAGTGTGATGGCTGCCTCATGATGAAATGGTAGGCTAATAAATACAAGCAATAGTTAAATTAGCTTACTTAGCAGGTACGAATACTTTCTTCGTAAAAGGAAATCAGCCTAAAAAGGGTAAAGGAGTTGGAAGTGTTTAAGTAAAAATATCTGAGCTTGTAAATGAAGCAAAAGTTGATAATTGAAGAGCTGTAAGCTATTCAGCCTTCAACTTACCAAAACATGCTTTTGGAGCAAGCAAAAACTATAGAGTATATGTTGTCAATCTAACCATTGATTGCAGCTGATGGCAATGCTTTTGATCGATTCAAATCTAAAGAAATGTTCCCCACTTCAGTTTGCACTTAAAAACATCAAATAGCCATGAATACTCGCTTAAGCTCCAACAAATAGCCCAAAGGCAACAGCCATGAGTGGAAAAACAAGGTCAGTGAGTTCACAGTTGAGGTTAATAATGAAAAAAGTACAGAGAACGAAGTAAGAACTTCTTCTTATTTCAAAAATAAAAATGTTATTACCACTTTGAATAAAACCAGTGAACAGCAAGGGAGTGAGGCTGATCCCAATCATAATGCATCATTGAATAAATATCAAAACGAAGAGAGAGATCGACACAAAGTTGTTGTGAGTCAGTTCAACAGCTAAGCCAATAGCTTTACAAACAGCGAAAAGAAGTAAAATGATAAGAGCAAAAGTATTGACAGAAAAAAGATGGCTGAAGTGCCCCAGAAAGAAAGAAAAGTATCTCACAAGTAGTCAATCAACTCCAAAAAGCATAAAACTTCCAGTGACGTTATATTGATCTCTTAAAATTCTGAAAGCAAAAAGTCGATTCCTCTAAAAAACCCAAAGAAACCGTAGAGGGAGGCTTTTAAGCATTAACTAAAGTAGAAGCAATAAGACAGAAAGAGTTCATTCGTCAAGCAAAAGCTGATAAACGGATAGTAAGATTAAGCCGCAGCCAATATGCAATATGATTACGCAAATGCCAACAAATTTGGAGGCAGAATCGCCCTCAAAGGTTCAAACTAAAGCAAGAAAAAGAAATAAACCCAATCAATGAACAAATAAAATAAGTAGAGGTCGAACTCCATATCAAGGTTGGTTCAAAAATGTTCCAACAAAGATGAGTTAGATGTATCCAAATACAAAGATCACGGCTATGTGCCAATATAATCCCTGGAGGCGGACAACTACAAGAAATACATGCAATATCATTTGAGGAATAACATTATTTAGATACTATCGAAGAAAGGCAATGTGATGCCACAGACTTATGATAAGAAGATACTTCTTTTGACCAAAAGCCAGAAGCTGATTCATAAAAGGGCTGAGAGTTCACGCTCTGAGATACCAAAAGGTGACTAGAGGCTAGGTTCAAATGCTAAGGTCGCAAATAAAGTTCTGAGATGATATTGAGTCTTTTTTCTAATCTAATTATAGTTCA
>Ga0316217_10004246_pt1 | contig 15671 bp, 11 predicted proteins | sample 1anoAmetaG_FD_203633 | JGI IMG/M metagenome (GOLD analysis project Ga0316217, IMG submission 203633) | Freshwater microbial communities from Trout Bog Lake, Wisconsin, USA - 1anoA | ecosystem: Environmental > Aquatic > Freshwater > Lake > Hypolimnion/Profundal zone | place: USA: Wisconsin... | reverse complement strand
AACGGCTGGGTGAGCTACCGGCAGAAGCGGTCGGAGTACCAGAAACTGCAAAAGCAGCTGCAGCACATGGACGACGAAAACCGGCGGCTGGACGCCGAGATCCGGGGTCTGAAGAGCGACCCGAAGGCGATCGAGCGGGAAGCTCGCGAGCAGCTGCGCTACGCCAAGCCGGGTGAGGTGATCTATCTTTTGCCGGAGGAGCCCGGCCAACATGCGCAGCCGGCGGGGGCGCCGACGGAGTCGGCGCAGAAGTAGGCAGGCTCGGCAGAACGCACCAAGAAGCCCTGGAGACTCCAGGGATTTTTTTATTGCAGCCGGAATATCCGCAGCCGGCGAAGTCCGGCGCCGTTGTGATTCAGGAACATATCCAACAAATCCTACGCAAATCACTAGCTTAGTTGCCCAGCTTGTACTACTCTTTCCCGCGCTGAAAATGTGGGGGAGAGGATGGAATGCAGTCTCCATCCCGCTTCTCATGGAGTGCACGCGCGATTTCCAGGCAATGGCAGCCTGAAATGGCTAACTCTAAGGAGTATCGAAATGGCAACGAATCAAGCAGGCAAACCCGCGAACCCGGCACCGCTGGGACTGATGGGGTTTGGATTAACGACAGTATTGCTGAGCAGCATCAACGCAGGGCTTATCCCGCCGGAAGGCATCAACGCGGTCGTGCCGCTGGCATTCGCGTTCGGAGGTCTGGCGCAGATCCTTGCCGGAGTCCTCGAATTCGTGAGCGGCAACACCTTCGGCATGGTTGCGTTCACCGCGTACGGAACCTTCTGGTGGTGGTTCGCGTTCATGCTCTGGACGATCGGCGCGGGATGGCTCAAAGGACCGGCGCCGGTCGCGGTTGCGGTCTGCCTGGCGCTCTGGGGCATGTTCACCTTCGGCCTGTGGGTTTCCACCTTCAAGAAGCCGTTGGCCATCTGGCTGGTGTTCCTGACGTTGTGGGCCACCTTCTTCCTGCTCGCCGCCGGGGATGCCGGTGTCGCGAATATGAAGAAATTCGGCGGCTTTTTGGGAATTGTGTGCGGAGCCCTGGCGATGTACAGCTCGTTTGCCGAGGTGACCAACGACACCTATGGCCGCGAGGTCATCCCGATGGGCGGCTCGATTGTGAAGTAGCGATCGGTTCGGAGACATGGAGCGGGGCGGCTGGATCATCCTCTGGCCGCCCCGTTTGCTGCCTTGGATCGGCCGCGAACTAAGGCGGTCGCCGGGTTGATGTGTGCTGCTTTCCCACCTTATGGCCGCAAAGAGCGCGGCGCGAAGGTGGGGCACCCGATTGTGGTTGCGGGATACAGCTTTACGGAAAGTGGTTATCGGAAGTTGAAGTAGCGTTTGAGGCCCAGGATGGGCTTCTCAAAGTAAAACCACATCAGGCTGGCGAAGCCGATGGCGGCGGCTGTGCGGATGGCCACAATCGCCAGGTTGCCGGTGACGCCATAGTGGACGAGCGGCTTGTCCACGTAACCGCCAAGGATGGAGAAGACCAGAATGTGGGTGACGTAGAGCCCATAGCTGACCTTTCCCACGAACGCCAACGGGCCCCAGCTGAGGGCGCGGCAGTAGAGCGAGGGACGGGCCGACTCCTGACCGAGCAGGGCGGTGAGCAGCATTCCGCCGAAGCCGATGGCCAGCAGGGAGTCGGTAAACGCCGAGCCGCGATTGAGCATGAGCGCAACTCCGCACGCTCCCGCGGCCAGCGCGCCGCGTGAGATCCACTTCCATGCCCCGATAGGCCAGGCAAAGACCCGCAAAGCTATAGCCAGCAGCGAGCCGACCGCCAGGCCGTCGAGATGGGTCAGGGTGTTGGTGGCGGTGAAGCGGGCTCCGCAATAGAGGCGCACCAGCGGCGAAGTGGCCAGCATGGCGGCGGCGGCCAGAAGCAGCCAGCGAGGCGGCACGCGCCGCGCAATCGGCGTCCAGAACAGGTAGAACTGCTGCTCGATGGCGAGGCTCCAGGTGGGGCCGATGCTGCCGGGCAGCGCGATGGGCCAGAGGTTCTGGACGAAGAGCAGCATGTAGAGCCAGGGAGCCGCCGATGCCACATACCACATCCAGCGATATCCGCTGAAGACGAACGGGAAAAAGAAGTAGTGCAGGAAGAGCAGCAGCCAGTAGACCGGCCAGATGCGCAGGAAGCGGCGCGCGAAAAAGTTGGCGTAGAAGCCGGAGGTGGGACCGGAGTCGAGGATGATGCCGGTGATGAGGAAGCCGGAGAGGACGAAGAAGAGGCTGACCCCGCTCCATCCCCAGACCACGAACTTCTCCAGAAAGGTGCCATGCAGCAGGGGCAGGCAATGGTAGAGGACGACGGCGAGGATGGCGATGCCGCGCAGTCCGTCGAAGGCGGGAATAAACGCCGGCAGCCATTCGGGGCGCTGGTAGGCTAGGGGAGCCGCGCTGGTCTCCGCGCCGGCTTCGCCCGCTGGGAGCACTGCCGAAGCCACTAGCGGGAGATTCCTTCGGCGGGCGAGCTGGCCGAGGCGTAGAGCTTGCGCGGCATGCGTCCGGCAAGGTATCCCTCGCGTCCGGCGATGACGGCATGCTTCATGGCCGAAGCCATCAGGACCGGGTCGCTGGCGGCGGCGATGCCGGTATTCATCAGCACCGCGTCGTAGCCGAGTTCGAGGGCGAGCGCGGCGTCCGACGGTGTGCCCACGCCGGCATCGACGATCAGCGGCAGCCCAGGAATGAGCTCGCGCAGGATGCGGAGATTGGCCGTGTTCTGAATGCCGAGGCCGCTGCCGATGGGCGCGCCCAAGGGCATGATAACGGCGGCTCCGGCATCGACAAGGCGAAGTGCAACTACTGGATCATCTGAGGTATACGGGAGAACAGTGAAGCCTTCCTTTACCAGTACGCGGGTGGCTTCGATGGTGGCGGCAACGTCGGGGTAAAGGGTCTTCTGATCGCCGATGACCTCGATCTTGACCCAGTCGCTGAGGCCTACCTCACGGCCCAGGCGGGCGACGCGGATGGCTTCGTCGGCCGTGTAGCAGCCAGCGGTATTGGGCAGAAGAAAGTACTTTTTGGGGTCGATAAAGTCGAGCAGCGATTCCTTGCTGCGGTCGAGGTTGACGCGGCGGACGGCGACGGTGACCATGTCGGCGCCGCTGGCTTCCAGGGCCGCGGCGGTCTGGGGCCCATCCTTGTATTTTCCGGTTCCGACAATCAGGCGCGAGCCGAACGCCTTCCCTGCGATGACAAGCGAGTCCATGCAGATATTGTAAATCGAGTTCCGGGTTAGCGAGGCGAAGAAGGTGGCGGGGCAAGTTCAAAGGCAAGGTCAACTACCCCGCCCAACCAAAAGAAGGTTGAACGGGGCACCCCGTAAGCGGTGGAGGTGTTGGATTCTGTTGCCTGGGCCACCCGGCGCAGGGCTGAAACTGCCAAACCGGTTCCACTCGCGAGGCTCGGTAAAGACAACAGCGAATGCAAAAGCCTGTTGGGGAGGCATTGCTTCCCACCTTAGCCGCGCAAAAAACGCGCGTCGGAAGGTGGGGCACCCGCCGTCGGGAGGTGGTCACCCGCCGTCAGGAGGTCCTGGCTGCGTCGAAGGCAGCAGAGCCGGCGTAGAGCTGTTCGATCTCCTCTTTGTACCGCTCCTCGAGATTGCGGCGGCGCAGTTTGAGGGTGGGAGTGAGAGTTCCGTCTTCAATGCTGAGCTCTTCGGAGACGAGCAGAAACTTTTTGAGCTGCTCGAATTGGGCGAGGTTCTGATTGATCTGCTCGACGATTTCCTGGTAAAGCGATTGCACTCGGGGATCGACGACGAGTTCTTCGCGCGATTGGAAGGCGATGCCGTTTTGCAGGGCCCATTCCTCGAGCGCCGCGAAGGCCGGGATGAGGATGACGGCAACGAATCGGCGGCGGTCGCCGATGACCGCGGCTTCGGCGATGAAGGAACTGGATTTCAGCGAGTTTTCGATGGGTTGCGGGGCGATGAACTTGCCGCCCGAGGTCTTGATCAGATCTTTTTTCCGGTCGGTGACGGAAAGAAAGCCATCGGCGTCGAGGTGGGCGATGTCTCCGGTTTTGAACCAGTCTCCCTCGAAGGCGGCCGCGGTCTCGGCGGGCATATTCCAATAGCCGTGGAAGACGCTGGGTCCCCGAACCAGGAGCTCTCCGTCGCGGGCAATACGCAACTCGATATTGGGGAGCGGGCGACCGACTGTGCCCAGCTTGCGGGCGCTGGGCGTGTTGACGGCGATCACCGGAGAGGTTTCCGTCAGGCCGTATCCCTCATGGATGACGATTCCAATCTGGGCGTACCACTCGGCCAGCTCCTTTCCCAGCGGAGCTCCGCCGGAGATGAAAGTGCGAATCCTGCCGCCCATGCCGTCCCTGACCTTGGAGAATACCAGGCGGTTGGCGAGCCACCAGGCGGGCGAGGCAGGCCGCCGCCCGGCGAGCACCTCGTCCACATGCGCGCGGCCCACGGAGATCGCCCAGTCGTAGATCCATTTCTTGAAGCCGGTGGAGACATCGCGCTGCACCTTGTTGTGAATCTTCTCGTAGACCCGGGGCACGGCAACGAAGAATGTGGGATGAAGCTCGCGAAGGACGCGCGGCATGTCGTCGATGACGGGACAGTAGGCGATGGTGACGCCACGGTAGAGTTCGGCAAAATCCACATGGCGCGCCGTGATGTGCGAGAGCGGCAGGAAGCTGACGGACAGGTCCTCCTCGGCGCGCATCTCAAACGCGTCGAGCGAGACGGAAAGATTCGATGCGATGTTGCCGTGGGTGAGCATGGCGCCTTTGGGCACGCCGGTGGTGCCGCTGGTGTAGATGATGGTGGCCAGATCGCCGGGTGTAACTGAATTAGCGCGGGCATCGAGCTCCGGCACGCGTTGCGCGGGACCGGCCTGCATGAGCGCGGCCATGGAGAGCGCGCCGGAATCCGAGGAAGGCTCGTCCATGAGGATGATGTTCTCGACCGCGGTTTCCGGTTGGATGGAGCGCAGCTTGGCCAGTTGCGCGGAAGTGGAAACGAATGCCGTTTTAGCCTCGGAGTGGCTGAGAAGAAGCGAGATCTGTCCGGCGGTGAGCGTGGCGTAGATGGGCACGGTGACGGCGCCGGAGAGCAGGATGGCGAAGTCGGCGATGGTCCACTCGGGGCGATTTTCGGCCAGGATGGCGACGCGATCGTTGTGGCCGATGCCGTGGCCCTGGAGTTCCTGTGCGACCCCCATGACCCGGCGGTAGAAGCTGGAGGAGGAGATGGACTGCCACTGGGAATCGCGCTCGAAGAGCATGACGCGGGACTGGCCGCGCTCCACGATCTGAAAAAAGATATCGGCCAAAGTACGTGGCTTGGGCTGAGGGTTCATACACCGTCCCTTCTACCGCGTGTTCGACGAGCTCACGTTCTCAACCCTAAGATGATGTTCGCGACGGAAACGTCTACAGTTTCTTTCTTACACCTCCAGGGAAAACCCGGCAACAGGATCGAAGACATTGGCGCCCGAGGCGGTGGGCGATCCTCCTGGCGCATGCTCAAGTACGGCTGCGGCCCTGCCGATGTGTGAGTCAGGAGCGGTCAGGATGCCGGAGATCGGGAGCCAATTATTTCAAAGTCTCTGCGACGCCATGCCGCAGGGCGTCTGCCTGGTGGATCTCCAGGGAAAGATCGTCTATTGGAATGCGGCCGCCGAGGCCATCACCGGCTATCTTTGCCTGGAGGTTCTGGGCCGCGCCTATCGCGGAGATCTCCTTCTCCAGTGCTCGCGTTGCGGGGGCGTGAAGAGGAAAACCGAACTGCAATGCCCGGTGAGAGAAGTGCTGCGCGATGGCCGGGCGGTGGAGTCGGACCTGTATCTGCGGCACAAGGACGGGCACCGGCTGCCGGTGCATGTGAATGCGTTTCCCCTGCGCGATGCCATGGGAGGGCTGCGGGGAGTTGGGGAGATCTTGAGCCTTTCGCCGGCGAAGCCAGAGGCGATCGGCTGGTCCGGACGCTCGGAGCGCGAGTTTGAGATTGCCGCCGGACTGCCTGCGGTCGAGGAGAGCAGGCAACAACTGCAACTGGCGCTCGGTTCGCGGCCGGCGTCCAACACGGCGCTGATCTTGATCGAGATGGCGGAACAGGCCTTGATTCTGCGCCACGGCGGCACGGCCATGCTGCGCCAGGCGACTCATGTTTTGGCCAAAACCGTTGCGGGACTGCTGCCTTCGCCCCATTTCCTGGGCTGCTGGAGCCAGGACAGGCTGGTCGCACTGATCCCGGAGTGCAGGCTTGACGCGCTGGAAGAGTTGGGAGCGCAACTGGCGGAGGTTGGTTCGTCGTGCGCGGTGAAGTGGTGGGGCGACCGGGTCGTGGTCAGAATCCATGCGGTGGCGCGGTACCTGGATGCCTCCGAACCGGTGGACGTACTGATCCGCTCGCTGGAAGAGGACTTGAAAACCGCAACAATCGGGAAAGAGTGAATCGATGTTCATCGTCATTGGCATTGTCGTGGTCTTCGGCTCGATCGTCGCCGGCTACCTGATGGAGCACGGAAACCTGAGGGTTCTGATCCAGCCCGCTGAGTTGATCATCATTGGCGGAGCAGCGGCCGGTACGCTGCTGATTGCCAATCCCTTGCAGGTGATCAAAAAGATTGCCGGCGGAGTGATGAGCTCGGTGAAAGGTTCGCACTTCAGCCAGGCGTTCTATCTGGAAACTCTGAAGATGTGCTACGAAGTGCTGAACAAGGCACGGAAAGACGGCCTGCTGGCGATTGAGTCCGATATCGAGGAGCCCGACAAGAGCGCCATCTTCTCCCGGTACCCGAAGTTTCTCAAGGACCATCACACGCGGGACTTCGTCTGCGACACGCTGCGCATGGCGGTGACCGGCGGCATCGATCCGTTTGACCTGGACCAGATGATGGACCTCGACATGGAGGTTACGCACCGCGACGAAAACGCGCCGATTGCCGCACTCAGCACGGTGGCCGACTCACTTCCCGGCCTGGGCATTGTGGCGGCGGTGCTGGGCGTGGTGATTACCATGGGCGCGCTGGGCGGCCCGCCGGAAGAGATTGGACACAAGGTAGCTGCGGCCCTGGTGGGAACGTTTCTGGGAATCCTGCTGTGCTACGGACTGGTGGGACCGCTGGCGGCCAACATGGCGAAGCTCGCGGAGGAAGAACACGCGTACGTGTACGTGGTGCGGGTGGTGCTGATCTCGTTCATCAAGGGCGCCGCGCCGATTCAGGCTCTGGAATTCGGACGCCGGGCGATCCCCGGACACGTCCGGCCGAGTTTCAATGACATGGAGCAATCCTGCAAGGGTGGCGGTGCGGCCATGGCGGCTTCCGCCGGAGGCGACTAGGTGCCCAACGGCCCGATCATCATCAAGAAGGTTTCCGCGCACGGCGGCCATCACGGCGGCGCCTGGAAAGTTGCCTACGCCGATTTTGTTACCGCCATGATGGCCCTGTTCATCGTGCTCTGGCTGCTGAATACCAGCAAGCAGGTGCAGGAGGCCGTGGGTGGATATTTCAAGGATCCCACGGGCAACTCCAAGATGGTGGGAAGCACGATGCGGGGCGCGGGACAGAACCTGGATCTTCGCAAAGAGGACATGAAGAAGATCAAGGAGTTGCTGGAAAAGCAGGTCAAATCGCTGCCGGATTTCGAGAAACTGAAGAAGCATATCGAAATGACCATCACCACCGAGGGATTGCGGATCGAACTGACGGAGGCCGAAAGCGGCACTTTTTTCGAACTTGGCAGCGCCGTGCCAAGTCCCAGCGGAGTGGAGCTGTTGCAGGCGCTGGCCAAGGAAGTCGGCAAACTTCCCAATAAAGTTTCGGTGGAGGGGCACACCGACTCCAAGCCTTACTCGGGCGGCCTGAGCGGATACAGCAACTGGGAGCTTTCCGTGGACCGCGCCAACGCGGCGCGCCGAATCATGCGGAATTCCGGGCTGGAGACGAACCAGGTGGCGCAGGTGCGAGGATTCGCCGACCAACGGCCGCGAGTCAAAGGCGACGCCGCCGACCCGGCGAACCGGAGAATCTCACTCATCGTGCAATATCTGGACACACCCGGGGATGACGCGGGCGCGAAAGCGCTGGGCGGAAGCGATGAAAGCGCAGGGACAAGCTCTGAGAGCAAAAGCGCGGGAGCTGAGAAAAAGTAAGGCTGTTGAGCAATTTCCGAAAAGCTGCATTGCGCGACAACCGTCGGGTGCCCCAGGTTCCGCGACGCTTTTTTGCGGCGCTAACCTGGGAAAGCAGGACACATCAACCCGGCAAGGACGAAAAATGAGGCGGAGCCGCGATGGATGGCTCCGCCCCGCTGTTTGTCGCTGTTAACCGATTACCTGCAGTTCGGCGATGCGCTCTTTCCACTCGCGCGGGCCCGTCTCGTGGACCGAGGTTCCGTTGGAATCGACGGCCACCGTCACTGGCATGTCCTCGACCTCGAACTCATAGATCGCCTCCATGCCCAGATCGGCGAACGCCAGCGTGGTGGACTTCTTGATCGCCTTCGAAACCAGGTAGGCCGCGCCGCCGACGGCCATCAGGTACACGGCCTTGTTGTCCTTGATGGCCTCGATGGCAACGGGGCCGCGTTCGGCCTTGCCGACCATGCCGAGCAGGCCCGTCTGTTCCAGCATCTGGCGTGTGAATTTATCCATGCGCGTGGCAGTGGTGGGGCCGGCTGGTCCGACGGCTTCGTCGCGAACCGGGTCCACCGGACCGACGTAGTAGATGAAGCGATTGGTGAAATCGACGGGAAGTTTTTCGCCGCGATTGAGCATCTCCGTCATGCGCTGGTGGGCGGCGTCGCGTCCGGTCAGCAGCTTTCCGTTCAGCAGAATCACCTCGCCGGGCTTCCAGGTCAACACGTCTTCGCGGGTCACCGTGTTGAGATCGACGCGGCGCGCCGAAGCGGGGCTGTAGGTGAGCTCGGGCCAATCCTTGAGCGACGGCGGCGTGAGCGAGACTGCGCCGGTGCCATCGAGCGTGAAGTGGGCGTGGCGGGTGGCGGCGCAGTTGGGGATCAGCGCAACGGGGAGATTGGCGGCGTGGGTAGGATAGTCTTTCACCTTCACGTCCAGCACGGTGGTGAGGCCGCCGAGTCCCTGCGCCCCGATGCCGAGGGCGTTGATCTTATCGTAGAGTTCGAGGCGCAGCTCTTCGGCGCGATTGCGCGGGCCGCGGGCTTTGAGGTCATGGATGTCGATAGGCTCCATGAGCGCTTCCTTGGCGATCAGCATCGCTTTTTCCGCGGTGCCGCCGATGCCGAGGCCGAGGATTCCGGGCGGGCACCAGCCTGCACCCATAGTGGGCACGGTCTTCAGCACCCACTCCACGATGGAGTCGGAGGGATTCAGCATGGCAAACTTCGACTTGGCTTCCGAGCCGCCGCCTTTGGCCGCAACGATCACATCCACCTTGTTGCCGGGGACGATGGAAACGCTGACCACGGCGGGAGTGTTGTCGCGGGTATTCTGGCGCTTGCCCGCCGGGTCGGCGAGGATTGAGGCGCGCAGCTTGTTCTCCGGCAGCAGGTAGGCGCGGCGCACACCCTCGTTGATCATCTCGTCGAGGCTGAGGGTGCCGTTGAAGTGGACATCCATGCCGACCTTGAGGAAGACGCTGACGATGCCGGTGTCCTGGCAGATGGGGCGATGGCCCTCGGCGCACATGCGCGAGTTGATGAGCAGCTGCGCGATGGCGTCCTTGGCGGCCGGAGCCTGTTCGCGTTCGTAGGCTTCGGCGAGGCTGCGGATGAAATCAACCGGGTGGTAGTAGGAGATGAACTGCAACGCGTCGGCGACGCTCTGGACGAGGTCTTCTTGCTGAATGATGGTCATCGGTGAGGTTCCCATGTTTGAGCGCTAGAGGCTGCCAGACATTATCCGCGAAAATCGTAGCCTAGGCGAGCAAAGATTGTGGGTGGGAATTTGTCTTTGTCTTTGCAGTTGTCGTGCGGTGTCATCCTGACTCGGAGCGGAGCGAAGAGGAAGGACCCCGCAACGGCAGAAATATCCAGCGCCGACGGCGAGGCATTTCCGAGGCCGCTTTGGCCGAAGAGCCTCCTCATCGGCAGTAAAGATTTGAGCTGCGCTGGGGTTCTTCGCTTCGCTCAGAATGACCCCACACGCAACGGCAGGAGCAACGGCAAGCGCAGGGTCGACTACCCCACCCTACCCAAAGGAAGGGTAGGATGGGGCACCCTTTTGCTACTTCGCTTTCGGCACCGCCACCGCGCCGGGATTGGTGACGGCTCCCTGCGATGCGGAGGCGACCAGGGCAGTGTATTTCGCATAGACGCCGCTGCGGTAGACCGGTGGTTTCGGGACGCATGCGGCCAGCCGCTGCTGGAGCGTAGCAGGATCGACCGCGAGTTCGATTTTGCGGGCGGTGATGTCGATGGAGATCGTGTCGCCGTCGTGGATGGCGGCGATGGGGCCGCCGAGCGCGGCTTCCGGCGAAACGTGGCCGAGCATCAGGCCGCGAGTGGCGCCGCTGAAGCGTCCGTCGGTGATGAGGGCGACACTGCCGCCGAGTCCTTCGCCGACGATGGCCGCGGTGACGCCGAGCATCTCGCGCATGCCGGGACCGCCGCGTGGGCCTTCATTGCGGATCACGACGACGTCTCCGCTGTGGATGGACTTGGCGGTGACGGCGTGCATGGCATCTTCTTCGCTTTCGAAGACGCGGGCAGGGCCGGTGTGGCTGAGGCGCTCGTGGCCGCTGATCTTGGCAACGCATCCTTCGGGCGCAATGTTGCCGTGCAGGATGACCAGACCGCCGGATTTCTTCAGCGGCTTGTCTGCGGGAACGATTACTTCCTGGCCGGGAGTTTCGTGGGCCGTCGCGGCTTCTTCGGCGATGGTTTTGCCGGAGACCGTGGCGGCATCGCCGTGGAGCAGTCCGAGGCTGAGCAGGCGGCTGGCCAGGAGGCGAATGCCTCCGGCGACATGCACATCGGCGGCGACAAAGCGGCCGGAGGGTTTCAGGTCGGCGAGAATTGGGGTGCGCTCGCTGACGGTCTGGAAATCGTCGATGTCGAGCGCTACTCCGGCTTCGCGGGCGATGGCCAGCAGATGCAGCACGGAGTTGGTGGAACCGCTGGTGGCGGCCACCGAAGCGATGGCATTCTCAAATGCGTTGGGGGTGAGGATATCGAGCGGACGCACCCCGCCGCGAAGCAGGTTCATTACCACTTCGCCGCACTGCAGAGCGACTTTGTCTTTCTCAGGCGAGAGCGCGGGAACGCTGTTGAAGCCCATCGGCGAGAGGCCAATCAATTCCATCACGGTGGACATGGTGTTGGCCGTGTACTGGCCTCCACAGGCGCCCGCGCCGGGGCAGGCGACGTTTTCCAGCGCCTTCAACTCGTCGTCGCTGACCTTGCCGGCGGCGTTGGCGCCCACGGCTTCGAAGACATCCTGAATGGTGACGTCTTTGCCTTTGTATCGGCCGGGGGCGATGGTACCGCCGTAGAGGATGAAGCCTGGGATGTTGAGGCGCGCCAGAGCCATGGCCGCGCCGGGAATGGTTTTGTCGCAGCCGACGATGCAGACCACGGCGTCAAAGAGCTGGCCGCGGCAGACCAGTTCGATGGAGTCGGCGATGACTTCGCGGCTTACCAGCGAGGCGCGCATACCCTCGGTGCCCATGGTTTCGCCGTCGCTGATGGCGATGGTGTTGAACTCCATGGGCGTGCCGCCGGCCTGGCGGATGCCTTCCTTTACTTTGGCGCCGAGTTCGCGCAGGTGGGAGTTGCACGGCATGGTTTCAATCCAGGTATTGGCGACGCCGATGATCGGCTTGGCCAGGTCGGCGTCGGTGTAGCCGACTGCCTTGAACATGGCGCGGGCCGGAGCGCGGTCGCGCCCATCCGTGATATTGCGGCTGCGATGCTTCAGATCCATAAGGGGGTCCATTCCAGAGAGGATGCTACAGAAGATGCCGGAGAAGATGCGAAAGATGCGGCGGAAAATAGGTGGATTCCCACATCTGCCAAAAGAAGGCAGATATGGGGCACCTGCGATAAAAACGCCGCGCGTGGTTGAGACGCGCGGCGCGGAAGTGGGGTGGAGTCCCACATCTGCCAAAAGAAGGCAGATATGGGGCACCTGCGAATACGTTTACGCCTTGGTGGCTGCCGGTTCCTTCTTGGCATTGCTCTTGGTGGCGTCGGGCAGCCAGTCCATCATGCTGCGGAGCTGGGCTCCGACGGCTTCGATGGGGTGCTGCTTTTCGGCTTCGCGCAGGGCGTTGAACTTCTTGTTGCCGCTGCGGTGCTCGGCGACAAACTCCTTGGCGAATACGCCCTGCTGAATGTCAGACAGGACCTTCTTCATGGCCTGGCGGGTCGCATCGCCGACAACGGCTTCGCCGCGGGTCAGGTCGCCGTACTCGGCGGTGTTGGAGATGGAGTAACGCATACGGGCGAGGCCGCCTTCGTAGATCAGGTCCACGATCAACTTGATCTCGTGCAGGCACTCGAAGTAGGCGATCTCGGGCTGATATCCGGCTTCGACCAGGGTCTCAAAACCCTTCTTGATGAGCGAGGTGAGTCCGCCGCAGAGGACAGCCTGCTCGCCGAAGAGGTCGCTTTCCGTCTCTTCCTTGAAGGTGGTCTGCAGAACTCCGGCGCGGGTGGAACCGATGCCGTCGGCATAAGCCAGGGCGAGTTCGTGAGCCTGTCCGCTGGCGTCCTGATAAATGGCGATGAGGGCGGGAACGCCGCGGCCTTCGGTGTACTGGCGGCGAACCAGGTGACCGGGGCTCTTGGGGGCGATCATCACTACGTCCACGTCGGGCGGAGGCACGATGGTCTTGAAGTGGATCGAGAAGCCGTGCGAGAAGCCGAGCACCTTTCCCTTGGTGAGGTTGGGGCGGATGAACTCTTCATACAGCTCGCTCTGGGTCTCGTCGGGCGTCAAAATCTGGAGATAATCTGCGCGCTTTGCGGCTTCGGCGGGTGCAACGACCTCAAAGCCATCTTCGCGGGCGCGCTGCGCGGTTCCGCGCGTGGGGTCCAGACCGATGATGACGTTGTAACCGCTTTCACGCAGGTTGAGCGCCTGGGCATGGCCCTGACTGCCGTATCCAAAGACGGCAATGGTTTTGCGCTTCAGCGCATCGGGATGGGCGTCGTGGGCGTAAAAGATAGTGGCCAAGAAAGCTCCTTTTTAATGGAAAAACCGACCGCTGGGTCGATTTTTAAAATGCTCAATCATTTGGAGTTGTATGTCAATGGCTAATTGAAAAAACTAATAGCATCAGAAATGCGAATACTGTGCTGAATGGCTCGCCCCGGTGGAGGCCCGAATTTGCCGTGCCAACGCCTTTCCCGCATAATGCAGCGGTGACGAACCAGAGCAATCCCAGCCCGCGCCTTACTCTCCAAGATCTTGAACAACGGTTTCAGGATCGCCACCTGCTCCATGGAGCAGTGGAGAAGTGGGCGCGCGAAAAGCCTGAGGCGGTGGCGCTCATCGACGCAGACCGCAATCGGACGGTGACCTGGGCGGAGTTCGACGCCATCACGCGGGCCCTGGCGATAGTGCTGTTGCAGCGCGGCTTTGCCAAAGGGGAGTTTTTTGCCAGCCTGCTGCCGCTGACCAGCGAGCACATCTTTCTGGAGTATGCGTGCTTCCGCATCGGAGTGATCTTTGTGCCGCTGGATCTGCGGCTTACCCATGCGGAGTTGATGCGATGCTTGACCCTGGTGCAGCCGGCGGGCATGGCCTTCGTTAAGACACCCGGCGTACCGGACGCGGCGCAGTTTTGCGCCGAGGCGCAGGCGCGTTTTCCTCTGCGGTTGGCGGTGCAGTTTGCCGCGCCGGAAGAATGTGCCGCCGGGGCAGTTGGGGCGGCTGCGCTGCTGGGCGAGGCCGCGCCCGTGGACGCTGCCGAGCGCGGGCGAATGCAGAAGAGCTACGCCGAGGCTGCGGCGCGGGTTTCGCAGGAGGACGGCGCGCTGGTGATCTTTACTACCGGCTCGACGGGATCGCCTAAACCGGCGCTGCTCTCGCATCGCAACATCTCCTGCCAGGCGATGTGCCTGAGCCAGGCTTTGCTGAGCGGTTCGGAGAGGGAACTGGTGACCTTGGTGAATCTGCCGCCGAGCCACGTGGGCTGCCAGACCGAGCTGCTGATGGGCACCATCTTCGACGGCGGGCGCGCCGTGCTGGTCTCCATCTTCGACCCGCTGCGTTCGGTGCGTGCAATCGCCGATTACGGGGTCACGGCGCTGGGGCAGATTCCGGCGATGTTCGAGTTCGAGTGGCGATTGAAGGAGTTCGATTCCTTCGACTTTTCCAGCCTGGAGTTTGCCGCCTATGGTGGGCAGCAGGTTTCGCCGCCCTTCCTGGAGAAGATGGCAAAGATGGCGCCGAACGTGGGCACGGGGCTGGGACTGACCGAGGCGGCGGGATTCTGTACCTATCTTCGCGTACCGGGCGAGCGCGGCGCCGAGTGCGCCTCCAGCCTGGGCTGGGATATGCCGGTGTATCCCATGACGATCCGCGCAGCCATGCAGGCCAACGGCGCGGCCGGGGACGAGCTGCCGGACGGCACGCTGGGACACGTCTGCTTCCGGGGGCCGCAGACTTTTCTGGGATACGTCAACGACCCGGCGGCGACGGCGGAAGCAATTTCCAGCGACGGCTATCTGTACACCGGAGACATGGGGAATCGCGATGCCGCGGGATTGCACCTGGCGGGGCGGGCGAAGCTGGTGATGAAACCCGCGGGCTACCAGGTGTTTCCGGGCGACATCGAAAACCATTTTTGCGGCCTGCCAGGGGTTGCGCAGTGCGCTGCGGTGGGCGTGCCGCACCCGGTCATCTCAGAGGCGATCGTTGCGTTCGTTGAGACGAGGCCCGGCAGCGTGGTGGAGCGGTCTCATCTGGAGCGGCATGCGCGGGGGCTCGCCTCGTATATGCGGCCGCATTATTACGTGCTGCTCGATGCGGGGCAGATGCCGCTGAACCGCATGGCCAAGGCGGACTACCTGGTGCTGCGGGAGCGCGCGCTGCGGGAGACCGAAGCGCTCAGGGAACGGGGGCGATGGACGCCATCGGCCGAGTGAATGGAGGCGAGCGTCAGGCTAGAGAATTTTCAGACATGCTGTATGACTTCGTTGCCTTTGTTCCGGTTGTTGTTTTCAGAGGGTCATTCTGAACGAAGTGAAGAACCCCAGCAGTGTTCAAATGGCTATTACCGCTCGAAAGGCACCTCAGCCGATGAACCTCGACGTATCGGTTGAAGTGCCTCTCGGGCAGCCCCGTAGACTTGAGCGGCGCTGGGGTTCTTCACTTCGTTCAGAATGACCCAGATAGTTTCAAAAAATATGCACTAGCGGTTCAGCGGCAGGGTGAAGGAGAACACCGAGCCGCGGCCCGGCTGGGTGGTCAATGAGATGGTGCCTCCGTGCGCTTCCACAATCGCTTTGGCGATGGCGAGGCCCATGCCTGTGCCCTGGACCGACTGGCGCAGGCCGCGTCCGCGATAGAACTTGTCGAAGACCATGTTCTGGTCGATGGCGTCGATTCCCGGCCCCTGGTCGGCCACGCTGGTGACCAGCATGCTCCCCTGGGGCTCGGCGGTGATCGTGATTGGCGTGCCGGCAGGCGAATACTTGGCCGCGTTATCCAGCAGCTGCGAGAGAATTTCCCCGGTTCGCCGCACGTCCATTTTCACCCG
>Ga0316217_10004245_pt1 | contig 15683 bp, 12 predicted proteins | sample 1anoAmetaG_FD_203633 | JGI IMG/M metagenome (GOLD analysis project Ga0316217, IMG submission 203633) | Freshwater microbial communities from Trout Bog Lake, Wisconsin, USA - 1anoA | ecosystem: Environmental > Aquatic > Freshwater > Lake > Hypolimnion/Profundal zone | place: USA: Wisconsin... | reverse complement strand
TAAGCTGAATCTTTAAGGCAAGTTTCACACAAAAAGCTCTTGGCTAGTGAAAGCGAGCTGACGACACTTCAATCAAAATATAAGACGATTTCAACTGACCATTAGCTAGCTAGGAAACACTTAATTTAGTATTAGACGAATATCAAAAGACTCCACTCATAGTTCGATAGATTACAGGTAATCATTGAGTAGCTAAAAAGAGAAAGGCAAGCACTTTACTAAAAGGTAAGCTTGAAATTATTTAGAACATATTTTTGAGCGATGAAATAGAGAGGCTGTTATAAGAAAACAAGGATCTATAGTCTCAAACAAAAGATGTGAGATTGAGACTTTCTGATGAAAGTTCGCTCCAGAAGAGGATCAACGAACACTTGGGCCTGATGGTAATATTATTTACTTAAATTGAGTCACTGAGGAAGAGGGTAGTCGACAAATAAAAGGAGGTAGCACACGTACGAAGGGCTAGCCTTTCTCCGCATATGATGAAACATTGACTTGTTTATTTATGATAATCCAAGTAAAATTAACAAGAATGTTACTTCTAATCTTTGTCAAGTATAAGTAAAGAAGTAATCGTCATCATTCTGGCATATTACTTAGAATTTGATTTGCTCTTTTAGCAACTATCTCCCTCTAGAATCATAATCCATGATTTTTGAGAAAGGAAATCGAGGATGATGGAGCATTCGACTATCATTGAGAGAAAATTTATTCTTAGATATCCAAAAATTTGCTGAATTTTATGACATTTATATGCACTAACATGAGCTATTGCATACATCGATAGATAAGTTTTGTTCGTCCGATTGAAACATTAAGAGTACCTAGTAAACCTGTTCGAAGGTTCCCTATTTTATTGAACTTCAGCGGTAAATAAAATTCAGCCATCGCATTGAAAACGATCTCAAGAAATCATCAGTCTTTTCGAACTATGCTTTAGTTTCCCAGTCTTCGAATATTAAACAAACAGAGCAGTTGCTCATGCTTGGAAGATCAATGATGTATAATTTGGGAATGAACATGTGTAAGTCGCTCTGGAATGTCTCAAAAGAATGCGTAAAAGACCTCAAAAACAATAAGTATTCATTTTTATCCTAATGCTGTATTTTATTGATTGAAAGAACAAGCAAACTCTTTCTAGAATTCAAATCTAAGAGTTCGCTCATTATTTGAGACTAATTAACTTGTTTGCGGTTTATAGAAGATAGCTAGCCATCTTCGGGACTCTTTGCTCATCCTGTTTAGTCAGAAGCATCAGATATACTTCGAGAATTTGGGATTGATATTTTTTACTAAAACTAGCCTTACCAATGAAAGATTCATAAAGGAACTTTGTTTTTACTCATTTATGCATCAATGAGCAACCGAGTAAGCAATCAATCAATTATCGAAAATCTTGAGATAGTTTATTATGAAATTTTATATCGTGGAGCTTAGTTAGAGCATTGTAATATTTTTTGGAAAACAAGGGACTTCTGCTGCCAAAAAAAGTTAACAAATAACTTTATTTTGCTCGTTGAAGCACATAAAATGGTTTGGCAAAGTTTTGCTATTCCTGCTAATTTGTATTTAAAAAAGAATTTCGAAATGTAAGAAATTAATGTTTCCAACTTGATTTTAATTCAATCAAAGCAAAATTAATGTTTTTGTGACGGGGGCCGGTGTTTTTATCGGGCTAAAAATGAGCGAAATAACAAACGCATTATGAAACTTGGAGTTGATTAATCTTCGAATGCAATAGCCATTTAAACAAACGCAAATATCTCGGCACAAAATAATCAGATTTCTCTCATCTGTCTCACAGTTTCACCAATATACAACGTCAATAATGCCTTTATTTGCCTTAAAAAATAACCTTTTTGCCGTCAGAGTATAATGAAGGAGTAGATAGGCCATAAACCAGCAACTTACCTATTTGTGAACTAAGCTACTTAACTCATCGTTTTATTGAGATTGGCACAATTTGTGCTGTCTTTTTCGTTAATTTCTAACAGTTTTCATCCTTTTTTTGCAGTTGAAGTTCCGAAATTTCTTAATCCATAATATATTAAATTTCTGATCCAGATGCAAAGTACGATAAACTCTCAATAAAATAGCGCAGGGATGCGTTCTAACCTCTATGGCTAGACCTATTTGGCAAAAAGTCATCCATACCCTCAAAATTGGGTCAAAGATTAACATTTTGATTATAACCCGTTTTCTCATTGTCGTCAATACTGGGCTTTCCCCAATCAGTACCATTTCGGACATCCATACTTCAACTCTCACTTAAACTATTGGAATCATCAAAACCAGGCCTATCAACGACCAACTCCTTTCCCGAACCCACATGGGCATCTTGAAGGATATATTCCAAAGGCTGATCAATCAATAGTGAAATTAGAACCCGAAAAGGAAGGTTAGGTTGAGCACACTAGTCAACCTGCGCCATCTAAACGCAAATATAAGATCAATAGAAAAAGTCGCAAAAACAATGCTAGTTATTATTGGAGCGCAGACTAGAATAGAAGATATGCTGACTTTTTAAGTGTCAATGCCCGCCTCTTCAGCCTAAGTTTGAGCTAAAAGAAGAATTTGAGAGTGAACGTGATGATGAGCAAGAAAGTAAAAACAAGAACACCGCAGCAATGCCATAGCCATCACCAGAAGATGATGAAGAAATACACTTCGCTTGAGAACATCATACTAATGATGAAACGCGAGTGCTCTTAAATAGGAGAGGAAATGTCGGAACAGGAGATTTAGTCCAGTGCTTAGGTTTAAGATCAGGTCGATAAGGATCACATAAATCAACAAAGTCCTTTATGATTAATCATTTTTATAATTGCTAAACTTGAAGTTTTGAATTGCTATCCATCAATAACTGTTAAGTTTTTCGTGCTTAGAGATGGTTTTGGACTTTAGAAAAAAGTTCAAGATCTTAAAAAAGTTGAAGATAATCTCAATTTGACTTTCATTCTATTAGCATCTAATTTTACTTCCCCTTTCCTACTGTTTTCTCAAGTTTTGAAAACACTTATCGATTCTCTCTTCCATCTATTATTGACCATAAGTCTTCTCAATATAAATTCTAGCTTTTGACTGAAGTATTCTGGATTGATTTAGGCTACTGAAATCATAAATTACTTCCTCTTTATGTCTAGCAACTACTTATGTTCAGCTTAGTGTATTGAATTATAAATTATCTTAAGCTATGATAAAAGCTAGTATTTGAAAGTGATGGATTGGGCTGTTTGGAGCTTTACAAAAAAGATTTTAATGTTGGTTTTAATTGAGCAATTCTTTTTAATAGGCAACAAGATCAAGAATAATACGATAAAAAATGAATCTAATAGCTAAGATTTTGGACTCCGCCCATCGTCATTAATGGAGGAGTTAACAGTTTCACAGAAGTTATTAAACTTGATCTTTGATTGAATAGATATTTTGATCGTATCTATTTGTTCATTCTAATTAAATAAAAAAGGTTGATTTTTTATTAATAAAGATAAGCAAGGAACAAAGCTCTTTCCAGTAAACAGTCAATCAAAATTTAAAAATTCTTTATTTTTACTAAAATGGCTTTAAAAAGAATCATTTATCTTTTACGTTACCGTGATCGTCTTTTGATTTTGATTTTGAGGCTACTTTAGGTGGGATGAAGCTTTTGATAAACTCGTTTATTTCTTGTATAGTGAATCCGTGCCCTCCCAAACTAAATTAAATCATCGTTTTTTCTTTTTTGTATTCCGTTGAAAAAGAAATCTACAATCTGAATCTGTTAGGGTGATTTTAAGTTTGCACTAAATTTTAGTAGAGCCTGAATTCTATGTGAGAAAGATACCCCATATAGAGAATGTTGATTACTTTTTCAGCATCTTCTGCTGGCGAGTGTGTCAGCAGATATCTATTTTGCCCTAAGGTCAAAATGTTGAGGAGTGAGTACATATGTGAGGCAGAAGTGAAGTAAAGTCTAGTCCTTATGTGTCTCTAATTGTATCGCTATTCCTAATCTGCATATTTTAAGAAGTTTTCCTCTACATTTTTTTCTTTCCAAAACATTAAATCCACTGAAATTTTCTAAAGAAGAGGCAAGCAAATGTCCTTGGCGATTCTGACTCTTTCTTCATCGGTAATTCCATACTAATTGATCACAAAGAAGTAAGCCAAAGTCTTAGACAGCTAAAGAATGCCTTCTTTAACTTATTTTTCAATTAAATTGAAGATAATTCCATTTTTCCGAAGATCGTGCCTAATCGTATCGTAAATTTAAGGTATTTTAGTGACATTGAACTTTTTGCTTTCCGAATCATAGAAATCCTTCTTGATTTTAGACCATCTATTATTAACTAGTATGATATCTTCGCATTTTCTTGGTAACAGAATAATTACTATTCATCATCTAGCTCTTCATGGTGGCTGATTCGCTCGTTGAAGCCTTCTTGTTCCCAGTTTTCCATAAAGATTCGTTCAATATCGTTAACTAGCTCTTTTATTAGCTCTAGAATCTTAATAACATAAGGAGTACTTTGAATAGTTTTTATCTCGGCCTGCCTATCTTCTTTATTATTTTCTACATGGTTTCGGAAATCTTGCCCTAACCACAGTACCTTCTGTAGTTTGTCAATAACTATTATTAGCTATTGAGCATATCAAATAGTCTAACCTGTAACTCGTCTGCAAAATTGGAGTGGTTTTGTATGCTTGTACAATCCAAAAGACCTGCCTTAACACATTTTTACGTTGAGCTTTATGGTCTGCTTTGACTAAGCTACTTATGATTGGAGCTAATTAGCCTTAGATACTGAGAAATCCTTTCAAAAAGGCGGCAGCTGTTTTGATGCATCTGCCTTAGTCGGAAGCATAAGTCTTAATATCGTGCTTATAGGAAGAATATAAGCTTAAGCAGTCCCGATCATCATATCTTTCTGTCCTCATTTTTTTGCCTAGCTCTATTGCGTCAAGATAACCAAAGTAGGAGAGCTCTCCTCCCCATTTTAATACAATAAGCACTGTCTTAATGGGGCCGTTTACATTATCTTCTGCAGGTGAGTATCTTTCTGAAACTTTAAGCTGTAACTTTCGGGTGAGACCTTCAAAATGTCCGCCTGACTCTAAAACTATTTTCATGTTCAAAAAATCTTTTAAAGCTGGATTGTCGTGATCTGACTATGCAATGATGTTGTTAGTGATTTATAGGATTTTTGTCAAATTTTTGGCATCTTTGAATTTGATTTAGTCTTTTTGGCAGCCGTTGAACAACTATATAAATCTTTTATCCTTTGTTTTGATTTTTAGTTTCAGCTTTGGTGATCTATCTCCATGTCGAAATATTGAGACTATTGACCTCAGTTCTTATAGTTTGGGAGTCAGTCGATGATCCATAGGCAGTGTAAGTTTAAGTGAAGAATTCAATGAAAAATTTTGAAAATTAGGATGTAAATGAATTTTTTATGGGAAAAAGTGATAGAATATCTTTTTCTTTAGAATAGTCGAACAATCTTCCCAGTATTTCGGATTGCTCTTAACGAATGACCAGCCATTCACATCACAAACATAGGATTTACCATTCGCTCTCAAAAGATCGAAGCCACAAACTTCCTGCTCAAACTACTGCACAATCCGGTTACACATAAACTTTTAGGCTGGAGTTAGATTTACCGGGAATCTAATCTATTTGCCTTATTCATTTCTTTGGACCACGCCATCGAGGGTGGGGGATTTTCTAGCCTAAGCGTACATGTAATACGGCCCTATAGTATACACCTTGATATCGAAGGCATTGGTTGGCAAAAATTACTCATAAATGTAGTTACCATCGGTTCTGATTGAGTTTTCATTTGTTTAGTATTGACTGGAGCAATCTTTGACCTTGCGGAAAAGTTTCTTTCTCCCTCCGCCCATAGACTAAGGGTAGTAAACGCATATTTAATGATTTTCTGCATCGAAAGGTTTCTAAACAAATGGTTTTTTCAGTTTGTGAACTTATTAACCGTTTCTAATGATTAAGTGGTCTTCGGCTTCCTAAACTTCATAGCTTAGAATTTTTTCTTTCCTTTTTTCGCAGAAAGATCTCAGCATAGAAGGGTAAGATTTAATCATCTCTTAAATGTTTAGATTTATGCTATCGGAGTACCTATGTTTACTCTTCGGACTGAAGTGCAGTTGCCCTGGAAATTCTTGAGTAGTGTTCAGATTACCTTTGGGAAGTTATTACTCCTCATATATTGCATTAATTGTCCCTTCTTTTTTCCCACTCATTGAGCCCTATTTCTTCTACTATTTCATCTACTCTAACAAGCTGAGCCTTGTTTTCATTTTTTTAGTCTTCTTCCCTTAATCATTTTCAGACTCAGACATAATTTTGTCTGATTTAGTAGCTTATTATTAATGTTCTAAATTTTTGTAAAGAAGTTAATGACTCTAATTAAAGGGGGGAGGCATTATTTTGCCGTTTCCTCTCAATTCGATTTCATTGATGTAGTTTTTATCTCGGAAAATGAAGTAATGTTTGGCGACTGGGACTTTTATTTTTTTTAGAATTTCGTAGACTACAGTTCGATCCCAAAGCAGCTGCTGCTTTTCCAGACTATTAATGAGAAAAGGCTTGTATTTCTGAACGTACTGCCACGCCATGAAGTAAGGGAAGCCGTCGGAGTAGAAGCATATAAGTGCATCCACGATGGGCCAAGTCTAAGTTTTAGAATATAAATACGGTCCAATGTGAATCAAGACATTCCCACATCTCCTTTATCTCTATTTCAGAGCACTTAAGCCTGGACAAGATCTGTTTCATGGGTTTGGATTGAACTTTCTTTTTCACGGCACATACTCCGAGAGTAATGGTGGTTTTTTTCTCCCTCGTTTTCGGCTAGGCGACCTTCTCTTTCTTGCTAGTGCTGCTTTATTAGTTGGACTCTTACGATCTTGATTTTTTCTAAACACTTGAAGCCTTCAATTTGCTCTCCATGAAAACAAACCAAATTAAATTAATGCCAAATGATCAATCAAGTAACTATAATGCAAAATATTTCTAGTGATCTATATAATGCACTCAATTCACTGACCTTTGGAGAGCAATTTATTTTTTGCCTGCTTAAATTTCAAACAAAATAAAGCTGCCAAATCCGAAGGGTGTGTTGAATACTTTACAATTGTTGGTAAGATTAGAGTTAATATAGTAAAATCAATAAAAAGAGGGGAGATTGTTTTCGCGCATGAGATTAAATATTCCTAAGTTAGTGTAAAGTTACTATGCATTTGTTGTAAGTTGCTCTATAAAATTTCCTTCGACTGACTTTTAGTACTTATCTCCCGCTTCTATAAAAACTCATTTATCTCTTCGAGCTCTCGCTTAAATTTCTAGACTAACTTCTGACCATTTGGATTCCGACTATTGTCGTTTTTGCTTGTGTTCAGGTTTTCAAAAATCGATTTATTGTTGCTTGATTCACGAAAAGATAGTCTATCATTTTTGGATTAAGTAGTTTTGGATCTGAGAGGCGTTTAAAATGCGCTAGGCTGTTTTTCTGGTGGTTTTTTGACATTGTTGGCCAGTGTATAGACATCATTCCTGATGGAATCGACCTTCAAAGTACTGGCCTGTGTGGCAAAGATCAGCGATGAGAAGGATTATTCTAAATGAATGGCAAATCTTGATATACAAACACAAAGTATGATCTTGGCCTTACCTTAAAGCGATTCAGATAAGTATCTGGTAATCTTTGAGTCACGATAAGGGATGTGCGATTTGTTGAAGTTGAATTTGTTAGAGCTATCCTAATTCTAGCCATAAGTACAGAAGATAAGGCTTTGTTCTATTTTTCGGCCTGGGCCAGCAAATTGATGCATTTGCCTAAAGTAGTTATCTCTTTGTTTATTCTTTTAGCTTCTTATAGACGGTTTCCATTGGACTAAGTCTTTGAGACTCTTTAGCTACCAGCTAAATCCACTATTTTGAGCATGCCTTTTAGATATTTTGTCTAGCCTCCGTCATTCCATCTTTGCAGGACTGTGATTTGAATTACTGCATGGCTTCGCGAAGATCTTTTATTCTGGATACTAATAGAATTACTGCTCCTGTTTCTTCGGTCTTTCTGGTTCTCACTGCTTTTTTAACGGTTGAAAAAAGTTACTCAGCAGTGCGCACTGAAACTTCTACCAAATCTCTAACATGAATTCCTTCTTAATTGCTCTCTTTTATCTCTAGCTTTTTTCCGGTGCCTTCTAGAAGGTCGAATATACAATCCAAATAGAACTCAACGAAGCTTACTCTTACTGCAAACTGTCGTTAGTTGAGTTTTCTTTTGATGTTATTGAAAATGTCTTCGACAGCAAGATTGAAATAGCCCATTTATAGCTTTTATCCTCCGAAAACTGTATGAGTTTTTCCTGTTCCCGTTTGTCCGTAAGCTAAGAAAGTAGCATTGTGCCCCTCGAAAACAGCTTCCACCAGATGACTGCATTTTTAATATACATCCTTTTGCTCCCCCGGGTCCATGACATGGTTGAATCTAAATATTTTTTCTTAATTATTTTTCCTTTTAATATTAATTGAGCCATTGTCAGTCTGTATAGTGCCTGAGTTACCTCTAGAATATCCTCCATATCTGGCTCCTTATAGGCGTAAGAATCTTCCTTGAGGCGAGGTCTTACCCTGACGATGATGGTAAACTTTTATTTTTATTTTAGCTTATCCTTGCCTTTCATATTATTAGCCTGACAAATTCAATTTAAAAATCACAGCTTATTATCAAACTATAACAACTAGCACTATCACCCCCAAAACTATCACACCTAATTATTGTAACGAATGGTTCAGCTAAGCAGCCGATTGAAGAGACTGCTTAAAAGCATCACTATATCAAACTTTTTGATTCAAAAGGTGTATATATGAATGTTTAGCAGATTAATTATGGCGACTTGGAAAACTATGAGTTATCTGCATATTGCGTAAAAGAATAGTATTGCCAAAGAAGTGGCAAACATCCTGTCTAACGGCACCAAAAGAACAGGCCAAACCTTGAGCAAATTCAACCCTGTTTTCCTTTTTTAGAGAGACTAAAATCCCCATACCTTTAGCTCAGTAAGGGGTCATATTTTCGATTACGAGTTGCCACCAGAATGCAAAAGTTGGCAAAACTATGACAATTCTAAGATATTGGATCGTTTACTGCCGATCATCAAAAAACCAGGCCCAGACATGGAAGACTTAATTAGAAATATTGAAAGGATCTCAGTGGGCAAAAGATAACTAGTTCTTTGGCTGGACTGCGATAGAGAAGGCGAGGCGATAGCCTTCGAAGTAATATAGCTCGTAAAAAGAGTGAACCCAGGGATAGTAATTAAAAGAGCGCGCTTTTCAGCTGTAACGAGGGTTGATATCATCAACGCTTGGTAAAATTTAGTAGACCCCAATCCACTGGAGGCAGATGCTGTCAACTATAGAATCTAAATGGATTTTAGAATGGGCTGCGCGTTTACTAGGTATCAAACTGTAACTTTCTCCAAAAAGTACAGGCTCAAGGAACATTCAGTAATAAGCTATGGCCCTTGTCAAATGCCTACTCTAGGGTTTGTGGTTTAGCGCTACCTTGAGATAAAATATTTCAAGCCTGAGAAGTATTGGGTGATCAAAGCAAGTATCTTTTTGGATCAAAGCACAAGTATCGAGTTAAAATGGGAGAAAACCAGCACTCGTGACTAAACTCAAGCAAACCTAATGCTATATACTATGATGCAAAAAGCCGATAGAGGCAACGGACTTATTATGGGTAAAATTCTAGCCAGAAATAAAAACGAAAAGAAAAGATATAGGCCTTATCCACTCACTACAGTTGCGTTTCAAAAGTTAGCCACAGATAAGCTTAAAATATCTTCTGCGTAGGCCATGAAAATAGCCGAGAAGCTATATCAACAAGGATTCATTAGCTATCCTAGAACTGAAACAAATGCTTTTCCTAATACAATGAACTTAAATAATCTGGTCTAGAGACTAAAAAACTGTAATTCGTATCAAAGCTATGTTGAGCAGCTGTTAAATGGCAAATTTATGAAGCCCAAAGTAGGTAATCAAAATGATCAAGCTCACTCTCCAATTCATCCAGTAAAGCCAGCAGATCCCAGTACCTTGACTCCAATGTAATGGAGGGTTTACGATCTTATATCTCGTCATTTTTTGGCTTGTTGCTCCAAAGATGCCGTAGGTATTTAGTCAGAGATAATTGCCGAAATTGGAGAAGAAAGATTCAAAGCAAGCCACTTAACAATAAAGTAGAAAAACTATCTGTAGATCTATCCTTTTGATCGTTGGAATGAGAGTAACTTTCCTGGAGAAATCCCAGACGAGTTCAATGCTTTGGTTGAACTGAGTGAAAATAAAACAAAGCCTCCAGGGTATCTCACTTAATCTGATTTAATAGGATTAATGTAAAAGAATCAGATAGGTACTGATGCCACCATTCATTAGCATATCGAGACTATTCAGAATAGAAAATATGCAATCAAAAACAGTAATACCTTTAAACCGACCAATCTTGGAGCTTCCTTGATCATCACTTATAAATCTCTAGGGCTGCACTTAGAAGATTGCAATATAAGACGTCTAATCTAACAGAGAATGGATAAAATAGCTGAGGGTCAAGTCTAAAGAAACACGGCTGCTCTGTAAACTTTAAGTGAGGTTGTCCCTCTCTACCAAAAACTCAAAACCTTAGAGTAGACATGGCTTGAGCATATGGGATCAGCTATGCTATAGCATCAAGAGCTGCGCCAAGTCTAGATGTCAGCTGAGTTTGGTAACAACCTGGAAAGGTCCAACTTGGAAACTGATGATTAATCTAATGTTCCAACCAATACAAACACTTTTAACCGAATCGTTTGCTATATATGCAGCTAACCTGGCCATGTTTCTACAAACTGTCCAAATAAAAATAAGCCAAAACCTCAACATAAAAACCAATATGAACCAAAAGAGCGTAAATTTGAAGGAGGCAAAACAACCAATAACATTGTTTGCTATCATTGCAAATAACCAGGACATTTGACTTCGCAGTGTCCTTAGAGACAGGGTCCGAAACGATAAGAAAATTAGAACAACCAAACAGTCAGAAAGTTTGTATGTTTTATATGCAACGAATAAGGCCACTTTGCCCCCAATTGCCCCAAAAAGAATAGTACTGCAAGAAGCATGCAGGATAACAACAATGCAAGAACTTTTGAGCGTAATGGCTAAAAGAAAATAACCTGCTATTCTTGTAAATAACCAGGACACTTTTCTTCGAACTGTCCCAATAAAGATAAAAACAATCTTTCTAGTGATAACGGATAAAAAGAAAAGAAGAAGTGTCTATAATGTGGTATATCTGGCAGACATCCCAAAGGCTCCAACTGTCCGAGCGTAGTCAGGAAAAGGCCCAAAGCTAATAACTATGAGGATTAATGAATTACTGCTATTCAATTTAAATTTCATATTTTAATTAAGCTAAAGTCATTTATTATCTCTACATAAATCCAAAGCTGGGGAAGAAACGATTGTCAAAGTTGTCAAAAACATACCAAGCTAAGCTTTTGACTTGATGAAGAAGTGAACCAATAAAAAATAAGGTACAAATATTTGATTTCTTTGTAAGATAATTAATAAGAATGGTTTGAGGATCAAAAGGGCCTTTGACCTGTTGCTATTTCTGCGAAAAGTCTCATATCTCCTAAAAAACTCAGCCAAGGGCTCCTAAAGGCAGCTGGCTTATTTTTTTAGAAAACGAAATGCCCTACCCAAGAGCACGTATAGCCAATTGTTGGAATGAGTAGTATATTAAGCAGTGTGAAGGTAAACAGAAAGGTTTTGATCGCTTGCAGAAGGGCCAGAAGCGTGCCAACGAAATGGAGTCTTCTGCACATTCGGTTCGAGTGCTGTGATAAATAGGCCGGGTAAAATTCTTAGAGACTTCTGTAGTTCATGATAATTAATATGATAATTATGAGGAAACAAGTAAACTCAATCAAGAATCATAGCTTAATGCTTTGATAAGCTATAAATCCAAACTTTTAATTATTTTTCACAAGGATGTAGATATAATCTAGCCGAAAAGCATAAACATATATTGAGCTGACTTTAGTGTCTTGCAAAAGATGAAAAGAATAAACTCATCAACGTTTCTATGTTCTATTCATTTTATTTGTATTTCTTACCTTAATAAATCATTAGATCTTTAATTATTTGACGAATTAACTATATGGTCTGGTTGAATGTACTTGTAGTTGCGATTTTTGGTGTGTTGTAGTTTTGGATTATAACTAAACCAGCATATTTAAATCATAAGTATCAATCAGATGAGAGTCAAGGCTAACTTAGTGCTCCTCATCCTAGCTACTCTCTGCTTAGCCCAAGCCTTCGATATCTGCTCGCCAATTGTCCTCGGAGACTACGTTTTTAATTTGAGCGGGTTTAGTAACTTGACAATCTAACTGTCTGGCGGAGGACTTGTTAAATTCTACAACTGTGTGCCCGAAAACTGTCAGAATGGGAACTACAATACCACACCTAGTATCTCACCCACGCAGAAATCTTATTTGCTGCATGTTCTGACCCCCATGTGCTACCCCATGACGAGTAAAACTGCCTCTACTTAGTAAATAACACCATTCAGCAGAATTACAACTATATCGACAGCACTGCCCCAGACAAAGGCATAAGTGTTGCCTATCCACCTTATATCACATGGCAAAACATGACAGACCAAAAAAATAATACCTATGTCTATTAAACATCTTTTTCTGGCATACTTTCTGTCTTTTGCAACTCTGCCATCTCCCCAGTCTATAACTGCAGCAAAACCATCGGGACTAATGCCACTGAAGTAAGGAATGGGATTAATTATGTCACCAACAATACTCAGATTAATTGCATCGTGCAGGCAGCAAGTGGTTGTCCTACTTTGAAAAACAACAATTTTTGGAAGTTTTTGGTCGACAACCAACTCTGGTTTATGATCATACTTTGGGTAGTTTCCATATTTCAGCTATTTATGGGCTACTTCGTCATCAGATTGACCATTCTCATCTACGGTATTATGAGTGGTGCGATGGCAGGGATCATATTTTCAGCGCAGAACTACCAAGATTTTTTCTATGATAGTGAGGCAAATGGACTTTCATCTTTCATAGTCATTTTGTCCTTTTTTATGGGGCTCATGTTCGGAATCGCACTTCTCACTTTACCAAAATTAGGCTACATGAATATCGGGTTTTGGGATGCCATAATTTTCTCTCTTTTGCTTCAAAACGGTGCCTTATATGCAACAGGAAGTATGTTAGGATTCTACATAACTCTTGGAGTGAGTGGTTTCCTCATGACTGCGATATCTTTGTTGGGTTTTCGAAAGTTCATAATAGCAAGCACTTCATTCATTAGCGCATTTTGGATAGTGCGAACTCTCGGATTTGTGCTTCCCTATTATCCCAACTAGTTTACAGCGACAAAGATGTTTGTTATAAACAAGACGACTCCTTGGCAATTTTATCTATATTTGCTCAGCATGATCATTTTAGCAGCGTTGGGTTGCACGTTTCAGTTTTGCTGGTACAAAAAGAAAGGAAAGGATCATGGGAATAAAGGGTTTTACTTGGAGGATGACGACTCTTTTAAAAATAAGCTCAAAAAACTACTGCAGTTCTAGGATATAAAGAAGATGATCAGTGCTGGTAAAGAAGAGGTTATGTTCTTGAAAAATTTGGTGGCAAACAGGGGTTCTGAGCTATCAGAAAGATCTGAAGATCATAGGCAGGGTTAAAAGAAGGGAAAATTTATAGAAATGACAAATATCAAAAATACCAAATTCTAAGCAAAGATGACTAATAGAAAAAAATAGAACGGAAATGATTCTGAAGACGATGATGCTGCTTAAGAGGCAAAGATAAAAAAGAGCGGTGTTAAGCCCTACGTTAAGAAAGAGCGCGCAAACAGTTCAGAAGAAAAGTTTGTTTCAATTTAGAAGATTTTGAACAAAGAAGTGGACAAAGGGGCTGAGAAGAAATCGATAGTGAAAAAAGTGAATGCCAGCGAAGATGAAAAAATCAAAAAAGTTAATAGGTCGAACTTAAGCGAGGAAAATGAGATGTCTGAAATTAAGAGTGGCTCCAGGAGTAATCCGGGTCATGGAAAAGGCTCAAATTTCGTCAAAGACAGCAAAGGCAAACAAATCCGAAAGTACGAATAAATATAAAATGATAACAGCTCAGAAGATGAGAAGCAGGGCTATGCGAAAAAGGGGGACAAAAGAAAGAGATGATTGAGGCAGTTAATTTATTATAGCTCATGGTATATTAAAGTTATTAATGACGGTTTTCCAGAGCTAAATAATAGTATCGAGTCTGAGATAATTAGCCTGAATAAATCCAAAATAATTCATGAAATAAACTATTGAGCACTAAACAAAAACAAAAAATAAACAAATTTAAATAATATTATCTTTTGCTTCTGATCTTTATAAGAATCTGAACCAGAAAGTAGTATGCCACTCTCTAATTGTTATTAATCAAAAGGTCAATATCTTTGTGAGGCATCTATTGATATTGTTCTGCCATTCAGAAACCTGAATACTCACCTGGGCAATGAATAGAATCATGGAAACCTTTCAGACACTGGTAGTTGTCCACTTTGTGCAGAAACTAACGAAAGAGATCTTCATTGATTGAGTATATTGAATAGATTGGCTAGCTAGCAAACTAAGATTAAACTTTAATCAGTATAAACATAATTTCTATCATAAAGAGATATTCTTCACGTGTTTGACTTGTTTTATTACAATTCGTAATCTTAGACTTTCATCGTAAAAGTTTGAGTTTTTTAGGTCTTAGCTTTCTTCATTACGTCCATGCCTATCTTTTGCGCTACCTTGCAGCTAATTGGATCTCCGCACTGTGCCTCCTTGACCAATTTTTTAAGTAATCTAGTCATTTTAGTATTATTTTCTCTAAAATGATCTAGAGATTAATTTTTGAAAATAACTTCAGAAGTTTCCTAAGCTTTTGTGTTTTGAGGCGTCATCTGAAATTGACAAGGAGTGTCCTTATATTATTACTTATACTAGTTAGCAACTTCATTGTTATCTTTTTATGTGATTAGCTAAGGCTACACATTCTGCTAAAAAAGTAGTCGATTGTAGATGGCATTCTAAAGCTACTCCTTTTTACTCAGATGCAGGGTTTCATATTAATGCTGGTCCAAAATAACCGTTATGGCGTTCTAAAGATATTTGATCCTCTTGAGAATAAAGGTGATATCGATTTGTTTTTAGATCTCCTCTTTGCAGCTGATGAACTGGTCTACGATTTACCATGAGCAACTGCATCTCAAGTATTTAAACAAATTCATTATTTTTAGTGCGATGAAATAGAGAAAGTTGTATCTTTAAAATTCGACTTCTTTTTATTTGTAGGTGAAGATTTTAGCTGCCAGGCTTAGGGAATAAACTGATTCTGTGTAGTAGTTCATGATGAAGAAAAGTATGACCACGATTCCTATCAACCCTCCTACGTAAGAAAGGTATTGGTCTAGCTTTTGAAAAGACCGACTATAAATGGTTTGAGATGGAGACTTGGCTATAGTTAAATCAAAATAATAGCCCGAAGTGTTAAGAATATGAAATTGGGTTTGGCTAAAAAGATCGCTGACTAGTCCTCCAGTTTAGACTTGATGATCTTCC
>Ga0316217_10004244_pt1 | contig 15684 bp, 6 predicted proteins | sample 1anoAmetaG_FD_203633 | JGI IMG/M metagenome (GOLD analysis project Ga0316217, IMG submission 203633) | Freshwater microbial communities from Trout Bog Lake, Wisconsin, USA - 1anoA | ecosystem: Environmental > Aquatic > Freshwater > Lake > Hypolimnion/Profundal zone | place: USA: Wisconsin... | reverse complement strand
CTCTAAGTCGAAGAATAGGAAAAGACTTTCAAAAAGATGATTCCTGCCAAAAGTTTGACGTTTCATTCGATAGCCTCCAGTCTCCCCATCAAAAGCAAAAAGATTGAGCCTGCTTACAATTTCGATGCTATTTCATTAGTCAGCAGCTAATCCTTAGAAGAGTAGAAGAGCAAATTCAGTGAGCATATCTTCGACGAAGATAGCCTATCGAATGATTTTACTATAAACTCAAACAGCAACAACAAATAGAATGCTAGTTTGCAGAAAAACAACGAAGAGGAGTAGCTAAGTGACTACGGCAACTAATAAAACGAATAATCAGACAAATAGCTTTCACAATACGAGAATTCTCTCTTCAGCAAGCTACCCAGCAAAAACTAGACTAAACCTAAGTAATCTATGGGCAGCTAAAAGTAGAATCAGAGCCAATAAATCGATAGTTTGAGTGGCGACATCAAGCGCAGTTAAAAGACCAACGACATATTAGCAAAAAAACCTGGCACCAAAAGAGAACAGTTGAATAAGCTCAAGAATTAGAAGAAGGAGAAACTGCTTTCGAGCTCAGCCGAGACTAGGGATCAGCCTTTTTGGCAAAACAAACGCGAGAAAATTTAGAGTAAAAAACGATTTTCCAAGAGGCAGTTAGAACTGATCTCACGTAGATTTTCCTAGTATTATGCCTACGAAACAAATCGTGAATTCAAAGGCGACAAACTGACTCTAAGATAGATAGGCCAAGAGTTTTAAGTAGGTCACGCCACCATCCACAAACTTTATACTGACTGGATGGAAGACCCTTACTTCTACGAAAAGATCAAAAGGTACGACCATTATAGGCGACAAACCAAGCATCCTGAAAGAAAGCTTACGATAGATAGACTAGAACATGTAACAAGACTTATCAAGGAAAACCCTTTCCTTACCTTACACTAGCTTTGTGTGGAGTTGAATAAGATTGAAGATTTGAAGATCATTAAATGCGGTTAGCCTCAGAATATTACAAGTCAGGTTGTGAGCAAATTGCTGCAAATGGGAAAATTCAGGAAGAAAAGAGTTAAATGTATGCCTAAGTAAAAAAATACCAGCAAATCTCTCCAAAAACGGCATTAGTACTGCATGAAATACAAAGAGATCCTGGAAAGAAGAGCAAAGGTATACTTCCTAGACGAATGTGGCTTCAATCTTTACATGACTAGAGACAAGGCTTGGTCCAGACCTAATGAAGAAATCACTGTCAACTGTCCCATTTCTAAAGGAAAGAGGTTCTCCCTTATTGCCATTATTGGAGACGACGGACTTGCTCATTGGAGATTCATTGAAGGAAACTACAGGAAGTTCGAATACCTAGACTTCATCAGAGAACTGTTTCAAAAGATAGTTGAGCACAAATCACCTGAGGATCCTGAGGAGAACTGGATAATTATGGACAATTGTGCGATTCACGACAAATAGCAGACGATAAACTTGGCGAAGGAACACGGAATAAATGTGCTTTACATGCCTTCCTATTCGCCTCAGCTCAACCCCATTGAAAACTGGTTCCATGAGATCAAGGTTAAGCTGAGGAAGATCAATTATTCAGGGGAGAAGCAACTTTTCAATATCATGGAGCGTCTCCTCAAGGAGTACTAAATACATGACTTTTCCAACTATTACCACGGCAGTTTGAAATTCGTTGAAAAGGGGCTCAAGAAGGAGAAATTCTGAATGATAGTCAACATCGACATTAATAGCATTATTAACTGATTCTCTAGTTTCTTCCTTTATGGAAAAGCTCAATAAGTTTATTGTAGCCTAAGTTTATTTATCACTATTTCTAATATAATCATTCATTAGTTCATCTTCTAGTGAATATGACTTTCAGCAATTTGGGAATTCCTAGCACTAAATAATAAATTGATAGGTCTGCCCAATTATCCTTTACGTCTGAGTAGCATCACAATTACTGTATCTCAGAGGTTCATATATATCTTTATAGTTGCTCAAATTGGTATGTTGCCAAAGTTTGAAAGTAGAGGGCTATAGATCTCCTTTCAAAATGTATGCAAAAAGTTCTTTCCATCTACGCACGTTATGGTCAATGTTATCTTCAAGTGTATAAACCTGCACATCTTTCAAGTCAGGCCTATCTACCAACTCGTTGACATTTCTACTTCTTTTGATAGTTACATCAGATAGAAAGATTTGTTGGAGTCTCTTCGGAATTCAAAGAAGTCATCTTTGAATGATTTGAAATACCCGAAGAAGCGTGAGGGACTACTAAGTTACCAAAAAATGTTGCGGATCGATAGAAAGGTTTAGTAAAAAGTTGTTTGCAAAATGCTCGATTGTTCTTTCCCATCCACCAGCGCATGGAAGATATACTAGGTAAATTCGCCAAACTTGATGTATTTTAAAGGTGCTTCAACCCTACTTTTATGATAGTCTTACTTTTCTTCACCCTAGGGCTTGAATTTGTCCCTCAATACCTACCAAAGTGCCAACCTTCGCGTTTTGTCTTATTGTAGAAACACATACATTTTTATTTAGAGAGCTTACTGATAAACTCATTACGCATATTGATTATTCTTTAATTGCGATACCTCCATAGGAAAAAGCGCTAGAAATAATGGTCGAACATCTTCGTTGTGAACCAAGGCACAAACAATACGAAATAAAAGTTGTGATAGAGAATAGGGGTGAGCAATAAGAGGGGCAGCCATTTGTAAGGTGCCATTTTCTCTCTAACCCACCAACGATATCTTAAGTGTACGTCAATGATGTTAAGATTCTCATCTTTGAAGTTGAACGATTATGGCTTGAAATTTCTCAAAAAAGAGTCATAGCTGAGGTAAAGATAGGGACTATTGGCATCTTTAAAGAAATCTTTGACTTTTTGTTATTAGATATCAATTTGTGTCATCTTCTTACTGTCTGTTTTCCCGTTCTTACTCATGTTAAATTATAAATAGGCCAAAAATTAAAATGTTGAAGACTAACACTCCATTTCCCATTCGGATTAATCTTAAATCGCAAATATAAAGCTGCTGATGACTAGTTATAGGGCAGAATAAGTTAGCTACAATCATTTAAACCAACGAACACAAAGAACAATAAAGAGGATGGCATTTAGCACCAGAAGGACTGCCATTATTCTGCAAGTGCACTTACTTGTCTTTTTCTGTCTTTTTTCAGCCTAAATCAACCACTTTGTACTTTGACCAAATGCTACAACCCCTTCTAGACATGCTGTCGGCTTTATTCGATGTTTGAGTCTATCCTATCAAGCAAAGATCCTTGGATAAGCACTAACTCTCCCAGTTATTTGTAGATGTCACTTAATTCGTAGATTGATTGGACTATTTTGCGAATTTATTCGTTTCGCTATTACAGGTCTCTGATCACTTAGTCTTCAACTAGTTCTTAGAATTCATTTCCGGATTTTAAGAGATGGTCTGCTGCAAGTTCCAAAAACGTAGGTTTTTCAGACATTTAGAAACGTTTCCTTTGCTAAACAAAAGATTTCTGTTGTGCCCGCAACAATTTAGTAGCTTCTTGTATGTCGGTGGCCAGCCGAAAACACACAGTGTTGCAAACGCGTGCATGGGCTGGAGGTTAACGCAAAGCTGAAATTTTTATTAAGTCGACAAGTTTTTAACACTTTTTTATACGCTAAATTTATTGATTTTTACAGCTGTTGCCTATTTAGCACAGTCATAGATTCTCAGCTAGTAACTTTTTTCTTCAGCAACTTTGATGCAAGTCAACCTCTTGTTTTGGTTAATAGACATCTCCTTTCCTAAATATTCGCCCAATTACTCAAATCTTCGACTGCCTTAAGCAGGATCTGACACTCCTCGAAATAAGCAATCCACTGCGGCTTAGGCTCTTCAATAGTACTGACAGTTGACGCATCTTCTATAAATGGTTTTTTCATGTTTTGCTTGTATTAGGTCAATTAAACTTCCTAATTACCTGCCAATCTCGCTTTACTAAATCTAATTGTAAACTAGCTGACCTATTCGGTGAGGCGTAGGTATTGAGGGTTTTGTTGAATCTTTTCTCTCTTCTGAGTTCGCTGAGTTGACTGGTTCTGTTTCGACTAATTCCGAGAGTTCTTTTCATCTTATTATATGTCAATTAATATAAATCTACAAACACCAAAGTTTTCGTCTTGAGAAAACTTCAACGAATGATAAATTTATGGGCAGATCTTTACCGTTAAAAACAATCCTTTCTTTTGTTCTTTAAATTTAAAAATGGTATCCTTAGTAGCTTTGGATTGACCATCAATCCTAATTCATAAATAACTATCTAATTCTATAAGCTGCGAAAGAATAAACAACACTTACGACTCAGTTCGTTTGATTACATCACATTTTCGGGTATATCTAACTACTTTCCTTTTTAATAAGTATCAAGAAGAAAATAACAAACTGAATCAATTCGAACCTAAGTTGCCTAAAATACCAATAAAAACTCCAATAGATGTTGTTATTGATTGTTATACTTCTCATCTCTGTTTTGTAATTCAACAAAAGCGATAAATTTTCTGTACGCTACTGTTTGTTCTAAGCTTTGATAAATAACGATATATTGATATTGAATGGCAGAACGATCTTTCGCACCAGCCACTGGACAAGCTTACAAACCACAAAATCTTTATATGCGGCTGTTAATGGCTCAGCTCAATAGAAAAAAGAGCCTCACCAAAGAAGACGCAAAGTTCGCCTTCGCAATTTACAAAGGTAGGGGTTCAATGATTTAGGTGAAGAAGAGTTTGACAAGACCAAGGAAATACCTATTTCCAGTAGTGTGAATGGAACTATTCCTTTGAACTAGATTTCAATGGATTTTGTTGTTATAAACTACAATCCTCATTCGAAGTATGTTTTTTCGGTTATGATGTCCAACATCAAGGAGAAGCTCATTCAGCAAATTGGGTAGTTTGTTCTATCAGTGAATAAGTATATTGACGAATATCTGCTGTCAGAAAGTAAAGTTTTTCATTAAACTGTCATAGTTAATGAAGAATTTTAGGCCGATTTTTAGCTATATATCGAGAATTCTCAGTATGGACTTCAAAGGCTGATTAGAGATATTAAAAATCCTAAGCCAAAAAATCAAAATTAAGTGGAAAATCCTAAAGCATCAAATCAGAAGATAACTTAGTTGAGAAGAAAAATGGACAACGAAGAGGACAATCATGAAAATACTCATAAAGAGCAGAAATTCAAGCGCTTTTCTCCTAAAAAAGATGCTCATGAGGAGAAAAATAAAAAAGCTGAATACTTGAACAATAAAAGAAAATAAGAGTAACAAAAAAAAGCTCAATAAGAGTAATAAAATCTCAGAGTGAAAAAATAGCAAGAAGAAGAAGAGAAGAAAAAGAAAAACAAATAATTTGTGCCCAAGAAGTAATGGATCATTCCTTAAGCCTAAAAGTTCTTGAACTAGTCTAAGGCTAAACAAAAGTAGTTGAAAAGGAAATATAGCAAAGAAAGTGAGAATGAGACCAAACCTTAACATAAAAACAAATCTGAAGATGGGAAGTAGGTCAAAAAGAGCAGATAAAAACCCAAAGTTGAAGATGAAAAATTAATTGAAAACCTACCTTTGGGTCCTAAGATTCTTTTTGCTGTGCTCTTTGTAACTATACTCGTTTTGGGTTCATATTTTGTATTTCGTGCAGATCAACAAGAAACACAAAAGGCAATTCCGATCTTCCCGAACCCCAAAAACTAAAAGAAAGCGAAAGGCAGCACAAAGAATCGGAAGAAATGATGTATATTGCATTTGCTTATTTGATTGCAATAGATAGATTAGAAGGGAAAGAAAGGGGAAGATAAAGAAAAAGTTAGGTCTATTTTTTAACGACATTAAAAGTGCCATTTTTCTTTGAAAAATAGAAATAAATATTATTCTATTCTATGAGCAAGCGTGGAAAAGTGATTACACAGGAAGACACACTTATTTATGATCAGATCACCAGAACTGAAACCAAGATTCTTCACAAGATCTCTCAGATCAAAAGAGAAAAACCCAATCACTGTTGCAAACATTTCTAAAATCTGAAAGACAACTGCTAACTCTATGAACCTACAACCAACTACTACTAAAAGTATTGGAAACTGTTTTTATTAAATTAGCTCTGTTTTGCAAAGCTGCAAGACACTAACTCAGTGCTAGGCAAGCTGGAGTAAAAAGTGGCTGGTGTATAGGTAAAATTTGCTATATAAAGGCGTTATTTGAATAGCACTAATAGCTACTAGACGGAAAGGTTACAAAGAGAAACAGAAGACTCGCCTAAGAAGTTTAAAAAAATCACAATTGTCCTTACCCCAATTGCTTCAAAAACTACGCCACATAAGTTTCATTAAATCTACATATCAAATTGAAGCATAATGGTGGCAATAAGACTGAAAGAGAAAGAGCTGCAGTAATTTTTCTTATATTTAGCAAATGATTTGGTAGGCTAGAAAAAATAACCAACCGATACCCAATTTTTATATCAACCTCCCTCCAGGCTTCTTATAGGATTATAAGCAAAGTCATAGTGGGCGCAGTGGTTCTCGCCAAAACAGTTTTGAAGAGCAATCTTAATCCTAATCTCTTTAAAACTTCATTGAGAATGAATGATGATACTCTATTTTCTGATGATAATTAAAAGTTTTGTGTTTGAATTCGCTAGTAGTCGGTTGCTTATTAATATTAATGAATCAATATTTAGAGATTAATTGTCAAGAACTCTCTGTAAGTAAGTAAAACAAATAAATTGTGTTACTGATAAAGGGCAAGATCAAGCTCAGCCTCAAAGGAAAAGAAAAAGAAAAAATTGTACTTTTGAATAGAGAATCATTGGTCGAAAAGTAAACTATTTATGCTTAACTTTTCAAAAGCGATGTTGTCTACCCTCCCCCGCCTCCACCTCCTGTTCCTACTGAAGCTAAACAACCCTAGGAAGAGAGGAGTAATGCGGAATAGTCTCCTAAATTAACAAAAGAACCGTAAAGGGAGCACAAATTAGAAAATTAGCCTCAAAAATAAGAAAGTTTACCTGTTAGATCAAGTATTTTTGGAAGAAAAACTTAGTAAAGAAATTAAGCGCCTAATGATCGAAGAAACTAAGAAAAAGATAGGAAGAGTAACATTTTTCAAAATAGTGGAGAAAATAATTGGCGTAACAGTATTTTTATTGAGCAAAGTTCACGGGCAGGTTAAAACACAAATAGTCGAACTAATTTTCAAAGTGGCTCAAGCAACCCCAACAATTTCAATCAAGGAGGGTCAAGTATGTTCACAGCAAATCAACAAGGAGGGCCTTCATTGTTTAACTCAGGTCAACCTAACTCAAATGCTTCTGAATATTCAAACAACGCAAGGAGAAACAAAAATAAGCACCAAAGGATAGCGTGATTTGGTACAATTTTGACAACTATTTTCTATTGATTACAGTTATTTTTAATGAGTTCAAATAATTAACAATTATCTACCCAAAAACACTTGAATCGCTATCCTTCTCGAGAAAACGCCTACCAAGTATACAAAAAACAAAGGCAGTTTACAACATAAGGACGTGAGACCCAAAATCAAAAAAACTAGTTCACATGTGGCCATAATTTGTCTTACACATCTGATGATGAAATCACGTTTAAGCAAAAATAAAGTGGTGAGATCATATCAATGTCTCATTTCTAACAATAAGTCAACTAAGGCCAAAGCATTGCTACTTTTGTAATTGATTAGAACATAAGGCTTAAGTAGTAGTTGAAAATAAGTAGGCAGGAGATACACTTTTTGAAGAAATAGTTGAAAAATTTGGAGTTGGCTATTTTGGAGCATCAAAAAAATGATGAAACTGAGCTTTATAAGAAGATCATTCTGGAACTAAAGTCAGAGATATTGTTGACACTTACTCAAAACAAATAAATTACTGAAGAAATCAGTCAACTAAAACAAAAACTCTCTAACTTCCGCTAAAAACCTTTAAATGAGCCTTAAAACATAAAAATAAGCAATAAAAGTCTCAGAAATGCTCTTAGGTGTAGGTCTAATAGTCTGTAAATCAACAAAAAAGTAAAATGTTCATTATCAGACTAAAAGTAAGAATAGTAACTGCGCAAAACTAAAGAGCTTCTTGAAAGCATCAAATGTATGTACGAGAAGATTACTGGCTATAGAATCTAATCACTAAAATAGCTTTGGCGTTGGTTGAAGGATTTAGGCCATTTCTATAGTCACCTCAGAAAATGGAAATCAAAAGCGGAATGTTGTCTAGAGCATCTTTGCTATTCCACCACTACTAACGAAGATTTGGCAGTTTTGATTGAATAAGCTATAAAGCTGGTCGAATGATATTTTGGAATATTTTGATTTTTATCATTTATATATTATGACTGAATCTAAATTCATACTCGGATAGACTAATAAAAGAACTGCAATGCACACAAGGAAAGAGGCTATCTCTATCTTTGAAGAGGTAAGTTTCTGAGAATTTAGCTGAAAAATAAAATAAACATTGCTTATGAATCGCTAACATAGTAATCATTCGAAATGCTGCTGACCATAATCAAAGCCATATTTTATTTGTATCCAATGCCTCACTTCTTATCTGAGATAAACGGAATCGCTTCCATCCCAGTCACAACATTTCTTTAAAATCTCTTGATAAAGACCCACATGACCAAATTGAAACTAATGAATGTATTCAAGAACTGGGTCATTACTTTACTTCTGCAATTCAACCAAGAAATCCCTCAGTTGAAAATCGAAAATATCAAGTAAATCAAGTAGAAGAAGTATGAACTATACAAGGAATGGAACAGAGATGTTATATTGGCGTTTGTGAAAAATGATTTGCAGACTGCAGTCAAAAGAAGAGATATTGGAATAGTGTCTGTTTTGGTGCATTTTTTGCGTGTTTATATCATTTTCTAAGAGCATCGTCAGCGCTTTTCAATCAACAAATAAGATTAAAAATGGAAACTACTCATATAAAATCTTGTTTAAGGTAGTAAGATATTAGATAATCTCAAAAAGTAAGAGATAGCTGTTTGCATTTGTTATTATCTTTGTATCAAAGAAAAGTCATTATGTCTAATAGCTGTTTAAAGTAGCATCATTGAATACTTGGTGCAACTCCTTAAAAGGCCTTTCATTTCTGCTTCTTTTGGTAAGAAAATTATAGAGTTTTTGAAGTATCTAATGCTACATCTTGAATGCCGCTTTCTTTCCCAAATCAACATTCCTTCTTTCTAGCAATCTTTGGGACTTTTTTCATCCAAATTCCAAAAAGATGATATAATAATCACAATAAGAGATCTAATCAACATTTTCTAACAGAAGATTGCCTTCATAGATTACGAGGAAAAGATAGATACCTTAAGTAACATTTATTTGCAGGCCATCAACTAACACGAATTATCTTAAGCTTTTTTTTAAAACATATCAATAATTAATCTTTACATCCATAATGAAAGAATGGGGAACCTTTTGGTTAAGCACTATGATACTCTATTCAACAAGATATTAACGGAACAAAAAGCACCTTATCTCACTAAAATGATTTGTGGGTTTCTTGGGTTTAACTTCAAGAAAGGAAAGTTTTAATCATCAGTTGCTTTGGAAATAATTCGAAAGATCTCTGAAACCGTTGAAAATAATGCTTTTAGATAGATTTTGCTTTAAGATCGTAAAAGACTACTAATTGACTTCATCAAAATTCTCAAAATGCTCCTCGCTAACAGAGAACATCATCAAAAAGTTGTCTAAGGAGTACATTCTAAAAAGCTTGCATAAAAATTTTGGTTTTTTTCTGATTGCACCAATTATATGTATGAAAAGTAGCTGATCTAGCTTCAAAGGATGCTGATTCATAAACAAACAAATTAGTTTTAGGTTAAAGAGATTGAAGTTTTGACCAAATTATAGGCCGATATTGTAAATAAATCTAGGTTCAATTTGAATAAACTTTCATGGTAGCTCTATGAAGAAGTAAAGTTTCTGGAAAATCTTATTAATGATGGTAAAAGTTTGAGGAATTTCCAACCCTCACCTGAAATAGCAGTCGTCGTGTCAAACTATATCCAAACTACGAACCATAAATCAACTTTTGCGTTGCTTTAGAACATTTAAAATGAAGAAAGTTAAGTTTTAAGAAAATAATTTAACCTTATTTGCACAAAACTCTTAACAAAACTGTTAAAGTAAGACAAAAACAGCATTTAAATGAAAAAGGTTAAAGAAAAAATGATTTCTCTTGTCACATCTAAGGACTAAATTGATGATATCTATGATATGATCAACAACTTCTTTCAAAAATAGTAAGATTTAACTGAATAGCACTAAAAAAAGATAGAGCAATTGAAGAATACCACCAAAAAAGAGCAATAAATGAAAGTAAAATTACAATTTGCTCAAAACATCAAAAAATTGCTTCATCAATACTTCAGAAGTGAGGAAAATTTTGATATTTCTTTGTTGAAAATCAACAATGAAGAAGACCTACACATCATCCTAAGCTAATTGAATTTATACTAGAACTAGAATGACATACTAAAGTACCTAAAGGTAATCTTTTAGCTTTGCAAAAAAGATAACATTTGCTTCGAAATATATAAAGAAATTTCAGTCAAGCTGCTAACAATTTATCAAGCCTTAATAGTACGAAAGTAAGGCGATGACAAAGAAGTTGTGATTGTACTTGACAAAATTTTTCTTAAGTTTATTAGGTACCATATAAAAAGCTTATTTTCAGACGATTATGACCACAACTCAACACAATTCTATTTCCAGATCGTTGCAGAAATTGATAGTCATTTCTAATTTGGGTTTACCAACAAAAGAATCGAACTTCTTGAGCTGATTATGGAGTATTTTGAATGCAATATGATATAGTCACATTAGGAGTATGAAAAGCTGATTAAAAAGGAAGATCGCTCTGAAATAATCCGCAGCTCTATTGACTATAACAACGCAGAATCAATTGGACTTACCTATGGTAAACTCATATTCCTTAACACTGATGATTAGGTGCATTAGGCCTTTTGGATGCAGCATAAGTAACATATCATCAGAGGTCTTTATGATACAAGGGAAAACATAAGCTTCTTGAAATTTTTACAAATTTATTTCAGCGAATGTTAGAGATTCATTTTCAAAGAGTACTAGCTTCAGAATCTTATTTAAATAGTCATTTAACTCTCAATAACATAAGTGTAAAATCCCTAAAATTTGTTAGAGAATAGTACCTCAACAGTGCTTAAACTACGTAAACTCAAGTATATTGGTTGTGTTTTAGAATCGTTCATCTAGAGATAAGACTTAAAGGTAAACAAAAACTTGCTTTACTCTGAATAGGAGATAATTATTAGAATATTGTTTTATTTGCTGTAGTTTTATCAAAATATCCTGAACCTAGAGAATCAGTCATTCAAAAAGTTTTACATAGAGCAAATAATAGTCAAAATGCTGAGTATTCTCACCAAATTGTACAAAAAAAATTTCATTGATAAATAGATCAGAGGAGAGTATTTGGTAGGTTTTCTAGACTCACTAATGGAAATTAATAACTAAAACGTAATCAACAAAGTTTGTTAGCTGATGCATATCTTTTTGCTCAAAAAGTTAATTTCAATGATCTAATGCAAATCACTCCACACCTGTAAAGAATATATTGGTTCTTTACCTGAGAAAGCTCAAGAACATATTTAGGCTTGTAAGAGAATAGAAGAAGCTCTTGGTTTGGATTAAAGTCTTGAACCAGAAATTAGAGCTTATTTTCTGCCTTCTCCATAAGAGGAAGAACAACAGAATTCGGAGTTTTAGAAGTTTACCAAAAATCTGTATCGCTAAAGTGTTGAATCACAGAGCAATAAAAATAAGAAAACTTAAATAGAGAGTTAGGCAAACCAACTTCAGACTAAACCTTAACCAATAAATTAGGAGCAAAATGGTAAAAAACTGGAAAATTAAGTCAAAATTTGGGGTTTTTAGCTTCTTTTATAAAAAATAAGGAATATTTTGGAAAACCCTACGTCGGCTAGCATCAAATAAATCGCACAAAAACTTATAGATTATGAGTCTCTTGAATATTGCAAACTTTTAATGGAGCTCTTCTTGCAATCTTAAAAGCTTTACCAAATCGACAAATCTGAAGTAAATTTGACTTATTAGTAAGTAAACTTCGCCATAATCAATCATATTCCTTGTGGTTGTCCACTAGACAGCAAATATTATTAAATAATCTAAAAAAACGGAATTGGAGCAAGTATTTGCGCTAGAAAGAACGGAGGTTTCAAAGCTACATAGATTATATGTAAAAAATTAAGTAACACAACTGACGAAGATGACTTTTTCCAATATCTTTAAGCTTTGACAATGAATCTAAGTTCGATTAATGAGTTAAAATATATCAATAGCATTAAACTCTATGAATCTGTGAACAGTAAAGCTATCAAAGTACTGAATGACCAAAATAAGCTGTCTAAGATTTGTAGATTTGTAAAATCGACGACTCAGCTACCTCCAATCAGGGGAAATTTTTAGTTTTCTTCTCATTTGGCTCAGAAATTGATTTAGTCTGATTTCGGAGAAGATGTGAAAATAGAGTTGATTGAAGCCTTAGCTGGGCTGACAAGTGATTGTCACAAACACAAAAAAATAGCAGAAAGCACCAAAATAGTTACTTATCTGACCTCAATTTTGAAAGAAAAACAGAAAAATTAGAACATTTTTATTGCTTGTACCAAACTACTTGCAAATATTATAGACTATAGTTAAACCCTCATCACCCAAACTTATCATTTCCTTGGAATAGAGTAGCTGATTCTTAAAATCATGAGTAATTAACTTAGTCTTAAGAGCTGTACTTCTCTAACAACCAATTGCCTGAGGATTTTAGACTTTTTATCAAGAAATAATCAAAGTTCAGCAAAGATTGTCAAAGCTAATTATTCTGAGCTTCTAGTGCCAATTTGTACCCTTTCCATGTAGCAAAACCAGTAAAATATAGGACTTTAAATAACTATTTTACTTAATATCTTAAAAACCCATTACCTGACTCTGCAAACAGTTCTAAGCGCTCTCAAAGAATAAACATTAATGTAATTTTTGGTTCATTCCTCGATTAGCATCCCCAAACTAAAGAAATCCTAGCCTTTGTTTGAAATAATATAATTGATGGTCTCTTTACCTGAGACAATTAAGAAATTTATGTAAAAAGACAGGATTTTGACCATTCTTTGCGAAATATTAAAACAAGGAGAATACTAAATAGTAGCTTTTTCATTTATTTAGGGTATAGTATAGAAATGGGTGAAAATTATAAGTACGATCTTCGAAGTTCCTAAGTTTTTGTACGCGACGGAAATTCTAAAATCCAACCTCTTTTATTTCGCTGCAAACTGCTTAAAGGTAAACACTTTCCTGACTTAAAATACAATGACGACAGTAAATTTCATTCTTACTTAGAGCCTCAAACTAATGAAAACATTGAACGCAATCTAAGATCCTTAAAATTTGTTGATCAAACATGGTTTTGTTGATTTTCTGATCCAAATACTAAAGATGAAGAATCTGCAGGCTGAAGATTATATTCAAATGTTAGTTGTACTGAAAAGACTCCAGGATAAAAGTATCTTCCCACCTCACTTATCAACTAAGATTTTTTAGATTGTTATCAAAAACCTAGAACATCACTGGAAAGACCAAATAGCCATCAATTCCATCATTTTGCTTAAAAAGATCAAGAAAAATGTTTAGGTTACTGCTTAGTTTTCTCATAACATATTTTAGTTTTTCAATAAGTTTTTGACTCAGGGAACCAAAATAAACACTTACGAATACTATTCTATATCCAGAGAAGTCATATGCCTGATAAGCTACTTTATCAGCTTCAATTAAGACGTTAAGTCGATGTTTAGAGGCAAAGTCATTATTGATGTCCTCAAGACTTGGCTAAAAATTTTTAAAAGTGTGGCAGAAGTGGAGAGTCCTCAGACCTATAGGCTCTGGCTATACTCAGTGTACAATTAACAATCTTTTCATTATGATATTTGCTCAATAAGCAACGTTAAGTTGGCCTAAATCGAAAGTAGGCTTTAAAAAGGTTGGAAATGTAACTTATTTCGTATAGACGGTTCGTATAAAACTGGCTTAATTAAATACAAAGTATCTGCCCAATAAATCCAGGCCTTTAAGTACCCAGATGGCGAAGTCAAGCCCAAATACAAGCTTCCTCTCAAAAACGTCTTACTGGTTTACAGGTACAATGCTGAAAAAGACTTACTTTTTGATGAAAGTCGGTTCAAGAGGACAATAAACCCATTCCAGCATCAAGTAAATCCATTAAACTGTTTGACCATCTTTTGCTTGGTGTAAGAGAGATATGAAGTCAGAGAGATTAGTGTGTAGATGGAGAACAAAATGGATTTGTAATAAATATACAGCTATTTGAAAATCATACTGAATAAGTTATTGTAAGAGCAAAAAGAGGAGGAGCTTAAGCTGTGGAAAATCAAGTCTAGCAAGTAATCTCCTGTAAAGTGACCTGCTAAGTGATTTAATTTGTTTTGCTATTAGCGCCATATTCAAACTAGGTATCATATGGTCTTTTTTTGCGTTTTTTTCAACTTTTTGGCTCGAAACAATCCAGAACAATTGAAACAAGTACCTCAAGCGAAAGTTGAGATGATGATTAAAATTTGAATAGCCATTTTTGATCTGTTGGCTATAGAACAGTTAGTATAATTTCAAAACTTCATGATTAAGGTGAACTCAAAAAAAAAATTTAGCTCCATTAAAGAATTCACCATCATTGAAGATCGTAAAATCGGCTGTGGGTCATTCGGAATTGTGCGTCTTGCTCGTCATCGTAGGACCTGCCGCATGTATGCTCTCAAAATCGTATGACTTCGATTATAAAGATCAACTTGAAAGAAGTGCCTTCATAGGCAGAGCTGAAATTGGTTGAGCGCGAAATCCGTCTTCATCTGGAGATGGATCACCCTCACATAATCAAACTTTGGGACGCTTTGCTTTAAGATTAGCACATATATATGATAATGGAGTACGCGGAACAGGGAAATTTATTTTACCATCAAAACACTAAAAATATTTTCAGTTAGGTTGAGGCTTTCAAGTTTTTCTCCCAAACCTTGGACGCAGTACAGTACCTTCACAAACACGACATCATCCATCGAGATCTCAAGGTAAATTTTTCGTAAATTAGCCTGAAAATTTGTTACTAGACAACATCTTCAACATCAAAATTTGTGATTTCGGGTGGTGTGCCTAAGATATCAAGGCCAAAAGAAGCACTTTTTGCGGGACTTATGAGTATATGGCCCCTTAGATGCTTTTCAAAGCTGAGTACGACTATCGGGTGGATGTTTGGGCACTTGGAGTTTTGCTTTACTAAATGCTGCATGGATGTGCGCCATTCAAGGGCAAATCAGCTGAATAGGTGCAATAAGCGATGCTTAAAGGCAATTACTAGCTTGGCTATCAGTTATCCTAGAATGTGAAAAAACTTATTCATCAAATTTTGCAGTTCCAACCTGATAAAAGGCTGAAGATAGAGGAGATACTGCAACATCCTTGGATGAGAGAAACTGAGAACTATTTAAACACATATTTGACCAATGAAAAAGCAGTTTTACCGAAGTAAATTCACACTAAATTGACCTTCGCTCCCCCGATGGTCCA
>Ga0316217_10004243_pt1 | contig 15685 bp, 15 predicted proteins | sample 1anoAmetaG_FD_203633 | JGI IMG/M metagenome (GOLD analysis project Ga0316217, IMG submission 203633) | Freshwater microbial communities from Trout Bog Lake, Wisconsin, USA - 1anoA | ecosystem: Environmental > Aquatic > Freshwater > Lake > Hypolimnion/Profundal zone | place: USA: Wisconsin... | reverse complement strand
ATGGTTCCTGGCCCTCACCCCGCGGAGGGCCAGGAACCGTGCAAGACCCACGAGCGCCGCGCTCGAAGAAGCGAGCCTGCGACCGGAGTGACAGCCAGAGGCTGGCACGAGGACGCAAGCGGTGGCGCATCACGCACACCGGGTCCTGGTCGTGGTCGTGGTCGTGGTCGGGGTCGCGGTCGGGGTCGCGGTCGGGGTCGGGGTCGCGGTCGGGGTCGCGGTCGGGGTCGCGGTCGGGGTCGCGGTCGGGGTCGCGGTCGGGGTCGTGGTCGGGGTCGGGGTCGGGGTCGGGGTCGCGGTCGCGGTCGGGGTCGGGGTCGGGGTCGGGGTCGGGGTCGGGGTCGGGGTCGAGGTCGAGGTCGAGGTCGCAGTCCAGCGTCGAGGTCGCGAGCTCGTTCGTCACCTCGCGGCGTCTCCGCAGGGAACGCGGCTTGCAGCCAAGACACATCCGCAGGTTGCCGAGATGTGTGATGAGCTCGTCGAGTACAGCGCGCTACCGGCCCATCCCCGCGCCGCACTCGGCGAGTGCGCGCGCGTACCGGACGCTCCCCCCGTCAGACTCGACCAGCACGGCCCCGGACCGGCCCATCCCCGCGGCGGACTCGACCAGCACGGCCCCGGACCGGGCGATCTCGGCGACGTACTCGACCAGTACGGGCGTGGACTCGACGATCCCCGCGACGTACCCGACGAGTACCGGCGCGTACTCGACGATCCCCGCGGCGTACCCGACCAGCAACGGCGCGGACTCGTCGATCCCCGCGACGTACTCGACCAGTAACGGCGTGTACTCGACGATCCCCGCGGCGTACTCGACCAGTACCGGCGTGTGCTGGACGCTCCCCGCGCCGTACTCGACCCGTACCGGCGTGTGCTGGACGCTCCCCGCGCCGTACTCGACCCGTACCGGCGTGTACTGGACGCTCCCCGCGCCGTACCCGACGAGTACCGGCGCGTACTCGACGATCCCCGCGCCGTACTCGACCAGTACCGGCGTGTACTGGACGCTCCCCGCGCCGTACTCGACCAGTACCGGCGGGTACTCGAGGATCCCCGCGCCGTACCCGACGAGTACCGGCGTGTACTGGACGCTCCCCGCGACGTACTCGACCAGTACCGGCGGGTACTCGAGGATCCCCGCGCCGTGCCCGACCAGTACCGGCGTGGCCTGGACGCTCTCCGCGACGTAGTCGACGCTCCCCGCGCCGTACCCGACGAGTACCGGCGTGGCCTGGACGCTCTCCGCGACGTAGTCGACGCTCCCCGCGCCGTACCCGACCAGTAGCGGCGTGTACCCGACCATCCCCGCGCCGTACCCGACCAGTACCGGCGTGTACCCGACCATCCCCGCGTCGTACCCGACCAGTACCGGCGTGTACCCGACCATCCCCGCGCCGTACCCGACCAGTACCGGCCCGTACTGGACGCTCCGCGCGGCGTACTCGACCAGCACCCGCGTGTACTGGACGCTCCCCGCGGCGCACTCGACCCGTACGGCACCGTACCTGTCGATCCCCGCGCTGCACTCGTCGCGTACAGCCGCCGACCGGGCGAGTACCGGCGCGGCCTGGACGACGACGGGCGTGGACTGAACGAGGGCACTTCGCTTCGCTCCGGAGTCCTCCACGGACTTCGCCCGTTCCGGTGCGAGGTCGAGGTCGTGGTCACCGTGCTTCGCTCCGTAGTCCTCCACGGACTCCGTCCACTACGTGGACTCCGTCCGTTCCGGTTCGTGGTCGTGGTCGTGGTCGTGGTCGTGGTCGAGGTCGAGGTCGACGTCGAGGTCGTGGTCGTGGTCGAGGTCGAGGTCGTGGTCGGGGTCGGGGTCGGGGTCGCGGTCGCGGTCGTGTTCGAGGTCGAGGTCGCGGTCGCGGTCGCGGTCGTGTTCGAGGTCGAGGTCGGGGTCGACAGGTCGGCCACGAGGCGGAGGGTCGGCGGGGCGATCGAAGCCACGAAGGTGCGCGGATTCGCCACATCGGCCACGTAGCCGGAGGGGGCAAGCGGAGCGCGGCTCGGCTCGGGCATGCGGGCATTCCTACGCAAGACGCGGCGAGCGCGCCCCGCGAAATGACGCATGGATGACTGGCGCCGTGGCGGCGTCGTGAGCATTGATTAAGAGTGCCGTCGCTCATCCCGCCCCCGGTCTCCGAGAGCCTCCTCGTCTTCTCGGACGTGCACCTCGGGAGCGACCTGAACGAGTGCATGCCGAACGTCCGGCGCCGCTCGGCGACGATCGACCGCGACCTCGTCCTCTTCCTCGGGCACTACCGGGCCCAGCGGCCGGCAGGCGACCGGTGGCGCATCGTCATCGCGGGCGACTTCATCGACTTCATCGGCATGTCGATCACCGCCCCCGCCGAGCTTCCCACCGCCCCGAACGACGAGGAGCGCGCCCACGGCGTCGGGAACGCCGCGGACCACGCGCGCCTGAAGCTGAGCCGGGTCGCCGTGCGCCACGCCGACGTCTTCGCCGCGCTCGCCCGGTTCGTCGCCGACGGCCACGCGCTCACGGTCGTCCACGGCAACCACGACATCGAGTTCCACTGGGACCCTGTGAAGGAGGACCTCCGCGCCCTGCTCGAGGACCACGCGCGCCGCGAGCGGCCGGAGCTCGACGCGGCGGCGTTCCAGGGGCGCATCGAGTTCAGCCCCTGGTTCTTCTACCGGGAGGGGGTCGCCTACATCGAGCACGGGCACCAGTACGACCCGTTCTGCTCCACCGAGCGCGTCATGGCGCCGGTCTCGCCGCGCGACCCCCGGCGCATCGCCCGCGGCTTCAGCGAGGTCTTCATCCGCTATGTCGTGCGGCCCACGCTCGGGCTGCCGGAGCACGGCCACGAGCACACGGGGATGCTCTACTACGTCACGTTCGCCCTCCGGCTCGGCTTCCGGGGGCTCCTGGGGCTCGCGGCGCGCTTCATCATCGCCGTCGGGGAGCTCTTCCGCGTCCGGCGCGAGTGCTTCACCGAGGCCGCCGCGCTGCTGCGCGCCGAGCACGAGCGGCGGGTCGGGCTCCTGTCGCAAGCGACGCGCATCGGGATGGATCGCCTCCGCGCCCTCCTTTCGCTGCAGGAGCCCCCGCTGACCACCTCCATCCGGGGGATCCTGGCGAGCGTGCTGCTCGACCGGATCGCGCTCGGGCTCGCCTCGCTCCTGGCGCTCCTCGCCGTCGCGATCGTCGGCGCGTACCACGGCCACGCGCTCTACGCGGCGCTCGTGGTCCTGGCGGCGTGGGCGCTGTTCCACCGGCACCTCTCGTCCCAGCGGACGGTCGACCCGGCCGCTCAGCTCGTCGTCAAGGCGACGCAGCTCGCACGCCTCTTCCCGGCGGCGTTCGTCGTCATGGGGCACACGCACACCCCGGTCAACACGCCGGCGGGGACCGCCACCTACATCAACCTCGGCTCGTGGGCCGAGGATGAGCCGACCGAGGCGCCCGAGGAGAGCACGCCGCGCGCCACACGCACCCACCTGGTCATCGAGATGCGCGAGCAGCGCCCCGAGGCCCGCCTCTTCACGTGGGAGCCCGGCACCGGGCCTCGCACCTACGACATCCCCGGCCCCACCCGTCAGGGCTGAGCCGGCGAGCCCGCGAGGGGGGTCGCCCGGCTCCGCGCGAGCAGGGTGCCCGCCGCCATGGCGATGAGCGGCACCGAGAGCAGCTGGTAGTAGGTCAGCCCGAGCCAGAGCCTCGGGTTGTCGCGCACGACCTCGAGGGCGAACCGGAAGGCACCATAGAGCGCGACGTACGCCGCGAACCGCCGCAGGCGCAGGCCCCCCGACCGGGAGAGGGCGACGAGCGCGGCCGCGCACGCGACGTGGAAGAGGACCTCGGCGAGCTGCGCCGGGAAGCGGAGCCGCGCGTCGTGCCCCGGGAGCGCCAGCGGCGCCCACCACTCGTCCCCGCCCGAGACCCTGCCGGCGCAGCAGCCCGTCAGCAGGCACCCGACGCGACCGCACGCCAGCCCGATGGCGAGCGGGAGCGCGAACCCGTCCCCGGTCGGCTGCGCCACGCCGAGCCCCCATTTCCCCGCCTCGACCGCCAGCCAGCCGCCGAGCAGCCCGCCGACGACCGTCCGCCCTCCGAGGGCATGGGCGACGGCGGGCTCCCCTGCCACGCCGGCGGTCCAGCCGAAGAGGTCCGCCGGGACCTCGAAGAGGAACGCGCCGGCGACGGCCCCCACCAGCGCGATGAGCGACAGCGCGTGGCGGTGGGGGACGGGCGGCTCGGGGACGAGCCTCCGGGCTCCGAAGGCGAGCGCCACGCCGACCAGCACGCAGACGGTGTAGAGCATCGGCGGCTACGGGGAGGCCTCGCGCGCGGCGCGACGGAGCGGGGTCAGCGTCTCGCGCTCGAGCGTGTCCCGGTAGAGGACGTTGTACGTGTCGAACGGGATGACCCGCTTGCCGTCGGGGTGGGCGATGTGGACGCAGCTCCGCCGCACGGTCCGCAGATCCATGCTGTGCCGGTCGGTGAACTGCATCAGGATCAGCCGGAAGACGCTGTCGTAGCGGAGCGCCTGGGGGGACTTCACGTCCGGCAGGCAGCAGAGGAGCCGGGAGAGCGCCCCCGCCGCGGCCTCCGGCGAGTTGCCCGTGGAGAACGCGGCGATGACCTCGGCGCGGAGCGTGAGGTCGCTCTCGAAGACGATCGTGTTGCGGCTCGACGAGAGGAGCGTCTCGCGGTCGACCATGCCGGAGAGCGGGACGAGACCGCCGGCCGTCTTCACGGCGTACGCCATCCCGAGGCAGTCGGGGTTGCACGGGACGGGGATGAGGTCGGCCGGGCGGAAGAGGCTCGTCTGCTCGAGGATCCTGCGGCGGACCTCGGTCAGCGTGAGCCGGTGCACGGCCGGGTCGTACCCCTCGTTGCGCCCCGCGTCCTGGACGGGCTGGAACGTCACGCCGCGGACGCACGGCTGGGCGGCGGCGTGCTCCACGATCTCGCCGAGCTCGTCGTCGTTGAGGCCGCGGCGGACGGTCACCACGAGGGTGGTCGAGACGTTGCGCGCGTTCAGGTTCTCGAGGGCGCGTCGGCGCACGTCCCGGAGGTCGGCCCCGCGCAGGGCCCGCAGCGGCGCCTCGCGGAGGCTGTCCCACTGCAGGTAGACCTCGAAGCCGGGCATGTAGCCCGCGAGCCGCTCGACGAACGCCGGGTCGCTGGCGATGCGCAGGCCGTTGGTGTTCACCATCAGGTGGCGGATCGGCCGCCGACGGCAGGCGTCGAGAATGGCGAAGAAGTCGGGGTGCAGCGTCGGCTCCCCCCCCGAGATCTGCACGACGTCCGGCTCCCCCTCGTTCGCGACGATCCGGTCGAGCATCCGCTCGATCTGCTCGAGCGACCGGTGCTCCGTCCGCTCCGGGCCGCTCGACGCGTAGCAGGTGGGGCACCGGAGGTTGCAGCTGTCGGTCACCTCGAGGATCGTCAGGCAGCCGTGCTGCTCGTGCTCGGGGCAGATGCCGCAGTCGTAGGGACAGCCCCAGCGGAACGCCGTGTTCGGCTCCATCACCTGCTCGGGGGCCTTGCCGAACTGTTCCCGGGCCATGCGCCAGTACACGGCGTCGTCGGCGAGCAGGACGCGGGCCGGCCCGTGCTCCGGGCACCTCTTGAGCAGGTAGACCCGCCCGTCCTCGATCACCTCCTTGGCCTCGACCCGACGGAGGCAGGTGGCGCAGAGGGCCACGGTGGCGCCGTAGAAGAGGTAAGGGCGTGTCGGGTGCGGCATGCGCCGAGGATGGCGCCGCTCCGGGGCCACGCCAAGAGGCATTGTCACGCCCGGGGGGGCGGGCGATGCTGCACCGGTGAGCTCCAACGCGTCGTTCATGCTCGGCCTCGTCGTGGTCGGCCTTGTCCTGACGGCGGTGTCCATCACGGGGATCGTCTGGCTGGCCCGACGCCTCAAGGGGCAGTCGTCCGGCCTGGTGCTCCTCTACGCCTTCGCGATGCTGTTCCTGGCGATGGTCGGGTTCGCGGGGCTGGCGTCGATCGGCTGCGCCGCGGTCATGCCGAACCACCTGTAGCGAGCCGGGCCCCCGGGGAGGGATTGTTCCGGGGCGGAGATCGAACCGCCGGCTGCCGCGTAGAGGGGTCCATGAGCCCCAGCCGCCCCCTCTTCGTCGCCCTCACGCTGAGCCTCCTCCTCGGCCCGGCGTGCACCCCGTCGAGCAACGTCGCCCGCCAGCCTTCGACCGGCGCCGACTCGGCGACGGAGCCCTCGCGCGAGAAGGCGGCCGAACCTTCCCCCGCGGCCTGCGCCCAGCCTGCCGACCCTGCCCCCGTCGTCGACGCCCCCGTCGCCGTCCCGGCCCCCCCTCCCCCGCCGCCCGTCATGGCGCGCCCCCTCCCCGTCCCCCAGCCGTCCGGCCCGTACCGCGTCCGGATCGTCGACGCCGAGAGCCGCAGCCTGCCGACCTTCGGGTTCGGGGGGCGGACCTACGTCATGGGGACGGTCGGATCGCGCTACTCCATCGTCGTCTCGAACCCGACCGGGCGCCGCGTCGAAGCCGTGGTGTCGGTCGACGGACTCGACGCCATCGACGGGCACGGGGCGAGCTACGCCGACAAGCGCGGGTACATCCTCCCCGCCTACGGCAGCGCCACGATCGACGGGTTCAGGACGTCGCTCGACGAGGTCGCGACCTTCCGCTTCTCGTCGGTCGCCGACTCCTACGCGGGGCGCCTGGGCCAGGCGCGGGACGTCGGCGTCATCGGCGTCGCGTTCTTCCCGGAGCGCGAGCCGATCGCCATCCGGAGGCCGCCTCCGCCGCCCGACGACTACCGCTACCCGAGCCCCGCGCGCAGACGCGCCGCCCCCCAGAGCGATCTCGGCGAGTCCTCGACCCCCCCGGCGGCCCCGGCCCCGTCCCCCCGCGCTGCGGGCGGCGCGTCGGCCCAGGGGTACGGCGAGTCGAAGGCGGAGCAGCGCCGGGGCCTCGGGACCGAGTTCGGCGAGGCGCGCGAGTCGCGCATCTCCACGACCGACTTCTCCCGGGCGAACGCGACCAGCCCGAGCCAGGTCATCGCCATCCGCTACAACGACCGCGCGGGGCTCATCGCCCTCGGCATCCCGGTCCCGCCCCCCTCCTACGCCGACAACGAGACCCGCGTCCGCGAGACGGCCGAGCCGTTCCGCGAGACCCGCTTCGCCCAGCCGCCGCCGTGACGCTCGCCCCGCGAGGGGCCCGCTCATTTACCTCTTGGGACATCGGCCCCGCACGACGCATGCTGCCGGCGCCATGCCCCTGACCACCATCGACGTCGTCTACCCCTCCGACTACGGCGTCATCGCCCTCCGCGGCGACACCCCCCCGCTGAGCTGGGAGTCGTCGCTCCTGCCGACCTCGATCACCCGAAGCCCGGACGGCGACCGCCACCGCTTCGAGCTCGACATCCCCGAGGGGGAGCTCATCGAGTGGAAGCCGATCCGCGACGATGCCCTCTGGTCGTGCGAGCGCAACTACACCATGCTCGCCGGCGAGTCGCTGACGGTGTCGCCCTACTTCCACCACGCGACGGGCCTCCTCAAGACCAACGAGCCGGTCCTCTACAGCCCGGAGCTCGGGTTCGACATCCACTTCCGCGTCTTCCTGCCGCCTAGCTACGAGGAGCACCACACCAAGCGCTACCCGGTCCTCTACGCGCAGGACGGCCAGGCGCTCTTCGCCGCCTCCCCCGACCCGGGCGACCCGCACAGCTGGCGCATGGATGAGGCGCTGAACGAGCTCTACGAGTACGGCGTCATCGAGGAGATCATCGTCGTGGCCGTCACGACGAAGGAGCGTCGCATCGAGATGCTGAGCCCGACGGCCGACCGCACGTACGGGGGCGGGCGCGCGGACGACTTCCTCCGGTTCATCGGCGAGACGCTGAAGCCGCACGTCGACAGGACCTGGCGGACCCGGCCCGAGCGCGAGAGCACGGCGATCATCGGCGCGTCGATGGGGGGGCTCTTCGCCTTCTACGGGGCCTGGACGCGGAGCGATCTCTTCGGTCGGGCGGCGTGCATGTCGGCGTCGTTCTGGTGGGACGACCGGCGGATGCTGCACCTCGTGCAGCAGTTCTGTCCCGCCACCCGCCCCTGGCTCTACATCGACAGCGGCGCGGCCCTCTCGCAGTTCGAGCAGGACGCGAACGTGCGCGACGGGTTTCAGCACACCCAGGCCGTCTGCAAGGCGCTCCACAGCGCCTGCTACGACCCGGGCGTGAACCTCGTCTCGCTCGCCTATGCCGGCTTCCAGCACGACGCCTCGGCGTGGGCGGCGCGCCTCGCCATCCCGCTTCAGCTCCTCTTCCCGCGGCACGGCTGACGGCCTCGTGCCGCGGCGGGCGATGCGGTAAGGGTCGCTCGCCCCATGCGCTCCTCTCTGTCTCGACCCGTCATCACGCTCGCCGTCGCCGCGTCCCTCCTCCTTGCGCTCGGCGGGTGCGGCAAGGAGAAGCGCATCAAGGAGTGCGCGGCGCGCTGCGAGGCCGAGCGCCAGACCTGCGTGCACAAGCGCGAGCGTGACTGCGACGAGCGAGCCAGGCGGTGCGGCGAGGCCTGCGCCCGCTGAGGCGTTCCGCGGTCGTCAGCGGGCCACGAGGGCACGGACCGCCTGCTCCACCCGGGGGAGGCACCGGCGCAGCTCGTCGTCCGTCCCGCTCCCGTCGAAGAGGTCGGCCGTCTCGAGCGGCGCCCCGATCCGCAGGCGCACCGTCCACGGGACCCACGGGAGCATCGGCAAGACGCTCGTCCCGAGCCAGACCCACGACGCCGCGACCTTCCACGGCCAGGCCCACGGCGCCCAGAGCGCGACGGCGACGACGCCGAGCACGCCGAGCACGGTCACCGGGTACCGCTTGAGGCGGAAGGCGCGCATGAGGACGAAGAGGTTCGGGAGCACGGTCCGCGAGCACCAGAGGATGGGCGCCGTGAAGTGGGCGCCTCGGATCCCCATCGGGACGATCGGCACGCCGGCCGTCCTCGCGAGGCGGAGGAACCCGACGCGGCCACCGAAGTCGACCGTGTTGGCCTTCCAGATGGGGCGGGCGGCCTCGTGGTCGCCCCCGGGGAAGATGAGCAGCGACACGCGGCTCGCCAGCGCCGCGTCGCCGGCCTCGTAGGTCGATGGGACCGCGCCCACGGCCCGGAGCAGGGCGGACGTCGGCCAGAGGTGGAAGGCGAACGGGTGGGCAAAGGCCGCGAGCGGACGCCCCTCGCCGACGTGCTCCACGATCAGCGCGGCGAAGCAGAGGATCTCCGCGAGGGCGACGCCGGCCGAGTGGTTGGCGACGAGGATGAAGGGGCGCCCCGCGGGGAGGTGCTCCACCCCTTCGAGCCGGGACCGGAAGGCGACGCGCACCAGCGGCCGGACCACCCACCGGAGCCCACGCACCACCCACGACGCCGGGACACCGGGCGTCCCCGTGCGCGCGCGGCTGGCGAGGTCGTCGAGGTTCACACGTCGACGATAGCGGTTCGGCGCGCGTAAGCCTGCCCGTTGGCTCCGGACAGGTCGACGGGGTGAACCCTGGCGGGGCGAGGGGTCGGGCACGGGGTCGGCGGAAGGGAGCGGCAACTACGAGCCGTCGTACTGCGACGGCTCCGGCAACTGGGCCTGCCCGGCGACGCCCCCCTGCGTCGAGACGGACGCCGGGGTCGGGTACGGCGGCGGAGGGACGTCCGGCTACGACGGCGGTACGGTCATCGACCCGCCTCCCCCCATGCCGGGAGCCAGCGCGCAGCACGGTCGTTTGACGCGGGGCTCGACTGCGGCCACGCTCGGCGCCGTGAATCCTCGCCTCGGTCCCGTGGCCCTCGCGTCTGCCCTGCTCCTCGCGGCGTGCAGCGGCGGCGCCGCCTCGTCCTCGAGCCTTCAGGCCCAGACGGCCGCGGCGGCCAACCCCTCTCCGACCCCGTCGAGCAGCGACGTTTCGCTCTCCGAACCGATGCTCGAGGCCCAGCTCCTCTGCACCACGGCGCTGAGCTACCGCCCCTGCGGCCTCGTCCCGGCAGGCGACACGGTCAGCTGCTTCCTCCTCTGCCAGGCGCAGATCGCGGCCGGCGCGACGAACCTCATGCTCCGTGGCGCCGTCGACTGCGCCGCGCGGCCGCCGGAGGCCGACGACGCCGGCTCCCCCGCGTGCGAGCTGCAGCTGGCGGACGACAGCCCGGTCGAGGTGACGCGGCTCCGCGAGGGCTGCAACGCGCGATGCCGCGAGCTACGGAGCGACGGCGGCGTGACGGCGGTGCGGTGAGGGCGAGGAAGTGACGAAGCCCCTCCACGCGGCGCTCGCCCGCCTCCTCGGCGCAGCCCTCCTCGGCGCGCCGGCCTGCAACACGCAGCCGCCGACCGGAGCGGGCCCATGGGGCGCGTCCACCGTCGGGCCCAGCCCGGCGGCAAGCCACGCGACCGCCGCGGCGCCGCGCGGGCGCGTGGGGGTCTCCGTCGCGGACATCGCCGGGTCGAAGGGGGTAGGGCCGATCATGGCGTCAGGGGGGGCTCGCCCCGGAGTCGACACCCTGCCGCTCGTGACCGTGACGCGCACGGAGCTGCTCGTGGGCGATGCGCACGTCGCGGACGTCCCCCCCGGCGCGCTCGGCTTCGACGCGACCCTGAAGCGAGCGGGGAAGCAGGCCGCGCTGGAGCTCCTCCCGCTCGAGGCCGCGCTCCGGCCGGTCCACGACGCGGACCCGTCGCAGACCACCGTGCGGCTCCTCTTCGACGCCTCGACGGCCTACCGGGCGGCGCTCGAGGTGATGTTCTCCGCGTCCCAGGCCGGCTTCACCTCTTTCGAGCTGGTCGTGAAGGCGAACGGGGACTGGGCGGCGGTCCCCGCGAGCACCCCGTCGCGCGCCGAGCGACAGGCGGCGCACGCGGCCGGGGCGGTCCCGCCGGCGTCCTTCCTCCTCCAGGCCGACGGGGCGAGCCTCTCGGTCGGTGACGTGGTCATCGGCCCAGGCTGCACGAAGGGGGGGCACGGTGCGGCCGTCCCCGCCGTCGCGGGGAAGCTCGACGAGGGCGCGATCGGCGCCTGCGCGGCGCGCCTCAGGGGCATGGACCCCTCGTGGGCCTCAGGGACCGTCGCGAACGTCAGCGTGGCGCCGGGCCTCGACATGCAGTCGGTCGTCGCGGCGGTCGCGCGGATCGTCCCGGTCTTCCCGGTCGTCCACTTCGGGATGATCTCGGGCTGAGGCCGCCCCGGAGGGCTACGGAGGGGAGCACATCGGGAACGAGTTCGCGAACGCGCACTCGCCGAGCCCGGCGTCGACGCAGCTCGGCGTGAACGAGCCGCCGAGGGGCGCGACCGCGACGAAGCCGCCGTCCAGGCACAGGGGGAAGATGCTGCCCGTCTGCCGAGGATCGAAGCACGCGCCCGCGATGGTCGTGCTGGAGACGTAGCGCCCCGCCACGAGCGAGCAGCCCGCCGCGCCGAGGGCGACGCAGTCGACGGCCTCGAGCTTCCCGGTCGGACAGCCGAGCGCGTAGCGCCCCCCGTCGGCGTTGCAGGTCGCGAGCCCGTTCACCGCGCACGGCGCCCCGGCGCCCCCGGTGGACCCCGCGTCCGCGGCCTGGCACCCGGCGACGCCGCCGTCCCCCACGACGCAGGCGCCGGCGCCGACGTAACGACAGTCGCGCCCGATATCCAGTCGGTGGCTCGGCCCGTCGAAGTTCTGCACGCGCTCGCAGGCGTGGAGGATCGTCCCGACGCACGAGGCCCCCGTCACGGTGGCCGAGGCGTCCGGGCAGGCGATCGGAGCCTGCAGCGAGCACCCGCCGCCCACGCACGCCAGCCCTTCGACGGCGCAGTTCTCGGCCGTCACGGGCGCCCCCCCGTCTCCGCACTCGATGGCGACGTCGTAGTACGCCGAGCCCGCGAGCGCGTTGCCGCACCCCTGGAAGCCGGTCGTCCCGGTGCAGGTCGGCACGCCCTGCGGGAACATCGCGCGCGACACGTCCGCGCAGCTCTTCGCCTGCCAGAGCGCGTCCCAGAAGGTGTGGACGACCCCGGTCACCCGGTGCCCCGGGTCCGCGGCGCAGTCGTACGCCAGGAGCGCGTCGGAGTAGCAGGTGCCGAACACGTTGATCCCCGCGGCCCCCTCGCAGGCCCCGAGCCAGAGGCAGGCGTGCTGCGCGTGCGCCTGCGCCTCGGCGGGGGACCACGCGCAGAAGTCGGTCGGGGGGCGGGCGGCGTCGCGCGCGTCCGCGCCGCTGTCGTGCACCGTCGAGGCCTCCCCCGCGTCGCGCCCGCCCTCGGAAGGGGAACCCTGATCGAGGGTCGCGTCGCGCCCGGGCGAACCGCCGTCCGCGCCGGCCTCGCCGGACTTGGTGGCGTCGGGCGAGGTCGTCGCGTCGCGCGGGGTCGTCGCGTCACGCGGCGCGGTCGCGTCGCGAGCCGTCATGGCGTCCCGAGCCGGCTTCGCGTCGCGGACGGCGCCGTCGCTCAGGCCCCCCGCGTCGCTCCCCGCACCCCCTCCGAAGTCGGTCGAGTGGAAGAGGTCGACGCAGCCGAGGAAGGCGCCCGACCCGAGCGCCGTCACCGCCGCAGAAAGGGAGATCGCACCGACCCTGCCGATGGTCCGCTTCCGGCTCATCCGCGGACGACTATCAGGGCGCCTCGGGCCTCGCAACGGGATGCGACAGGCCTCCGCCCTCCCGTCGCGGTTGTCGCTCGACGCCACGCCGCAACCTGTCCAGGATGTGTCCGTGAGTGAGCTCCCCTGGGGTGGTCCGCGCTTCTGGAGCGGCGTCTTTCGCGTCGCCGACCCGAAGCTGACGCTCGCCTCCGTCGCGTCGATGATCGTCGGCCTCTCGGCGGCCGCCCACGACGGGCCCATCGCGTGGGGGCCGCTCGTCACCACCGTCCTGGGGATCGTCGCCCTCGAGGCCGCGAAGAACGCCTCGGGGGAGATCTACGACTGGGACTCCGGGACCGACCTCCGCGTGGCCGAGGAGGACCGGAGCCCCTTCTCGGGGGGCCGCCGCGTGCTCGTGGACGCGGTCTGGACGCGCGCGCAGACGGCGACCGTCTCGGGGATCTTCTACGCGATCGGCGGCGGCCTCGGGCTCGCGCTCGCCGTCCGCCAGCCGGAGGTGATCGCCGTCGGCCTCGTGGGGGCCTTCCTCGCGTTCTTCTACCACGCGACCCCCATCAAGCTGGCGTACCGGGGGCTCGGCGAGGCGGCGGTCTTCCTCTGCTACGGGCCGCTCATCGCCGCGGGGGCGTACCTCGTCCAGCGGGGCCACATCTCCCGCGCGGTGATCCACCTCGGCGTCCCGGTCGGCGTGATGGTGGCCGCGTTCCTGTTCATCAACGAGTTCCCCGACTCCCGCGCCGACGCCGCCTCCGGGAAGCGCAACCTCGTCGTCCGCCTCGGCCGCGCGTCGGCGAGCCGCGCCTTCGCGCTCTTTCCGGTCGTGGCGTTCGGCTACACGCTCCTCGGCCCCGTGCTCCTCGACCTCCCACGGGCGACCTGGCTCGGGCTCATCGGCCTCCCCCACGCCACCGCCGCGGCGCGTCGCCTCTGGCAGGACTACGACGTGACCGGCCGCATCGTCCCCGCGCAGGCCTGGACCCTCGCGAGCTTCGTCCTGCTCGCCATCGGGACCGGAGCCGGGATGCTCATCGGACGGTGAGGCGGCCGACGGCCCCCTCGCGCGGTTGAAATTCCCCCCCCGAGGCACCAAGCTCCTCGTGCCATGAGCGCGGCGCCCCTACCCCTGCCGGAGCCGCGGACCGTCGCCGCATGAGCGTCTGCCTCGCCACGGTGAACGCGAAGCCTGCGTTCACGCCGCTCTCGCTCCTCTACCTGAAGGCCTACTTGGTCGCCCGGGGGACGCTCGTGGCCAGCGACGTCCACGTCGTCGAGCTCGACCCGGCCGCCTCGCCGGCGGACCTCGCGCGACGCCTGCTGGAAGGGGCCCCGTCGATCGTCGGGCTCTCCTGCTACGTCTGGAACGTCAAGAAGCTGCTCGCAGCGGCGGCGCTCATGAAGGAGCAGCGCCCCGACCTCCGCGTCGTGCTCGGCGGCCCCGAGGTCGGCCCGGTCGCGCGCTCCGTCCTCGAGGCGAACCCGGCCGTCGACTGCGTGGTCAAGAGCGAGGGGGAGCTCCCCTTCAACGACATCGTCCGGGCCTGGCGCCGCGGCGACGACCTCTCCGCCATCGCCGGGCTCTGCTTCCGCGAGGGGGGCGAGGTCGTGGACACGGGGGACGCGACCCCGCTGGCCGACCTCAACGAGCTCGCCTCCCCGCAGGCGATGATCGACTTCGACCCGAAGGGGCGCGTCATCTGCCTCGAGACGCAGCGCGGCTGCGTCTTCCGCTGCAACTTCTGCTTCTACAACAAGGACCTGTCCATCAGGAACCGCCGCTTCGACCTCGGCCGGGTCAAGGAGGAGATCCGCTTCTGGCTCGAGCAGGACATCGCCCAGATCTACCTGATGGACCCGGTATTCAACCTGAACGCCGCGCGCGCGAAGGAGATCTGCGCGTTCATCGCCGAGCACAACACGCGGCGCATCCGCATCCACACCGAGGTCTGGGCCGAGTTCATCGACGAGGAGATGGCGCGGCTGATGAAGGAGGCCCACTTCCGGTTCCTCGAGGTCGGCCTCCAGACGACCGACGACCGCGTGCTGGTCACGGTCGAGCGACGGCTCCGGATGGCGCGCTTCCTCGAGGGGATCGACCACCTGAAGCGGCACGACATCCCCTTCGAGCTGCAGCTGATCTACGGCCTCCCCGGCGAGACGCGGGCGTCGTTTCGTACCTCGCTCAACTTCGCCGCCTCGCTCGAGCCCCCCGACCTCGCGGTCTTCCCGCTGATGCTGCTGCCGGGGACGGAGCTCCGGAGGAAGGCGGCCGGCCTCGACATCGACTTCGACCCGGAGCCCCCTTACTTCGTCCGCTCGCACCGGAGCATGACTCCGGAGGACATCGCCTACGGCCTCCGGGTCAGCGAGGCCGTCGGCGTGCTGGCGAGGTCATGGACCGTGCGCCTCCTCTCGCGCGAGCCCGGGCTGACGTTCGCCGACATCGTCGACGCGTGGCTCGGGTGGGAGGGGGGGGCCCCTCAAAGCCCCGGCGGGACCTCCACGGAAGCCCCCCAACCCGGCGTTCCCCCCGTGCGAACGGAGGGAGGGAGCACCGCTTCCCCCCGCGACGCCGCACAGGACGACAAGGGGAGGCTCGGCCGGTTCATCCTGCACCTGTGCGCCTCGAGGGGGATCCCCCCGGAGTTCTACGAGGCGTCGGCGCGCGTCGAGCTCCGCGCTACTCCCCCATCACAGTGAACACGACCTGCCGCCGGTGCGGGTGCGCCCGGTGCTCCCACAGATAGACGGCCTGCCACTGCCCGAGGAGCAGCTCCCCCTCCGAGACCGGGATGCTCTCGCTCGAGCGGGTCACGGCCGCGCGCAGGTGGCCCGGCATGTCGTCGGGCCCCTCGTCGTCGTGCTCGTACGCGCCCGAGTCCTCCGGAGCGATCCGGTCCATCCAGCGCTGCAGGTCGCGCAGGACCGCCGGGTCGGCGTTCTCCTGGATGACGAGGGAGGCGCTGGTGTGCCGGACGTACACCGTCGCGAGCCCGTTCACGACCTCCGTCCCGCGCACGAAGGTCAGGAGCGCCGACGTCACGTCGTAGAGCCCGCGCCCCGTGGTCGCGACCTCCGTGATGCGGGAAGTGCATTTCATGCGCCTGAGG
>Ga0316217_10004242_pt1 | contig 15687 bp, 16 predicted proteins | sample 1anoAmetaG_FD_203633 | JGI IMG/M metagenome (GOLD analysis project Ga0316217, IMG submission 203633) | Freshwater microbial communities from Trout Bog Lake, Wisconsin, USA - 1anoA | ecosystem: Environmental > Aquatic > Freshwater > Lake > Hypolimnion/Profundal zone | place: USA: Wisconsin... | reverse complement strand
GTTCAGGTAGTTGATCGTGCTTCGGGAAATTGACGAGCAAACCGTCGAGCAGAGAGCGTTCGCAAACGGGGGTTTTTCAGCGGAATCTACACATGACAAAATGCCGGATATTGCCGAGAAATCGGGGGACACAATCCTGGTTTCACTCAATAACTCGGATTGTGTCCCCCGATTCAAATTAAGCGTTTAGCGCAGTCGGATCATGAAAACGACTGAAAGGCCGTTTACCCAAGAAAATCGCTTAAAACGCTTAATTTTGAGTGGTTCCTCCGCTGGAACTAATCACTTGAAAATATCGTTCAAAATCATCGCCAACCGCACACCGGCACGTTGTAACTGAAGGTCAATCGCTTTGCCTGCCGTATCCACGTAGGCTTGGTTCAGCTTTGGCGGGGGACCATCCGCCGGCACATCCTTGTAAGTAACGCTGACCGCCACACCATGGGATTCATTGGCCCAATCCACCGGCGTGCCTTTGGCCCATTCATCGGCCTGTTCGGGTTTGATGGCGGCATTCAGTTTTTCCGCGTATGCCGCAATGCGCACGCCACCTTTATGGTCTACCAGGATCGTCGAATCCCAGACGGAATGCAGGTTGAGCGCCTTCGGGTGGTCCAGAAAAAACACCAGCCGGGTATTGCCACCCTTATCCTTGTTGCGTTCCGCACAATGCAGCGGCTGATGGATATCGCCGACAAAATGAACCAGAAATTTCAATGCTTCCACGCGGGCGTCCTTGGTCGCTTTGGGGTTTTGCAACACGGCGGTGAAATCAACGATCTTGTTCACCACGTTGTTACCATTCTGGCCATCGCGTTTTTCATCGAAACCCTTGGCGTCGGTTGGGATGTCCACGAAGTGCCACGGTGCGGTTTCCTGACGCTGGCGACGAATTTCATCCGCCCAGCTTGCGATCTCGGCATCGGAAATATTGGCAACACCCAGCAGTTGGTGAATCCCGGCTTTGGCCGCTGGCGTCAAACGATCTTCGGCAATCAGGCACACGATCTGATGCCCCTCACCGCCCCAGGCGTGAACGATGGAGGGCAGCAGCAAGGATAACACGGCAACGAGCAGGCCATATTTTCTGGCTGGTTTCATGCCACGGAATTGTACTCAAGGCGTGTTAAAGATGCGCTAGCGCTTCACCCCCTCAAATATGGCCCAAATCATGCTTAAATTAAGCGTTTAACGCATTCGGATCATGAAAATGGGTAAAAGGATTTGGCGTCAATGCGATACAAATGACATAATGCCGGATATTGCCGAGGGAATGATATGCGGACGCGGCGAGTCTCCGGCTTGGCCGGCGGTTGTCGCTGCCCGTGCCACAATGGCTTGCAATCTTCACAGGCTGCGCCAATTTCAAGTTCGTTAAGGCGAAGCGTTTTAACCGCAGACCAACGCGGATACACGCAGATTGCCAAGATGCCCAATTCAATCCGCGTTCATCGGCGTTCATCGGCGGCTAATCATCCTTTAGTTGTCGGCCATGCCGCGCTGGGGCCAGCCGATCCCACCGCCGCCGCAGAAAATCACGTCAATAACCTACATCGCCGGTATTTTATGCCGACAAAGCAAGATTTTTGCCGGCATTCCATTCGGGCCATTTGATGGTCCAAATCAGGCTCAAACACGCTCAAAGTCAGCTCGTAATGGTTCCAGGCGTGTCGGAATGGGTTCAAATCGCGTCAACTTTTCCCGCTCCCATTACTGTAGCAATAAACACTAAAACTTTACACTTTCATCAAAAAGTGTAAGGTTTTGTATAGTCGTATAGGGTTTTGTGGCCATGCAACCGAAGGTGGGCGCACGCGCGGCCATGGCTGCCCATTCCAGCAAGGGCAAATTCAATTCAGCAGCCCCACAGCGGCCGTTATAAAGCAATGGATAGACAAACCGGCGAGGCAAACGTTGCATAACGTTGCATAACGTTGCATGGCACGCTGCACGAGAGGAGGAAACCGGAGGACGCGCCAAAATGTAACATTTGTAACAAATGTAACATGGCACGCGGCGTGAGACTGGTTTTGCCCGCCGCGGCATGGGCTAGGCGCTGCACCCAGTCCTACACGACCGGTGGCGCGACGCGCACCTGTTGCCGGTTATGCCGCTTGATCGCCATATCGACTGCCATGGTTATCGCCGCTTTCATGCTGCCGGGGTTGGCGCGGTTGCGGCCCACAATGTCGAACGCGGTGCCATGATCGGGGCTGGTGCGGATGATCGGCAAGCCGATGGTCACGTTCACCGCCTGATCGAATGCCAGCAGTTTGAGGGGGATCAAGCCCTGATCGTGGTACATGGCCACGACGGCATCGTAATGGCCGTCACGGGCTTTGATGAAAATTGTGTCGGGGGGATATGGGCCGGTGCAGTCGATGCCTTGCTCGCGGGCCATGAAAATCGCCGGGGAAATGATCCGCTCTTCCTCATCGCCAAACTGGCCGTTTTCCGAAGCGTGCGGATTTAAGCCGCAGACGGCGATCCGCGGCTTGGGAATGTCAAACCATTCCACCAAGGCCTGATGGATCAATTCGATGGGCTGGAAAACCGTGCCGATTTTCAGCCGGCCCCACAAGCCCATCAGCGGCACATGCACCGTGGCCAGCACCACCTTGAACGGCCCGCCGGCAAACATCATCGCATAACGCCGGGTGCCGGTGCGCTCGGCCAGAAGCTCTGTATGGCCAGGATAATGGAACCCGGCCAGCTTCCAGCTTTCCTTGGCGATCGGGGCGGTCACCACCGCATCCACCAGCCGGCGATTGGCGGCTTCGATGGCATCGCAGCAGAAGCGCATCGACGCTTCGCCGCCCATTTTGCTGGGGGCGCGGATGGCGCTGCCCAGCATCGAATACTGGTCGTAATCCACCACCACCACATCGTGCGGATAATTCCGCAGCCGGCCGTTGAATTGCTCACGCCACCAGAAGACATCAAATTCGGCCAGGTCGGCGGCGTAATGCAGCAGTTCATTCATCCCATAGATGATGTAGTGCGCCCGCTGGCGCAGATGGGGATCGGTCAGGGCCTTGACGATCACCTCCGGGCCAATCCCGGCGGGGTCACCCATGCTGATGGCGATGTTGGGTCGAAAATCAGTCATCCAATCTTCTGGCTAAGTCTAGGCGAATTGTCCCCCTGCTGCTCGCGTTGTTCAAGCCAGGAAACAATGGTTTTGCTCAAAATATCCGCTTCCAAATTAAACGGCCAACCCACCGGCTTGCGGCCCAGCGTGGTTAATTTCAAGGTGGTGGGGATCAACGCCAATTCAAAAATCCGCCCGCGCACCGCCGCGATGGTCAGGCTCACGCCATCAATCGACACCGAGCCTTTGGGAACCAGATATTTGGCCAGATGTTCCGGCGCTTGCACCGCCAGTCGCCATTCCTCGGCATTGGATTGAATGTCCACCAGCGAGGCTTTGCCATCCACATGGCCCTGCACAAAATGCCCGTCGATGCGGTCGCCAACCTGCATGGCCCGTTCGACGTTCACATCATCCCCGGGCGCCAGCAATCCCAGATTGGTTTTTTCCAGGGTTTCATGGATGACATCAAAACCGATGGTTTCCTTGCCCAGTTCGGCAACAGTCAAACACACGCCGTTAATGGCCACGCTTTGGCCCGATCGCACATCGGGCCAGGAGTTATAAAGCCACAGCCGGCGGAATTTGGGTGCATCCACAATCCCGGCCACAGCGACGGTCTTTTCGACGATGCCAGTAAACATACGGACTATTTTACGCGGGGAATCGCGGTTGCGGAAGATCATCCCCAAAAACAAAAAGCCCACGGATAGCAATCCGTGGGCTTTCTTATGCGTTAGGCAAAATTCTAACGGCCGAACTTACTTGATCAGGCCGTCTTTCTTACCCATGGCGATCAGCAGATCGATGATGCGATTGCTGTAGCCCCATTCGTTGTCGTACCAGGCGACAACCTTGAAGAAGTTGGCATTCAGTTCGATACCAGCGCCGGCATCAAAAATGCTGCTGTGCGGATCGCCGATGAAATCGGACGAAACCACTTCTTCGTCGGTATAGGCCAAAATGCCCTTAAGTTCGCCTTCGGCGGCGGCTTTCATGGCAGCACAAATTTCTTTGTAGCTGGTGGCCTTGTTGGTCTTGAAGGTCAGGTCCACCACCGACACGTCGGGAGTGGGCACGCGGAACGCCATGCCGGTCAGCTTGCCCTTGAGCTTGGGCAGCACCAGCGTCACGGCCTTGGCCGCGCCGGTGGACGACGGAATGATGTTCTGGCCGGCGCCACGGCCACCGCGCCAGTCCTTCTTGCTCGGGCCGTCAACCGTCGGCTGCGTAGCCGTGGTGGCATGAACGGTGGTCATCAACCCTTCGGCCAGGCCGAAGCAGTCATCGACCACCTTGGCCACCGGGGCCAGGCAGTTGGTGGTGCAGGACGCGTTGGAAACAATCGTGTCCTTGGCGGGATCAAACGAATTGTGATTCACGCCCACCAGCAGGGTGCGAACCTTTTCCGGATCTTTGGTCGGAGCCGAGATCACCACTCGCTTGGCGCCGGCTTTAATATGATTTTCGGCACCGGCGAAATCGGTGAACAAACCGGTCGATTCCAGCACGTAATCCACGCCCAGAGCCTTCCAAGGCAGTTCGGCCGGATTGCGGATGGCGCACGTCTTGACGATTTTGCCGTTGACCACCAAGCCTTCGGCGGTGGATTGCACGGTTCCCTTGAACTTTCCATGGGTGGAATCGTGTGCCAGCAGATAAGCCAGGTTATCCGGCGGGAACAGATCGTTAATGCCGACGAATTCAATATTGGGATTATTGATGCCGGCCCGGAACGCCAGTCGCCCAATGCGACCGAAGCCATTGATACCAATTTTCAGTGCAGCCATGACAAGAAGCTCCTTTCAAGAGCAAGTAAGCGGTTAACTAAAGGCCGGCAAGCAAGCCGGTTCGGGTGGAAAGATTAGGAATGATCGGGACGGCTGTCAATATCGGGTAAAGCCCCTATGCGGTTAGCCGCGATGCGTAGCGGAATGCGTGGGGTGGTACGACGCGCTGGGCGACGGGCATGGGTACATGCCCTGCGCGTCGCGGCTAATCGCAAGAATTACAAACCGATGCCTTTGGCACCGCGCTTGACAACTTCACCGGCTTTCTTAACATGCGTGGCTTCCCCGCTTTGGCAGGGAGTTCGTCGAGAGGTCCGCCGTGGTGCGGATGGGTAGATCGAGCCGCCTAATCGCTCTCTTACCCGGTAGTGTAACGGTAGCACAAGAGATTTTGGTTCTCTTTGTCCTGGTTCGAATCCAGGCCGGGTAGTCATGACTTTTGGCCTGGATGGAAGTGAAGTTCTTTAATTTATGTCCTTGACCGCAATCATTTTGGCTGCCGGTAAATCCACGCGGATGAAATCCAAGCGTGCCAAGCCGCTGCATGAAGTGTGCGGCAAGCCGATGCTGGGGTGGATTCTGGATGCCTGCTTTGAAGCCGGCGTCAAGCGGGCATTGGTGGTGGTGGGATATCAAAAGGAAGAAGTGATCGCCAGTTTTGGCGGGGATTCGCGCATCACTTTTGTCGAGCAAAAGGAGCAGCTTGGCACCGGACATGCCGCGCGGGTTTGCGAACCCTATTTGCGCGAAGCGATGCAGCACGCCAAGCATGGCGAGGTGTTTATTCTGGCCGGCGATACCCCGCTGCTGCGCGGGGAAATTTTGCGGACGCTGCTCAATGCCCATCGCGATGAACATGCCGACGCCTCTATGGCGACCGCGGTTTTGGATGATCCCACCGGCTACGGGCGGATCATTCGCAATGCCGCGGGCGAATTTGTCGAGATTATCGAGCAGCTTGACGCCACCCCCGAGCAGCGCGAAATCCGCGAAGTGTTTCCCAGCTATTACTGCTTGAATATCGACGATCTGCTGCTGGCGCTGTCGCGGCTGACGAATAACAATAAAAAGGGCGAATACTACCTGACCGATATTTACGCCATTCTGCGTGCCGCCGGGAAAAAGATTATCGCGGTGCAGGCGGTATCGCCAGAAGACGTGATCGCGCCCAACACCCGCCGGCAGCTTGCCGATGCCGACGCCGCCATGCAGGAACGCCTTCAGCGGAAACTGCGTGACGCCGGCGTGGGCATTGTCAGCCCGATCAATACGTATATTGAGGCGGATGTCAGCGTTGGGCCGGATACGATTATTCAGCCGTTTACGTTTATTGGCCGGGGCAGCAGCATTGGCGCTGATTGTGTGGTCGGGCCGTTTGCATCGCTGCCGCGAAACAGTATCGTGCCGGAAAATACCACCGTGGCGGGGAACGTTTCCCCGCAAACCGCCTTATTGGAAGCACAGTCCTAACGAGATACGCGATGTCGATATTGGATGCAGATCATCTCAAGCTTTTCGCCGGGCGGGCCAACCCGCAATTGGCGCAGAAGGTGTGCGATTATTTGCAGCTTGCCATGGGCCGTGGGCGCACCGAGCTTTTCCCCGATGGCGAGTTGATCGTGCGGGTGGAAGAAGACGTGCGCGGCCGGGATTGCTTCATCATCCAGCCCTCGTGTCATCCGGTGAACGCCCATCTGATGGAGCTGTTCATCTGGATCGACACCCTGAAGCGCGCCAGCGCCCAGCGGGTGACGGCGGTGATTCCCTATTTCGGTTATGCCCGGCAGGACCGCAAAGACGAAGGCCGCACACCGATTACCGCCAAACTGGTGGCCAATCTGCTGGAACGTGCCGGCGCCGACCGCGTGGTTTCGGTGGATATGCACGCGGCCCAGGTGCAGGGATTCTTTGATATTCCCGTGGATCATCTCAATGCCAGTCCGGTTTTAACCAAGTGGTTCAAATCACTGAACATGAGCAACCGCGTGTTTGTGTCGCCGGACGTGGGCAACGTCAAGCGCGCCCAGGTTTACGCCAACCAGTTGGGCGGCGAAATCTGCATTATCGACAAACGCCGCAGCAGCGGCAGTGAAACCAAGGCGCTGCGCATCATCGGTGATGTGCAGGGCAAAAACGTGCTGATGGTGGATGACATGATCACCACCGCCGGCACGGTGGTCGAAGCGTGCAAACTCCTTCGCGCCAACGGCGCCAAGGACATTTACATCGCCGCCACCCACGCGGTCTTTGCCCCGCCGGCGATGGAACGGCTGTCGGCGTGCGATTTCACGCAGTTGGCGGTGACCGACACCATCCCCATCGGCAACCGCGCCGATGCCATCAAAGACCGGCTGGTCGTGTTGGGCGTGGCCGAGCTGCTGGGCGAGGCCATTCACCGCATCCACCACAACAAGAGCGTGAGCGAGCTATTCCGCAAAGACAACAGCAACCAGGAAACAAAATAAAACATTTGTAGCGAAAGCAGGAGAATACTATGGCAGTTCAGACAGCACAGGTTACCGCCCAATCCCGCAGCGAGTTGGGCAGCCGCGCCAACAAGCGTCTGCGTGACGCCGGCAAGCTTCCGGGCGTGATTTACGGCCACAAGGAAGCAGTCATCCCCGTGACGCTTCCCAAGAAGGAAGTGGTCAATTTCCTGAACAAGGGCGCGCATCTGTTCGATCTCAGCTTCGACGGCAAGAGCGAAAAGGTGCTGGTGAAGGAAGTGCAATACGATCACCTGGGCATCGAGGTATTGCATGTGGACTTCGCCCGCGTCAGCCTGGACGAGCGCGTGAAAGTCAACGTGCCGCTGGAACTCAAGGGCACGCCCAAGGGCGAAGCCGACGGTGGTGTGCTCCAGCAGGTGATCACCTCGCTGGAACTGGAATGTCTGGTGACCGACATCCCGGATTTGATCCGGCACAACGTTAGTGAAATGGCGCTGAACGACGTGCTGCACATCCGCGATCTGAAGTTGCCGCCCAACGTGAAAGCCTTGCAGTCCGGCGAATACATTGTGGCGACGGTGAAGGAGATTATGGAGCAAGTGGTTGCCGCCCCGGCCGCCGCCGAGGAAGGCGCCGCCGAACCGGAAGTCATTGGCAAGAAGCCGGCCGAAGGCGAAGAGGCCGCGGCTGCCGAAGGTGTCGCCGACAAGGACAAGAAGGAAAAGAAGTAATCCCGGCGCGATACCCGCGGGTGCGATATGCGTCTGGTGGTCGGCCTTGGCAATCCCGGCGGCGAATTTGTGGGCACACGCCACAATATCGGCTGGGAAGTCGTGGACGAACTGGCCCGGCGCAACGGTTGGATCGGCCAAGCCGACGATTTCAACCGTATGGCACGCGCGAATTTTGACGGTTTGACCATGGATGGCATGGTGGCGTTACCTGGCGGTGGCAGTGAAAAAGTGCTGCTGCTCAAGCCCACCACCTACATGAACCTGAGTGGCCGGGCGGTGCAGGCGGCGATGGCTTTTTACCGGCTTTCGCCGCTGGACATCATGGTCGTGCTGGATGATCTGGCCTTGCCCTGCGGCAAGCTGCGGATCCGCAAGGATGGCAGCAGCGGCGGGCATAACGGCCTGAAGGATATTGAGCGGATGCTGGCCACCGACGCTTATCCGCGACTGCGGATTGGCATCGACGCTCCTCCGCCGCGAATCCCCGGCCGCGATTACGTGCTGGGCCGGTTCAGCGAATTGCAACGGCCGGTGGTCAACCAGGCCGTGAAACGCGCCGTGCAGGCGATAGAAATGTGGATCGGGCAAGGCGTGGAAACGGCCATGAACCGTTACAATGCCGACCCGGATTCGTGAAACCATTAGCCCCGGCCTCGGGCCGGGCATTTGATCGTGTTGGAAAAATTCAGCGGCCGGCGCACCGGCCAGAACCCATGCTGAGGAGATTGTTATGGCAGAGAAAGCAGAGAAAAAGGTCAAGAAGAAAATCAAGTTGAGCCAGTACGAAGCGATGTTCCTGCTTCCAGCGAGTTTCGCCACGGAACTGGAAAACGCGCAAAAGCTGGTGCGTGGCATGATCGAACACCACGCCGGTGAGATTATCGTCCTGAAAAAATGGGACGAGCGCAAGCTGATGTATGAAATCAAAGGCAACAAGCGCGGCCTTTACCTCATCGCCTACTTCAAGGCTCCAGGCACAGCGGTGGCGGCCATCGAACGCGACGTCAACCTGAGCGATCAGGTTTTGCGCGTGCTGATTACCATGGCCGATCATCTCAATGCCGAGGAGATGGCCAAGGTCGAACCGCAGCCGATTATTCCGCGTGAAGAGCGGCCGCAGTGGGATCGTCCCAGTTGGGATGATCGCGGCACCGGTGGCGGGCGCAACGATCGCGGTGGTGATCGCGGCGATTTTGGCGATCACGGCGGCGACCGCGGCGACCGTCCGCAACGCCCCCGCAGAGATGACAATCCCGAGGCCGCGGTTGGTAAGGAATAATCCTGCCGGCTGCTTGCAGCGGCCGCCAACTACCGTGAGGTTGATATGGCAAGCGTTAACAGAGTAACTTTGATCGGCAATCTGACGCGCGATCCGCAGTTGCGCTATTTGCCGACCAACAACATGGCCGTGGTGGATTTCGGCTTGGCGATGAATCGCAAGTGGAAAGATGCCCAAGGCGCACTGCGCGAAGAGGTATGCTTTGTCGATTGCAGCGCCTTCGCCAAGCAGGCCGAGGTCATCAACCAGTATTGCCAGAAGGGCAAACAACTGTATATCGAAGGCCGGCTCAAGCTGGACGAATGGGAAGACAAAAACGGCGGCGGTAAGCGCAGCAAATTGAAAGTGGTGGTGGAAAACTTTCAGCTTCTGGGCAGCCGTGGTGACACCGCCCCAGCCGGTGGTCAGGACGCCGGGCAAGATGGCGGCGATCAATCCGCCCCGCCACAACGCTCAGCACCGCCGCAGCGTACCGCCGTCCCGGCGCGACCCCAGGCACAGCAGCCTGCCAAGCAGCAATCGCCCTTTGGCGAAGAAAACCAGGTTGATCCCAACGACATCCCTTTTTAACGACATAACGATTTTGGAGTATTCATGCCTAACGTAAAACTTCTTCTCAATGAAAGCATCAAGCACGTCGGCAAAGTCGGCGACGTGGTTGAGGTTTCGCCGGGATTTGCGCGAAACTATCTGCTGCCCAAGGGTTTGGCCGTGGAGCCAACCGCCAGCAACATCAGGAAGATCGAAGCCCGCCGCAAGGAAATTGAGCGGCAGGAACGCGAACGCCGCGATCAGCAGGCCGCTTTGATCGAACAGATCAAGGCCGTCGAAGTGACCCTGGAGCGCAAGACCAACGAGCAGGGCCATTTGTTCGGCTCAGTCAGCGCTACCGATATTGCCAAGGCGTTGCAGGCGCAGGGCTTCAACGTCAATCCCGACGATGTGAATTTGCCGGGCAAGCTGGACCGCATCGACACCTACACAGTGGTGATCAAGTTCGCCGAGGATTTGTTCACCGATCTGAAGGTTTGGGTGGCTCCCGATGCCGAGAGCAAGGCCGCCATTGATGCCGCCGCCAAGGCCAAGGCGGTCGAGGCCGCGGTCGAACCGCCGCCGGCGAGCAATTTCGAAAAGAACGCATAACCCGCTTTCAACAGACTTGTTGTTGATGGCCGGTGGACAACATGCCACGGCGTTGCTCATCATGCAGCGCCGTGGCGTTTTTCATGGAAACTGGCGGGAAGCCCCGCATGTACATGCGGGGCCGCGCAGTCGGATTTTTTTCTTGCCGACCGGCGTTTCGGTTCGCATAATGTACGGACGTATTGGAAACGCAAACTCCGCAAGGAGGCGGACGCGCCATGACTCAATTAATCGAAGGCATTGCCCAGCAGTTCGACAAGCTGCCGCCCCATTCCATCCCCGCCGAGATGAGCCTGTTGGCTTCGATGATGCTGGAAAAGGACGTCATCGGGCAGGTCATCCCGCTAGTGGATCGCAATTCGTTTTATCAGACCGATCACCAGATTATTTACGATCTGCTCATCAAGCTGTACGAACAAAACCGCCCCATCGACGCCGTGATCGTCTATGAGGAATTGCAGAAACGCCAGCTTCTGGAAGAAGTTGGCGGCAAGGGTTATCTGGCGGAAATCCTTGGCAGCGTGCCATCGGCGGCGCACGGCATGCACTATGCCACCATCGTCCGCGAAAAGGCCATGCTGCGGCAACTGATCTCCGCCAGCAACGACATCCTGCGCAATGCCTACGCCCCGCATGAATCGGCCGACATCGTGCTGGAAAACGCCGAAAAATCCATCTTCCAAATCGCCGAGAAAAAAGTCGGCAACACCATGGAACTGATGGAAAAAACCCTGCACGAAGTCTTCGACATGATCGAAAGCGGCGGGCAAACGGGTGTGCCCACCGGGTTTCTCGACTTGGACAAAACGCTCAACGGCCTGCACGATGGCGAACTGCTGATCGTGGCCGCCCGCCCGTCCATGGGCAAAACCGCTTTCGCGATGAATATCATCGAGCATATCGCCACCGACCTGCAACTGCCTGTGGCGGTGTTTTCGCTGGAAATGAGCAAGCAGCAACTGGCCCAGCGCATGTTGTGCAGCCGCGGCCGCATCGACGCCCACAAGCTGCGCAAAGGCATGTTGAGCGGCGACGAATACCAGCACCTGGCCACCGTGGTCGGTGAACTGGCCAAAGCCCCCATCTGGGTGGATGACAGCCCCGGCCTAACCCCGCTGGAACTGCGCGCCAAATGCCGCCGGCTCAAGCTTCAGCACGATGTACGCTGCATTATGATCGACTACATGCAGCTCATGGACAACCCCGGCCTGGAAAGCCGCCAGCAGGAAATCACCGGCATTTCGCGTACCGTGAAAAGCGTGGCCCGCGAATTGAACATCCCGGTGATTTGCTTGTCACAGCTCAACCGTGCCGCCGAAGGCCGCGACGGCCATCGCCCGCGCATGAGCGACTTGCGTGAATCCGGCAGTATCGAACAGGATGCCGACGTGGTAATGCTGCTGCATCGCGAAGATTACTATCACTTGGGCGAGGACAATTTTACCCCCACCAACATCGCCGAAGTGATCGTCGCCAAGCAGCGTAACGGCCCCACCGATACGGTTAAACTGAATTTCCAATCGAATATCACCCGCTTTGAAAATCTCAGCGGTGGAACCGATCCATTTTAGCGGATATGGAATCGAGACGTCCGCACCTCATTGCCATCACGCTCATTTCTCCGCCAGGAGCTTTTGTCGTTTAGCGGCACCCAGCGGCGCTCTTCCTTGCGATAGTGCCAATCCTTATCGTTCTGGAAATAGACCTGCAACCCCTTGCTTTCAATGATATTGAGGATTTCGTTGTTGTGTTGGTTAAGCTCGTCAAAGTCGGTCACCGCCGCCTGGCCCATCTCGGAGTAACAGGCATTGAGCCGCAACAGCAGTTGATTGACTTTGCCATCCAACTCGCTGGCTTTGAGGCCAATGCGCTGCGCCTCGCGCAAGGTAATAGGGTAGCCGTGTGAAGGATAAGCGGAATTCAAATGTCGACTGATGCGGTCACGCAACTCGGAATTCTCCATATGGTAGGAGAGAATTTCCCTGCAAAGCATAATCGACAGTGAACTGCTGCGGTCGACGGCACCAATAACCAATGGGTGGATGTATTGGAAAAGATACTGGTAGGGATTCTGGGCCGCACTGTCACCGAGAGCTTTTTCGCGCCAAAGATTGATAACCCTGGCCAGTTCATCCTGCGACACGCTTACCCTGCGGTTGTCGCGATCAACCGGGGCCATGTCGTGGCGCAGGGCGGTATCCACCGCAGTGAGGTAAGCGACGGGGCCCATCTGGATCTCGTCCGCGCCCAAGGCCAGCATAGTGCCCGCCGAAGCACATTCCTCTGGTATCAAAACAACCAGCCGCCGCGTGAACTGCCGCAGCAAATGGATGAGTCGCAACGAAGCCTGGCCGTTGCCGCCGCCGCTCTTGACCAGCAGGTAAATGCAGTCTTTGCGGCCCATGTTGCGAAGAATTTCGTACATACCCACGGCATCGTTTTGGCAAATAGAACCGTCCGGGCCATTCCAGTACGACAGAAACGGCCCATGCAGTTGCTCCTCCAACTCGGCAACCAGTGCCTGGGTCTGATCGAACAGCATCGGTGGTTTGGCGACCTCGCGATGTGGTGGCGACGTTTCGGCTTCGGCAGGCTGCAAGTTGTTGTCGTCCATAAAGCAGAAGAATAACCTACGTTAGCCACGACAGCCATACCCACCAGTAGCCGTTGGCCCAAGTTAAGATTAAACTTACCGCCGTGCGATGGATCATTGGTGACATTCACGGCATGCTCAATCCGCTGCAAGTGCTGGTGCGCGCCGTGCAGCAGGCCGACACCCAGGCCAATTTCTATTTCGTGGGCGATTACGTCAACCGCGGGCCGGATTCCAAAGGCGTGATCGACTTCCTGCTGAAGCTGGGCCACAGCAAATTCTGCCGCGGTAACCACGACGACATTTTCGACCTGATGGTCAACGGCCAAAGTTTTGCCGAAGCCATGACCCACAACAACCGCCCGGCCGCGTTCAAGTGGTTCATGGAACACGGCTTAGACCACACTTTCATCAGCTATGGCGCCACCGTGCAATTATTGAAATCGGTGCTGGCGCATCCCACCGACCCGGGCATCGACGCCCTGGCGTCGCTGGTGCCGGAAGCGCACAAGAAATTCATTCGCAGTTTGCCGTCGGCGTTGGAGGAACCCGATTTTTTTGTGATCCACGCCAAATGGGAACCGCTGGTTCCCGATGAAGACCCCAGCCCCAGCACCTACATTGAAGTGGACAGCGGCCTGCACCAAACCGTCACTTGGTCGCGGTTTACCGCCGCGGAAATCGACGCGGAAAAAACTTGGCGGCGCACCGCCTATTTCGGCCACACCCCGGTTGACGCCTACGGCGCCCGCGGTGGTTACGACCCCCACGGCGGTGGCCACCTGGTGCCGATCTTCGGCAACAAAATGGTTCTCACCGATACCGCCGCCGCCGTCAGCCCGGTGGGCCGCTTAACGGCGGTGTGCGCCGACACCGGTAAATTCATTCAATGCGACCGCCAGGGGAAAATCGTGCCCACCGCAACCTGAGCCAAACCAGCCATGGCGATCGATTTGCCCCCGCATCATCTGAAACTGGCGTTATTGCAGCCGCAAATCGCCCCCAACACCGGCAACATCGCCCGCCTGTGCGTGGCCACCGGCACCGAATTGCACCTGGTGCGTCCCTTGGGTTTTGTACTCAGCGACCGCAACCTGCGCCGCAGCGCAATGGATTATTGGCCAAGATTGAAGCTAACGGTTCACGATGACACCGCCGCCCTGTTCGACCACATCGCCAGCCAAGGCGGCGGCTTCTGCCTAATGTCCAGCAAATCCCCCCGCAGCTTATGGGACGCGCATTTCGCCCCCGCCGACTGGCTGATATTAGGCAGCGAAACCGCCGGCCTTTCCGCCGACCTACTGGCCCGCAATTCTGAGCGCACCTTACGCATTCCCCAAGCCGCCAACGAACGCTGCCTGAATCTGGCCACCGCCGCCGGCATCGTGCTGTTTGAAGCGTTGCGGCAGGTGACGGGAGAAAAGGTGTGAAAGGTGTGAGGGGTGTGAAGGAGGTTAATCGCCAACACCGCCCAACCGCCGAACATGAACTGCGTCGAAACCCGAAAGCCCGCGCCATGACACTCTTCACACCTTCACACTCTGTCTATGCTTATGCCCGGTAAAGTGGTCCATGCAATAGCACGGCGTGCCGGTGCATTCCGGGCAGTAGCGGAATTCCATCTTGCGGTTGGCCTTTTCGGTCACGCCGCAGACGATGCAGCGGTTGATGGCGGTTTCCTCGGCGGCGGCGGTGTCCATACGCTGCTTCATGCGGCGCTGGCTGCCGCGCAAAGTCATCCAAAGCTCGCGGTGGAAAAACAGCAGGAAATTCCCCGTGGCCGCCAGCACCAGACCCTTGGTCAGCCATTCGCCGGTCAGGAATTGCATGAGCAGCATGAACCAAGTAAACACCGCCAGCCATTTCATTTTTACGGGAAAGACGAAGAACATGTAGATGACGAAATCAGGATACAGATAAGCGAACGCCAGAAAGATCGATTCCAGCAAGTAGGTATTGGTAGCCATGTCCCAGCCGATGGGCAGCAGAAAAACCGCGGCGACGGTCAGCAGATAGCCGGTGAGCAGGTAAACATTGTAGCGAAAGGCGCCCCAATGGTCTTCCAGGGCGGTGCCCATGATCCACAGGAAATACATGCCCAGGAAAAAGAACAGGGGGTTGCTGAACCCGGGAATCAGGAGGAAGGAAATCAACCGCCACCATTCGTGCAGTTGCAAGACATGGTATTTGTCCAGCGGCAATTGTTGGTAGAATTCCTGGGCGCGCTGGCCGCCTTGCGACTCGGCCGACTGCAACGCGATGTAGCCGATCACCTGCAAGGCGATCAGATAAACCGTTACATGGGTGACGGCATAACGGCGGAAGGGTCTTTCCAGGCGGTCCAAAAGTTTCATGGGCGGGGATTCTAGCAGAATCTCCAAGGCCGGCACATTTCGACAATAATATTAAAGACGGCCCGCTAGTGCTTGGTAATCGCACAAGTTATCGCGGCCAGAAAAGCGGCATGGAGGCGAAATGAAGCCGTGGTTCCATTTTTCCCCGCATTCGAGACTTTTGATTAACTCTCCATGTCGTGATGACAGGGGTTAAAATTCTCCTGCCAACGCTGCCGCGGATGGTTTTTCGCGTATTTTCGGCCATTTGCGG
>Ga0316217_10004241_pt1 | contig 15687 bp, 14 predicted proteins | sample 1anoAmetaG_FD_203633 | JGI IMG/M metagenome (GOLD analysis project Ga0316217, IMG submission 203633) | Freshwater microbial communities from Trout Bog Lake, Wisconsin, USA - 1anoA | ecosystem: Environmental > Aquatic > Freshwater > Lake > Hypolimnion/Profundal zone | place: USA: Wisconsin... | reverse complement strand
AGTTTTAGAAAAGCCTGCAGCCTTGAAAGATATCGACCAAAAAGCAGTGGAAATAGAGAAAATTGTAGTAAGGATCAGTGAATGGTATTAAGCCTTCTTTTGTGTGAATTTCTAGGGTTTCCTTTTAATTCAGCCTAAATGTAATCACTAAACTATTCCATGATCTTGGCTTTCCTTTACTACTTTTATTTAATCTAGTCCGCCAACAAATGATACCGATATTTCTCAGCCGCGATCTTCTTCTCCCTGATTTCCGGCAAGTGAATCAGTTCCGACATCCTCGCATTGAGCTCTTTCTGACTATCTCCCAGCTCATGATGCGAAGTGAGCATCCTTTTGCGCTTGGAAACCGATTTGAGAGAGAAGTCAACTTGCTTATTCGAAAATTTCCTGAGTGTTTAAGTAAGTACGAGTGGAAATGCTTCATTATGGTCTCGATTTCTTTGATTGGCTTCATGCGATTATATTTCTGCTTTTGGATCGTCTCGAATTGCAGATCCTAGCGCAGCTGCTTCCGCAGAAGGTCCTTCTTTCGCTAGTTTTCGCTGCTGGTGAGGTGTTTCGGGATGAGTTTGTCTTTGATCTGATAATAGCGGGTGACTGATAAATCGAGCTCGTGAGCCATGCTTTAGTTTATTATCTATGAATAAAATGTACTATTAATGGACTGACGAAGTCTAAGATTCAGTGATCTGCGTAGCTCAGTTGGTTAGAGCGCGAGTCTCATAATCTCGAGGCCGGGGGATCGAAACCCCCCGCGGATATTTTTGTTTATCAATTATCTATAAATCAAATATAAGCTCACCCAACTCACCATAGCCAGAGACTTCATTTCACTACCACTAACTCAATTATATTTTTGTAAATAGTAACTTATATCATCATGGGCCGAACCTGACTTTGTTTTCAAGAGAACTAAGCCAGGCAAAACCGTCCCCTATTATTTATCTTGCCAGTTTTTACACCCTCTTTTCGTACAGTTTGACGAAGATTATTTTTTTCATCTTTTCGATGTTTAAGCTTGCTTCAGGTTTCTATTAAACGTTGGTTTAGCAAAGTTTCACAAACAAATCGATTTCGAACGTCTACAAAGTGTTAGCAAAACTTTTGTTATCTTTTTTGATGACCATTTCATCCAAAAATGGGGCAGGGATCTTCCACTTTCCATTGTAAACACTAAAGCAATCCAACACTTGATTAAGATGTATGATGTTATTTTCGAAAAGTATGGAGCAGAATTGCTAGACAGTCAGCCTCTGACATTTGCTGCTCTTCTTAACAGTTGCTAGCAGCTTTTAAACCCTGAAAGGGTTGCTGCATTTTTCCTTCCACAAAAGCAACAGAATCTAAAGTAGAGAGATCGGTATTTTTTTGAACTCATTGTACTAGTTGCAGCAGTTGAAAATGGGGGTAAAACTCTATCTGAGTGCGTTTTTGCATTTGATGACTTCTTGTACTACTAACAGGATGATACTATAGATGTTGATTTTGAGGTGGGCTTCACTTTAGCATACGTCGTTTAGTTACACTGAATTGAACAGCTACTAGTCCACCCTCTTCTTTACATTCAGCCTCAACTATTTAGGGATGTTCTCCTCAAGCAAGATATCTCCCAGCTGCTCTTTTATCTTATTTGTGTCAGTATAGAGAGATTAGATATTGAGGGTAACTTTTCCATCTACTGATATTTTCTAAAGCAGTGCTAGGCATAGATAAACCTCCGATATAGTTACCTTATCTGAATATGGAGACTTACTATCCAAGCCCAAGAAGAAGAGGAAAAACTTCAAAATGACGTTGTCATTATTCGCAGTTAGGCATGCAATGAAATTAATCATCTTCTTGTAGACTTCCGTTGAGTTTATGGCTCCGTAAATAAGTGAAAATGATTCATAGAGAGGGTAAACCAAATTGGTGAGCAGTACTCCTTTATTATAGCAATCATAGGCCTTCGCAAAGGTCATCATCAAGATTTTGTAAGTGTTTTTGATATTTTTGTTGTTGATAGTTTTTCTCAGCTGCCCTTACTTGTGGAGCAGTAGGTCTTTAACGTCCTTGGCGATCATCTAGATGTTATCTTTGACGCTAGTAAACTAGTCCCTATATTTGAGTAGACTGGCCCTATCCTTAATCTTCTTCTTGTTCTTGTAGTAATTGTTCCTGCAGAGATTCATCAACAAATCATTTTCGTCATTGTATTTGCCTTGTACGGAATTCCTCTGCTGTGATTTGGAAGACGTGTATGTTATTTTTTTACTAGATGATGATGATCTAACGGGCATCGTATCAATGTGGTCCAGGTTTTAGGCGATCACGTCTGTTTATAGGTCCAAATCTTATAAGATCTAGTCGTCCTCACCCAAATCTAAGTAAACCAGATTTTTCTTACCGAAAAAGCTGCTTATCACCTTCTCCTTTTCCTCATTAATCTCAAGGTTGAAGAAGTTGGTTTTCTCTAGAAAATGAAATCGACTGAAGTCCTCCCTCAGTTGAGTATAGCGATTGAATAGTTGTACTGTAGTTGGCGAAACACTCGATGAAGAAGAATTGAATATGCTCAACTTTGTTTATTGATTATTATTAGCCTTTGTATTTACTTCATTTTCGACCACTTTGAATCTACTAATTGGGGCGGGAGTTCCAGGTTGGATGATTTGGGTTTTTCTGAATTAGTGGCTTCGAATTGAATCGTCTTTTTAAATAATATTTTTGTGACTTTCCGCCGAGCTGATTGAATTATATTTTTTGTTATTACCCAGATAAATAACAGAGGACTTTTTGGTCGCTTTTCTAAGTTTGGACTTTTCTGACCTCCGAAAGTTGATCTCATTCTTCTCTCCATCTTTCTAGTCCATCGACTCTATGATTTCATCTCCCTTGAGTTCCTGGTATTGCCCCTCGTTATTCTCCGAATAAGCAACCAGACTTTCAGGATATCCACTATGATTCAAATCACTGTAATGTTTTTTATGCGCTATGTGGGTTAGAGAAGGTTCATTTGCTATATCATCGGTTTATTTTTTGCCGAACCACAGGTTGAGCTCATATAGTTTTGAAATTGTAAATTTATACTGCACGTATCTCCGCTTGAAGTGGTCCTACTCAATTTAGATGCTTCTTTCAATCAGAATTTTCTTCTTGCCGTACTCGCAGTAAGTTTGAGTGAACATGTTGTTACTAAATAATTTCTGAAGTACATGAACTCTGATCTCAGCTTTTATGAGTATGAAAACTGGGTGGACTCGTCTTCTCTGTAGGGGTTTTTAAAACAGTCTTAAATAATCTGAGTCTAGGCGTCTACGCTTGGCATCCTTTGCGCAACTTCCATTATTCTATGGTCGTTTTTCTTTTGGTCATCATGCTTCAACCCGAAGTTCTCAATCGCTGCCTAGATCAAAGTGCTAATATGCCCGTTCTTATCGTCAATGACAATCTACTTGATCTACTAGAAAAGAGCATCCAACTGCTAGTCGGCTTTGCTGTTTGCCATCTCCTTCGAAATCTAACTTCTATTCTTCTTCTTAGAGCCCTCCATCTTATACTTGATCTGTTTGCTTTTATTGATCTCCTCCCTAGCCTTGACCAGCTGCGAAACACTTTCAGCAGGCATGTCCCTTAAGGAACTCATCAAGTCAATATAGCTACTTTGAATATTGAGGTTATCTTCTTTGACCTCGTTCAACTTGTTTATCAAAATCCTCTGGTTCTTGTACAGCTTGTTGATTTCTTTGCGTTTGAACCTCAACTCAAAGACCAACTTTTTCATGGTCTACTTCTAGAGCTGGTACTTGCTGGTCAGGTTGAGCTGTTTGGCGCGATATCCTTCAATCAACCCCTGGTAGATCTTGTGGTTTTCCAACTACTTTTTCAGTTATTAGTGCTCGTTTTGCTGCATTTTCTTGGCCAACTGTTCTGAGATATGCTAGATCATGGTAAACATAGAGTTCCAGATAAACTTTAAAATTTAACCCTTTTACTTGCACTACCTTTCGATTTAGTCTGTGAACTCATTCAAAAACTCGTTCAGCACCATCTGCTTATATTCGAAAACATCTCTAAGATTCTGCAAACCTTTGCTTTACATTTCCTTCAAAGATTTGGCGATCCTCTACTTGAGGTCAATGTATCTTCTTCGCTCCAAATGCTTGAGAGTGCGGTTTTGAGGAGTGCTCAATGCTGATGCGTAGTTTTAGGGCAGTACTGAGGCAAGCTAGGTGAGGCGGTCATTGAGATGCGGAGATTTGATACTAACATACTTGTTATTTTTGTTTGCCATAAGATCCTAAAAAAAGTTATCAAAGGACTCAATGCGTTTATGGCTGAGCTTCCTTTTGGAGTGCGATAATGTTTTGCGCAGCTATCGATTTTATTTATTCTTCAGCGCAGCGACTTTCATCTTATTGATTTCTAATATTCTTTATGATAGAGTTGTATATTCGAAATCACATTAGAATTTATCTTACCGTCTGGCAAAAGGCCACTCCCGCAAGTATTATGTGGCAGCCTCTACCTCCACTACTCGCACCTTTTCTTGTGCTTCTACTCATACCAAGCTGATTTCAATTAACTCTGCTGCGGCTGAAGTTGAGTTGATTGAGTTATTTTGGATATTATTTTCAAAGATGCCAAATATTTGGGCAAATTTCATTTATTTTACAAGAAATGATGTAAATTCCAACTTGCTGGGACGGCTTCTTCAAAATCAAGCTTAATCAGGCATACAGATTATAACAGCTTATGTAAGTCTATATTCAGCTATTTGTGTTTGTTTTTATGGACTCTTCTGCATTCCACGCCTTAAGTAACAGCAACCATTCGTCATTTGGCAAAAGCGAATAATATCGGGCTAATTGCTCATAGTAGGTTTTAATACCTTGAGCCAATAATCTTTGTGCTTGACAGCTATATCCTTCAAGTTTAAATCTTGTTAAATGACTAAGAGATTTTTACCAATAATAGTCATATTTTGGATGAATAACTATAAAAACTTTTGCCCGTCTTTAAGGACCTATCTTTCTCTTCCACAGTCAATCATAATTGCCCCTACTTATATGTGTGCCAACCTTGATCCATTCGTTCATACCAGCTGACTATACCATCTGCTTTTCTTTTGAGATCAAACTATTTGGTAGAATGGGGCAGTACTGGAATATAATCAGAGTTAATTGCATAAATAAGTAGTTATAATTAACCATGGAGGCACCTCCCATCAACTAAGACTAAATGGAGCAACTCCTCTAATGGATAGACAGCATTCCTTTCAGCCGTCCCAAGCGCAACATCACTCGCGATTTTTCAGACGGCGTCTTCGTTGCAGAGATCATAAAAATGTATCGCCCATAGCTGATCCAAATGCACAACTACCCCACTGTTAGTTCCCTGAGCTCGAAATTCGCTAACTGGAAGACTCTCAATTGTAACTCTGACTTTACTTAGAAAAAGTATTCAGGAAGATGAAGTTTCAGATTAATGCGAACGACGTCAATGGAGTAATAAACTCGGTTCCTGGCTGCGTTTAGAGAGTTTTGTATATGATTTTCACAAAAGTTAAGAGAATCGAGCAACAGAGACTGACTAGCGACTTCGACAGCATATAGGGCAAAAACATGGCTTTTTCGGCTCAGTCCAAGATGAACACCCAGATCTCTGCACAACTGGTGGAAAAAGACTAAGCCATCAGAGAACTGAGGAGCACAATCGATATGCTGTAGACCAAAATGCGTAGAATGTAGGAACTGAATCGGCTGAAGGACGCCAAGATATAGTCGCTGATTCGCAAACTGGAAGAAGGTATTAACTGAGTTGATCACTCTACTATCGACTATATCCTATTCCCCATTTTATGCGACCCCCTAATTATATCGCAATATGTTTGTCGAGAAATAGGCGAAAGATAAATCGAATGGCCAAACTTTGGTTCATTCGTGGTCTGTCCCAATCAAGCATATTTAACTATGGAGTTAAAAGCTATTGAAACACTACGAAAATTAATTGGGTCAAAGTAGAAGATTTTTCGCCTATGTAAGCTAACTAAAGTGAGACCACAGATTAATAACACACCCTCAAGAGTAAATATTTAGTCTGGAAAATACCAATTTTGTGTGGCCGACCAAAATACATTGAAAAAAAGTGAGTTCCGAACTCATCCCAATGTTTAAAATGGGGAAGTCAAGATTTTTGTCGAATATAAGCAGAAATGTCCTCTATCAATGAAAAAACTTTATTCGGCATAATCTGGTGAGCAGGTTATAAATTACTAATTTTTTTTGACTAAAACTATCTGATAAATCATCAATATAATATTTCCGAAATAATCTCAACAAACTACCTAAATTTACGAGCTACAGTTGGTTTTTGCAGAGTTGCTGCAAATAAAAGGGTGCTGAATATAAGACAAGCCACTTCAAGCTATATTAAATGTTTTGCTTCTTTAACTTATAGAATAAACCGTTTCATAAACCATAGTAATCATTGCAAGAACAAACCAAATTCAATAGTGAGACTCGAAAAATAAATGGCTGTCCGCCTCGCCTCCTCACCACTAGGCGAACTCTCATTTCAATTTTTAGTACCAAACTTTTGTCACAAACCTGCCTTTTACTGTTTTTTAAATTGTATATTTACTTAGGCCTAACAATTATTACTTTTAAGCGATGGGAAAACTTAAAATATGGGCTCCTTAAGTACCTATAACCATAATCTAGGAAGACGCCATCCTGGTCACTGTCAGCAGCTCTATCAAAAGCAAAAAATGGAAAAAAGCCTCATAGTAGCTCAGGAAAGCTGGCTTCAAGAGAACTGATGTTGAGTGTAGAGAAAGGTAACAGTTACAATACGTAGGTACATCAACCACCTCGACCCCAGTGTCAACAAATAGCTCTGGAGTGACGAATAGCTGGAAATTCTTTACACGAAGTACGACTAGTACGGAAAAAAATGGTTTTTATTGCAAAAACACTTGCCGGGAAGGTAATAGAAATTTAATTTAGAACTCAGACCAAGATCAAAAACTATTTTTATGGCACAATTAGATATTTTTTGAAGATAATAATCAAATATTTCTGCAAGAAGAGCACTGGTTTCATTAATGATATAAAAACCGACACTCTTCTGGACATGTACGAAGCCAAAGGAAGTAAATTTGCTTTAAATTAGCTTTTTAGGACTGCTCCATTATTCACAAAACCATCAAAAAACTCAAATTCAAAGTTGAGAAAAGCCAATGCGAGAAACTAATCCGCTAAAACGAGGATGTTTTTTACAACTTCACCGAAAAGTTCCTGACGAACCAGACCGAAGAAAATAACGATTATGCTTCCTCAGATGGAGAGTAAAAATATGAATAAAGCTCTCAAAGGATAATCAAGGTGGAATGCATCCCTTTCGAAGCCACCAAAGTAGAAGTAATGAGCACAACAGGAGACATGGATTTCAAGAGTTCGCAGCTAGAACACCTTCGCACTATGTCTATGAATCACTTCAAGTGGTATGAATATTACCAGAATGCCTATCAAGCCCTCCTTGAGAAGAAACCCTCTCATTAATGATCTTCATACTGTTTGAAATCATAATGCCCATTTTGCAGGCCTTATTAGCCCTGTAACTATGGATTTAACTGAACCCATTTTTCAAATCTCATCTTAACTTTCAGTAATGCGCTCGAATTTATCAGAAATGTTGGCTAGAGCTATAAAACTGTCGATATGCTACTCGAGATGGGTGAATTGTGATTCTAAATTGTTACGAATTTGACAGATCCCTCGTCTTCATCTCAAAGATTGGCAAATTGCTGAAATTATCAACTTTATCTTAGATAGATCTAACTTTTTGAAAGATTAGTCGGAAAACGCTATTTTTTGGGCCTTATTGTTATAGTTATAGGGTTATAAAAAATTTTTTAAAGCAATTACTTGATTTGAACATAAGCTAGTAGTGCTAAAAGTCTAATCAATTCAAAGTCGACACAAGAATCGTTTTGAAAGCTAAGAGCCACCTAATTCTTCTGTAACAAAAGGATCTAAGCCAAAGGAAATATAATTTTGGTCTAATCTAAGCTATATACTAGAGTGATTTATTTAAGAAGGTTTAAATGTTAGATTTTGATCCAATCTTATTTTTTATCGAAAACGCAGATATTTCCATCTCTGTACTGTTCATCTGTTATTAAACTTTTTAGCTCCTAACTTTTTCAGATATTTACTCTGTGACTTTTAGAAGTGGTCTTCTAAATTAGTTAACAGCTTGCAAGTTTATTCCTAATGAATCATAAATATTCTTTACTATTTGGTTTTTAATCTTTTTTCCTTTTAATCTTTTTTAGCTCACTTGAAGTATTATCTTCTCTCTTTTTGCTTTATGGTTTGACTGCAATCTCAATATCTACTTGGACCTGAGCAATTTTATATTAGGACTTCAAATGCTCTTCTGATGTGGAAACCTTTACATCTAATCAGATAATACTCGAGCTATCAAGTAAGTTAGCAAGCAAGCTATAGCTGAGCTTACATTCTTTGTTTTTGTATTTACCGAACCTCGTAACATTCCGAGAACACCCCATGCAAAGCCTTGGTAATTGATAAAATTGACTGAGCTTTTATCTTAGAAGTTATAATCTTCATATAAAACTATAAATCTACACAGATTTCTCAAGTGATAACATAAAAAACCAAAGTTTTAAATTAGTCTTCCTGAACAGGTTTGGGTCGGCATCATAAATGAGCTTTACCTTTATATGGAGAACCGAGGTCCTGCGAGAATGCTTTCAATTGAGCAACAGAATTTGTAGGGGTCCTTACCTTTTCTACCCATCATTGATGATCCATTCATATTCATCTTGGCATGAGTCGATGCTTGCCAAGTGCTACTTCCGTGAGAAAATAATCGATAACTTAGCTCGTCCTTTCTTAGTTGGATCCGCTCCCAAAATCACCTTTCTACGTTGACTGCTGCCGTTATACAATCTGATAGTGATGTAGACTAGTCTGCAGTATATCAGTTTAGGTAGTTAGATTAATCATATTAAATCCTATGATGCCAATTTAATGTGCGTTTGATAATTACCATTGTTAAAATGAGGAAACATTACTTCCTGCTCGAAAAGCTACTCTTGCTGCTTTTCTATCTGGAGAGTCTAGTCATCATGGAAGCAGACCACAAACAATATTTCTGGCTCATCTCAGGCATCGTCTTCATCTTCAGCTATGCTCTCGAAGGAGCTCGTCCCTATACTCCAGCCTTCGTCTTTGTACTACTCGCAGATATCTTCGAATTCACGCTCCTGCAGACCATCTTCGTGGTGCTTCTCGGTTTTGTCATGATTTATGTCGGGTTCTACCACATCCAAATCGTGGGCAAGGGACCATACAACGCGGGCTATCGGTATTATAAAACAGAATAAGGACTATAAATCGGTGTCTTTTATCCATCGATGGCTGACGGATCTCACTGCAAATGGATTCCTCATGAAAAATACAGTTAGATTCTTTATGAGATCTACTTTATCGACCCAACCAAGCCTAAATTGATACCTTACCAATTATTTACATTCGTGACTTCATTCATGGTCAAAATCTAAATGCCAGTGCTGGGAAATGCTTCCCTGTACGTCAATGACTACGATAAAGATGAGAAATGGAAGGTGATAATCTTCAGCCATGGGCTGGGGTCCAACATGACAAACTTCAGCGCACTGTGTGGCTGGTGGGCCTCCCACGGCTACATCGTAGTTTCCGTACAGCACCACAATGATAAAATAAGGATCCACTTCGAAAAGACATTGTTGAATGAACTGGACATCCTCTAGAAGTTGCTTTACAATGGGAGGAACAGCGATTTGATAGTTAGAGCCGAGTAGATGGAAACCGTGCTGGACTCAGTCCTCACCCGAAACCTCCTGGCACAAGTTTTCAAGTAGGTCAAAAAGTAAATCAAAATCGAGCATATCTTTCTGACAGGCCAATCTTTCGGAGGCGCAACTGCTCTCTAAACCAGAGCTAACCTTATTGCCAAAAATAAGTACGCGGATTTGATTAAGGGAGTCATCGGGCTGGACGCTTGGTACTTCCCTCTTTCGCAAACCACCTACAATCTGCTGGTCAATCAGAACATCCTTTTGTTGAACTCATAGACCTTCTTCAATATCGTGCCATCAATCTACCGCATGGAGGATAAACTAAACCGCATCCGCCAAAATAATGCATAGAGCCTCAAGGCCTTCGTGGTTAGAAACACAGACCACCTCTCTATCTGTGACTTCGCGTTCATCCTGGGTGGGTTTTTCAGGCTCAGCAAGGAGATAAAGCTTCAGGAGCATACTGTCCCCATTTTGGAATTCCATGAGATCGTGATTAGTCTGTTCATGGAGGGGAAGAGTGCGAAGTAGATCCTTTAAATCAGCAACAAGCATGCGGAGAAAAGTGGGCTCAGCAAAGTTGGGGTGTAGTTGACTGAATAGTGGAGATACCAAAAAAAATAGAAATGATTATACAAATTATATCACCAAATGAGTTATTAGCAATTCAGGTATCAGTAGAGTCTCTAGCTCATTGGCCTGCTGTTCTTGCGGGACAATCTATTCAGCAGATTTTCGTAGATACTCCTTTTTTACTGGTACTCGGCATCCGTCACCACCGCCTCTTCTCTCTTAGCTACAACCTTGGGCTAGTAAAAGTTATTTGCTTCTTTGTGTGCCACAACTATCTAGGACGCCTTAGTTATCACACAATTACACGCAGTCTGGAATCAACGACTTATGCAGGGCGTTCTTCCAGCAAGGGCTATCTGTATCCAGGCAGGCAGCAGGTCTATTTGCAAACCGATATTATAAGCCCCAAAATAGTTAGGACCGATGGTGAGGAAAGTGCCAAGCCTAGGTAGATCCCCAGCTTCATTAGTATAGAGTAGGAGTTGTCGTTTTGGCAGGCGTCGGAGTAGTAGTTGATGTAGATTAGAAGTCCAACAATGCTCCAGCCAAACACGAACAAGAAATAAAGGAAAATAGCCAAAGCAAGCATCACCAAAAGACAGTCGTTATTACTCTTGCTCCTTGCGCAGCTGCCCATCACTGCTACGATCCCGGCTGCGCATCCCATCCCTCCGTAGATCCAATCCTGCATTGACAAGTTAATGACAGCATCTGGAGGGATGACGTTGTTGAATTCGCACTGCGCTTTGATGGGGAGGATGAATATGACGAGGACGAAGTAGGCGATAGCTGAGATGCCGGCTATAAACAGGCCACAGCCGGTCAAACATTCTCTTGACATCAGAAACAACTATTACTAATAAATGTATAAGTTTTTCTCATGATATCCAAAATGTAAAGCAAAAAAGTTAGCTGGTTTTTCAGCTACAGGCACAACGCACGCATCTCTCAGTCCATCTCTGAAGTTTGTAGTTTGTAGCTTCGCAGTTGAGTTCTATCTATCGGCGATTAGCCTTTCTGAATTTGAATCAATGAGCCAACTCATAAACTATTCGAATAACTACAATAACAGACTAAAAAAGCAAGATCCGGGTAGTAGGGCACAATGCAGCCAAAATGATTTAGTATATGGTTGACAAGTTCAAACATATCACAACTTGGGCGTGTGCTTGAGCACAGCCTGACTGATGTTATTCCGGACGTATATCCCAGACTATTGCACCTTAGTATTCAACTCGCACAGCCTCGCAAAATCTAAGTAATTCTACATTAATGCACATTTACTTGGTAAGGGTTTCCTTGCGCCAGGGCTGATTGCACAAACTGCTACGGGATGCAGAATGCATCAGTAATCGCCACAACCTACGGCCGGATATTTTACAGCAAAATCTATTTGAATCGGCACAGGGCTGATATCTGTTCCGGCTTGATGAAGCCGCCCTAAATGATCGGAGAAATATTTTTCAAAACTACCGATGCTCCGAACAGCAAGCACAGGTTGCGGATGATTTCTCGGTTGGCTGGGTTACTGTCCTTCTAAGCTGCTCTTTTGAAGTAGTTGTATGTGTAGAACAGAGCATGTGATACTGCTGCCCTCTTGATCTCGCATCCCGCCACTTTGTTCCAGATATCAAGACTACTCATTCCCTCCGGCTTGTTCATCATCTTCTCGCCGATGGTCGCCAGACTATAGCAGGTGGCTTGGGCCAGCAGAGTATGGAGGTCCTCGGCGTTCCACTTTTTCCAATCGCTCCTATTAGCATCCAGCCTCTTCTACATGTACTCGTTTGCGCTTAGAAGATACTGTGCACTCTCATCTACTTTCTTCTTCTTAGTCATCGCGTTCTTATAGTTTTTGAGCAGGAAGCGAGTCACCTGCAAGTACATGATTGTATTCTACCCCTCCAGTGTTGTGTTACTCGAGTATTCACTTATTACACTTGGTATTCCGGAGTAGTGAGAAAATCCGTGTCCTCCGCAAGCTCTCCTGCATGCTTACATTCCATCATAAGTGATTTCAGTATACAGGGCTTTTCCAAGGCATAAGCAGGCGTGGCTCTAACCCATCAGCGAGAAGTCATGCTTTTCGACTACTAGCTGCAAATTGCGGTCGCTGACCTACTTAATCGCATTGCCTCCGATGCTGAGAGCGATGTATTCGGCTACACGTGTGATGATCTTTTACTTTTGCGATTGGTAGTCGATGATTGGGATCTACTGTTTTTCTGCAGACAGGAACTGCGTTCTGAAGAGAGAGTAGCGAACTGCAATGATGATTGGTATGCCGTATATTTTGGGGGAAGAACAGGAAAGGATCTGTCTAATTACCATCATTGTCGCATAGCTTATTTTGGGGTCTCCTTTCGTTTTTAGTTCTCCCGTTTTGTCAACCGACACGAACTTCCTGAGCATGTTTCTTTTTGGAATCACTATATTGTGCATCAGCAGGAACCCGTTATCCTTCGAATGGAAGCCGAACTTGGGCCCAATATCACCCACCTAAATCCCAGGGAGGGGCTCAAAGGTTTCTGTATTTCTTATGGGGACTATAAAAGCGTGAACACCGTGATTTTTGCCATGAATTAGCAGCTGCGCGAACACAAGAGCATGGGTTGCCACAACTCCAAGGTCTCCAGGCCAGAATTTGGCAGCTTTTATGCTCGGAGTGTTAACAATAAAGGTATCATTTTCTACGCAGTATGTTGCTGTAGTTTATAGACTTTGGACATCAGAGCCGTGGCCCAGCTCTGTCTGAGCGTAGCATCCAAAAATTTAGTAATCTGAAGCTTTCTTGAACCACTGTTCCTGTTGGGTTTCTGTTCCGAGCATTTCCAGACATTTGCAGAACATAGACACATGTATGCTAAGTGGGTGCTGTATCTTGGATTTGAGGAGGTAGGGCAGGAAGTTTCTTTTTTACCTCTCCTGGATGCTGTCCACATGCTGCTCGAACTCCTGGTAAGATTTCCGAATGAGATCCACTCTGCTCTTATTGAAGGCATTGTAATCAAAGGGAGGTATTTTGTATGCGTGCAGTTTCTTGATTTCTTTGAGCCCTTAGGGAGTATAGATGAAATTGGATAGTGCCTCCACATCAATGGTGGAGATGCTTCGCTATCTCTCCAAAATCGCCTCAATCGTCGCCATATATGACGTCAACTATATAATCTTAATCTAAGAAATATTAGAGCCAGTTATTATATGATAACCTCGGATCGTATAATTGGTAATTTACAGTTTTTGAGCATATTTCAATTCCGCAGACAGCTAGTCGAGGTATAAAGCCAGCTTATCTCTGCCTCTTAACATACCTACACTCTAGGGTTCTTCGGCAAAATAAATTAAATTCAATATTCTTGAATATTTTTGAGCTAGTAAGTCTGCTACAACCTTGTCTGCCTCAAGTTTAAGCAGATTTCCATAGATTTAAGATGCAAGGGTTGGTCTCTACAAATGATATGCTTTGTAATAAAATTAGCAAATAGATGTACTATTAGTCTACTGTTTGACATGCTTTGAAAATTAATTAATTAGACTATGACCGACTCAGAAACGATCGCTTCGTTTTGTGATTCATCAAAAGCAGCTCAAGCACTGGCCTAAATATTGAAGGTTAAAAATTACAGTAATGATTAAGGAAACTGACGCCAAAGTTGATATGGTTCGATCACGCCTTATTGATGGGAACTAATCCTTACTTTTATAGCTTTCAGAGCTAGGTAAGCTATAGTGCATAGGCTTTTTCTTGAACGATTCAACCATAAGATCAAAAAGGAAAGAGCGACTACAATAAGCATGTCTGAGGGTAAGTACAGGTATTGAAATGATATTATAGAGCACAATCAGTACTTGAGCTTTTCTTTGAGCCCGTGAAAGCCCATCAGGTTTTAAATTTGAGACATCCTCTCGCTCAAATTATTCAGGTGGCCTTTTATTTCTTTGCTGTTTCTATTCAACGCTTGGCAGGTCTGGTGCAACGCTTAAAATTTGAGCAAGTCAGATCTTTCCTTGATTCTGACTGATTTTTATAGTGCTTTAATTTACTGAGTTAAGTTGAGCTTAATGGGGTCGATCCCTCGTTGGTTCAGCTCTTACTTCAGAAGGTTGAGTTTAAGTTGCAAATCCTTGATAGCACGATCGATACCTTGGTGACTGTCCGAGTATCTTTGCACTACGAAAGCAGACTACTGAGCTGGTCAGACAGAGTTTATAACTTGCCCTTCGTATTCCTGAAAGAGGAGGAGGAAGATCGGGCCATGGTGCCGGTCATGGGTCTGAAATTGAGCACAGTGTTGCTAGGGAGGAAGTTATCTCCGGTCGAGACCATGCGATTTCTCCCGGCCTTGTAGTTTGACGTGCTAGGTCTAGGCTCGACCACAGAGTAAAAGTTATTGACGCTTTGGGTAAATCTGCTCATTAATTTTATTTTTTATATATCTAGATATTTAATTTCTACCCATTTTCTCAACAGACCTGTTTCGCCACAAGCAAGGAAGAAATAAGACCATAAGCCGTTTGTAGGATGGTTGAGGACTGTAGCGATTGGAACTAAGTCAAAATGAAATTGTAGGTGATATCAATTAAATCAAAATGAATCACTGCGTTACAATGAAAGATTTAGCTGTAAATAAGTTAGCATAATAATGTCGAATAGAAATAAAAAACTGACTGTCCTCTACTCCGGCAATCGCACCCTCTAGAATTCCCTAGACAAGGGCAGAAGGATCAGACTCTACGGCTCATAGTAACGCAAATAAAACCCTCTCCTCACCAAAGTTGCCCAGATCCCATTCCATCGCAAATTCCAGCTCAGGAAATTCACCCAGCCCGAAACCGAACTCACTGAAACCAAATCCAAGTTCCGCTCCATCAGAATGCACACGGAAAAAGTAGATAGAGTCTTAATTAGCTAACAGGCAGTCAGATGAGACAGAAGTAGCCTCCCCAGCGCAGCCAGACAATTTAGATGAAGGAAAGAGAGCAATAAGACCAATATTCGTTTCTGACTCCCTTCTAAAAGGAATAAGTCCTCAAGTACGAAGTCTATTACTATGGACCAAGGAGAATCAGTTCAAGCAAAGATTTCACAAATAACAATTGCGAAGCCAAGGTACTGCCAAGAGACGCCATTGCCTATCGTTATGAAATAATAGCTTCTATCGGCCATGGATCTTTCGGCCAGGTCTTCAAAGCTTATGACCACAAGAAACGATAAACTGTGGCCTTGAAGATAATCAGAAACGAGGCCAAATTCAACAAACAGG
>Ga0316217_10004240_pt1 | contig 15692 bp, 11 predicted proteins | sample 1anoAmetaG_FD_203633 | JGI IMG/M metagenome (GOLD analysis project Ga0316217, IMG submission 203633) | Freshwater microbial communities from Trout Bog Lake, Wisconsin, USA - 1anoA | ecosystem: Environmental > Aquatic > Freshwater > Lake > Hypolimnion/Profundal zone | place: USA: Wisconsin... | reverse complement strand
AACAAAGATTTCTTGTAGCCATCTCCAATAGACTTGAGATTGCATCAATTATCTCTTTTTTAAAATGTATGTACCTAAGCATATTTTTAGATCAATTTGTTGGTTCAAATTACTAATTTCTTTGAATTGATCTAGAATAGCCCTAAAATACATTTTTCTCCAGTTATTCAAAAATTAATAGTTTTTCACTTGTCATAAAATCAAGAAAATGTCTAGCAAATGCTATTTAGTCACAAATTCAGCTGCGAATGCTTAGCCTCTGTAGAATTGTGGCCTATTCATAAAGTTTGAGGGTTCAGATAATTTTTAGTATTTTTCACTTCAATTTATTGACTTTTTAAATCAGGCGGCCTTGAACTCTTTTTGATTTTTTTGTGCAAAAAATGTAAAAATACAGTCATTCCTTAAAAGAAAATAGACAAATAGCTTTACTTTCCGTATTGTGAACATTAATATAACTATTGCGATTATCTATCTGCTTATTTAAATTTGATAATCAAGAATATAACCAAAACTCTTGAACAAACTCTTCTCATTTTTACTAAAATGGGTTGGAAGCTGAGATAGTTTGAGAGATTTTAAGCGAGATTGATGCTTTGGCTGCGAATTGATTCGTTTTTAAACAAAATTTGAACCAATTTTTTGTAAAAAATCCCAGATTAACCTTATTTGAGCTGAAAACTAAAATGAAGCTAAATGGGATGCAGGAAGCCCTGATTACAAGGCTTCGTTTGTCGATTAGAAGACATGAAAAATGATTTGGCTTTTTTTCTTGATTAACAGTATTAAGACCCAAAAATAGTTTGAGAATAAGTATTATTAAATCAGTCACTCCTAAAGGAAGGAAAAGTCGAAATAGTCGAGGGAGACGGTTCTCGGGTGGCTTTATTCCTTAGTTTCAATTTATTCTGAATCCGGATGAGATGCTAGGGCTAAGGCGAGCTGTTTCAAATGATTGCGGCGTTGCACCCGCAGCAGAAAGGTTCTCTTAAGCAGCTTCTTGTGGGCTGAAACAACTGCATCTTGTTTGTCGGCTGAAAAAAGCTCTTTCATGGCAGTTTAATAAAAATATTATGATAGGTTAATCATTTAATTTGTTTTTAAGACTGTTGGCGAATTTGAAGTGAATTTGTGGGTTCAAATAGCCTGTTTTTTATGGTAAAATATCACCAAACCTCCTGTTAAATGCTGCAGGGCTGAATGGTCGGTAATATTTTGAATGTTCGGATTGGACCTAATCCGATTGCTTTTATCGACGAATTCCAATAAAAATTAAGCTGCAGCTGAATTAATTTGTACAATAATTATTGCAAATCACGCTCGAAATGGAACACCTCATCTTAACTTCATAGCTCTTCAACAGGCTAGTATTGAAAAGCGAGGTCATCTTACCTATCCTTTCTGCTGACAATATTTTAGAAAGGGTCGTACACAAAGTTAGCAGCATCAGTGACATCTAGACTCTCAATCCTTAGACTCCGACCAAGAAGCTTACATACCTCAAGGAAAAGCTTTCACAATAGTCAATTGAGGCCGATCCGCAGCTCTAAAAAAAACTGGAATTACAAAAAAGATTAGAGGCTGGGGAGTTGGCCTTGAGGAAAAACCAGGTATAGATCGCCCTTTCGAAGTTCAACGACGTTCTCAAATAGATGAATAAAATGAAATCGCCAGATTACTATCTCGTGTTGAATAAAAAAGCAGAGTGTTTGAAAAAGATGAAAAGAGTTAACTAAACTTTTGCAGTGTATAGCTAGCTTTCCCTGACATTCGCTGGAAATTGATGATCATTACTCTCTTTATTGTGTGTTATTCAATTATCAAGCAACTAGTAGCATCATGTAGCCACCTAAGGCAGTCATAAATTTGAAAAATAAAATAGTTGGGATAGCTCCCTACTTCTTTCACTTTCGACCTCTTATGTTTATACCATCTTGAGAAAACCAAGCATGAAAAAGCTTTTTGACACTTTTACTAGTTTAGGTTACCCAATAAAATGCGACTGCAAGCAATAAGCCCTTTAGTGATGCGGTATATTCTTGATGATTGATTAGTATAATTAGCTCTAATCAGAGTTGAAAAACAGCTAGCTTGGTATGAATAAATGGAGCAAACTGTTGCGTTCCAGATTATTGCTAATTTTGATTTAGGCCAATAACTTGATAATTTGGCTTCGGCCAATTCTTTTATTGTTTTTATCCGAATAAAATTATAAATTATTCGAAACTACCCTTGATCGTATATAAAGATGATTGAGAATCTTTGTCTAAGATGAAATTTGAAAATAATAGAAATTCTGAAGGCTTTCGGATGGGTCTGCCCTATTAGTTCTTATTGGTTTGAAGGCCCTAATAAATCGATTATAAATGGGGGCGTGCGCTAACAATAGTAGATTCCCTTCGGCACCACAAGCTGGCCCAGAATAGAGTCCCAAACCTCGATACTTACACCCAATACAGGAGAATAATCTTAAAGAAATCGTCTTGAAACCAATTTAATATTTGGCACTTCCCAGCAACTCGAAAATAAACATCTCCAATACACGCGCCAGCACCAACCCCCAGCCCTCACTTATAGATGTTATTGAATAGTATAACTACTAGAACAAGCTGGTGCAAAACATCCTGCTGAGGAACCAATTGAGTTTGGGGGAAACATAGTCGCACATTGTCTAATCATAAAACAACACTCTCCACAGCACTGTCTACGTCAAGAAACAACCCTCCTACCCTTCTTTCTTTTTGATGAATAATTAATTCGATTATCATAATCGTTAAAAAAAGATTCAATTATTCGGTGCAAAAAATATACACTGAAGGATCAACGAAATTATGGAAGGTAGCACCTGCACAAATTTTGATATTGCTTTTATATGTTTTTGACTTCGGTTGCTGTTTAATTAGCATAAATTAAAAACATCAGTGTTTTATTTTACGGGTCTCTTTTAGCGTATTCCCGCTGCATCGGCCAACTAACTAATCTCTAACTTACATTTCGCTTAGATATCGTGCAATCCATACGTTACCTCGCGCCGTATCGTACTAACAGCAGTGTTAATGTTTGGGTTTATTTACCTCAGATTTTTACCTTTGAGCATAGGGGATTCGCAATAGGCGAAATAATTGACCATTTGCGGAGAGGAAAGGAGGCTAGCCTATTTAGCAACCAGATCTCTGACTTTGGTATTAGAAACGATTGGACTTGCCTCATATCTAAATTCAGTAGAAGGTTACCCATTCAGACTGCGAAGATGTCTCAGGAAGCCACGAATCGCTGGAACGAATTCAGAGTTGTAAAAAGTGATGATATTCTCTCGTTTATCAGCTATCTTTACAGCCTATACCAACTCTTCGAAAGGACTGGATGCCATACCTAGAACTTACTTTAAAGCTGCCAGAATCTCATTGAATTTTATTGAGAAATCTTTCACTTTGAAGGCTGCGTATAAGGAACAAACTAGGATATGTTCCAGCCATCTCTCGAAAAGCAGGTTTTAGCAGTTTTATAAGGCCTGCTGAAAGATCATGAAGCTAGTGTCCTATATCTATTCAGTTGCCTACAGTTTCTGAGCTAAGAAATGCAGAGAATATGCACCTTGATGGATGATTCGTTTGACTAACCTTCCACCCAGTTGTTTCGAGACCCCATTTTGGATCAATTCCAAATTTGAACTATTGTTCCAAAGAAGATGAGAGACAAACGAATTTTCTACGGCGAGAAGGTTTAGCTTCAACCCTAAAGGCATATTTTTGTCATAGCTATTTATGAGGTGATCCAAAACTTCCCAAACTTCATAAGAACTTAGCTCTAAGCTTGTGATAATAGTCTTAATGTTATTAATTGTGGCATTCAGGATATGGCATGTGATATGGACTGAAACCAAGAGAAGTCCTCTAATCGACAAATCACTGAATTTGAGGATAGCTTCCTTCCAAATTCCTCCAGCCAATTAGCAGTGGTCAGTATTCGATTGATACTAACTGTGATTAGATGCACAAATCTCAAAAAAGTTTTAAATTGCCTGATATTATTACTTTTTCAAAACGAATCTTCCTGATTTTTCATAGAGCCAGTTGTAGAGCTACATCGCTTCACTCATTGGAGTTGCCCGGATTAGTGTTCCTTTTGGGGTTGGCTGGAATTTCATTTTCGAAAAGTAGCCGATTTGACTTTTATCTTACTTTTTATTCTAAATGGAAATTCTATTTTATTGGCCTTCCTCCCAATTTTAAAAGTTTAGTATTTTATGACTAAGAGCAGGGGCCACTTTTGGAGCCAATGGAGCTCTTCTGCCGAAAGGAGTTAGTTTTATAGGTTTATTGCTTAAAGAAGTTTATCTTAGAAAAGTACTTTCGTCAAGCTTGTCTTAAGCCAATTTTTTTTCATAGATCTTTTGAATGACATAGACGTTTTTGGATAGATTATTGTATTGAAACATTTTGCTAGCGCCAATATTCTTCTCTAGCTTTTAGAGATACTTACTGAACTTTTTAGATGTTTTAGAGTAAGTATTGGAATCTTTGATGTGAAAATAGCTCATCAATACATTGGAAAGTTCTTAAATTTCGTTGGGAAGTGTGCAGCCTTAATTGTCCTGCTCGAAATAAATTGAGTAAATACCTTCTTCTTTATATTTTTATGATAGGAAGTTACCTAAAATTCCGCTCAAAAGGCAGGTACTTTAAACAATGTCATTTCCTATCTTCAAATCCGCTCTACAGTCTATAAAAAGTAGCCATATAAATCTAGTTACTAGCTCTTCATAGTCAGTAGGCTCTTCTGCTTTCCTATTTATCCTAATTTTCTTCAGGGTAGCTTTGAGTTTGTTTAAAAATGTCAACGCAAATGACAGTTGCTTTGAAAAAAGAGCAACTTCTTACTCCAAATGAGAAGCCTCTGGAGGAATGATTATTGTTCTCAACATTTCTCGAAGATGATAGAGAAACTACTAATGTTTGGGCTGATCTCTTAAAATGCTGTTCGCTGATATTGCCACACTTTTTAATTTACGTCCTTATCCATCATAAAGGACTTGAGCCTTTTCAGCCAAGAAATACGCGACTCTAAAAACGAGATCTGCCTTTTCTGTTATCCAAGATTGGCTCAGTTTATAGGTTTGGTAGAATTCGAGTGCCTGCTGGCAAATATGGGGAGGGGCTGCTAGGTTACTCCCTAACTCTCGCCATAATGTTAGTTATTTTTCTGTTAGATCCATTTTTAAATATAAATATAACATTAAAAATGGGAAATCATAGACAAATAAGAATTTTCTGAGGAGAAGAATATTTTTGCAGAATGATACTTTTTTCGATTTAGTTTCCTTCCAAAGATATAATTATAATCAGATGGCGATTGAAGATGGACTATCAGCCTGGACTATGGGTATGCATATGCTTACTCTCTTCTTGATCTATGCCTACGTGAAAGAGGAACTTGTTTTCAGCTTTCTGTGGGTCCTTTCTCCATCCCTTTTGGTTTTTGCTGCAGAAGCATATCATCTTCTAAAATGCCATACAGGAATCAAAAGGGCGAAGTACATCATATCTTATCTTTTACTGCTTTGCTTCTTTTTAGCTCTCACCAAAGTTGTGAAAAATGAGGGTGGAATATAAGGAACAGGAATAGATGATCATAAGTGGCTGGTGAAGCATAGAAAGTGCTTTTTGTTGCTTGCGATTTCAATGGGAACCTTCGTCTTCTACTCAGCGATTGATTTTAGGCATAAGGCAGCAAGTTCTGTCGTCAAAGAGGTACTCTTAAACATTTTCTCTGCCTTATCTATGCCACTGAGTGTATGTTCCGGAGGTGCCTGCCATTCAATCTATATCTCAACTGTAACTTCTATTCTAAGCTCCTTCTCAGTACCGTTAACATTAGTGGTGCCAGTGCTAAATTATCTTGGCTTTGCACTGCAATTAGTAGGCCTTTTAAGCATTTATACGGCTAACAAGTGGAGATCATTGGCTTTTTGGGTCTATGCTCTAGGAATGGGATTACAGCTAATCTTCCAAGGATGGGTCGGATGCGTGCTGATGATCATTGCTGTAGTCCTAAACGCAAAGACGAACCGTTTCGTTTATGGCAAAAAAATGTTTAAGGAGACTATTCTTTGATCTTATATATTTTGAAAATAGCAAATAAATTGAGTGATTTTGAAATGTTAAGCGAATTATCAATCAACTTCACCAAAAATTGCGGTCAAGCATTTCGAGTGAGCTTTTGTAATACTAATTCCATGTCTGAATTCCACAGTATTCTTCAAAAGATAGCTAGTTATCGCCAAGTAGATTGGGTAGGTCGAATTTTAAAGGCAAAACCGCGAAGTTGGAGCAATATTGAACGGCAGGTAGAATTTCCTGCAGAGGGAATCCAAAGCTATCCATTAGGAATCTTGAGAATAGCTCATTAAAGGAGGTATTAGCCAAAATATAATGACTCTATCTTCTGAAGTTTGAGGCTACATATTAAGGAGTATATAATTCTTGCTTCAAGAGAAGAGTTATGTAGAGAAAAGAAGCAGCAAGGGTTCTGTTCTTGTATTGTAAAGTTTTGATGTCTAGCAAAGCGAAATCTATGTATTGCGTCATCCATCTCCAATTGTGGTAACTCTAAATTAGCATGATTTACATCATTATCAGCTCCTTTGAAGCGGGTGGTCATGCCACCTCCTTCTCGGCTTATCCAAAGATCCCATTGCGTGCACAATCGGTTAGCCCAAGTGTTCACAGTCGGAGCTTTGAGACGAAACTTTAATTTGAGTGAGATTTCTATTTCAGCATTTAGAAGTTCTTAGAGCTAATGCCTTTAGCTTATGGGTTAGTGAAAGCTATTAACTGCTATTCTTGAGTTGTCTTCCAATTTTTCAGCAATCAGGAGGCATGCGGCTGCAGTGAGCTGCAGTTTCTAGATAGGCAGTTTTGCAGAAACAGACAGATATCTATCTAATATGCTGACTGAAACAGCAAAGGCTTATCGCCTGCAGTTGAGCTCAGATGCCAAAAGCATAGCCCATTAGAGGACTAAGGCTCTTTTCTTCCAGTTTAGCTGCGGTTGCATTTATAGATAATTGCCATAACTTGTTTGTTTTGAGTATTCCTATTCCAATCTCACATTTTATGCCAAGGCCTCCTGTTCTTACTTCCAGGAGAGGGAGGAGAGGCGTCTTTCGAAGTCGTTTAATTGTTATTCGATGCTGAGGGGACGGCGTCCTGTCTAGCCTGCGCTTGATAAGTATATTGGTACCATTTTTGCGCTGGTTGATGCCACTTTGCCCAGTCTGCCTGAAGATTTGTGAGCTGAGATGTTCATGGCAGCCGAGACCTTCTTCGTCTGGAGAAACCCATTCACTTTGGGTGACTCCTTTCCTCATCTTTTTTTGAGTTTTCCTGAGCGGATCCTCAATCTGGTTGCTTTTTCTGGGTTGTAAAAGAACGTTCCTACTTTTGGGAGGTTCTCTTGTGGAATGCAGATAGTTATGATTTTATTTGGAGCGCTGGTTTTCCTTCAGATCTTCTTGCTTGCGCGGATGCGCGTAATGCTGATACTGTGCGATGTTGGGAGGGTTTTTGGGGAGACAGTTGGAGGGTAGATGTTTTGCTGAAGAAGAGGGGTTCTTGTGTTGCTGATGGGTTTGCAGCTGTTTGGCGTGAGGATTTGATGTTTTTTTATTTTTGACTAGCTCGTTCATAACCTAACGATAAAAAATTATCAGATTAAAATATAATCCGAGGGAATAACATCACTAATTAACACAATGCTTAAAAAGATATAGCTGTCGAATTATGTTTGATTTCCATAGTTGATAATCTCTTTTTGGCTATTCTTCAAAATCGATATCATTGAATATACCCTCTATAGATCTCACAAACATACAGCCACTCAAAAAATTATCCACTACCAACCCTTGATTGCTTTTTTGTGGCGGGTATTTTTGAAAGATAATGTTACTTATCTGCATTAATTAACAATTCAAATTTGAACCAGCATGAACAAAAATAAAGACTATGCCAAGATGATTCTTAGCAGGCTCAACAGCAAAACTAGCAATACCAACCTCAAGTCCAACTCCAATAGCAACCAAAAGACCCAATCCACCCCCACACACAATCATCCCAGTACTGATCCCCTCACCTTCTTCTAGTAGTTCGAGCTCAACTGCGCTGTCTATCACTAGCCTGTCATCCTCAAAGTCCAGCGAAAGCCATTGATAAGACCCCTCTACTTTGAACTGACCTAGCTGCAATACCGAAATTTAAAAAGAATGAGTCAGGAGCCCAAGTTATCTTCAAACAGAATGGCGACGTAACCTGTCCAGATTTCATGCTTTGAAGCAGATGAGCCAAAAAAGAGTTTTGGTAAATACTCTAGCCAGATTTAGCAGAAAGATTACAAAGCTAATACTTATAAAAGGTCGGAAGAAAAAACTAGCAAGAATGGACCCAGCTGCCAATACATAAGTAGATACAGGTCTTTGAAAACTATTCCTGCTGTTAGTGGAAGCTATTCGAGCTATGGATCGCAAATTGTAGGTCAATACAACTCTCATTACGCTAACTCTGGAGTGTCGACAATGCGAAGAGTCTTGGTTCCCCAAGTCTAGAGAAGAGACTCATTCTAGCAGCGTAACCTTAAAGTGGAGCACAGGAGAATCACACCTCGATAGTAGTTAATGAAACGTTGCGAGTCATATTAGAAGTTCTACCTTGGCAGAGGTGCTTGATAATCGTTTTGTTTTATCTGCAGTTTACCTGATAGTTTAAATTTTAGGTGCATTATCATTACTTTCTAGATCTCATTTCGCATCTTTCTCTTGCTTAGTTTGAAAATTCATAAGCAAAGCTTCTCTTAGGTAGTATAGCTCTTATCTTAAGTTTCTGTTCTGCTATTCCAGGGTTTTTAGTTTGTCTTCGTAGTCACTTTTAAGTCTGTCAACCTCGCTCATTCCTGATTTGCTGGTGGATTCATAAGCTTTGAGTTCGTCCACATCTTATGTGTTGTGGTTTTCCCACTTCACCTTTTCTCCTCTTAAGAGCCGATTGTATTTATCACTGATGTCAGGGTGCACAGCTTGTTTCCAGTGTTACTGCCGCAGAGGAGACCTAACTCTCGAGCTTTCAGATGGAGACTAGAATTGGAAGCGATGGGGTGGGGGAGGGTAGTTGAGCTTAGAGGGGCTGATGGGGAGACTTCTAACAGATTGAATATCGTTGAACATATCAATTATAACAATAAATTGTAATATTTCTACTCACGTCATTATAAACTCTGAAATGTTCAAATTTATTGGCGGAATCCTTGTGGGAGCTGCGGCCTCTTACTCGGTTACTTCCTACTTTAATCCTCAGAGCCGTCAGAGCCTAGACCACTAATAACATAAAATCGTAAACGCATACATTCACAACCATAAACTTTAAAAGTTGCTTAAGCTGGGCATTCTTAGTGGATACTCACAGCTCAATAAAGGGTTTTTCGACTATGGAGTGAAAGTCAAATTGGATGGCTTCAACTTCTATGGCACCTACTTTGAAAAAGACGAGCTTTAAAGTAGCTAGCAAAACAACAAAATTTCTAAGTCACACGTTATTTTTAGCCCTAGAGAAGAGCTCTGTGGACATCCCAATATTCAACATGGAGGAGTAACAGCAACCATTATTGACCAAAGCAGTGGAATACTTGCCATGCTATATAGCTATCAGTTGGTAGCTACAGCTGATCTTTTCGTCAAATATGTGAAACCCGTGAAAAAGGGACAGCTTTACGTATGGAGCGGAAGAATTGAGAGAAGATAGGATCGAAAAATTTACATAAATTCATAAGTAAAGTAGCTCTAAACAGGCAACATATGTGCTTATGGAGAGGTGCTAATGATGACTGTAAAGTGGTAACACAAATGGGGAGAGGTCTTTCATTTGTTATTCCGTCAGCCGAAAACCAACGAATCCAAATGATTAATATCTGCTTAAAATACGTCAGAATTATTTAGATATGATCAATCTTTCCTTTCATTCATCTTTTTCTCCCTCTTTTACAGCAAAGATTAGATCTCCTTCACAATTTAGTAGGGCTACATTTATTTCTTGATGATGGAGCTAGCTCGCTCAGTTAGCTTTTTAAAGGCTTCTTCTGGTTTGCTCTGTCTGCTGCGTTGTAAAGCTTTTCTTTTCAATTAATCATATTTAACTGTGTAATCTTTTAGTGCAACTCCAACATTTTGATAGTACTCTACTAATTGCATGAGAACATCTACTATGTCAATATTTTCTTCATCTCCCTAGCAAGCTAATATCTAGTCCATGCGATTCTCAAGGAGAGTCATGTTTCTGAGCAACTTTTGAGAAACATTAAGACAGAAAGGGTTGGGATCGAAAAAGGTAAAATTAGACCTGTTTTGCTGTGAATTGAACAAAGGTTTGAAGAACTCTTTGATTTATAGTTCAATTTAGTCGATCTCCTTCTTGGCATCTTCAAGCATCTTACTGTGAGTAACCGAATAAACAAGCTTTTCTTTGTATTTTTGGAGCTTCTGAAACACATCCTTCGAAAAGCTAGCTGAAATATTATCCAACTTTTCTTTGTCGTCTTTTAACTTGCGGATTTTATTGCTATTATCTTTCAACCTATATCGGAAACAAAGTACATTTTTCTCATTTGAATCAACTGAGGCTTGATATTGAGGCTTGTTGCGACTTTGCCGATTTTTTCATTTCTGAAGAGGTTATCAGCAGTCAATTGAAATCTTTCAGTTTTCATGTTTTAAACAGATTTACGATAGTAATTTATCAATTGCTTGAGATAGTCAGGTTGGAAAGACTAAAAGATCTCTTTTTGCTTATTTACAGGGGCATTTATCATCTCATAAACTTTTGCTTAATTCACTGGGCAGTTTGGATTAATAGGATAGCCACCAGTATTATAATTGTAACCGGTTTGGTTATAAGTATTATTGAAAACCCCGGTTGTTTGGTTTGAGTTTGGTTGACTGAAAATAGTAGTCCCTCCTTGGTTAAACATATTTCCAGTAGTCGGTTGGTTTGACCCTTGGTTGAAGAGGTTTACTCCAGTTCCAGTGTTAGTTCGATTGAAAAAGTTAGTCGATCCTTGTTGCTGCTGATTTCCACTAACCAAGTTATTGGATCCTGCTTGAGATTGATTGTTGTTGAAAATGTTGTTTTGGGCTGTGTTTGAACCTGAATTGTTGAACATTCCTGTTTGAGGCCTATTGCCGCTAAATTGATTATTGCCTTGATTTTGAGACTGGTTTAAAAACATATTGCCTTGTGTTTGGGGTTGAGGTTGGTTTTTGGAGAAAATGTTTGTACCTTGAGTATTACTATTGTTGGAAAACATAGCTTAATTGTCTTTTATTGACTGATTAAATAATATGTGCTAGTTCAAATCTGGGAATTTGGGGGTAATGATGTAATAAACTATATTAGCTTAGATAAATTGTAGAAATCAGTGTTTAGCTTCGGTGGACATTCTCTTTCCATTTTCCAGCATGAAAAAACTATTTAGAATAGGATCTTCGGTTGATTAGAAGTACTAGATAAGCTCTTTCTATTGTTCTTTTGGCTTCGCATTTTCTTTTGAATTTAGTTTTAACAAAGTGTCTTGATATTTGAATACTCTTTTTGAATAGGTTTTTTCTTATTTTATAGATTTCTTTGCTTCAATTAGAATAGGGTTCAGACTCAATTTGGTAAAATTTCGAGAAATCGTCTTTTGTTTGTTTGCTGATTCCAAAGTATATAAATCAGCATCGATATTTTCCTTTATTTTGCTCAAGATTACTCTACTCTTCGGTCTACACTTAACTTCGCCTTCAGGAAAAGATAGTTTGTTGTACTCGATTTGAGGTGTTGCACTAGTGAATTTTAAGTGAGAAAGCTTTTTAAAACAACTTTTCTCGTCTGAGCAGAACATTACTTCACTTAAAAATTAATTTAGTCCTTTCTACTATTAGGGATAGAACTATCTAAACTCATGATATATCTCACAGATACCAGTCACAAAGGCTTAAAAGTCAATCTTAGAAGCATTTTTGTTCGATTTTTTAAAAATTGCTGCTAAATTCTTTTCAACTTATTTTGCTTCTTTTACGCGATGAAACTATCTAACTTGCGAGGTTTATAACGAGAGCTGCTAGGAGCTAATTTTAGCTCTTCTTGCACTGCCTTTTATCATGCATAGCTTTTAGTGTATCTAAAATTCTTTACAGAACACCATCCATTTATTAAGACTCATCTCTTACAGTTTCTTTTGCTTATCATCGAAGAGAGAGCTTTTTATTGAGGTCAGATTATTTTCTTTGCAGAAATGGTTGAAAATGACTCTAATCAACTTATTTTCCATCAATAGGTCCTTCACAGTTGCATTTGAGTTATGGTGCCCTTATTTCTTGGAATTTTCAATCTTTTTCTTCATCTTTAATGTTTTTTTTTCTTAACTCTTTTTGAATTGTTAAGGCTATCTTTTAATGGTAGGTTTTTTGTCTAATTAAACTCTTTTTTCTGATTTTTGCTACATTTCTTTCTCAGATACTAGTTTTTCGTTATTAACGAGAGCAATTTATAAATTTTAATCTTCCTAAGGATGTGCTTCTTATTCTTGTTCTTCAATGGGCACATTAATGTCTGCTACTGCAAGGTCTGGCTAACTTTTCTTCTAAGGGTAAATAACATCTTATCCATTTTTTTTGGTTGCCTCTTATCCTTCAAAAGGTTCAGCTTGGTTGTTATATTACTATTGTTCACTCTCCTAGACTTAAGCAGGAGGATCAGGTTAAACTTATTTGTTTTGGATTGGAGATATGTCTGACATACAATTCTTCTAAAGTTCTATATGTTAATTAATTATTAATCTATATCATTCATTGAACTTTCAAACTTTTCCATTTGAGGTAAGCTTAGCATAATATCTGATTCACGTCGTTTACTCCACACCAGATATTATAGGAATTTAAATTATTCATAATATCTCTTATGTTTTCTAATTACTAGTTCTTGCTGCCACTTTGGACTTCGGATAAGGAGAAAACTGCGAATTTTACTTTTGCTGAAATGTCTGCAGTGAAATGCCGATTAATTTCTAGAATGAATTCTTGGTCTTAGAATGTGGCCTTCTGAAAGAACTTATTAGATAGTTTCAGTTGTTTAATGAGTGTTTAATCAGCTTGTTGGAATTATTACTTGCTTAAGATTTTATTTCCTTCCAAAATCATTTTGGGAAAAGCCGTATTTAGCATTTCATGCATCTTCAAAATAGTGTCTTCTATAACGGAAAGTCTTTAAATCTCTTTAGTCGTAAAACTCTCTTTTTTGTCTTTGGGACGACCTCTAGGAAGTAGTTCTCTTGGAGGTTTGCCGATATCCTCCAAAAATTGTTTATCAAGTTGATGTTTGATTTTGACGTGAGTGTATGCAGCAGGATAGGAGAGATAGGTTTTGCCGCATCTGCAGGTGAAATCCCGACTTTAGGGATCTTTCCTTTTTCGTCTTGTACTTTTTTGGACTTACATTGCAATTTAAGTTTATACTATACAACTATCCCACTAATTTCTGAGCACATTATCTAATCAATTCCAACCAAACAATAAAGTAGGTTCAGATTCCGTACTTTGGAAAGAACTGTGAAAAACTATGAAATCATCTTTGAAAGATTCAATAAAAATCAGATGTTAGATTCAAGGATGGAAATATCCTGAAGAAGATTATAGAAAATTATTATAAGTAAAAACACGGTGGACTATAATTTACAGCGACTTTAAGAATTGATCTTTTATATTTGAGGTTTTTAAAATATAAGGTAATTCATATTTGACCATGGAAGAACTTAATATCTTGGATTCCCAACCCTCAGAAAGTTTCAAAACTTATGAAAGTCGTAATAGCTTAGAAAAGTATCGCAAAAAAATACTGAGCTTCAACATCGCCAGCAAAGTATTGCAGAATATCTAGTCGATTCCAACAGAACTTTCACAAAACTTGAAAAGTGTTGAATTGAAGCAACCTAAAAAAGTAAAGTTTACTTTGCCCATTGAAAGATTCCAGCATAATGCAAGAGTAGAATCCAACCAATACAGATTCTAAGAAACGTAATTATCTTCCAGAGCTGGATAAAGGGAAGGTTAAGAATGCAAACAAGTTCAAACATAAAGGAACCAAAACCAAATTAATAGTTCATCTCATTTGAGATCAATTAGAACAAGGACTAAAAAGAGTTTTTCTGCAAATCAAAGAGATTAAAATCGAATGAAATATATTCCATTCGGTTAAATCAAAGAATTTCAACAATTTCGAGAATAAAGAAAAACATTAAAATTATCTTCTGCCAAATTAACTTCAAGGGTTGTTATTGCTTCCAAGAATGGGAAGCTTCCATAAGCTTTTGAAATGCATATCTAAAAGCTTATTCATAAACAAGTTAAGTAAAGTATTCCAAAAATTAGGGCGATCTATCAAAAGCAGTGTCCATCAAAAGAAAACCTAATTAGTTTGAAATAGCAGGTAAAAAGTTTTAAGTAAAGGCTAATCAATTAGAGCAAAGTAAAAAGGAAACTGAATTTACTTTTCTGATTGTTCTCACCTATGTTTGTGACCTTCAAATAGTCAATAATTGAATGATTTTATACTAATTAATTTTAGATTTTAACGATAGTTTGAATAAAAAAAAAACAATTTTATTAGTGTCTGACTCATCATTTGAATTGCCTAGTGATTTAACACAGCTTTTTTCAGGAAATATATAAATGCAGAAAAAGTGAAGCTAATATTCGAGCATCTAGCTGCCTACACACTGAGATAGTCTTAGCAACAGTAAAGCTGGATATTTGCCTCGGTTCATATAAATTAAACACAATGTTAGACGAAAGAATCATAGGGAAAACGTATCCTCCGCATTGTCTTCTAACCTGCGATGAAGAATGTATCAGCAATCTCTACGAATATGGATTCATAATCTCAATCATATTTTCGGTGATAACTTCATTGGCTTCCCTCTATAATGTAGTCATGCATTTCATCAATTTCAATAACCCTTACTTCCAGTCTAAAATCATCAGTAATTTTTTAGAGACCTAGTGATTATGTTAGTTCCGCCTATTTTTGCTGTCACTTCAACCCTTTCATTCTTGTCATTAGTAAGACATATCTTAAGAAGAAAACATCAGTCTATCTAACCTTAGTGCGAGATTTTTACGAAGTAATTGCAATATTTGCTTTCTTTTACCTTGTGTTTTCCTTTCTGGCTTTCGACCATTAAAAAGTAAATCTTACTCAACTTAGAATCAATTAGATTAACGAAAGGTTTATTAAATACTCAAGAATGAGGCTAAATAGGTACCTCATGATTACCCTTGCTCCTATTTTCAGAAGCCTTACCAATTGTCGAGCTGGATCAAGGCCAAATTCTTTAGCCACCGATGTAAAAGAGCCATTCTACAGTTCATCCTTTTGAAGATAATTACTTCCGTTGCATTCGTAGTCATCTATCCCAACTATTAACTAAGATCAAGGTCTTCAACGGACTGGGATTACGTTTTTTATCAAAAGCTGAACACTATAGTGTATTGGATACTGAGCGTTTCGTCGTACATCGCTTACTACTATCTCACTCTTTTCTATAATGCCTTAGCCAAACCGCTTACACCTTTTAAGCCAGAACTGAAATTTCTCACATTCAACACTACCTTTTTC
>Ga0316217_10004239_pt1 | contig 15693 bp, 10 predicted proteins | sample 1anoAmetaG_FD_203633 | JGI IMG/M metagenome (GOLD analysis project Ga0316217, IMG submission 203633) | Freshwater microbial communities from Trout Bog Lake, Wisconsin, USA - 1anoA | ecosystem: Environmental > Aquatic > Freshwater > Lake > Hypolimnion/Profundal zone | place: USA: Wisconsin... | reverse complement strand
AGATCAATTTTTTTCCTTTAAATTTATCCTTTTGCCTACAACTGCTATCTTTTAATGCTCTAAAGCTAGTTCCAGGCATTTTGATATTTATTTAGATAATCCTAAGACACTTGCTTATATTGGTCTCTTTCAGTCCGCAAGATTTAATAGTTGGCACGCATTTTCTAGTACTATTTTTTGACTTATTCGAGTTGTAGCATCATCTTGCTCATTTTTTTCAATTACTTAGAGGTCAGAATCTCGACTTTTTCTGTTTGTATTTCGACGGAAGCCTTCTTAACAAGCAGCTAGCTCAAATCAGCTTATTTGTCTTCTTTGATGTGCTATGTTAGCTTATTTTATTATTTTTCTTCTTATTTCCTGGCCAATGACTTCTATTGCTGCTACTCTATGTTGATTGGCAATTCTTAAATACTGATCTATCCCGATAGCTCTGAAGTGATGCTACCAATGGGATCTGGTTAGTTCGGGTTCATATCAATGGTAAGATTATATACTCGGAATTAAAACTAAATAATATCACGCCTCATTTAAGTGCGAACTCTTAGCTAGTATAGAAGGTATTCGATTATAGCTTTTTGAGAGGCTAGCCCCTTTATTTTCTGATTCTGAACTGATTGGAGTAGAAAAAGCGTGAGAAGTCTTTGGAAGAGCTGACTTCTCCCAACTTTAGGCAGTACATTTTCCCCTTTATACTCGAAATTATCCCCATATTGTTCTCATGAGCTTTGGAATCATGTAGCATTGAGCCTAAATATTTAAATATTTACGAGTGATTCTCTGGATGTCCATATAGGTTAGCCTTTAGGGCTAGTTCAAGTTTTCGGACTTTTTCCTGTTTCTGACCAAAGTATTGGACCTTTCATGAAGAGTCTTTCTATTTTAAGTCTTGGTTGAGCACCTGAAATCTCTTCTCATTTAAACTTGCTAATAAATTATAATAAAGAGTATTTCGGCAATAAATTATTTAATTAACTGACTCTGTGCTACAAACCAATTCGTAGTAAATTAACTTTGAAATCCAGAAACATATTTTACGAACAGTCTATTGGTTAGACTCTCATTAAATCACGAATATTCGTTAGTTTAAACTATGTTCATACCATTCTTTTGAATAAGGTTTAGAGTTTTATGAGATACTCCAACTATTACAGGCTGATTCCCATGCTTATTGATAATAGCAGTTATTTAAGAGAGTTCATTTAGGTTTTTAATGATAATAAAATCTTGAAAAGCGATTGAGCCTATCTCGATATAATATACTAAGCGGATCACTTCATTGCTGTTTTTGGATTGGTAGAAACAATTTGAATTCTGGAGGCAGTTCCTCCTCGCTATAAAGCCTATCTGAAAAGTAAATTCTTCGAATCCGGCAGTTGGCGTGAATCGTCACCCTTAATGTCTAAATATAGTTGCTACCGTAGGCTCTTCTAGTGAAATCGGACAAGTTAAACTGGATTTGGTTCCATCCCTCATCAAGTCTCATGGGCATAGTGCAGATAAATGGTTTAACCCTGGTGGTAGATTGATAGTTTGACGCTCTAAATCTTCTGCGCACGTTTTTGTCGTCCAAAACCTGAACTTCGAAAGTAAAATATTTTTTAAGCTGCATAAATAGAAGCGTACATTCTTAATGATCATGACTAAGAAAGGGAGTTTGATGCCTAGAGTTTAGTTGGGATTTTGCGGCGAAGTGATGAAGGCAGTCGTGACATTGGTGCCCATGATTTCCAAAACCGAAGATTGGATGTCTTGGTCTGTTAGTCGTTTGATATGTCCATTGTGAACTAGATTAATTGGATGGGTACTTTATTTTTCCCAGATTTGTAGAGGCTTGCTTCCAATGCTGTAAAGGATCGAAAGAAATCCCGATTGGTAAGTGTTCTTGAACATTTGTGAAACTTCTAAATTATAAATATGTAATAAATTATATTTGATTTGTAAAGTCCAGTTCTTAGCCACCCATCTCTTTAAATCCACTTAATACTAACAGTCCATGCCAATCATCAAAATGTAGGGAAATTATGATAGCACCACTTTTTTCTAGCGATTAATTGTGAATAGTCATGTTATCCTCGATTTGGAAGCCAAATTTTACAAAAAAGGACTATCATTCCTCAAAATTCTCCTATATTTTATCTAAGGCTCTACCTTTTGCTGATATAATCAAGATAAGCTTAGTCTTATATTTTTCTCTAACTCTCTTCTGATCTCCTTATTTTAACATATTCCTAATTTTCAAAGAAAACATTGCTTAAATATCAAAACTAAGTTTAAGATCTTTGCTGTTTCTATTGATTGAATAGAGTGTTAGCTTACTTGGTATCTATTTGATAACGTTGAATATGCAAACTAAAGTGTATGATAAGAAAGCCTTATCAAGGTTGCATTCAAATTAAGATATAAGTTAGAACAGTCTCAAATAGAACTATTTAAAGAAGATATTCATTTCTTACAATCTATATAAGATCAAAGCAGCGTACTTTTTGGCTTTCTCACTTAAAAATCTAGTTCATAGTCATTCCGATTTTAATCTTCCGCAAAAGCATACCCTCCGATTTCGTTATTTTACTTATTTTACTTATTACTCTGACTAAGAGTATCCTATCTCATCATCTTATCCTAAATACCAATCATCTAAATTTAGTGTTTTTGTTGATTGGGGAAACCCAAGCTCAGCTATTTCTACTTAATTAGCTGATTCAGGCTTTTAATCGTATTTTCCACTACTAAAGCTCCTTAAACGACAAAAGAAATGAAGATTAGGAGTAGCCAGTATAATCCAGTTGACATCTGTTGGCCAGGGGTATTTCTAGAATCATTGTAGATCACCACTCCCACTAAAAAGTACAGCAGATAGTAGAGCACTACTCCAATACAACAGAAGAAGCACTGTAAGATATTGAGCTGATGAGACATTAGCAGCACTCTAATGTTGCACACCACAATAACTATCGCCAATATTAAATTTCCTGCCCATTCTTCGTAAATCATTAGCCCCCGGCCTATGAGATTTAAGCCCGTAGAAAAATAAACCGTATATATTATGAAAGCAGAAATTAGTAGTGTTTGTATGATAAGCCTGATGAGGATTTGTTTATTGAAAAAGGCATTTGTTTGTCCCTGTTTATAAAGTCCTGGCTTTTCCTTGATTTATCTGTAGGAGTGAAGAATATCAAAGAGACCGTAGTAGACGATAGGAAAAGCAACAAAGAAAACGTTAAAGAACTGGACCACCCATATTTCATAAATATAGGTTCCCGACTCTAGTGAAAGGGGACCGTAGAGCAGATTAGGAAACGTGATGATCATATTTTTGTAGAGAGTGTAAATCATGACATTGGAATTCCTATGATAGAAGTTCAAGCCGTGATACACAACCAATCTTTTTAATAACTTGAACTAGGTTATTACGTAGTCTGCTGCCCTTGTGGCCTGACTTCCTTCGATCCCTCTCACCCCAACTCCCACATTCGCGCAATGAATCATATTTACATCGTTAGCGCCATCCCCGATCGCTAGAGTGATCCCCCACTTCTTGACCATTTTTGTGATGTATTCTTTATCCTTGGGAGACACTCTACAGCAAATAACGCTCTAGGACTAAAGAAGTATGTTTTAAAGCATTTTGCGTGATTACTAATCTATTTTCCTGATGAAATCACCTGAAACGACAGTTACTTTTTTACTGCGAAGCAAGTGCATCATGGACGTTAAATTTGTCAGTAAGGTCTTGGCATGTTCAGCTCCGCAATCCAAAGTTATCCTCTATGAATCTTTGTCAAGTAGTCCGCATGAGAACCCAATCGAAATCGCAGTTTCCTTTTTATCTCCAGTTAGCATCCAAACCTTAATGTTTGACTTTTTTAACTCTGTAATAGTTTCTTTCACGTTATCCTGCAGCTTATCCTCTATGGCTGTGGCTGCGATTAAAGATAACCCCTTTTATATTTATGATTGCAATTTTTAGACCTCTTCTGTTCTTTCTGGACCAATTATAGTCAACGCTTCATTATATCTTTGGCTCCATTTTTAATAGGCCTATTTATTGATTTTCTTTTGGGCTAGGACCAAGGTTCTCAGCCCCTGGCATGCGTAGTGATATAGAGCCTACTGGATTTTGAGTAGCTAGCTGTTTTTTTCTTCCCCTCTTTCGTGGATAGTAGTTCTGGGTAAAATTATCTAATCTGCTCCTTTAGTTAATAATATAATTTCATGCTCTTCAGAGTTGAGGTTTTGTAGTAAGACGCTCATTCTTTTTCTTTCAGAACTGAATTACAAGACATGTAGTAGTTTATATTTCAAAGTCTTTGTATGTTTTTCTGTTAGAGTTTAAGTGATAATTAGCTAATTGTCATCATTTTTTTCGACAAACTAATAGCCCACGTATTTAGCAAAGCTTACTAACGCGAGCTAATCAGGCGAGGAAGAAGAATAAGTATTTTTTTAAGTTATGACATTATGGCATAATCCTAAATGCAGCAGCGCTTATCTTAAAATTTTCCCGTTCGAAAGATTCTCACGAATCTTTTACTTTATCTTCTCTTTTTACGGCAAACTAAAATCGACGTTTGGTATTTTTTATGAGTATAGCTTTTCCTAGATCATAGCTGGTCTTTCGGTCAACTAATGTGAATCGCTCTTTTAAACTTCTTTTTCTTAATTGGAGCCAAAATATTAGCCGTTGACATACAAGCACTTGAACTACATCAAATTTTGTGTTAAAGTTCCAGTTTTATCAGTCATTATGTAGTTTATTTGCCCCAATTATTCATTCAAATTACTAGTTTGAACTTACGTGAAATGCCCTTTACTGCTGCAGAGTTAATCTTTATTGAGCTTCATACCTTGCCCATATCTCACGATTTACACAGTGACCAGTAGACTAATAGGAATGAAATTAGAAAAACTAATGAACCAACTTCCCCAAGTCATCAACGAACCTAGAATGATATTTGACCCTTGTATTGTGTAACCTAGATTGCCGTCATTCACTCCTTAAAGAATTCCAAAAAGGATCGCACTGAATTTGACATAAAATACCTAAACAAAGTCACGCTTAGCTGGAAGACGAAAATGTATCTAAAATATTTGTTGAGATAACTGAGTAAATTTGAAGATTTGACTTTTTGGGTTCCACTGTTAAGCAAAATTTTGGTCTCATGTCCCGTATAAACGCAAAGACCAATAGCCCATTCATTAATTTTGAGAGAACACCCTCGCAAAATAACATTTGAGTTTTCGATCATAAACTTTTTCTAAATAGCCCAATATTTACATCGTCTACCTTTACATTGCCATTGAAGGTTGACAAGAATGGGTTTGGTTTTTCGAAGGAAAATTATAATTTGACCGAAGATAAATCTAAAGGCGATATCTATCTCACTTTCTGTAAATTTTAGCTGGTCTTCTTGAGCTTTAAATTGGTTTAACCATCTAAATTCTTTGTCTCAACGAAGGCTGTCTTCTGCTATTTGTTGTGGTCCAGCAGTATCACATCGCAAGGAAAATACTCATCTTTTTTTACCCTAATAATGTGTCCGACTTGTAGAACCTGCCACTGCCTTCGTGAAAAACCTATCTCAGAAGTAAGCAACTCTACTTAGCTTTAGTTCTATTTCTGATCACTTTTATGCCGCTTTCTGTCTTCCACGAAGTCTTTGATCATGGAAATGATCAAAACGATGATTAAGGGTATGAAAATGGTAGGTTTTCCTTCAGACAAAGAAATAGCTGGAATGAGCTGCAAAATTCCTATGAACAAGAAATAAACTTTATAAATGGGGTGTTACTATTGGCAAGTTTGGTGAATTGCTAGATGAGGTTGAGTGGCAGAAATGAGAGATAGTTATATTTGGACGTTTATATTTTGTTATTCACGATCTATGGGTCAACTAGGTTCGAGATAATCGTCCGATCGAGCAGCTAGTTATAGTTTATTGAGCTTCTAAAGATCTTTTGCCACCACTTTTTCTTCACCACGTTATTGTATCTTTTCGGGGGCTACTCCATCAATTACAACAATATTATAACTAATCAATCCATTCTCTTTTCCATTTTCTCAACTTAAAAAGAAGAAATTGTGGAATAAGATATCAATTGAGTAAGCCGGCATGGAGCTAAAGTATGTGTGACTATTTACGAATTTTCTAATTAGAATACGCTTATAATCAAATGAATTAGAAGTAACTGGAGAGAGCAGTGAGTAGTCTTGAAACCTTTCTTTAGCTTAAAATGCAGAATCTACAAATACATTCATGGATACAGATCAAGAAACACAGCAAAAACAATCTATTCACACAAAGAACTAGAAACGATACATTTAAGAACATGCAGCTCTCAGAATACATTAACTACGAGGAAAATTAGCCTCATAAGTAGAGTACTAGGCCACCGAAATTATTAGCATCACATTTGAATCAGTTTTAAACCTAAAGACGTTCAAAATAAGTTGAAGGCTTTAATAGAAATGAAGAATTGTTTCATACCTTCAATAAACATAGAAATAACAACAAGCTTTCACCTTCAGACAACTAAACTTATGTATATTAACCTTCTCATAAAATTAAACTCGAAACGAACTATTATTAAGATGCATAAGATAGTGATTAGTTTGAAGATATAGTTTTGGACCGTTTGTCAAAACTTTAACAAAATATCAGTAAACTGATGGCGGAAAACAAAACTAAGGAGAATAGGAGATCATACCTTGAAGAATATCTTTAATATAAACCTTACAATATGTAGGACGATTAAGGTTTTTATTATGAGTCAGCCTATGAAAGAGAAATGGACAGAAAAATCAAAAATTTTTATTTGAACCAGTCAGATGAGTCTCGGAAAGTCAGTCCAGTTCACGATAGTATGGCAGATATCATCTATAACTTAAAGTATATTCCAATTCCTAAAAAAGATTCTGTTAACATTTATAAGATCAGAGAACTGATTGATGCGCATCATCATTAAGGCTAAAACTAATATCTTGGGAATGTTGACGTCTTTAATCCCACAAAATAAAGTGTTATTCATCGAAACTTTTATATTAATGGAGGCAGAACACACTCAAAAGGATCAAAAAGTGGATGTCATACCAGAGAAAAAGGATCTTCCACCCTTTATTTCAATCGTTACTAGGGTTTTTAAACTATAGCGAATGGAAATCAAGTGCATTTTATGCCCAAGAACATAGAGATGCAAACCGTGATTTAGTCTAGTGGCAAATATCCCAGAAATAACAGTAACAAAAACATGCAAATTAGGAATAGAGAAAACGATATGAAAGACTACCGCAAGGTTCTGTTAAAAGGCAAAGCTTCAGCAATTTCCAATTCAAGCCAGAATTCGTATTTTTCATCAAGTTCAGAGGTTGGGTACAATAGATCAGCTTTATATTGAAACTATCTTGATATTTTTCGCAATAAGATCCATATACTTGTGAGCAATATTTAGAATTGAAGCAGGTTGATTCTTTCAATCTTAAAATAGAAACACTGAGATTAGTATTTGTGAATAAGATAGCCCATAGCTACAGCTATTATTGCTATGGAGACGCTGACTACCTTTTTAAGCAAGGATTAAATTCCGGATCGATTCTTAGCTAGAAAAAACTTATCTTTGTGCATATCAGTAGTTAAATGAGATAATCAAGCTTCTGTAGTCCTGTTTCTCTATTAATCTTTTCTCAACCATGCCAAGTAGTATATTATTTCGCACTTTATTGGATTAATTGCTAATAAATATTTATGATTACCAAGCTGCTCAAATCTTGCTTCTCCACCGCCCCAAACGTTTGGGTCAACAAGCATACCAAGGTCATCTGCCAAGGTATCACTGGCAACCAAGTAATCTTTTTGCCAATTAGGGAACTTTCCAAACTCAGCAAGCGCTTGACTACGGAACTCAAATGGTGGGAGGAGTCAATCCCAAGAAAGCAGGATCTACCCACCTGGGACTGCCTGTCTTCAAAAACTGCATTTAAGCTAAGAATGCCACCGGCTGCAATGCCTCTGTGATCTACGTGCCCCCTCCCGGTGCTGCCTAGGCCATAATATAGGCACTGAATGCCGAGCTGGATTTATGCGTTGTGATTACAGACGGTAAGGATAATAAAAATTAGGTATCCCACAACATGACATGATCAGAGTGAAGCATGCTTTGCGTTCTCAGAAGAAGACAAGGGTGATTGGTCCTAACTGTCCTGGTATAATTAAGCCCAATTAATGTAAAATCGGCATTATGCCTGGATATATCCACAAAACTGGAAAAATAGGAATTGTCAGTCGATCAGGCACCCTTACTTATGAAGCAGTTGACCAAACTACCAAAGCTGGATTAGGCCAGAGCACAGTGGTGGGAATTGGAGGAGATCCTTTCAACGGTACCAATTTTATCGACGTTCTTGAGAGGTTCGTAGTTGATCCTGAAACTGAAGGGATAGTGATGATAGGAGAAATCGGAGGATAAGCCGAGGAATTGGCTGCTGACTGGCTGAAGCACAACAATAAGCAGAAGAAACCAGTTGTAGGTTTCATCGCTGGACTTACTGCCCCACCCTAGAGAAGAATGGGCCACGCTGGTGCGATTGTGCAGAAGGGCAAAGGTGACGCCCAAAGCAAGATAAAGGCTCTTTAGGAGGCTGGCATCGTAGTTTCGAAATCCCCTTCATTGATCGGCAAGCACATGCTTTAGGAAATGAAGAAAGCGGGGTTGGCTTGATGATACATATATGTAACCAAAAACACACAAAAAAATAAATTAGATTTAGATAGAGTGGTAGGATAAATAAGATGTATTTCTTGAGCAATAACTGAGAAAGACTCGGATTAAAAGATTACTTATTTTAATTTTCTTGAAATCGAATGAGGCTCAAAAGATGAGGAGATAAAATCGTTAGAATGAGGAAATATATTGTATAGATTTGGAATGAAAATCTCTGATTGGGTCACTCAGCCACGAAATGCTCAACGAACTATTGCATATCCTTTGATAGCTATTATGCTTGATTTCCTGCGAGGATTAGACTTTAATTGACATTTTTCCAAAACTAATCTAAACTCTATTGCTGCTATCTATTATGTCCTGTTTTTTTCCTATTACTCTCAAACACAAACTGGTTGACCCTGCACCTATACCTAACTTTTAGCTCCTTCTAGTTTTTCATTTTTTTGAATTTCTCCGGCTATTGATTCCATTTAGTGCTATAGTTTGAGTTAAAATTGTTCAGAATTTGGTTAGGATCACAAATTTTAGCCAATTTGTTGAAATTGATTCTGACCTCATCGTGGTCGATGGTATGAGAGTTATATACCCTATTCTACTCAACGTGTGCATCATCTTCGGTCTTAACTGACTGATAGATCGAATTCTTTTTGAGGTTTTTTTTGGTTGCTGTTTCAAATCTTTTTTGCAGCTCTTACTTGGTAATTCTGATTCTGATTGAAGGCTAGCCAGAGGGAATTTTGTGTTTCTGATTTTCACTATATATACGTTTTGGTCCTTCCAACGTATCTCTTTTGCAAGATTGGTTTGCCTAGGTTTCACGAGAAAGGGTGGCTTTTTCCTTGGAAGCCGACCTGATTCTAAAATGATTGTTGCGTCTCACCTGAGGAATTATCTGTTTTGGGTTTTCTTCTATCGGAGTGAACATAAATGTTAATGCCTGTATTAAAATTATCTTTTATGGACTTATAATTTATGAAACTTCAGAAGGTCTAAAACTGTATACTAAGCAGCTGAGAATTGCAAAAGGCACCAATAAGGACGAAACCATTTTTGTTGTGAATATTTATCTTGTAATATAGGTAGCTATACTTTAATGAAAAATAGCTTTCTTATAACCTTGAAAAGTAGCTTAAATTAATGAACATTATGTAAACTATTAATTATCATTCTCTTTTGACTATTTTAGGATTGCTGTGCTTTTTCCGAATTGAGCTAAACTACGGTACCTATCTTATAGGAATCATATCGCTGGAACAATAACTATTCATGTTGAGATGTTCTTCCGATGTAGGTATTTTGCTAAACGAAGGTACAGAGAAAAGGAACATCTGTTAAAAATTCTTCTCCAATACAATTGATTCCTGTGAATTATTTTCTTCACTCGGGCTAAAGATCTAGCTGTTGATATTGACTTCTTTAAAGAACTAAGCCCTAAATTAGCCCTTTTCTGTTTTTTTTGTAAAAGAGTTTACGTCTACTTCCTTGATATAAAATATTGATTAGACTATTTGGTTTTGCTGCTATTATCTTTATGATTAAACTGAAGAAAAGGCTATCCTATTCTTTAAGTACTCAGTGTTTATCGATTGAAACTCGTCGAAAGGGTCAACTATCTTAAACTCTGATTCAGAACCTTGATGCTGCTTAACAGTAAAATAATGGCTGTTCTTTTTACTGATTGACTCCTTTTTATCAACTGTGACAATTTAGGTTTCCTTTCTACTCCCACTTCCTGTTATTTCCTTCTTTTCAACTACTTAAGCAGATTACAAAGCAAGCAGCTTACTTTTTCGCGAGACCGTGAGATTAATTTTCTGAGGGGTTACGGCTATCGGTAAAAAACTGCAAGATTAAATCCCCAACTGCCTTACTTTGCTGTCTGGCTTTGTGAATGTAGAAACGAAGCTTTCTTCTCTACTGATAAATACCTCAGTATTCTTTTTAGTTTATTCGTTTTAATTTGATTTCACTGGCGGTACTACATTTTTAATATAGAATGGCTTTTATTTAATTTTGCGTAAGGTCTAAAGATTTTTAAGGAAAGCAGGTGGTCGCTAAACTTTTCTCATGTTGCTTAAAACTTTCAATTTTGCATTTTTTTCTTAGTATAGTTCAACTTTTTAGTAATTGGAGCTGAGCCTTTGGTAGGGACTTGCAATTTAAAGTTAAGTTAAAAACTCTATCTTTGTTGAACTGGAGGCGGGGAGACATTTAGAAAAGAAGCCTTAGTCACAGCAGAAATGATTCTCGATCGTTGCTTCTCTTAAGATGTTTTTGTGCATTTTGATTTGATTTATCATCCATAAATGCTTTTAATGCTTCTGAGGGAGCTACTACTACTTTTGGGATGAAGGTTGTGCTTTGGATGGTACATTTTGTGAACTTTTTGATATTGTTATTCGCATCCAGTATATATTACTAAATCAATTACTAACTTCAAATCATTTGAATTATAACAAAATACTTTGTTCATAATATCTTAGACCACGCACTTCCTCTCAACTCTTTATATTACATAAAATATTTGTATTTTAAGCTATAATGGGAGCTTCCTGCAACAAGAATCTTATTATCGCTCTCTAGAACGACACTAAGGTCTACTACAGTCACAAAAGCAACCTAAAAAATGCAAAACTATACGAGATCTCATTGGAAGGTGATCTCTATAAAATCTGCCCAACAAGAAACGCGACCACAGAAACTGATGAGATTTTCAAAAAATCGGACGGGCTACTAACTTTCCTCAAAGATGAGAAAGGGATCAAAACTGGGGAGCACCGAATCAGAAGTTGCTTTGAATAGATCCTGGAGAACACGAATGGGTAGAATATATGGTAAAACCTGATTTTTCTCTAGCCCAACGTGAACGAAGACAACAAGAAGTATTTGTTTAAGTGCCTAGCAGGCACTATCTACAAATTCGACCAGAGCGACAACAAGCGGACTTTAAAAAATATTTACCTGCCTTGGAAGCAACTTGGTCCTCTTTAATTAAAAAAATTATTTCAAAATTAAATCACTCACCTCACTATTTTAGTCTCCAGGGCCTGATATTTTACCTGAATATACTTTTTAGCATTCTTGCTTACTTATACTCTAATATTTTCTTTTTCTTTCGAAAATAAATTATATTTGTAGACGTTCAGCAACTAACTCATGGGATTCGACCTCTAGATGATTGACGAAGAAAAAGGGAACAAAAATAATGATAAAACATAAGAGTCTAGGCAGTAGTAGCGCACTCTCACCAGCTCACAGTCCAACGCACAACTTTACGCATACTATTAGGAGTTGATCAAAGAGTACACTCAGAAGCACCCAAATGCCAATGATAAACTAGCTTTGGCACTTATCTTAGGCAGAGGGTTCAAGCCCACTCTCAGCAAAAATAGAGACCTTAACTTCTTGGATATTGACAAAATGATCAGCTTCAAGCACAAAAGCCTAGGAAACGGAGACAATAGAATCGAAAACATGAAGATGGCAGCAGACCTATCTGGACTTAAGAATAATCTGCTAGTGAGGAACCAATAGCAAGTTCCAAACATACCACCAGAGCCTGAGAATACACAACGAGGTGCTCATTTTCAAATTTACAGACTAATTCGAGCAGCAAGACGACACTTCAGCCGCAATGAGGCTTAAAGCGAAGACAACAATGATTTAGACGTAGTTAACACAAGCTAAAATAGAATCGAATAGTAATGATCTTCTTGATGATATGATTAAAGATGTTTGGATATGGAGCAGAGTAGAATTAGTAGATTGCTAGAGACTAAATATATATAGCTATAGATGCCGAACCTTGGTAGACTGAAGTATGATAAAAGAATTAATCAGTGTTCCCTTAAATATAAACATCATTTTTTATAAAATTTATAGATAGGCTTTGTGTCTGGCTTTAGAAAGATGTATTTTTTTATGCGGTTAGATACCCAACGTTGATGATAGTAGTCTAGAATCTAGCCTAATCTAGAGTTCTTACTCTCAACCTTAGTCTCCTTCTAGTCACCTGTCTTTTGCTTGTCACATTTTATTATTTTGGATTTTAGGGTTGTTTCGATCTTTTTCTACAAATGCAGGCTTTTAAGAACTTTTTACAAACTTATGTCCTAGTTTTATTAACCAGTGATGTGAATGGATATTTTATAATCAATTTTTTTCTATTTATTCTTATTTTCTTTGTTTTAAGTCTGGGTTTCAGCTGTTTGGCATTTAAGTATCTGAGATTCCGTGCATATTTAAGCATCCTTTGTTTATTTAATATGATTTAAAGCACTACTAATACTTTGGCTCCGATTGAGTTCTCTGAAGGAAGTATCATTTATGTGATTCTAAGTAGGATAGTAGTTGCGAATGTTCTCTAGCCTGTCTAAACAATCAGTTTAAGCTTCTAAATGGTTTTTCAGAGATGTGCAGGAAGAAGGTCGTTAATTTCTTTAAAGGATTTGTAAGATCTCATCAGTGATGAATTAGTTTTTGGCAATATTCTTTTCGGGATTCATTGAAATATCAATGCACTAACGTAGCTAATGGCGTTTATTTAGTCTCTCAACCAAATGCTAAATAAACAGATTGGCCTTTTTACTCTATTGGCACTTGATCTCATACCTTTTATGAAGGTTTAGTAATTGGTTTTAGTATTATTTTCTTTAATCCCTGAGTCGATCAATGTAGTCTTTCAGCTTTTAGAAGGTAAGGCTATTTTTAACACGACTTTCACTCCATCTGAGGCTACTTTAAGAGACACATCTGCTGATTGCTATGTTTTTTGTTGAAGGCACAGTTGTTGAACTGCAACGGTCCTCGTACATGGCATCTAAGCACTATTTTTATTATTAAATCCATTCGATATAAGTTTCCGCCTAGGTAAGCTTTTTCTTTAATTCATAGTTTTCCTACTAAATCTCTTGTAAGATACCTTGAGCTATTAAATGTAGGTAGTGGCAGATGCAAAGGTTTCTCTTAACTCAGATAATTTGGAATCTCTAAAAGATACCTCTTCCCACAGGACTTAGAAATTACTTAAGATGCTAACTTAATAATCCATCAGTTACATGCAAATCTTAGCACATTTTACAGCTCCTTGCTAACTCTTTCATGCTATTTGAGCGAAAATTCGTATACTGCTGAGTAGTGAGCATATTACTATCGAACTGAAAACTGCTGCCAAGGGTGAGGCTCTTGCTTAATCTTTATGGGAAACTGAGGAGGCTGGCTTCTTGAATTTTGTTTAATTCTATTTTAAGTTATTCTATTTGGTCAATTGAAAGAGGAGATTGCTTATGCATGTTGCTCAATAAAGAATATAATTATCAAAAGTTGGTCAAATACCATTCGAAATACTATATTTAGTGTGCAACTTTCTTGAAGAGTTGCATGTGCTGCTTCAAAGTTTTGGTAATTCAAAAAAAAACGGTTTTTCTTCGATTCGGTTAAAATAAAGCTGCGGGACAGAAAGACTATTGCTGGTCAAATCAAAATTTGAAAGAATAAGGCTCTAGTGTTTATGGTTATGAAAAAATGCTGATCTAATCTATCTTTTATATTGTAACAACAAATTGTGAAAAGGTTATTCGATATGAGTTATAATAGATTAGAAAAAGATTCAATATCATCTCATACAGCTGTTTGAGAACTTTCAATTCTGAATTTAGCCTCTACCTGCTTTTTTCTATATCAGAACGGAAACTTTTAGCTCTTTTATGAATCAGCTTTTAGCTTTTGGTCAAATGAAAAAGTATCTTTTTACCATAATTCTAGGCATCAGATTGCTTTTCTTCGATAAAATCTAAATAATACTATCGCGTAAAATATTTGGCATGTATCTCTTATAGTTGACTGCATCACTGTCTAGTTGACTGCCTCCAATGATGATATGGGAACATAAAAATGATTTTTGTACTTAGATAGGTCTAATTCATCTTTGCTTTACTTGCTGCTTAGAAGACTCGCTCAATGGCTTCTTTGGCTTTTAGAGTAATCAATTATTTTTAATAACGATTCAAATTTGAATGCCAAGTAAGCTTCTGGTAATTCCTCTATCCTAGATTCTTTGTTTCATGCCAAACATGATCACAGGCTTCAGGCTCGTCCTAAATTACATAGCGGTTTTACTCTTTAGCACAAACCCTTAACTTTCATGCCTGGTCCTAATGTTGAGCGTAGTGCTCGACTATGTCGACGGATACATCGCGAGGATGTACAATCAGTGCTCTTTCTTTGGAGATGTTTTCGATTGGATCGTAGACATTTCTTCTTCAGCGGTAGTGTACTTTTGGTGGGGCAGCCTCGAGCCTGAAGCTATCTTCGTCACATTGACGCTTTTGATGATGGAAATCGCTTGTATGGTTATAGACATTGTGGCTAAGAGTCATAGTTTTGCTCCTGTAGTACAGGATCGAGACTGGATGACTCTTATTCTCAAATTCACAATGTAGTGCGGGAGGCGTGGTGCGAACTACGTGGGATTGGGCTATTATAACCAAATCTTGCATTATCTTTGCTTGCTTGCCCGTGTTCTGTTTCTACGTACTGGTATCGTATCGTGGAATTGCCTCTTTTTCCTCACCCTGCCCGCGTCCCTCAGCTACGTCTGGATGAATATTGCCTATGCCAAGAACATTGCGAATCACTGGTACGAAACCCAACACAGCAAAAAATCTCACGTTTTATTCGTAGAAGAAAAATGACCTTTTTCGACTTTTTATAATATTAAATATCTTTTCATTTTCTAGATGATGTAAGATCTAATTACAAGGCTGATTGGATGTAGTAATAAGGCTCAAGCACAGCTTGAATTATTAACATCATTTAATTTGCTTTTTCTTTAAATTTCTCAAGACTCCTCACTCTTCCCACATAATCATCAAAAATTTAATCCAACTAGTCCATTTATCCGCCTCTAATTTCTTCTTACTTCGGTTCTAAGGAGCTTTCCTACTCTACTTATATCATCTATTCACGGGTCAG
>Ga0316217_10004238_pt1 | contig 15694 bp, 20 predicted proteins | sample 1anoAmetaG_FD_203633 | JGI IMG/M metagenome (GOLD analysis project Ga0316217, IMG submission 203633) | Freshwater microbial communities from Trout Bog Lake, Wisconsin, USA - 1anoA | ecosystem: Environmental > Aquatic > Freshwater > Lake > Hypolimnion/Profundal zone | place: USA: Wisconsin... | reverse complement strand
GAACCTCTTCATGATGGAGGGCGATCGTGCGACGAGCGTGGGACGACCCTGCTCGCGAGCGGGTCACTTCGTCCCGAACCTCGAGGGGGAGGACGATGCGTGGGTGATGTCTCCCCCTGTCCGCCCCGGTTCGCCTCTCCTTGGTAGTAGGCGGGCGGGAGGACGATCTCCCCCCACGAGAAAATCTCATCGCCCGTAACGATCGCGTGGACGAAGACCTGCCCCGCGAGGAGTTCCTCCCTCTCCGTGATGACCTCGAACCTGACGGCCTGAGGGAACCCTTGCAGCTCCGGCCGGAACCTCAACATGCGCACCTTCCCCAACGTAGGCTCAAGAGCCTTGGCGATGGCGGCCGTGTCGATGATCCCCCGCGTCGAGAACTCGAGCATGCCACGGCGAACCCCTAGACCCGAAAGGAACCGACGAGCTACCCGCCGAGCGAGGGGGTCGATCATCGCGATGCCCTCGCGACCCTCGTGACGGGAGCCCCCTCGATGCCCTCGGTCACCGGACGACAGGTCAAGAACCACCGGTCCTTCCCCCACCGGAAGATGTTGGACCGGCCGCGACGCCTCATCCTTGCCAGGCCCGCACGCTCAAGGACGTGAAGATGATAGCTGGCGGTCGAGATGCTCACGTCGGCCGATGCCGCAGCCTCTGAGACGGAGCGTCCTTCGGGGCCGAGGACCCCGAGCAGGTACAACCTCGTCGGACAGGCGATGGCTCGCGAGATGATGATGAGCTGCAAGTTGTTCGTGCTCACACCTTCCGAGGTCCATCGAAACTTCCTCGGGCTCGCTTGTAGTTCCCCCCGGTTAGACAGCGCCGTCCCCAATAACTTCGCTGGCTCTCTCCGCGATGCTCTACGTGCACACCCGGCTTTTCGGACCTTCTTGTGCGCCGCATCGACGGGTCATCGGGTGAAGAGCACCCTGCCCGTGATCCCCTCCACATGGTCCTTGATGGCGACGATGCTCGTGATGGTCCCCCGGTGGTCCGACTCGGCGAGGAGGCGGAGATGACATGCGTACCTCGCTGCGTCACCCGCCGACGAGCGCACCCTGGTGTCTCGACATCGGTGAGACGCCTGCCAGGGTCCACGCCCCCGCTCCGGGCGGGCGTCCTCCGTCACGAGGATGCATCTGAGCCCGTCCGCCTCGCAGAGGTCTCGTAGACGTTCGAGATGCCCGGCTAGGAGGCCCGAGACCCCCTTCCAGACGTGGGGCATGTTGCACGTTCTCCTCCACCACTCGATCTTCGGGATGAGCGGCCCGGACCTCATCCCTCCCATCTGATCCATCCTCGAGAAGCAGCCAGCGATCAGGTAGGCGAGGGAGGCGTCGAGCGCGACCACAAGGACCTTCGTGGTGTCCGTTACCGGGTGCTCCCTCCCGAGCCGTGCCACCGGGAGTCGGGCGTTGCCCCCGTGATCAAGGACGAGGACCCCCACGTCTTCCGGGAAGCTCGAGACCACCATCTTGATGAAGTCGCAGGGGTCACGTTCCTGCGGGAAGACCACCTCGGTGAGATGCCCTGGAAGGGCACCTTCGACGAGAGCCCGCAGAGGACCCCCTTGGAAGGGGCTCCTTCTCCTCGGTAGCCGGGGTACCTCTTCACCCTCGCGAATGTAGAGCTGGACCTTGAAGGGATCGAAGGACTCGACGGGTACGAACCCGTGGGAAGCAGTCGAGAGGGCACTGGCGATCGAAGGGTCCAAAGAGGGTGCAAGGAGGGGCCTATTTTCTCTAATGCGTACTGGTGCGGGGTAAACGAGCGACTCCTCGAGGGAAATGCCCTCGGAGCTACCGTCGATGTTGTTGCAGTTCGCGGCCACGATCCGCCGCAGCTCAGCCGGAGGGGGCCGTCCCTGTCGCCCCGAGAGCCGAACTCGTGCCAGCGCCGAGTCGCGGTGGCGCTCAACCGGTGCGTCCGGATTTCGGGGCTCCCAAAGGGCTGGCTTCCAGGTCCTCGCCTCGGGGACGAGGTTGAGGAGGATGTTGTCGAGCTTGCTCACGTCCGCGTACGTGAACTGGCGGCGCTGGTTCGACTTGCCCGCCAGACGAACCTCGAGCTTGATGGCCGTGGTCGCGCCGGGACCGACCCTGTACATGCTCACGAGGGCCGTCGCCTGAGAACGCGTGCGGACCTCGACCGGGACCGCGTAGCCCCTCAACAGGAACGTCTTGCCGATCTCTGGCCCCCGGACCCTGAAGTAGTCGCCGGGGGCGCCCAAGGACTGCGCAAGGGTTCGAGCCTCCCTCGGTGAGAGGACCACGTAGCGTTCAGCATGGCGGACGTGGACGACCTCGTAGTCTTCGGCGGCTAGTCCGAGCACTGTCCGGAAGAACCTGTCGCAGTCCTCGATCCGTACCCCCTGGAGGTTCACCGTGACCATGCCCTCGCGGACCTCGAACTCGATCCCGTAGAGGATGGTCTTCCACCGCCGATTGAGCCGGACGAGGGGCCACTCTTTTTGTCCCTTCTTGCGAGGCTTGCGCTGCCCCAAGGCGACCGATCCCCGGATGACGTAGCGGGTGCTCCCGTCTTTGCGCCGGATGATCCTGTAGTCCTCTTCGGTGCAACCCGCCCGTGTAAGAAGGTCTTCGACCAGCAAGGCCAGGAGTGTCTTGAAGCGGATCTTGAAGCCGTGGGGGTAGACGACGACCCCCGGTGCGGGGCCGTCCGTGATGCTCATGTCGCGGATGGTCGGCGCCGGGATGGGGCCGCAACCGATCCCCACGTCGTCGTCGATCGGGGACTCGACGTTGAAACACCCGCTTGCCGGTGTAGATGTAGGAGGCACGGACGATCTCCGGCCCCGATCGTTCTCGTTTGCAGGCGGCGACGGTCGGGGCTTGGTGCTCTACGTGGTCACGGGGATTCTTTGGCCTTGGCCGCGAGCCACATCGAGATCGCTTCAGCGATGATGTCCGGCCAGGCCATCCGACATCTTGCAGCTCTGGATCGAGCCTCCTCGTGCAGCCGATCTTCCACCGGCACGCTCACCCACCGTGTCTTCGTCTTCTGCTTGGCGTAGCCCATCGACAGCTCCTTCTTCACGTCCCACACGTCCTACACCTCGTATGAGTGAAGTACCGGGCCGGGAAAAATCTGGAAGGAACGTCTTGAGGCGCAGCCGATGAACTTGCCGGGGCCTGTTTCTGTGCGCTTTCCGTACCGTTTGTCCGCACGCAGTGAAGAGGCAAACCTGGCGCAGGAAGGTGAGGTCGGGAAAAGTTATGATCCGGTTCTGCGGTCGGTGTACGGAGGCGCCCCCGAACTTCGAGGACGCCTGGAAGCTCAATCGCGGGGCGATCGAGGTCGGCTCGAACTTCAAGGTCGCCCCGATGTTGAAGGTTGAAGGTCGCCCCGATGTTGAAGGTCGCCCGATGTTGAAGGTCGATGTTGAAGGTCGCCCCGATGTTGAGGCTCGCCCGGAAGCTTGAGGTCGGTCGGTGGTCAAGGTCCCCACCTCGAGGGCTGCCCCCTCCATCGCCGGAGCGCTGCAACGTGTGGAAGACAGTCGCGACGAGCGGAACGTAGGGAAGTGGTACACGGACGACACAAGCCCTCACGGGAGGCTTGTTTTTACCGTGTTAGTCGTGGACTTTTAATCCGTAGGTCGCGGGTTCGAGTCCCGCTCGGCCCACCCTGTAATTACCAACACTTGCGCCGCGACGAGCGGCCCGCGACAAGGCAGCCGCGACAAGGTCCGCGACAAGCTGGCGTGTCGCGGGGGGTGGTGTCGCGGGCGATGCCGCCAGAGATGCAGCCGGCCCCGGAGGGGACGGCGGAGCGACGTCCGGCTTGGCCGACCGAAGCTCCGGGATAGCCTCGTCGAGGGGGGCGAGGTCGCGTAGCGCCAGCTCCTCCACCTTTTGGGCGGCACGCCGGTAGCGGTTGATCATGGCCGACGAGCGGTGCCCGGTCCGGCTCGCAACCCACGCCTCCGTCTTGCCGTTCGCGAGGCTCAGGGTCACGAACGTGGCCCGGAGGTCGTGGACGCGGATCTTCATCCGCCCCGCCTTCGCCTCGAACAGCTCCACCCGCGTCACCCCCGCGGCTTGCAGGGCATCCCGGAAGAGGCCCGCGAGACTGTCCGCCCGGAGTGACCGGCCGTCGTCATCGGTGAAGACGAGCTTCGCCCCGCGCTCCGCGGGTGTCTCCTTCGGTGCGTCCTTCCCGGTCTCCTCCTTGGCCTTGTCGATGGTGTCGCGGATGGCCAACCAGGCGACAAGGGCACGCGTCGTCCCGGGGTGCATGGCCCACGCGCGCGGATCGTCCGTCTTGTTCGCGTCCAGCGTGATGGCGCCCCTGACAAGGTCGAGGTCACGCCGTCGAAGGGCGAGCGCCTCACCTTCCCTCATCCCCTCGCGGTCGAGGAACCCGAAGAGCAGCCGGAGCGCGAGCGGCGTCGCCGTGTGCGCGAGGAGCGTCGCATCCTCGTCCGGGTACAGGTAGGCCAGCGGCTTGGCACCCCCCGGCTTGGGCAGGAAGCCCTTGGGCAGAGGGTTGGAGGCGATGACGCGCGCCGGGTACACCGCCAACCCGAGCACCCTGTGGATCACCTGCGCGTATTGACGTCGGGAGGAACGAGAGAGCGGCTTCAAGGCCCGGGGGTCGCGTCCCGCCACCCTCGCGGCCTCGCGCTCGCGACCGGCCCGAAGGTCGTCAAGCTGGCGCATGGCCCGCTCCGCGTCGTCCAGGGTGAACGCGGACAGCGGCACGTGCCCGATCACCGGGGCGAGGAGCTTCACCTTCGCCGCGTCGTCATCGCTGCTCTTCTTCAGCTTCACGTGGTCGCGGAACCGGCCGGAGAGCGTGCCGTCCGTCCACTCGGTCGCGAAGTCTCCGAACGTCACGGCGGCGGGCGCCGTGCCCCCAGGCCTGCCCGGGGCGGCCTTCGGCTGCGTCGCGGCCGGGAAGCCCTGCCGGCGCTTCGTCTCGACGTAGACGCGCGCGTACTTCTCAAGCGCCAGCTCGCCCGCCACGGAGCGCGGTACCCGGTGCTTGCGCCAGTCGCCCGGCCCGACCCGGTAGCAAAGCTCGTGCTGCTTCTCGCGCTCGCGCCAGTGCAGGTTCCACCCGCGGTCGTCGTCGTCCTTCTCTGCTAGCTTCGTCATGTCGCGTCGCCTCCGAAACGTCGTGACCACGCCCCCGGCCGTTGACGCGGCGCGGGGGCTTTCTTCTGCCATCATGCCGCGCGCGTCTTGCGACTCTGTGCCGGCGACTTCGTGACCCGTACGGGAACGTCGGAGGACTCGGACGGATCGCCCGCGTCGGCAGCTTCCTCCCAGTCCGGCCACAGCAGCACCGCGGGGTGCACCTTCAGGGCGCGCGCGAGCCGTTCGGCGCGCACGTCTCCGAGCTTGGCCCGTCCCCCCTCGATTGCCGAGATCGTCGGCTGGGGGATGTTGCTCGCCTCCGCGAGGTCGGCCTGGCTCATCTCCTGTAGCTCCCGGATCGTGCGCAGCATTTCACCGGGGGACATCTTGATCCGTGCTCGGCTGGGAACAGCCGCCTTCTTCGTCTTCTTCTTCGTCATTGTCCTACCCCTACTCTTGTCGTGCGTGCCTTCAGTATTCGTGCGGTGTGATCCTTTCCACCGTGACCGTGACCGTGTCTGCCTCGACGCTGTAGATGACCCGCCATTGCTGGTTGAGCCGCGATGCCCGGAGGCGCGCCAGCTGCCCGGTCAGCTTCTCATCGTGAAAGCCCTTGATCGCGCGGAGCCCGTGCGGGCCTTGCTGGCGAACGATCGCGCGCCAAGCTTCGTATTTCCTCAAGACCGGCGGCGGGAGCTTGTCGATGGTCTTGACCGCGTCGTGCTCTTCAAGAACCTGCCACATACGCTACAGAGTATAGTCCGCAAGCGGTATGTCAAGGCGTGGCGCCTCCGTCGTCCCCACGACCCCCGTCATCCCCCGTGCCAAGCAACCCAAGCCCGGGCTTGGGTCGGGCTGGAGGCCCCGATCGGCCCGGACGCCCCGTGGCCCGTCGGGCGCACGATCGGCCGTCCTGGGGCAACGTCGGGGCACGGCGGCGGGCAAGCGAAAGGGCGCCCCGGAACCGGCCGGTACGCCCTCGGGTGCGCCTCCCTTGGCGGCGGTCAGCGTAGATTCTTGAACGGGAGGCCGGTGTCGGCCACGGGCCCGGTCGGACTGCCCGGCGGCCTCGCGCCCGGTCCAGGGAGCGAATCGGGGTCGACGTCGTAGCCGGGCCCGCCGGCGTCGTACTGCGGCGGGGGCGAGGCCGCCCCTCCCTGCTCGATCGATCGCGCCCCGCTCGGTGTCGGGTTGATCGGCGTTCCCTTCGGCGAGCTGAAGGGCGTGCCGGCGTTCGCGCCCCCTCCGACTCCCGGGCCCTTACTCGCCACGGGCCTCACCCCCCTTCGACGCGCGCGCCTTGCGGCCCGCCTTCCCCTTCGGCCTACCGCCGACGCGCGGTGTCTTCTTCTGTGCCTTGGTGCTGGTCGTCTTCGCTGTCTTCTTCGCGGCCATCGGGGCCTCTCTTTCTGGTGATGCGTTGGAACTGCGATGTCAGGATGCGAGGTCTGTCGGGGTCGGGCACATGTGCCGCGCGACCTCCTTCAGGAAGTCCCGGACCTGAGGGGCGTCCGCCCGGAGCCCGTTCAGCTCAGATGTCGTCATGGTCTGCAGGAGCCATCGATCAAGCTCCTCCAGCGCGAGGTTGACCCTCGACGGCGGCACCCCCTGCAGGAGCGCCTCGCGCCGGAGGTCGCGCGTCATCCTCGACGGGCGCATGTCGTCGTCGTCCCTCACAGGTTGAAGCCCTCTTCCTTGAGCGACCGTGGCCCCGGCGCTGGTCCGCGGTGCTCGGGATGCTGCTTCAGGTGCTCGCGGTAGAACGCCGAGACGAGCGGGTCATCATGCGCGGTCCGGTTGAGCGCCGACCCCTTCGCCGCGACGTGATGAGCCAGCGCGAGCGTCGCCGCCGCGGCATGCCGCGGGTGAACGCCGTGCTGGACCGCCCGGCTGTGGTGGGCCGCGTCGATGGCGTCGAACCTATCCGACTCGGCGCTCACAGGTTCCACCCCTGGCGAATGGCCGCGTAGGTCGTGTCGAGCGCCTTGTCGCGCTCGACCTGGTCGTCGCGCATGGCCAAGCGCAGCACCTTGCCGTGACCCTTCACGTAGGAGGTCGCGAGTTCCGCGATGCGCTGCGGCTTCATCGACTCGAGGTCGGCCGGAGGGAGCGTCGCGAAGTAGGCGCGCACCGCGTCGAGCGCTTCATCACGGCCCGCCCGATGCACCAACGGGTGTAGCGCCGAGCAGACCACCGCTTCGATGGCGTCCCGATGCCGGCCCACGTCAGCACCCCACCGTCGCCGGCATCCTGAACCCGATGCCGGTGCTCGTCGTCGAGCCCGACAGCGGCGAGTAGCCAGGTGGGCAACGCCCCGTCCCGACCGGCAACCACGACGCCATGAAGCCGCTGCGCACCTGAAACTTCGTGACGTCTTTCGCGCGCTCGGGGTTGAGGAACTCGTTCGCAAACTGGCCCGCCGACAAGCGCCCGAGGTTGCCCCCCTCGCCGCACATCTCGTAGCTGACAGCTTCGATCGTGGTGAGCGACCGGCTCCCGATGATCAAGCTCGCCGGCCGCTTCGACGTGTAGAAGGCGTCGATCATCGCGTAGGCAACGTCCGCGCTCTCCCGCTCGGCGCTCGCCGCCGCGTTGCCCTGCGAGGGGCCGACCCGCGCGGCCGTCGCGATCTGCGTCTCGCCCCGGACGGCCTTGCAGCACCGAAGGATCGCCGCGCACGCGACGAAGAGGTCATGGTCGGACTGCTTCGCCGCGATGGCCGACCGCAAGTAGTCGACCGCCCACGCCAGACCTTCGATCTTGATCTCGTCGGCGAGCGCGTTCACCCGCGCGACATCGGCCGCGTTGAAGTCGGGGCGGGTCGACGGCACGCCCCACACGCGTTGACCTGCGAACGTCAGGACGGCCGCGGCATCGGCCAGCGCGGTCGCGAGGTCGGCCGCAGCTTGATCGGCCGCCGGCCCGAGCTTGATGACGACCGACTTCGCGATCGCGGCCTTCGCGTCCGTGAACGCCTTACCGGCCGCCGTACCCTGCGCGGACTGCCGCTCCGCAACGGAGCCCCACCCGGACGGCGCCACCGACTCGGAGGCGCTGCGCTGGTTCATCTCGACGATCGCCCGGGACGCGCCCATGTCCTTGATGAGTGCATCGTTCGCGGTCCACAACCTCGTCCTCACGGCGATCGCCCGATTGTAGGCGAGCATGACCGCCGGCTTGATCTCGGGGAACGGGTCCGCCGCCGGGATGCCGGCGAGGTCGTCGGCTGCGCCCTGGAGCGCGTCGAGCAGTTGGTCGGCGAGTCCGGCGCCGGGCAGGGATCCGACGGGTGCGTCTTCACGGGTGATGTTCGTTGCCATCTTGGTTCCTCTTCTTCCTTCGGAGTGTCGGTCAGAACGGCAGCACCGAGCTAATCCCGGGGCTGCGCTTCTTCTTCGTCGCCGCTTCTTCCTGCTCGCGCTCCCACGCCTCGATGGCGCGCGTCCGCGTCCCCTGCGCGATCATGTCGCGCGCGTAGTCCTCGAATGACGGGTGCCACCGCGGCACCTCCGCGGGCGCCCGGTTGCCGTCCGGGGTCTCGCGGTACCAGAGGTTCCGCACGTCGAGCCCCGCGCCGTGCTCGAATGAGACGCTCGTCTCGCACTTCACCGAACCCGACGGCCCGTCGGTCGGCGGCAGCTTCATGACGAACGGCAGCGTCAGCGACAGCGCGTCCACCAGGTTGTCGGGGCTCGACCCCCTCCCCTCGACCTTGAGCCACCCGCCGCTCTGCATGGTCGCCACCAGCCCCACCAGCTCGCGCGCCAGCGGTTCGCCGTCGTCGCCCAGGTGCAGCCGGCGCCCGCTCACCAGCGCCTCGAGCATCCTCCACCGCGGGTCTTGAGCCTGGGGGGCGACGCTGCACTGCAGGTACGTCTTGCGCGGCGGCAGCCTCGCCGCCGACCCGCCCCGCTTCTCATCGAACGGACGCCACCCGAGCTTGCGCAGCGCGTCCGCGACGTCGACGGCCGAGTGCACGTCGAAGAAGATCGGCGCGTTGCCGTAGGACCGAGCGACCGCGACCAGCCGACCCACAAGCGCGGCCGTCGGCACCGGGTCCTTGCGCGAGCTTGGGATGCTCTCGGCGTGCTCGACCACGACGTGCCGGACCGGGCTCGTGCCGGGCGAGATCTCGACGTCGTGCACCGACACCGCCACGACGCCGCACGCGTCCTTGAGCTGCCCGTGGTCGAACCCCACCAGGAAGCTGCCCGGTCGCGGCCCCTTGCCGGCCTGCGGCGAGCCGATGCAGCTCCACACGGCGCCGCTGTCGAGGAACCCACCGCCCGCCGCCCCCCACCGCGTGGCCTCGTACTCGACCTCGAAGACCGACAGCACACCCTCCGCGTCCTCCCAGCAACGGTCGCGCGAGATCCGAGGGTTCGTCACCCACGACGCGGCTTGCACGACCAACGTCCCGGCCGGCGGCTTCGTGACGAGCTTGTGGAAGTGGCTGCCCGGCTTCCCGGGGTTGCTCGTGTAGACCTCGAGCGCGCCCGGGAACTGCGCCATCGCGCCGCGCACGGCCTGGACGACGTCGGTGTCGCGCGTGCTCAGCCACTCCTCTGACGGCCAGCGGCCGGCCTCGTCGGCGCCGAAGAAGAACACCGCCCGCGACCGGGCCGACAGCTCGTCGCACACCTCCACCGTGATGACGCGCTCGCACGGCGCGACCGGCTCCGTGATGACCAGCTCGGGGTTACCGTTTGCGTCGCGCTCGACGTAGCGGACGCCGATGCTGGCCAGCGAATCGAGCACGCTTCGCACGGCGCGCACGGCCTCGCGCGCCTGTGGCAGCTTGGGCGCCACGATGACGCCGTAGATGCGCGACCCCGCGAGCGCATGCAGCTCGTGACCTCCGCACAACGTCTCGAAAACGCAGCTCCACGCCAGGATGCCGGACGTCTTCAGGCCGCGCCGTCCGATGCACGCCGCGACCCGCCGTGGCCTCGCCTTCGGCCACCGCATCTTGGACAGCTGCCGCCACAGCTTCGACTCGGCGGGCGTCGGCGCCTGCGCGTATGCCGCCGCGAGGATCGTCCCGATGGCCTCGCTCGGTGGCGCGAGCCCCGCCAGGTTCATCAGGTCGAGCGGCGAGCTGCAGTTGGCGGGCGTCATCCGAGCCCCCCCTGTTGCGCGGGCACCCAGACGTTGAACCCCGGGGCCACGACCTGCGCGAGCATCACGGGCGCCCGACCCGACGGCGCGACCGTCGGCAGCGGCGGGTTGGACGGCAGGGCGAGCAGCGACACCCAGGGACGAACGTCCCCCGAGGCGAGCGCGCCCAGCATCGCCGCGTCCGCGTAGATCGTGATCGGTCCCGCGTTGACCTGCAGCGTCACGACCTCGGCGGGATCTCCGTACGGCACGATCCCCTGATAGGTCGCGTTCTGCGGGGGGCCGGCGTCGAGCGCGACGAGCGGCGCCCGGGTCGGCGGCATCCTCACCGGGATCGTCGCCTGCCGGAGTCTGAACACCCGGAATCGGTAGAGGGTCGGCCATGGCCCCGGCCCGGCGTCCGGAAAGTCGAGCCTGAACTCCGTCGGGGTTCCGGTGTTCGCGTCGGGCGTGGGGGGAACGACTACTGACGACGGCCACGGGTTGACGGTCATGTGAACCTCTCGGCGGCTAGGCGCCGCTGTTGTGTGCAAATGGCGTCGAACGCAGCTCGGCGAGCGACGACCGCGACCCCGCACGCGCGCACCGTGCTGGCGTCGACCGACCACCGGAGCGGCGTTCCCCACAACTGCAGGACGCAGCGGCCGTCGCGTAGCGGCTCACGGACAGTCGCGTAGATGAGGTCACGACCCCCGCGCAGCCGGACCCACACCTCCCTGCTCGCGACCGACAACACCGCGTCGATCTCGAGCTGCAGCGCCCGACTGATCGCGACCTGCAGCTTGGGCGTGCGCGCCGATTGAGCGGCGTCTGCCGTGGCCTCGTCGCGCACGGCCCGCGGGCAAGGAACCGGAACGACGCGGCGCCTCACCACCGCCGCCTCCCGACGAGCGCCGCAGTGACCCGCAGGCTTGCGAGCAACATCGCGCGATGCTCGGGGGCGACCCCGCGAGCGACCGCAACCTTCTCGGCCAGCGTCATCGGCCGACTGACGAGCCGATCGCCCGTCAGGCGACGGATCGGCGTGCGACACCACAGCAGGAGGCCGGTGGCCTCCGTCGATTCACTTCGATCCATGTGCGTCCTCCTTGCTCGCTTCCCATCGGCTCACGTCGATGCCGCGCTTCCTCATCTCGGCCAGCGCCTCCGGCCCCGGACCACCCGCCTTGGCGACGAGCCTTCCCGTCATCGGGTCGATCGGCGGTCCTGCGTGCACGGACACGCTCCGGCGCAGCCGTCCGAGGTCCGTGACGTCGGCCTCGCCAGGCAGCAACAGCCCGTGACGGTCGGTCCGCGGCCGCTCGACCGCTTCCAACTCCCGACCCAAGATCGGGGTTGGGTCGCGCTCGACCTCGTCCTGGTGGTCGTCGGCCCCGTCGTCCGGGTCGGCCTCGTCCTCCCCCGACGATGGCTCAGGATCGATCGGCTCGTCAGGCTCGGCCTCCCGAGTCCCCTGGGCCATCGGACGCGCCACGGGGGCCACGGGCGCGGACTGCCAGGGCCAGACACGTGGGCGCGCCGCGACCGCCTCCCGATGGATCTTGAGGGCGGCGTCGAAGTCGTACCGCCGACACGTCGCGCAGCGGTCGGCCAGCTTCAACGCCTCCGCCAGCGCGTCGCCGGTCAGCCCCCGGGCGAGTGCGTCATCGTGGACGCGCGCCTCCGCGGCCGCCATCCGAGCCGCGCCGAGCAAGTGAGCGACGGCCGACGGCGAGTCGACGATCCCTTGGTGCTCGGCTACCCACCCAACGAAGAGCTGCGCGGCTTCAATCGCGGAGCCGCGCGTCTCGACGGTCGCGAGCTTCGCCGCGCGAAGGAGCGGCCCCGCACCGTCGACCGCCGACCGGATGGCCCCGGCGAGCTTGGTCCCCTCGGGCGTCGCTCGGAGCGATTCGAGCGCCCGCGCCCGTTGCCCTCGGAGAGCGTCCGGGGACTGTCCGACCTCGACCCCACGGCGGGCGAGGTCCGCGAGGATGAGCGAGGCCGCGTAGCGTGCGCCCGGCGTGTCGGCCGCATGCTCGCGCGGTAGCTCGGGACGTGTCGAGCGAGGGGCAGACTTGGGCTTGCGCGTCATGGGCTCACCTCGAAAACCTCGGAGAATCGCGGGGTGCTTGTCGCGGCCCGGCTTGTCGCGGATCCCTCGAAAGCAAGGGCGCGCGAGGAAACAAGGCTCGCGCGAAGGATTGAAACTCCGCGGCGGAGCGCGCGGTCGATGGGGGACGCCGCGTCCCGCTCCGGCCCGGGCGTAGGGGACGTCGGGCGCGGAACCGTGGCCCCGAAGGGGGGAGTTCCGGTTCGGTCATGCGCCTTCGGCGCGTTCGCGAGCGTTGATGGGGAAGAGGTGTTTCGTCCCTGGGTAGGCGCGGTGGGTAGGCCCCTAAAGGGGGGCCCTACCCTACCCGGGGCAACGGGTAGGCTTCGGGTAGGCCTACCCGGCTTGATTTCCAGGCTTTGTGTGAGCCCTACCCGGCCCCCTACCCGGGCAGTCCCGAACAGGCCTACCCGGCACCCTACCCGGCAAGTATTCGTCGACGTGATCATGCTCGTAGCCTCGGGTGCTTGAAGGGGTTTTCCTCGTCCTGCTGGTCGTTTCGTCGAGCCCCCTTCTTGACCGGGACCGCGGGAAACTCTCCGCCCGACTTCCCGAGCACCCATCCCGGGAGAGGGTCGCCCTTGGCGCGTGTGATCTCCGCGCGTGAGACCGCACCCGACTTCTCGAGCGCCAAGAGGTGCCGCTCGACGGCGTTCGGTGAGACCTTGCCGCCCGGCTTGCCGCCGCGAACATCGCTCACGAGCCTGCGCAGGCTCGACACCGTCAGGGCCTCGACGTCGGACAGCGCGAACGCTGCCACGACGTCCTCCGCCGTCACGCCGTCGGAGCCCTTGCCCTTGGCCGCGGAGGCCTCGCGGACTTCGAGCTTCATGCCCCCGTCCTCTGTCGCCACGACCTCGAAGCCCACGGGCGCGGGCGTCGCGACGTTCCGGCACCTGAAGTGGAGCGTCGGATGCAGGCCCGTCGTGTCCACGCTGATGATGACGTCCGGGCTCGCCGTGAGTGCGGTGCTGCCGCGCGATGACCTGGCGTCGGACTCGTCGCCGGCCTTGTTCGTGTGGTGCACCGACATCACGGGACACTCACACTTGCGCGCCAGGGCGCGCGCGGCTGCCATGAAGCGCGAAGCGTCGGCGCTGCTGTTCTCGTCCCCCTGCAGGCAGTCGCGCAACGTGTCGAGGATGATGAGCGACCACGTCCCCTCGTCGGCTTCTTCGATCGCCTGTAAAAGGTGCAAGTTCTGTCCGAGCGACGAGATCTCGACCTCCGCGAGCCCCTGGGCGCTGTCGCGAAGCTGCTTCGCTCGTGAGGCGTCGACGGCCTTCGCGCCCGCAAGCGCGACATCGCGAAACTTCCGCTGGGCGACGCGAAGTCGCTCAACCACCGGAATCAGCGTAATCGGCTCGTCGAGCACGACGAGATACGGGGCGACTTTCCCGACTTCGACGCCCAGCCCCTTGCAGATCGCGCGTAGCCGTCGAGCGATGTTCCGGCGGCTGGTCTCGGCGCTCACGAAGAGCACGAAGCGCGGGGCGCGGCGCTCGACACGGAAGCCGACCCACGAACAGCCGAGGATGACCGACACCGCAAGAAAGAGCGCGACCCAAGTCTTGAACGCGAGCTTCTCGGGGCCCTTGAGAAGGACGAGATCCGTCTCGCCGATGAGGGGCGAGACGAGGAAGACGTCTTCGCCTTCGGCCTCCGCAAGGAGGTCGTCGCCGCAGACCGCGTGATCCTCCAACCCCTTTGGAATGCAGGGGAGGGAAGGCGCGTCGCCGCGCTTCTTGACCGCTGCCATCACCGTCCACCCCGGGTCGCGTTCCGCCGCGCAAGCGCCGCGACGGGGTCGTCATCCGCGGGCGGGTCCTCGGCCAAGTGCGCCCGCAACCATGCGTCGGCCGCCGTCACGTCGACCCGAAGCAGGCGCCCCTTGCCGATGCAGGGCAGCCCGCGACCGATGAGCGTGTCGATCGTCCGCGGCGAGAGGTCGACCCTCTTCGCGAAGTTCGTCCTCGTCAGGAACGCCAGCCGCATCGACGGCTCCGCCGGCCGGGGGAGCTTCGCCGCGACGCGCTCCGCCAGCGCATCGAGGATGCTGTCGAGGTCGAGGCTCACCGGCCGCTCTTCGCCACGTTCGACGCGAGGAGCGCCGCGAGCGCCGGGTCCATTGGCTCGCTCGGATCGTCGGCGTCATCGTCTCCCGGGGCCGGCGGCTCGCGGACCGCGAAGCACGCCTCCACCGCCGCACTCGGCCGCTCAAGCTGCCACGCGAGCGAGCGGATCGCTGATTCCGGCACTCCTTCACCGCGCAGTCCCCGACGGATTGTGCCCCGCCCGACCTGCGCGGCCTCCGCGAGAGCCGTCAGGGAATCGAACCCGACGTGGCTGGCCATGACGCGGAGCGTGCGTTCGTTGATGGGCATCGCCGCGGCTTCGGCGCGACGGCGAACGGCGGTGGGTGCGAGAAAGAGCGGACGGGGTGTGCGAGCCATGCGCGTACTTATGGCGCTGGATTCGGCCCTATCTGGCTTCGCGGAGGTATGTCGATGCGCGGACCGCTACGGATGCCGCGCGGCGTACTGACCCTCGCCCGAATCCGTGAGCCGTCGCACCCGGTCGGCCAGCCATCGAACGCGCGCGCGACCCGTGGGCGATGTCCCCCGGACGGGCCATAGCCGCGTGTGCTGGTCGAGCCCGCCCAGCAACAACAGCAACGCGACGACGGTGGCGCTCGACCTCGCCTCACTCGGCACGCAGGCGCGCGCCGCGACGAGCGCCGCCTTCAGGCGGTCTCGCGCCGGTGCCCCCTTGCGGCCCCGTCCCGGCCGCTGGCGGCGCTTGTCGAAGTTGAGCCACCATGCGACCCCACGCATCGCCCGGGCGAGTCCTGAGCGGCGCAGCGCCGCACGGAAGCGGCGTAGCTCACCAGGGCGGAGGTCGGGGTCGGGAAGGTGCTTGCTCAGCTCACGTCCAAGCGGCTCGCCGAGCGCGTCCAGCACCATGACGGCCGCCTCGCGGACGGACAACCGCGGCGACGGCTTCACGCCGCGCCTTCGAGGACGCGCAGCATCTCTTCGAGGATGGCCATCCCTCCGGCGACGTCGCCCCCTTCGAGCTGCCCAAGCTCTTGGCGAAGCAGCTCCGCCGCGCGTGTCGCGGATGTCGCGGCGTGTCGCGCTTCCGCAGTTTCAGATCCGTTGGCGCGCGTCGGTGCGAGGGTCACGATCCCTATTATGCCGCTCTCGCCGCACGACTCAGCACCGACGTGATCCACGGCCGAAAGAGGCTCTTCTTTTAATCCGTAGGTCGCGGGTTCGAGTCCCGCTCGGCCCACCCAACAATTCTGATGAGTTAGGCACCGACCCTGAGCAGACTTCGAGAGAGCAAGGGGCGCTGTTTGCACCTCCGTTTGCACCCC
>Ga0316217_10004237_pt1 | contig 15694 bp, 9 predicted proteins | sample 1anoAmetaG_FD_203633 | JGI IMG/M metagenome (GOLD analysis project Ga0316217, IMG submission 203633) | Freshwater microbial communities from Trout Bog Lake, Wisconsin, USA - 1anoA | ecosystem: Environmental > Aquatic > Freshwater > Lake > Hypolimnion/Profundal zone | place: USA: Wisconsin... | reverse complement strand
CAGGTATTCAAACAACCTGATTTCCTCTTCGCGATAGTTAAAAAACGGCGAATGCAGAGCTTTGTCAAGCTCTTTAAGCTCATCAGGGGCCAGAGAAGAAAAAAGTTGCTGTAAATTACTATCGGTAAAATTCATTTTTTCGATAAAAGGGTGGTTTAAATGTAGTTATTACATTGGTAAAACGTGAAAACTTGACATTAATTTTTTCGATAAAACTGATTATTTGACCTTCTTTTTGGATGTTGGTTATCGGACTTTCGTAGCGTGAAAGTTTCTATAACAACAAAAACGGAATATATGACACGCACATTAACAACAAAACTTCTGCTACTCTTCAGCATAACGCTAGGGTATTGGCACGCCTCTGCTCAGGGCTGGGAGAAAAAATACTCGCCAGATGCCGTGATGGGCATTGACATCATTTGCCCAACCCCGGGCGGTAATTACCTGGTAACCGGCTGGGATGTTGGTGGTACCAATACCTTTCAACGCATTATGAAAATTGCCGCCAATGGCAATGTTATCTGGAAGTCGGATATCGACTCGCTCTATAACCCCGGCTCTGCCACTATTACGCAGGATGGCGGCCTTGTTATGATGGCCGGAGGGGTTGCCAATAATGGCAATATTACCAGCCGCGGTAATGTGGTGAGGGTGGATAGTAACGGGCAAAAGCTTTGGTTACAGACGCTCCGTCCGCCTCATACAAAAGCTGACGGCAGTGGTAATATGGACATTGATACTACCAATAACGGAGGGTTTGCTGCTGTGTTTTCGGTTTACGACTCAATAGCTGTCAATAACGTTTTATATATAGATCGTCTTGACGGCGATGGGAATATAATATGGCAGAAAACATATTACACCAGCGGCGATACCCCTACTGTAGGCTATGCTATTTGTAACAGTGGTGACGGCGGATTTATTGTCACTGCCGGAGCAAATCCGCAAGCCGGGTTGTATTTGTTTAAAGTAGATAGTGCAGGTACATTTTTATGGCAGTACCCGGCAACACCTTCGCAAGGCTGGCTTTCTGCAACGGTAGCGCATGATGGCAATATATTTTTATTATCTACTGCATTTGGCGGCGGAGATAATGCTATCAGCAAAATAAATCAGCAAGGACAGTTATTGTGGCGGCAACCTTATACTTTGCCTGACAGCACCGGATGGGGTTGGTACGGGCGCCTGCAGGAAAGAAGCAACAACCGGTTGGTTATACTTGCTACCGGTTACGACACGGTTAACATTCCGGGTGTACCTTACAATACAAGGGCTAACGCATTTGCGTTTACTATTGCCGATACTCTGGGACACTTGCTGTTTTATAAAGAAGTGCCAACTGTTAATTTGGGAAGCAACATTGCAACGTATCAAACCAGTATTAAGGCAACTGTTACATCACATGAAGGAGGCCTTGTTTTTGGTGGTTGGTTGCAATATGACCCGCAGAATTATTCAGGATACCTTATTAAAACAGATAGTAATGGTGCTGTTTATCCCAGTGCACTTTCGGGATATGCTTATGACGATATAAATAATAACTGCAGTAAAGACCCGGGCGAAATTTTTATGGCTCCGGTTAACTTAACATTTACCAGCACTAACGATACTTTTACGGTAATCACTTCCGATTCCGGCTATTACTCGCTGGGGCTTAATGCCGGTAACTATTCGGTTACGGTATCGCCGCCCTCGCCTTATTGGCAGGCTTCGGACTGCAATACCACCTCTGTTAACCTGGCTTCGGGTGCCGATACGAGCATAACATTTGCGCTTACTCCCATAATTAGCAGTCCGTATATTCTTATTAACGGCTACCTGGGCCCCGAGCTAAGCTGGTGCCAGCCAACTGCATATACCGCTGAATATTGTAACTATGGTACAGCTCCTTTTACCGGGTCGATTGTAATTACGGTTGATACGATGTTGCGTGTAGACTCGGCCTCTATACCCTGGACCTCGCAATCAGGAAACCAATACACTTTTACTGCCGATACATTGGGTATTATGCAGTGCGCTACTATAAAAATATACTGTACAGTAGATTGTTACGCCAGCCTGATAGGCCGCACCGCTTCAATCATTTCGCAGGCTTTTCAGGATACCATTATAACCAGTTCGCCCATTTGGGACCATGCCAGGGTTGATATGGCAGTGCATTATAATCCTGCAACGGATACCATTACGTTTACGCTTACTAATAACGGCACCGGTAATATGGGCTCGCCTGAAGACCTGATAGTAATTGAAGACAATGTAATACTGATGCACATAACCCAGCAACTTGTTTCAGGGGCACAGTTTACATTACCTGTAAAGGCCAATGGCTCAACCTGGCGGGCAACCATGCCCCAAACACCCGGCAATCCGTACTCTATCTTTACCACGGCAGCTATTGAAGCTGCGGGAACAAATGCCCTGGGAGGTTTCAGTACCGGGTATATTACTCAGTTTCCTTATAATGGATACACCAGTTATCAGTACAATACCTGCGCTGAAATAAAAAGCTCATACGACCCGAACCAAAAGTCGGTTACCCCCAAAGGCGAAGGCCCGGATGCATTAATAGATACCACCACCACGCTGGAGTACGCCATTGATTTTCAGAACACCGGCAACGCCAGTGCTTATACAGTTACCGTTATAGATACCCTGCCGCCATACCTGAATCCTGCCACCATCAGGCTGGAGGTAAGCAGCAGCCCGTGCCGTATGCAGCTATCGGGCAAAAACATTGTAACCTTCACGTTTAACAACATAAACCTACCCGACAGCAGCGTTAGCCGCATGGGCAGCACAGGCTTTGTAAAATTCGGCATCAGCCAGAAATCGAACAACGCTGATGGAACTGTTATCCATAATAAAGCCGGTATCTATTTCGATTACAACCCGGTAGTTACTACCAACACTGCCACCGTACGTATAGGCCAGCTAACGCTGACAGGCGTACAAAGCCTGTACGACAGAAAAGAACTGCTTATAAACGCCTACCCCAACCCGTTCAATAATTATACGGTAATAAAGGTTGACGGCGAAATCTTTAACAACCTGCAATTGAATGTATATGACCTAAGCGGAAAGCTGGTTAAACAACAACGCACACAAAGCACCAACCAGTTTATACTTTATCGCAGCGACCTTGAAAGTGGTAATTATATTTTTGAAATAACGGGGGATGGAAAGCCTGTAGGCAAGGGAAAGATAGTAGCACAGTAATAAACGGACTGCCGTTACTTGTAACAAAGAGTTGGGATATAAAAAATAAGGGGTGGTTTAAACCGCCCCTTATTTTTTATGCCTGTTTTTTTAAAACCAACTCCGGGCAACATAGCTTTATTGACTTTAAAAGGAAGTCGCGCAGGGGTTGAAATTGATCGGCAGAATAAACGGCATGTTTCAGGCAAAAACTTCTTATAACAAAGATCTCGCCGGTTTCGGTAACATATTTAATGTTGCATTTAGCGGTGCCAAATTGATCGATGATTTCCTTTTCAACACCGGACTTAAAACTTTCCGGTATATAGCCCGTTGGCAGGATGTAAATAAGCGTGTCGGATTGGGTATAGCCCGTGTTTACATATACTTTTTGTGTACGATGCTCGTTCTTTTCGGGTATAGATGTTATGGGAGAGAAGAGGTTGGTTTTGATAAAGAGCCTCAACTCGGTTTGTTTGATGGTGTTTTCATCTGTCAGATTGAGCGTATAACTGGCCACCGGCATATCTGCTTCCACGGCGGTTACAGCATAAGAGCTTATAGTTGTGTTTTTGAGATGGGAAGAGCTGTAAATTGTTGCTTCGATATATTTGGCATCTTTCTGGTTAATGGCTGCCCTAAGTTCATCCTGTAATTCGCTTTGCTTGGTTATAGAAGCGCTAACTGATACGATGTTATCTGCATTCAATTTGATTGTTGCCTTAGTATTGCTGAGATTGTTTTTTTCATTATAATCCGGTGTATTAACTATTCTGGCACCTCCGTCAAAAATCATAAGTGCCCGCCGGTTGTCGGTAAAACTACCCAGATAATTATATGGATCTGTCTGGCTGGTGCATTCAAGCCAGATGGTATCATTTACAAGCGGAACGCAAAGTATAGCGTGGTTAAAGTTGGCGTGGGGGAAATCGGGTTCCAGTTCAATCCTGGACTCATTACCGGCTGTTATCAGTACCAGACATGATTCAATTCCGGCCTTTTTAAGCATGGCCTTCATTACCATTGAAAGCGCTTTACAGTCGCCATATTTTTTTTGCATGGTAAATGAGGCCTCCTGAGGTTGCCAACCGCCTATGCCCAATGTAATACATACATATCTGAAATTATCCTGAAGATATTTGTATATCAACCGCACTTTTTCTTTTTCGCTTACAGAGGACTTTATAATGTCATTTAGCTTAGGGTCGTTTAAGGTACCCAGCTCATCGCGGTTTTTCATCAGGGCATTCATAAATACCCCAATTTCGTTCCATGTTTTTGACGAGCCTTTGTATCCGTATAACTCAAATTCTTTTGCCATCAGCAAAACATGTGGCAGGATGGTCCAGTATTTAGGCGCGTACTCATTTTTCCTGATGGCGTTAAATCCATTTATTTCCCAAAGCAATTTCTTGCTGTTAAATATATTACCCAAAACACCCGTGGCTTTGTAATTAACAGAAACCCCCTCGCCTGCATTGACATGAAAGGAGGCGTGCTGAATACTTATGCCGGCGGTTTTTGCCGGCATCCAGTCGGGTAATTGAAAAGTACCTGATATCTCTTTAACGCAGCTGTACTTAATGGTATATGGCGCCTTCAGACTTTTAAGGTCCCAGTACTTTACCCGCGATGTGCCTGCCAATACGTAACCGGGGGTGGCCGAAAACTCTGAGCCGTCCTGTTTGCCAAGGTGCTTTACCATTTTTCCATCTGCATCATATATCCAGGCGTTGAAGCTTTTGATGTAGTCGCGCTTTTCATCATACCATACCTTTACATCGGCCAGTTCTTCCATAGAGCTGTTTAGCACCGATATAACGGTTTCTTCGGAATAAGTGCAGCCATGTATGTTTTGTATGTCGATGGTTACATCATTATTTCTTATTACTGCCGCCGCGTTCCTTCTTAAACTGTCGGCAATTTCATTTATAGGGTACCCATTATCTTGCTCAGCGTTCAGCAGGCCGGGAAGAAAAAGCAGGAAGAAAAAAGAATACCTTAACGCCATGTTTTCTATCTGATCTTTTCTAAAACAATAATAGATGTATATGCGGCCACTATTTTTTCGTAGAAAGCTTTAAGGTCTTCATATTCCTCAGGCTGAAATTGACTTTTGTTGATCTTCAACGAACTGTTTACCTGTATATTATTGTCGCTTTGCCCTATCAGAAAACTGAAGCTGATAGAGCCATCCTCCAGCTTTATTTTTATTGACTTCGGCAACTCGGATACCTTGTAATTTGCAGGCACAACAATTGTGGTTAAGAGGTTTTCCTGTTCCGGAAAGGCATAGTCTACCGGATAAGTGCGCTTGCTTAGTTTAAAGGGGTTTTCGGATATAAACTTTACAGGAAAGGGATTAATGTAAAGCATGTTGCTTTCGTTGGTAGCGGTGTCTTTTTTTTCAAGATCTACTATAAATTTGATGCGCTTATCAATGTCTTTTACATTTTCTACCTGGCTGTCTTTGATATCGAATTCATCTGAAACTTTAAGATGCTTAAGAAGGCATTCCAGCACTGAATCCTTCTCCAGGTCCTCGCGATAGCCCGCGGCTATATAGTCAGAAGCGGTAAGAATGGTCTTTGACTTCTGGCCACCGGAGGCGTCTAGCTCCAGAGTTGACATTAAGGTGGCAGCTGAATTTTTTGAAGGAATTATATCTATCCACTCTCCCCGGTAGCTGCCTTGCGAATCATCTTGATTTTTTACTGCCCGCAGGCCCAGGTTATTCAGATTTCTTTGGCTCAGCAGGTCGTAAGGTTTATAGGGCGCTGCGGCATCCAGTAATATCCAGCCGGTATCTAAAGGAACATATGCCACTACATTATTGAATTGACCCTGCTTTGGAAACGCCCTTATTACCACGCCATGCTGGCGTGTACTGATTAATACTGGTTCGGCCTTTATATCTGCAGCGCGCAGCATACTTATAAGGCACAGGTTAATGTCAGCCGAGCTACCAATGCCATCGGTATATGTTTTTGAGAGCCGTTTCAGGGCAAACAAATTGACAGAGCCATTCCATTTTACTTTTGAGGTGAGCAGGGCATAAATAGCCCGTGCCTTTTCTTCCTTTGTTTTCAATCCTTCGGTAACTTGTTTAGCTGCCGCTAACTGATCGCCAATTATCTCGTTCAGATGAACCCCGAAATATTCATTCGCCATCAGTTTTTGAACAATAACATTCCAGTTTTCAGAAAAGAGCCTGGACTTCTGGTTAGGCATTGTTATTGAGTTTAACGGGAAGGTCATTCTTGCCAGGTAATCGTTGATATTATTTAAATAGGCCTCTCTTTTAAAGGCGGGTACATTTCTCATCATATAGTAACTGATAGTGCCTGTAACGTTGGCTCCCCCCAGCCATTCATTATAAGGCTCAGTTTTATAGCCGTTTAGCAGTACAGCTCCCTGAGGGGCTGGCTGATAATGAAAATATTCGGGAACTTTGATGGTTGCTGAACTTCTCAGCGTAGGTATTTCCTCCTGGAATAACCAATCGTTCAGATCGCCAACCGATTTGGATACAATGGTATACCGGTATTCAAGGATAGAACCCTCAGCAACATTTGCGAATGCAAACTTTTTCCATGAATAATAATCACTTTCGGCCTCTACAAAAAAGGCATCATTCTTCAGTTTTGTTATCTGTATTTTCCCGTTTTCATCTTTGGTAATGGTTTGGGCGTCCAATTGCTCAAAGTCCTGTGTGTTATAGTGTGAGTAGTAAGGTATTTTGATCGTTGCCTGCGCAAACCCTTCTTTATTGAATATCTGTATTCGTTTATAAACGTCGTAAGTCGTTTCAAAATGCCCGGCCAATACCCTGAAAGATACAACCTCGCTGTCAATTAAAACCATTGCATTGGCGGTACTATCAAACGCGCACGAACGAACTGCAAATTGTTCAGGCGCCACTTTACCCCAGGTAGTTTGTGCTTGTAAATTTATTAAGGATAAAAGGAGGGTCAGGGACAGAAAAGTGTATCTCACTATGGGGTGGTTTAAAGGCAGCTAACATAATGCATATTTTTGTATTTGTTTCATGTTAACTTTTTTAATCTTAACGCATCATTGCGGGCTTTTAGTAATTTATATTTTGGGAATTTGGATTCCGCATTAATTCCGATATTCCGTTTTCAAAATAAACCCACTATGCTATTACATCCCGGTAAAACAGATTTCGCGCATCTCGATGCTGAGTCGCAGAAAATAATGCAGGATACCATTGCCTTTTTTGAAAAGAAAGGCAAAATAAAACTGACAGAAGATGACCGGAACCTGGTTTGGTACGCTGATTTTTTAGAGTTTGTAAAACAGGAGAAAATATTTGCACGCTTAATGACCCCCGCGGGTTATGGCCCTGAAAATTCGAGATGGGATACTTCGCGTATTGCAGCGTTTACCGAGGTGCTGGGTTTTTACGGCTTGTGTTACTGGTATACTTATCAGGTTTCTTCACTAGGCCTGGGGCCGATATTTATGAGCGATAACGAAGCTGCTAAACAAAAAGCGGCCGCGCTGTTAAATGATGGTCACATTTTTGCTTTCGGCTTATCGGAAAAAGAACACGGCGCTGATATTTACAGCAGCGATATGGTAGTAACCGCCACCGGTGATGGCAAATACACCGCCAGCGGCCGCAAGTATTACATTGGCAATGGCAACAAAGCCGGTATGGTATCAGTATTTGGTAGAATGGCTGATGGCAGCGGCTATGTATTTTTTGCTGTGGATAGCCAGCACCCTGATTACAAGCTGATAAAGAATGTAGTTAACAGCCAGTCGTACGTTTCGGAGTTTGAGCTGGTTAATTACCCTTTAACACAAGCTGATATTCTGCATACCGGCGAGGCTGCCTGGGATGCGGCATTGAATACTGTTAACATTAATAAATACAATTTAGGCTGGGGTAGCATCGGTATTTGCAGCCATGCCTTTTATGAGGCCATTAACCACGCCGCCAACCGCAATTTGTATGGCAAGTTTGTAACTGATTTTCCGCATATCCGCGACCTGTTTATTAAGGCATATACCCGGTTAACAGCCATGAAATTATTTGCCCTGCGCGCTACCGATTACATGCGTACTGCCAGTGCCGATGACCGCCGTTACTTGTTGTATAACCCTATGGTTAAAATGAAAGTGACTACGGAAGGAGAGCATGTTATAAACGCTATATGGGATGTGGTTGCCGCCAAAGGTTTTGAGAAGGACATGTATTTTAATATGGCAGCCAAAGATATCCGTGCTTTGCCAAAGCTTGAAGGCACTGTGCATGTAAACATGGCGCTGATTATCAAGTTTATGCCTAACTACTTTTTTAATGCAGGTGAGTTTGCTGAGATACCTGCTTACCACAAGCCTGTTAACGATGCCTTTTTATTTAAGCAGGGCCCAACCAAGGGGTTGAGCAAAATTCGTTTCCACGATTACAGCAAAGCGTATGACTCAGTTAATCTGCCTAACGTAAGTTTGTTTAAAGAGCAGATTGCGCTGTTTAAGGAAGCGCTGATGATGGCCGGACCCGATGCTGCGCAACAAAAGGATATTGATTTTCTGTTAACGATAGGCGAACTGTTTACCCTGATTGTGTACGGGCAACTTATCCTCGAAAACGCCGCCATCTATAACATTGGCGATGATATGACCGACCAGATATTTGAAGTAATGGTTGCTGATTTCAGTCGCTTTGCTTTGGAGTTGCACAATAAGCCCAGCAGCAGCGCTGCACAAATGGGCTATGCATTTAAGATGATACGCAAACCGGTTGCCGACAAGAATAGAACCGAGAGGATTTGGAAAGAGGTTTATGCTTTGAATGGGGTTTATGAGATGAGGAAATAGGCCTTCGCAGAGAAACGTGGTTGGCGGGGACGTCAACCACGTACGGACAGGTGAATACCAGTTTATATCGGCTTCTTAGGCATGATGATTCAACTGAAATAATTTCAGCCGCAACAAAAATAGAAATATTACAAATTGAATAACTAAATTGACTCCTTAGCGCCAATTGAAATAAAGATGCAGTGAAGCAAAAAAACCGTGCAGTTACTTACTTCAAATTCGGCTCCTTAGCCACAAAGAAGAAGATAAGGCCGATAGCAAGTAAAAAAAGGCTGGCCATAAACTGGGGCATGTAACCTGTTTGGTACAAGCTCATGTGCAATTTGGGGTCGTTATAGTTTAAATAATACGAGGTATTATGTAACACAAAGCTGAAATAAAGTGTGGCCAGACCACCAACCAGCGTAAAGATCCCTGCAATTACTTTTGACATAGTTTTTTAACTTTTGCTGTGCGAATGTAAGGCAAAATGGCAAACATCAAAACCCCAAAGCCAAAATATTTCAAATAAGGCTTTGAATAGGGCTTTAGGGGTGTTATCTTCGCGCCGCGTTTTGGAGGGCTTTAATGATGAGGCCTCCCTTAACCTTCAAAAAATGATAGCAGTTTCTAATATTGAACTCCACTTTAGTGGCCGGGTAATGTTTGGGGGTATTTCCTTTCTTATCAATGATAATGATAAAATAGGCCTTACCGGCCGTAACGGTGCCGGTAAATCAACCCTTTTAAAGGTGCTCAAAGGCCTGCAGCCTATTGATGGGGGCAATATCATGTATCCCAAAGGCACTATTATCGGCTACCTGCCACAGGAACTGCACTCTCAATCTTCGCTCAGCGTAATGGATGAAACCAAAAAGGCCTTTGAGCTGGTTACCCAGTATAACGATGAGAAGGAGCGCATTATGCACGAAATGGAAACCCGCACCGATTACGAGAGCGATGACTACATGGAGCTGATTAACCGGTTAGGTGAGGTTGAACATCAGATAGAGTTGCACGGAGGCTATGGTATTGACGAACAAACCGAGCGCGTTTTAAAGGGCCTGGGTTTTGACCCGGCCGATTTTGAAAAGGAGATGAAGACCCTGAGCGGGGGCTGGCAAATGCGCGTTGAGCTGGCCAAAATTCTGTTAGCCAAGCCTGACCTGGTATTGCTGGATGAGCCTACCAACCACCTGGATATTGAATCGGTATTGTGGCTGGAGAAGTTTTTGAAGGAATACCCCGGCGCTATCATTATGGTAAGCCACGACAGAAGCTTTCTGGATAACATTACTACCCGCACCATTGAGGTAGTAAATGGCGATATTGACGACTATAATGCTCCGTATACCAAGTATATAGATCTGCGCAAAGAGCGCCGCGAGCAACAGATAAATGCCAAAAAGAATCAGGAGCGCGAAATTGCCCAGATTGAAAGAAACATTGACCGTTTCCGTGCAAAAGCCAGCAAAGCCACCTTTGCCCAGAGTTTGATCAAGAAGCTGGACAAGATGGATATTATTGAGGTTGAAGAAGAGAATCTTTCGGCCATGAATCTCCGCTTTCCCCATGCGCAGGCATCGGGTAAAACGGTAGTTGAGGCTAAGCACATCAGCAAAAGCTTTGGAGATAAACATGTAATAACCGATCAGAGTTTTCAGATAGAACGTGGCGAAAAGATTGCTTTTGTGGGCAAGAACGGTATGGGCAAAACTACCCTGACCCGTATTCTGGTTGATGGGCTGGAGCATGAAGGAACGTTTACCCTTGGCTATAATGTAACTGTTGGTTACTATGCCCAGCATGCTGCCGATTCAATGGATATAAATGATACTGTGTTAGATGTGGTTGACCGTGTTGCCACCGGCGATATGCGTACCAAGCTGCGCGATATGCTGGGTGCTTTCCTTTTTAAAGGCGATGATGTGTTTAAGAAAGTGAAGGTGTTGAGCGGTGGAGAGAAGGGCCGTTTGGCGCTTTGTAAAATGATATTAGAACCACGGAACTTTCTGGTACTGGATGAGCCTACGAACCACTTAGACATTATGTCGAAAGAGATATTGAAAAGTGCTTTGAACCAGTTTGAAGGCACGATCATCATCGTTTCGCATGACAGGGATTTCTTACACGGCCTTACAACTAAAACCTACGAGTTTACCAAAGATGGTATTAAACAGCATTTGGGCGATATAAACGAATTTTTGGAAAAGAAGCAGGTAGAAGATATGCGTTTGCTGGCTAAAAAGGACGAAGTGAAGAAGCCTGAACCTGCTAAAGCAACCAAACAAGAGGTAAAGAACAATAACGATAGCAAGGAGAAAGAAAAGGAAATTAAAAAACTGAAAGCTGACCTTGAAAAGTGCGAAAAACGCATTGCCGAACTGGAAGGCCAGATAGCTGACCTAGACCAAAAACTGCAAGACCCCAAACAATTTCAGGAACTTACCACCAAGCCCGATTTTTATAAAGGTTATGATGACCTTAAAAAGCAACTGGATGCCGAAATGACTAAGTGGGAGAAGTTATCAGAAGCACTTTAAGGGCATATCAGGCAACGGCCTCCTGGTCAGTTTCTGCAGCAGCAACCGTTTGAGGTGCGGGTGTCCATTGTGAAATAAAATTTTTCAGAAACTCACGCAGTTTGTTCCAATCTGTGTACTCGGTATCGCCGGTAGCCGGCCGTCCTTCTTTTTTGGCTATCATGCGCATAACCATCTTTTTAAAATAGTCATACTCAGTAAATAACAGCGCGCCCGCCACATACTCTGTCATGCAGGGTTTCCATTGGCAGGCCGTTAAAAACCTGTCGGTAATAGCGCGCAACTCTTTCCACTCTTCCGCATCAACTCCGGCAGCAGTAAGGCTTACAGAAATAAATGCCGAATGCATGCGGTTAAGCATAGCGTGATGTTTTTTGATGTAATCATAAACCGCTGCCTGGTATCTACCCGTGTGTAATGACGCGCTGATAATAACTGCATCAAAGCCTTCCGGGCCAACAGGGTGGTTGGTTGCATCGCAAAGTGTAACAACATGCCCGGTCTTTTCAAGTTCGGGCTTTACAGTTTCAGAGATTTTGCGTGTCTGGCCTTCGGTAGTGCCGTAAATCAGGAGGATGTTCATAGCCGTTTGTTTTTACAAAGTTGAGGCTGCAACAGGGGATTAAGAATGACTGAAGTTAGCGCCGGAGCTGAGATTTGACATTCATGATAACCGAACGTTCCGCATTCAAATTAAAACGCTATCAATCAATTGTTTGTGGCTTATTTCAATCTTTTTTAAAACTGCTGTGATCCAAACGGCGGGTGCTGGCGTAAGTTAAAGCATGTTAGGATATAACCCACAGCTATAACAACATAAAAAGCGTCAATCCCCCCGGATAAACTTATCGTTCTTTCTTTCTATAGTGTGGGTTATACAAAAGGGGGCGCAGAATATCGCGCCTCCCTATTTTTTGGCAGCTATTACAAAACACTATATTTGGGAGCATTAACACGATATTTGGAACAGGGCAAAAAATATGACGAGGAGCTACTCTATACTGAGCTGAAGAGCAAGAGTAAGAAAGCCTTTGAGTACCTGTACGATAACTACAGCCCCGCTATATACGGTGTTATATTTAACGTATTAAGAGATGAAGAAACCAGCAACGATGCTTTGCAGGAAGTATTTGTTAAGATATGGAATAACTTTGATTCGTACGACCCCCTGAAATCCAGACTGTACACCTGGATGCTGAATATAGCCCGGAACCACGCTATTGATAAATTGCGCTCAAAGACCACAGCCGACAGGAAAGACCTGAAAAAGGACAAGGAATTTGTAGAGAAGCACGGAACACAACCTGAGCAATTTACCGATGGTATTGGTTTAAGGAAACTGATAGACCATCTGGAAGAAGACCAGAAAGTAGTGATAGACTTATTATATTTTCAGGGCTTTACACAAGTAGAGGCTGCTGAGCAATTGAATATACCTTTGGGCACAGTAAAATCGAGAGTAAGAATAGCCATTCATAAATTACGAAAATACTTTGTATAAATAACGTGGACATTAAAGAAACCATAGAATCAGGCTCGCTCGAGTTATATGTGATGGGCGCTCTTACACCGGAAGAAATGCTGGAAATAGATGCGTTGCGCAAATTACATCCTGAACTGAACGAGGAGATCAGGCGCATTGAAGATGCGATGATTGCCTATGCCGATAGCCACGCCATTAAGCCAAAAGAAGAACTGAAAGAGCAGATAGCTGAAAAGCTGAAGTTTTCAGTTAACCTGGATATGAGCAGCGAAATGGTTGATTCAATTTCGATTCAAATGCCGGGCATTTACCGGTATGCTGCCGCAGCGGCTGTTGCATTGATATTAACTTTTAGCGGAGCCACTTTTTACTTTGCACACCAGTATAACCAAACCAACAACCAGTTGGCAGCGTTGCGGGCAGAGAAAACGCAACTGGCCGACCAGGTAAGATATTTAAGTGGCGAGTCGGACAAAGTGAAAGGCGAACTGGCGGTGGCTATTAAGCCGGAAAGTAAAAAAATACCATTACAAGGCACCAAATTATCACCCGATTCAAAGGCGGTAGTTTACTGGGATGCTCAAAGCCATACCACTTACGTTAACTCAGCCAACCTGCCTGTTGCTGCAGCTGATAAACAATACCAGCTATGGGCCATTGTTAACGGTAAACCGGTTGACCTGGGTGTTATATCTAAAGACACAGCCTTCAATACTATGAAACAGGTTGAAAACGCAACCGCATTCGCTATTACCCTGGAGCCGCTTGGCGGCAAAGCAACTCCTACTATGGATGCGATGTATGTAATGGGTGGGGTGTAATTACCTTTTCTGAATCAGGATCAAATACAGATTTTGGGATAAGAGGCAGGATATACACCAAAGGCATTGCCTTTTATTTCAGTTTCATATGAGCAAAACAGGGATGGTAAGGATTAACAATCAACTCCTGCCGCTGAGGGTAGATTAAAACATCCATACCTTCTTGTGATTGCTCTACGCAGCACCTCATTATCAGCCGGTAATTCCATGGCATTGAACATAGTGCGGCGGTTTTAAAGCGAAACTTAACGTGGCTTACTACTTTAAATTCGACTATAGTGCCGTTTGCTAATTGGCCGGTGCGCTTTTCTACCACGGGCAATTGAAGTTGTTGATGTATACTTTCATGAATGCAAAGCATATGCCAACCGGTATCAACAAGGCGCTTACCTGTATGCGCTTAATTTCATTAACGGCTGTAATATTCTTTTTGGCAAAGGTTATGTACCCCCCCATTTATTCATTCAATATCAGCATATACCAGGCCCCAACAATTTTTTGTGTTGCAGATTTAATAACATTCAGCTTCTCAGAAACAGAAATTAAACCGGCTCTTCCTTATACCTGCTGTAAGCAAACGCAGCAATTAAACACAGCACCCCACCCGCGGCACCACTAAGCCGTAAACCTAAATCGTGATGCGGATCTTTACCATATAGCGTTAACATGGCAAAAACAGTAACCCCGGCGGTTTGCCCTACCTTTTGAAAAAATGCGCGCATGCCAAAGAACATGCCTTCTTTATGTTCGCCGGTATTTTTCAGGTCCTGCTGAGCAATGTCGGCAATTACGGTGGTGGGTAGTATGCCCAGAAAAGCGTTGGGTATACCAAAAGATATCATTAACAAAGTTACCTGTATGTATGGCGAAAACGGAAACTTGCCTAAAAAGGAGATCTCAGAAAAAACCACCGCTACGGCAAGGAACGACCACACCATCATTTTCTTTTTACTGAACCGGCTGCCCAGGCGGTTTACTACCACATAAAAAATAAGCGTTATTGTAACCATTATAAAAACGAAGAGGGTGCCGATCCATTCATCTAAAAAAAGCATGGCTTTGATGTAATACATCAGGCCGGCCGATATAATGGCAATAGACATAAAGTAACTGGCATCGGCCACAGCAAACACCATAAAGTTGCGGTTGGTAAGGGCCGTTTTAAGCGACTTAAAAAATGAATCGCTGGCTTTTGGGGTACGGCAATATTTTTTCTCATCTAAAAAGAAGGCCGGGTAAGCCATGCAGAGTGCCGCCAGTATATTGAGTGCGATAATAGTGTATTGGTAAGCCACCAGCCGATCGTGTGTAATTGAAAAATGCATAATAGCACTTACAATGGCGGGGCTTGATGATGAGAAGATGATGCCAAACATAAACCCGATAGACTGAGCAGTTGAAAGGTCGATTTTTGCCTGGGTATTGTGGCCCATTTCGGCCAGCAAAGCGTTATATGGAATTACATACAGACCGAAGAAAAAATAATAAAGCAACTGAATGCCGGCCAGCCAGAAAATATTGAAGGTGCTTTCGTGCGGATGGATGGGTAAAAAAATAAGAGCGCAGAAAAAGGATACCGGTATAAAAGCCAATCGCATAAAAGGAATGCGCCGCCCTATACGGCCTTTCCAGCTATCGCTTAAATGGGCAATAAGCGGGTCAACCACGGCGTCGAAACCGCGGCCGGTGAACAGGATGATGGAGATGATATTGAACAGCCCGAATAAAGCAATTTGTGGTATCAGGTTTTTCATGCCTGCGTTGCTGGGTGGCAGGTAAATATAATTGAGCAATACCGAAATAATATTGATGCTGATGCT
>Ga0316217_10004236_pt1 | contig 15694 bp, 15 predicted proteins | sample 1anoAmetaG_FD_203633 | JGI IMG/M metagenome (GOLD analysis project Ga0316217, IMG submission 203633) | Freshwater microbial communities from Trout Bog Lake, Wisconsin, USA - 1anoA | ecosystem: Environmental > Aquatic > Freshwater > Lake > Hypolimnion/Profundal zone | place: USA: Wisconsin... | reverse complement strand
ACGGCCCTTCCCAGGGCCACCCCAGCCTGGCCCCGGCCGACTACAAGCTGGTGTGCAACTTCGGCCCGTCCCGGGCGGCCTACTCGTTCTGCATGTGCCCGGGCGGCGAGGTGATCCAGTGCGCCTCAGAGCCGGGCGGGGTGGTGGTGAACGGCATGAGCAACGCCAAGCGCGATTCCGGGTTCGCCAATTCGGGCCTGGTGGCCAAGGTCAACACCGCCGATTTCGGTTCCGACCACCTGTTGGGCGGCATGTACTTCCAGCGCAAGTGGGAGCAGGCGGCGTTCCGCGCCGCCGGCGAAAGCTACGGCGCCCCGGCCATGAGCGTGCAGGACTTCCTGCGCTCCCGGGCCTCAGGCCAGCTGCCGCGCACCAGCTTCCGGCCGTTCGCGGTGCCGGCCGACCTGGCCACCTGCCTGCCGCCCTTCGTCCAGGAGCAGCTGCTGGGGGCGATCCCCGACTTCAACAAGAAGATCCACGGCTTCACCAGCCGGGAGGCCCTGCTCCTGGCGATCGAGAGCCGCACCAGCAGCCCGGTGCAGCTGCTGCGGGCGGACAGCGGCGAGAGCCTGAGCCACCCCGGACTCTATCCCTGCGGCGAGGGGGCCGGCTTCGCCGGCGGCATCACCTCGGCGGCGGTGGACGGCATCCGCATCGCCGAATGGATCGCCCAGAAGGCCGGTGCGGCGGAATTCCTGCCGTTCAAGCGCAACGTCAAGGCCGGGGAGTACGCCACGGAATACTGAGCCCGTGTAGAATCAAGGTGGGCGGCCAGTTTGCCGCCCCTTTTTTGGGCCGTCCATGTCGCTTTCCGAAGAAATCCAGCGCCGCCGCACCTTCGCCATCATCAGCCACCCCGACGCGGGCAAGACCACCCTCACCGAGAAGCTGCTGCTGTACAGCGGAGCCATCGACCGGGCGGGCAGCGTCAAGGGCCGGGAGGGCTCCGGCCACGCCCAGTCGGACTGGATGGCCATCGAGCAGGAGCGCGGCATCTCGGTCACCTCGGCGGCCATGCAGTTCGAGTACCTGGACCACGTCATCAACCTGCTGGACACCCCGGGCCACCAGGACTTCAGCGAAGACACCTACCGGGCGCTGACCGCCGCCGACAGCGTGGTGATGCTGCTGGACTGCGCCAAGGGCGTGGAAGAGCAGACCAAGAAGCTGTTCCGGGTGGCCAACGAGCGCGGGCTGCCGATCTTCACCTTCGTCAACAAGCTGGACCGGCCCGGCCGGGAGCCGGTGGAGCTGATCGACGAGGTGGAGGAGCTGTTCGGCCTGCACGCGGTGCCCATGACCTGGCCGATCGGCTCGGGGACGGATTTCAAGGGCGTCTACGTGCGCGCCACCGGGCAGATCCAGGTGTTCGAGCGGACCAAGGCCGGGCGCAAGGCCCGGGTGGCCGGCAAGGGCACCCTGGAAGACCCTGAGATCCGCGCCCTGCTCAGCCCCCAGGAGATCGCCAGGCTCCAGGAGGACATCGACCTCATGGACCACGTGCTGCCGGCCTTCGACCTGGAGGCGTTCCGCGCCGGGCGCCAGTCGCCCATGTTCTTCGGCAGCGCGGTGAACAACTTCGGCATCGCCGAGTTCCTGGACGAGTTCCTGGACATGGCGCCCTCGCCCCACGCCCGGCCCCTGGCCGGCGGCGGCGAACTGGAGGTGGACGCCCCGTTCACCGCCTTCGTCTTCAAGGTCCAGGCCAACATGAACAAGGCCCACCGCGACCGGGTGGCCTTCGCCCGGATCGTCTCGGGCCACTTCGAGCGGGGCATGGACGCGCTGCACGTGCGGGCGAAGAAGGAGATCAAGCTCAACTACCCGCACATGTTCTTCGGCCGGGAGCGGCTGATCGTGGACGAGGCCTTCCCGGGCGATATCCTGGGCCTGATCAACCCCGGGCTGTTCCGCATCGGCGACGTGATCTCCGCCGCCGGCCCGGTGGAGTTCCACGCCGTGCCGCGGTTCTCCCCCGAGCAGTTCTCGGCCGTGCGGCTGGCCGACCCCGGCGGGCGCAAGGGCTTCCTCAAGGGGCTCCAGCAGATCGCCGAGGAGGGCGTGGTCCAGGTGTTCTGGCCCAAGGGCGGCGCGCCTTTGCCGATCCTGGGCGCGGTGGGCCGGCTGCAGTTCGAGGTGCTCCAGCATCGGCTGAAGAACGAGTACGCCTGCCCGGTGATCATGGAGCCGCGCAGTTTCCAGATGGCCCGCTGGCTGCAGGGCGGCTGGCCCGAGCCCAGCCGCTACTGGGGCGAACTGGTGGAGGATTCCGACGGCAATCCGGCTATCCTGTTCGAGAACGATTGGCAGCGCAGGACCACGGCGGAAAAGAACCCGGGCCTGCTATTCTTGGATCATCCAGCCTGATTCCATTCCTCAGTTCCGTGCCCCGACCACCCGATACACCTTGCAGCGGGAGCCAGCCATGCGGCAGGAAATAAAGCCAGAGGACCTCATCGTCACCGAGCAGGACGGGACGCGCCGGATCAACCACGACGTGCTGGAGTCGTACGGCCTGTTCAACCTGCCCAAGTCGATCATGCGCAGCGCCCTGATGGTCTACTACGACAACGCCGCCCGCCAGGGCCGGGTCGCCGCCCGCACCGTGCGCACCTTCATCGGCCTGGCCAGCTCCATCACCCGCTTCCCCAAGCAGGTCGCCATCAACTTCACCCGCGGCGCCGCCTACCGCCGGAACATGCGCATGTTGCGGCGGTACAGCCGGTAGATCCCGGCCTGTTCATTTTCGAGAAAAGCGTGCTTTCAGCACGCTTTTTCGAAAATGTGACGGCAGGGAGGGGTGGGGCGTGTCCCATTTCCATGGGACTTGTTCGGAGGGGGCGCGGGGGGGGCGTGGGGTCCGGGGAGCGTTCGGGGAGGTCGTGGCATCGAAATCATGGTGGTGATCCACCGGGGAGCGATGCAAATGACTTATGCCCGTATGGCGGTTTTCCCGATTCTGTTTTCCAGCCTGCTTGTGGTGGGGCCTTGGGCCGCGGCGGCCGGGCACCCGGCCGCTGCCGGGCCGCTGGCTGGCATCCATGCCTATGTGTGCGGACTGCACTTCTATAGCGGGCAGATGGCCCGGCAGGTGGTGGCGCATCATTATTGCGCCCATGGGACCGGGGAGCTGATGCAGTGCGTCATTTATGATTCCAACCGCAAGGACGCCCGGCTGATCGGCATCGAGTATGTGATCGGGGCGGGACAGTTCCGCACCTTGACGGCCGAGGAGAAGAAGCTGTGGCATAGCCACGCCTACGAGGTGAAGGCGGGGCTGCTGGTGGCGCCGGGGCTGCCCCGGGCGGCCGAGCTGGAACTCATGAAGAAGTTCGCCACCACCTACGGCAAGACCTGGCAGACCTGGCAGGTGGACCGGGGCGACCGGCTGCCCCTGGGGATTCCGCAGCTGATGATGGGCTTCACCGCCGACGCCCAGGTGGATCCCAGGCTGGTGGCCGAACGGGACCGGGACCTGGGCCTGTCCACCGCCGACCGCAAGCGCCAGCGGGTTGGCTTCCCGGACCCGCTGGTGGATCCCGAGGCGGATGCCTGGCGGCTGGGACCGCCGCTGCAGCTGGAGCTCCAGCCCCAGGGCCGGCCGGCCCTGCAGCAGATCCCCATGCACTGATCAGTCGAGCCGCCAGGAGGAACGCACCTCGGTTCCGGGCCTGAGCATGGCCAGCACCGGGCAGAGCCCCTCGGCGATGCCCACCGCCCGCTCCACCATTGCCGGTTCCAGGCCTTCGCCCCGGAGCCGGTAGGTCAGTTCGATCTCCGTGAGAACGGTCGGGTGTTCGGTGCAGCGCTGGGCCACGGCCTCCACCTCCAGGGACGGCACCTGGACCCCCAGCTTGCGGCTCAGCACCAGGTTCAGGGCATTGCCGGCGCAGGCGGCCAGGCTGGCCAGGAGCATCTCCAGTGGCGTCGGGTCGCCGCCGGGCCGGGCCGGGTAGTCCATGGCCAGGACCGTCTCCCGGATCGGCACCACGACCCGCATCTCTCCCTGGTGGACGGCACGGACCTGCAGATCGACGCGCATGGGGCTCCTGTGGGCTGGGATGGCTCCATGCTACCCGGGCTTGCCGGGCGGGGTGATGGTCGCCTTGACAAAACAGAAGAATAATAAATATTTAATTAGTCCTGGTTCCTCCGGCCCAATCCGCCACCTTCTGGGAGATTCCCTTGAACCGAATATCGCTCCGTTACAGCCTCCTGGCCGCGGCCCTGGCCACCCTGGCGCCCTCCGCAGCGCATGGGGAAGTGTTGAATTTACAAAAGCTGGGCTTCAATGCGCGGCCGGTCACGCTCAAACTGGCGGAGAAGGATTCAGTGGGCAGCGTCACCGTGCGGGTGCTTCCCGACTACGAAGCCCTGGTCACCCTGAAGAAGGCCGGGGATCAGGTGAAGATCGACTACAAGACCTGTTTCCTGGAATTCAAAAGGGGGCTTTCGGCGCCGCCCAAGGTCAAGCTGGCTCTGTCGTTCAACTACGAATCCAACGGCAAGACCCATACCTGTCTCGTCCGGGTGAAGAACAAATCACTCACGGGCTCCGCCATGGTCGCCGAGACGCCGATCTGGACCTCGGACGATGAAGGCCAGGTCAAGCGGGACGACAAGGCCGAGTGCAGCTACGACACCAGGAAACGGGAGGCCAAGAGCAAGAGCGCGTTCCTGGTCATCAAGTTCCCCGGAGCCGAGGAATAGCTTCCAGCCTAGAACAGCGGATGGATCAGCTTGACCATGCCGGCGGCGATGAGGAAGCTGCAGGGGATGGTCAGGATCCAGGCCACGAAGATGTTGCCGGCCACGCCCCAGCGCACGGCGGAGGCGTTCATGCTGGCGCCCACGCCCATGATGGAACCGGTGATGGAGTGGGTGGTGGACACCGGGATGCCGAAGTGGGCGGTGGTGAACAGCACCAGGGCCGAGGCGGTCTCGGCGGCGAAGCCGTGGATCGGCCGCAGCTTGACGATCTTGTGGCCCATGGTGCGGATGATGCGCCAACCGCCGCTGGCGGTGCCCAGGGCCATCATGGTGGCGCAGCCCAGCTTGACCCACAGGGGCACGGCCACGTCATGGCCCTGGGTCACGGTCAGCTTGCCGTAGATGATCAGGGCCAGGCAGATGATCCCCATGCCCTTCTGGGCGTCGTTCTGGCCGTGGGTGAAGGCCATGGCGCTGGCGGAGAGCAGCTGCAGCTTGCGGAAGGCGACGTTCACCTTGTGCTGGGCAAACCCCTTGCAGACCCATAAGATGAGCAGAATCAGTACCATCCCCATGAGGAAGCCGAGCATCGGCGAAATGAAGGTGAAGGCTGCGATCTCTTCCAGCTTGTGCAGGTGCAGGGCGCCGATGCCGGCGTGCGCGAACACCGCCCCGGCCAGGCCGCCCATGAGGGTGTGGCTGGTGCTGGAGGGGATGCCGAAGTACCAGGTGAGCAGGTTCCAGAGGATGGCCGAGGTGAGCGCGGCGATGATGACTTCGGGGACCACCAGGTGGGGATCCGCCAGTCCGCTGGCGATGGTGGTGGCCACGTGGGTGCCCAGCAGGGCGCCGCCGAAGTTCAGGATGGCCGCCATGGTGATGGCGTTCCGGGCCGACATGACCCCGGTGGAGATCACCGTGGCGATGGCGTTGGCGGTGTCGTGGAAGCCGTTGATGTATTCGACGCCCCAGGCCATCAGGACGATCAGGAGAAGGGTGAATATCATGGGAATCCGGCTCCGGTCAGGCGTTGCGCATGACGGTGGAGCTCACGACCTTGGACACCAGTTCGATCCGGTCCGTGGCGTCCTCCAGCAGGGCCAGGATCTCCTTCCACTTGATGAGTTCGATCGGATCCTTGGGATCGGTGAAGATCTCCGCCAGGGCCTGGTGGAACACCGCGTCGGCCTGGTTCTCCAGTTCCATGCAGGCCTGGATCTGGCTGTTGATCTCCCGGGTGTTGGACATGTTGCGCAGGGACTTGATGAGCGGCACCAGCTCCTCGGCCCCCAGCACCACCAGATGGGCCAGCTGGGCGGCCAGCGGCATCACCGAGGTGACCTTGTACAGCACCAGCCGCTCGCAAACGCCGTCCAGGCAGTCCACCACGTCGTCCAGGGCGTGGGCCAAGGCCAGGATGTCCTCCCGTTCCAGGGGGGTGACGAAGGTCCGGTTGAGCCGGTCGACGATGGTATGGGTGGCCTCATCGCCCACGTGCTCCAGCACCTTCATCCGGTGCCGCAGATCGCCCCACTGGCTGCTGTTCTCCCGGGAGACGAATTCCCGTTCGAACAGGCGGGACGCCTCCAGCAGGTTGCCCACGGAGTTTTCCAGCAGGTCGAAGAAGACCATTTCCCTGGGCTTGAGCCAGGCGATGAGTGAATTTAAAGACATTGATGCTCCCAGCAAACCAATACCTCCATTGTGCCTTGGAGTTGGCAAGGGTCCTAGATGAAATCCTGGAATCGGGACAATGAGTTGCATTGGATTCGCAGCCGGGCCGGCGGGGCCGGGCGGCCGGGGGCGGGGATGCGGCGGATGAACCGGGATGGGCCCGGGGCATCCATGTGAGCGCAAACACGCGGCGGGATGGGGGGCCTGTTGGGGGAAATCGATTTATATTGTTTATTCGTCAATTATTATTGTCACCAGGAGGGAAATGAGGTGGCTTTGGGCGGCCATGTCCGGGGCGGAGGCTCGGAATGAATGCGTTCGGGACGCCGAACTCATTGACTGCTTCCGGTGCGATTCCGGAATGGCTCAATACCCGCTCTCGACCGGAATCGTACACCATGAAAGGAGAGATTGAACCAATGATTAAGCCGGTGATTGAACCAAATTTTTGGTTCAATCCGAATGTTTAAATTGTAACTATTTATAATATAGGAACTTACATTTGACATTGCCCTTGGACTAATCTGGCGCAATACTTGGTTCAATTGGTGCAATCCATGGATCAATCCACCGCCACCCTGACTGACCTTATCCTGCAGGCCGCTGCTGCGGCCGCCGAAGGCATCGCTCTAAAAGATCTTGTGGCTTCACCTGGATTGGCAGGAGAGCGCCGCAAGGTCCAGCGCCTTCTCCGGACCTTGCTCCAGGAAGGGAAACTCCGCAAGGAAGGCTCCACCCGCGGGACCCGCTACTGGCTGGCCACGCATACCCATCTCCCGGTTGCCGAACCCGCCGCCGCTGCGGATCACGCGCGCCTTTCATCTGCCGCAGTTTCCCTGCGGGCCGCCATCCGCAGGCCCATCTCCCAACGAACTCCGGTTGCTTACCAGCGGGAATTCCTGGGCGCCTACCGGCCAAACCAGACTTTCTACCTGCCCGAGAAAACCAGGGCCCATCTGAAAAATATCGGCCAGCCGCGAATCGTCGAGCGGAAGGCTGGGACCTATGCTCGCCAGATTCTGGAACGCCTGCTGATCGATCTCTCCTACAACTCCAGCCGGCTGGAGGGGAACACCTTTTCGATCCTGGATACCGAGAAGCTGCTGGCGGGCCAGCACCTCGAAGGCAAGGACGCCAGGGAAACCCAGATGATCCTGAACCACAAAGGCGCCATCGAGTACCTGGTGGAGGAGGCAGAGCGCATCGGTTTCAATATGCATACCATCCGGAATCTTCATGCCCTGCTGTCCGCGAACCTGATGGGGGACCCCGCGGAGGAAGGGCGGGTCCGGGTGGGCGCGGTGAAAATCTCCGGAACGGTGTACCACCCCCTGGAGATTCCTTTCCAGATCGAGGAGTGCCTGAGGCAATTCCTGCACACGGCCCAACTCATCGAGGACCCCTTCGAACAGTCGTTCTTCGCGCTGGTCCACCTACCCTACCTCCAGCCGTTCCTGGACGTGAACAAGCGGACCTCCCGCCTCGCCGCGAATATTCCATTCATCCAGGAAAACCTCTGCCCGGTTTCCTTCTCCGGGGTCCCCGGGGATGTCTATACAGACGGAATCATCGCCGTATACGAACTCGCCAAGGTGGACCTGTTGAGGGAGGTCTACGTCTGGGCCTATGAACGCTCCTGCCAGGAATACAGGGTTGTCCGGCAGACCTTGGGCGAGCCGGATCCATTCCGGCTGCAATTCCGGAACCAGATCAGCAATGCCGTCCAAAGTATCGTCCGGGCAGGGCTTTCTCCCGAACAGGCCCGGGAGGTGATGGAGCAGGTCTCCGGCTCCCTCCCGGTTGCCGACCGGCCGAGGTTCTATGCTGTGGTCGAGACCGAACTTCATGGTCTCCACGAAGGCAATATCATCAGATATCGGATCAGGGAAGATGAGTGGACGGCCTGGCGCCGCGGTTGGGACGAAAAAGCGTAAGCCGCGCGACGATGCCGGGGCCTTGCCTTTTGAACCCGGCTACGCGTCCACGCTCCCCATCCGGTAGCCCACCCCCACCACCGTCTCGATCAGCGCCGCGGCCTCGCCCAGCTTGGACCGCACCCGGCGCACGTGGGCGTCGATGGTCCGGCTCTCCCCCAGGTATTCCAGCCCCCACACCTGCTGCAGGATCTTCTCCCGGCTAAGCACCCGCCGGGGATTCTGCAGGAAGTACGCCAGCAGCTCGAATTCCCGCCGGGTGAGGTCCAGCGCCTCGGTGTCAACCCGGGCGATGTGCATGTCCAGGTCCACGGTGATCGGGCCGAACCGCAGGTTGGACTGGCTGGCGGTGTCGATGAAGGCGGCCCGGCGCAGGATCGCCCGGATCCGCGCCACCAGCTCGCGGGTGGAGAACGGCTTGGAGATGTAGTCGTCCGCGCCCAGTTCCAGCCCCAGCACCCGGTCGATCTCCTCGTTGCGGGCGGTGACCAGCACCACCGGCAGGGCCCGGTAGCGGCTGTCGGCGCGGATCGCCCGGAGCACGTCCAGTCCGTCCATGTCCGGCAGGGTCAGGTCCAGCAGCGCCACGTCCAGGCGCGGCGCCTGGCCGGACTGGCGGATGCAGGCCAGGGCCTCCCCGCCGCTCTCGAACGAGCTGAGGGAGAACCCTTCGCGCTTGAGGTGCTGTTCCAGCCCCAGGCGGATGTCCGCGTCGTCTTCGAGCAGGAGGAGGTGGGGCATCGGGGCTCCGGGGGCGGGGAATCAGTGCTTGGGCGGGTCCTGCAGGTAGCGGTGCTTCACATTGACGCCCTCCAGGATGAAGAGCACCTCCTCGGCGATGTTGGTGGCTTCGTCGGCGATGCGCTCCCAGTTCTTGATGACGATGATCAGGTGGGTGGACCGCTCGATGCAGAGCGGGTCGGCCAGCATGCCCCGCAGCAGTTCGCTGAACAGCTGGAGGTACAGTCTATCCACCACGTCGTCGGCCAGGATCACCTGCCGCGCCATGGCGCCGTCGCCATTGATGAAGGCGTCCACCGCCCGGCGGACCATGGACTGGGTCTCCTCGCCCAGGCGCCGGAGCGCGTCGCCCTTGAGCACCGGCGGCTGGGGGTTGAGGATCAGCGCCCGGCGGGCGATGTTGGTGCAGTGGTCGCCGATCCGCTCCAGTTCCGGGACGATCTTCAGGCTGGAGGCGATCAGCCGCAGGTCCCGGGCGAACGGCGCCCGCAGCGCCAGCAGGTCGATGCAGGTCTGGTCCAGCTTCAGTTCGCTCTCGTCGACGATCTTGTCCAGGAGGGCGATCCGCTCGGCGATGGGGTTGGACCGCTCATGGAAGGTCTGCTGGGTCAGGCTGATCATCTCCTCGACCTGGCCGGCCATGGCCAGCAGGCCGGCCTTGAGTTCCTGCAGATCCTGATCGAAATGGCGCGTCATCTATGAGTTCTCCCGCGTGTGCGGTTTCCGGGGCACAAGGTTCCAGGTGGCGTGAAGGGGCCGGGCCTCAGCCGAACCGCCCCGTAATATAGTCTTCTGTCATGGACTTCTTGGGGGAGGTAAATATCGCTTCGGTCTCGCCTTCCTCCACCAGTTCGCCCATCCAGAGGAAGGCGGTGCGGTCGCTGGCCCGGGCGGCCTGCTGCATGTTGTGGGTGACGATGACCACCGTGAGCCGCTCTCGCAGGCGGAACATCAGCTCCTCGATCTTGGAGGTGGCGATGGGGTCCAGGGCCGAGCAGGGCTCGTCCATGAGCAGCACTTCGGGGTCCACCGCCAGGGCCCGGGCGATGCACAACCGCTGCTGCTGGCCGCCGGACAGGGACATGGGGCTGCTCTTGAGCCGGTCCTTGACCTCGTCCCACAGGGCCGCGTCCACCAGGGCCTTCTCGGCCGCCTCCTGGAGCAGGCCGCGGTTGCCCACCCCGGACAGGCGCAGCCCGGAGATGGTGTTCTCGAAGATGGACAGGGTGGGGAAGGGATTGGCCTTCTGGAACACCATGCCGATCCGCCGGCGGATCAGCACAGGGTCCTCGGCGTCATGGTAGATCTCCACCCCGTTGAGGGTCACCGAGCCGGTCACTTTGGCGCCGGGGGTCAGGTCGTGCATCCGGTTGAAGGCGCGCAGCAGGGTCGACTTGCCGCAGCCGGAGGGGCCGATGATGGCGGAGATCTTCTGGGCCGGGAAGGCCAGGGTCACGCCCTTGAGCACCTGTTTGCGGTCGAACTCGATCTTGAGATCTTGGCATGCGAGCATTTGGGGGTTCCGGATCAACTGTTGAGGCTGCGCTGGTGCCACCAGAGGATCAGGCGGCTCAGCAGGGTGGCCCCGAGGATTCCCAGGACCAGGATCAGGGCGCCGCCCCAGGCCAGGCGGTGCCAGTCTTCGTAGGGGCTGATGGCGTAGGTGAAGATGGTGTGCGGCAGGGTGGCGATGGGCGCCTTGGGATCCATGCTCAGGAACGGGTTGCCGAACGAGGTGAACAGCATGGGCGCGGTCTCGCCGGCGATCCTCGACATGGCCAGGATCGCCCCGGTGAGGATGCCCGGGGCCGCGGCCCGGACCGAGATGGAGGAGGCGATCCGCCAGGCCGGGATGCCCAGGGCGTGGCCGGCCTCGCGCAGGCTGTGCGGCACCAGCCGGAGCATCTCCTGGGTGGTGATCACCACCACCGGCAGCATGATGAAGGCCAGGGCGATGGAGCCGGAGAAGGCCGAGAAGTGGTGCATGGGCCGCACCACCACCTGGTAGGCCAGCAGGCCCATGACGATCGAGGGCACCCCGGACAGCACGTCGCAGGCGAAGCGCAGGGCCGAGGTGAGCGAGGGCCTGGCGAACTCGGTCATGAACACCGCCGCGCCGATGCCCACCGGGATGCCCAGCACCGTTGCAGTGCCCACCACCAGCACCGAGCCGAGGATGGCGTTCTTGAGCCCGCCGCCCAGCTCGCCCGGGGGCATGGGCAGGTGGGTGAACAGGGCCGGACTGAAGGCCCCGGCGCCCATGGCCACCAGGTGCCACAGGAAGGCGAACAAGGGGACCACGGCGGCCAGGGCCGCCAGCAGGCAGACGGTTTCCATGAGCCGGCCGTGGAATTTGCGCAGACGGTGGGAGCTCATCATTTGGCCACCTGGGGCGCGCCGGCGCTGCGGTTGAGGTAGAACAGCATGATCCGGGCGGCGGCGTTGAGCGTCACCGACAGCAGCAGCAGGATCAGGCCCAGGCTGATCAGCGCGCTGATGGCCAGGTCGGAGGGCGCCTCGGTGAACTCGTTGGCGATCACCGAGGCCAGGGTGTAGCCCGAGGCGAACAGTGAAGCCTTGATCTGCGGGGTGTTGCCGATGACCATGGTCACCGCCATGGTCTCGCCCAGCACCCGCGCCAGGCCCAGCAGGCTGGCCCCGAAGATGCCTTTCCAGCTGTAGGGGAGGATGAACTTGCGGATGGCCTGCCAGCGGGTGGCGCCCAGGGCGTAGGCCGCCTCGCGCTGGGCCCGGGGCACCTGCAGCAGCACTTCCCGGGACACCGAGAGGATGAAGGGCAGGGCCATGATCGCCAGCAGCAGGCCGGCGGCCAGGAAGCCCACCCCCAGCGGGGCGCCCGAGAAGATCGGCAGCCTGCGCAGGCCCAGCGGCGACTTGTAGATGGAGATCTCGAAGCGCCGCACCAGCGGCACCAGTTCGAAGATGCCCCACAAGCCAAGCAGCACCGACGGGATCGCCGCCAGCAGTTCCACCGCCAGGGAGAGTACCTTGGCCAGGCCGCTGGGCAGGATCTCCACCAGGGCCACGGCGGTGAGCACCGCCAAGGGCAGGGCGATGGCCATGCCGATCAGGCTGGTGTAGGCGGTGCCGAACAGGAAGGCCAGGGCCCCGTATTTCTGGTTGGTGGGGTCCCAGACCGGCGAGATGATCGCGCCAAGTCCGTGGTCCCTGAAGGCCGGGACCGACCCCTTGACCATGTACAGCACCACCACCAGGATCAGGCTCGCCACCACGGCCGCGCAGCTGCCTGTGGCCAGCCGGAACACCCGGTCGGCGAAGCGGCCGGTGCTGCGGTGGTACTTGTCTTCGAACAGCGCCCGCGGCGCCGTTTCCTGCGCCGAGGGCGGTTCAACGTCATCCGCGGTTGGGGCCCCCGCCAGCTCGGGCGGCACGGCCGCCGCCGGCCGCAGTTTCTGGGCCAGGTCGGCGAGAGGCAGTTCCGAAGTCACGATCGTGGGAGCGTCCATGGATCCTTCTCTACTTCATCTTCCCGATGTCCTTCAGTTCCATCTGGGCCACCGACTTGGGCAGCGGGGCGTAGCCCAGGTCCTTGGTGTAGTCCTGGCCCTTGGTCACCGCCCACACCAGGAAGTCGTGGAGCGCCTGCTTCTTGGCCTTGTCCTGCATGGAAGGGGTGGCCAGGATCCAGGTGAAGGTGGCGATCGGGTAGGCGCCCTTGCCGGGGGGGTTGGTGATGGAGACCCGGTAGTCGGCGGGGATCTGGGCGGTGGCGGCCGCGGCCGATACCGTGTCCAGGCTGGCGTTCAGGTACTCGCCGGAAGCGTTCTTCACCGGGGCGTACTCGATCTTGGTCTGCAGCGCGTAGATCAGTTCCACATAGCCGATCGAGCCGGGGGTCTGCTTGACCATGCCGGAGACCCCCTCGTTGCCCTTGCCGCCCAGGCCCACCGGCCAGGTGACCGAGGTGCCTACGCCGACCTTCTTCTGGAACTCGGGTGAGACCTTGGACAGGAAGTCCACGAAGGTGTAGGTGGTGCCGGAACCGTCGGCCCGGTGCACCACGGTGATGGGCTCGGCGGGCAGCTTGACCCCCGGGTTGTCCTTGGCGATGGCGGCGTCATACCACATGGCGATCTCGCCCAGGAAGATGCTGGCCAAGGTCGGGCCGGAGAACTTGAGGCTCAGGCCGGGCAGATTGTAGACCGGCACCACGCCGCCCAGGGCCATGGGGAAGTGCATGACCGGCTGGACCTTGGAATCCTTGAGCTGCTGGTCGCTCATGGGCCCGTCGGTCTCGCCGAAATCCACGGTCTGCTCCACCGAGAACTGGCGGATGCCGCCGCCGGAGCCGATGGACTGGTAGTTGATCTGGATCTTCGGGTTGAGCTTGTTGTATTCGGTGAACCACTTGGAGGCCAGCGGAAAGATGAACGTGCCGCCGGCGCCGGAAAGGTTCGTCGTCTGGGCGAATGCGGCAGGGGCCAGCAGGATGGTGGCCAGGGCCGCAAGGGCGAGCGAACGGGATGTCATGGGTGCCTCCTTCGTTTCACCCATCCTGCGGGCTGGCTGTGACCAGCACTGAGCCCGCGTGTGACAACGGTGTAACATCCGGCCCGGCCGCCGCCCGGCAGGATCCGCCCGGATCGCGGGAATCGCCGATAGGCCCTTGCCGGAACGGCCCGGGCCTGGGACAATGGAGCGGTGAACCAGAGCCGGCCGGATTCCCGCGTCCAACTGGAGCACACCTTCCATTCAGGAACGCGCCCTTGAAACGGGCCCTTCCGCCCCTCCCAAGATCCAACGATCGAATTCCCATCCCAGAATCAACCCCCCAATCCCAATATCAGAAAAGCCTGTCCCCCCTCTGCGCGGGGAGGCTTCTATTCGAGGAGATCTCGTTTGGCCAGAAAAACCATGCTCATCAATGCCACGGATTCGGAAGAAATCCGTGTGGCGACCCTGCTCGACGGCGTGCTGTCGGACTTTGACATCGAGTTCGTCCACAACGAGAAGATCAAGGGCAACATCTACAAGGCCAAGGTGGTCCGGGTGGACCAGAGCCTGCAGGCGGCCTTCATCCATTACGGCAGCCAGAAGAACGGCTTCCTGCCCATCGGCGAGCTGCCCAAGGACCTGGTGAGCGCCGATGGCCGCCGGGGCCGGATCCAGGACCTGCTGAACCGGGACCAGGAGATCATGGTCCAGGCGGTGCGCGAGGAACTGGGCAGCAAGGGCGCGATGATGACCGCCCAGATCTCCCTGCCCGGCCGCTACCTGGTGCTCACCCCCGGCAACCCGATCAACGGCATCAGCCGCAAGATCGAATCCCGGGAGGAGCGCGAGCACTTCAAGAAGCTCATCGACGAACTGGAGATCCCGCGCAATTTCGGGGTGATCGTCCGCACCGCCTCGCTGGGGGTGACCAAGGAGGATTTCCAGCGCGACCTGGACTACCTGCTGGACACCTACAAGGAGGTCCAGGCCCGCTACAAGCACCGCACCAGCGCTGGACTGGTCTGGCAGGAGGACGACGTGGTGACCCGCACCCTGCGGGACGCCTTCACCTCCGACATCGAGGAAGTGCACATCGACGACCTGGAGACCTTCCACGCCGCCCAGGGCTTCTTCAAGCGCACCATGCCGCAGTACCAGAACGTGCTCAAGCACTACATCGGCAAGAAGCCGCTGTTCTCCAAGTTCCAGACCGAGGAGCAGATCGACCGGATCTACGGGCGCAAGGTGCCCTTGCCCTCCGGCGGCGCCCTGGTGATCGACCAGACCGAGGCCCTGGTGGCCATCGACGTGAACTCCGGCAAGACCACCGGCGACAACGTCGAGGACATGGCCTTCAAGACCAACATGGAGGCGGCCGAGGAGGCCGCGCGCCAGCTGCGCCTGCGCGACCTGGCGGGGCTGGTGGTGATCGACTTCATCGACATGAAGCGGGAAGGCAACAACCGCTCGGTCATGGAGAAGCTGGTGGACTGCCTCAAGGAGGACAAGGCGCGCATGGAAGTCGGCAAGATCAACCGCTTCGGCGTGCTGGTCATGACCCGGCAGCGCCTGCGGCCCTCGCTGCAGCACGTCACCCACGAGGCCTGCCCCACCTGCCAGGGTACCGGCAAGGTCAAGAGCATCGAGGCCCTGGTGCTCAGCGTGGTGCGCCGGATCAAGGCCATCCTCAGCCGCGAGGCCATTTCCGAGATCCGGGTCAAGCTCATGCCCGCCATCGCCATGGCCGTGCTCAACCAGAAGCGCCAGGACCTCACCGCCCTGGAGGATGTCTACGAGTCCCGGATCCTGATCCTGGCCGATCCGGAGATCCCCTTCGGCGAGATGGCCGCGGAGATCGAGCGCGCCGAGGAGGCCGAGGGCGAGAAGGCTCCCGTCCGGGCCGCCCGGGAACGGGAACGCGAGATCGAGGACGAGACCGTGGTGCTGGGCGGCGACACGCCCATCTCCTTCGAGAAGGCCCTGGCCGAGGACGGCAAGAAGGCCCCGGCCCACGCCCATGGCCACGCCCACACCCCGGCCGCGCACCGGGAGCCCACCGAAGCGGAGATCAAGTACGAGCGCCGGGATGCCCAGCGCGCCGCGCTGGACGAGCGCGAGCGGCTGAGGGCCCTGTTCGAGAGCGCCAAGCCGCTGGACGA
>Ga0316217_10004235_pt1 | contig 15700 bp, 10 predicted proteins | sample 1anoAmetaG_FD_203633 | JGI IMG/M metagenome (GOLD analysis project Ga0316217, IMG submission 203633) | Freshwater microbial communities from Trout Bog Lake, Wisconsin, USA - 1anoA | ecosystem: Environmental > Aquatic > Freshwater > Lake > Hypolimnion/Profundal zone | place: USA: Wisconsin... | reverse complement strand
AAAACATGCACCATGCGCCCGGCGAGAATGGTGGCGGCAAAAATATCCGCCACCTGCTGGATCAACGGAAGCTGCTGTTCGACGGCATCCACAATTCTGCGGGAGCGCGTTAGAAATTCGATGGCTGGCTGCATAAAATATTTTTCGTTCTGTCAACAAACGGGCCGGGCGGGCCTTCGGGTTCTTCACGCATGGCCCTCGGAAACACCCCAGCCCCCGTCCACTGCCAGCACTTGGCCAGTGGTGAATTTCGCGCCGTCCGACAGGAGATACACCACGGCGGCGTCAAGGTCTTCGGGACAACCAATGCGGCCGCCATCCAAAGGTTGCTTGTGGTGAATGAACGCCTGAATCAGCTCATTCCCCGCCGCGCGCCGGGCCATGGGGGTGTCCACCAGGGCCGGCGCAATGACATTGAAGCGGATCCCGCGTGCCGCATAACAAGCGGCACACGCCTTGGTGAAACCGATGATCCCGCTTTTGGCGGCGGCGTAAACATGCGTCGAGAAAAATCGGGGCGAGGGCGACCACCCCAGGACACTGCCCAAGTTGAGCACGGGGCCGCGCGTGCCGGTCTGGAGAAAGTGCCGGACCATTGCGCGATTGGAATAAATGACGCTCTGCAGATTCAGTTCCAATGTGCGCGGCACGGCTTCATCCGTGAGTTCATGCAGCGGGCCGTCCCCCCAACTGCGACCGCTGCCACCCGCGACATGGTAGAGCGCATCGCAGTGACCCCATTTTTTCCGGGCCGCATCAATGGCCGCCTCGGCGTGGCGTGGATTCGCCGCATCTCCCAGCAGTGATTCCGCCTGTCCGCCCAGCTGCGCCAAGGCGGATTGCCCCCGCTCCGCCGAGCGGCCCGTGACGACCACGCCAGCCGCACCCGCCTGCAAAATGGCTTTGGCCGCCGCCAGGCCCAAGCCGCTGGTGCCGCCCACCACCACGATGACTTTACCGGCCAGCGCTTCATTCATGAGCGTAAGGTTCCACCGGCCGTTTCCGGCGGCAATAAAAAAGATCACTTGAGTCAAGATTCTGATATGATAACTGTTCTGGTATGCCGCGTTTCCGATCGCCGCGAATTGAACAGGTAAAGGCCAAGTTGATCCTGCGCTTGCGCGACGGCTTTTACAGCTCCGGCCAGCGTTTTTTTTCCAACCGGGACTTAACCCGCCGCTTTGGGGTCAGCTATCAGACCGCCCACCGACTGACGGAAGAACTGGTCAGCGAAGGCTGGCTGGTGCGCCGGCCCGCTTCAGGCACTTTCGTCACCGGCAAACAACCAGTCTGGGCCGGCGTGGAACTCATCTTTGCCACGCGCGCCCAACGGCCGGATAGTTTTGGCCAGCGCCTGCACGGTTTGCTTGGCGAGGCCCTGGATAAATTGGAGATCGTCCATCGCACGCGCTGGACGGATGCCGTCACCGCCAGCGAGGTGCCGGCAAATTGGTTCCCGCTGCTGTGGGAGAATTCCCCGCTCGCCTTTGAACTGGCGGCGCAGCGCCGCTATGTGGTCATATTGGGGGATCGCCCCAAAACGGGCCTGGCCGCCAGCTACATGGATGCCGTGACCGTTGACGATTACGCTGGCGGTGTGATTGCGGGGGAGATTTTCCGGCAGCTCGGCATTCGCGCGCAGGTTGCGATCCTCGCCGGCCCGATGGCCGATGCCCGCAACCGGCTGCGCATTTCGGGTTTTCTTTCGGTTTATCCGCGTTGCAAGGTCATCAAGGCGGGCTCCTGGTTTTTTGAACCCGCCTGTCGCGTCGCCGGCCGGACCCTCTCGGCAGCCGCGGTTTTCGCGGTCAATGACCGTCTGGCGTCCGCCGTTTGCCATGTGGCTCGCCAGCAGGCGCGCGTGCCACCGGCACTGGTCGGTTTTGATGATGCCCCCGTTGCAGAACGGGAAAACTTCACCTCCGTCGCCTTCCCTTGGAATGAAATCACCTCCGCAGCCGTCCAGTTGGCACGTCTGCGCATGCAAGGATCGGCTCGCACGGCCTGCGCACTCGTTTACGCGCCGCGTCCCGTCGTTCGCTCCTAACACAGGAAGCCCCGCCGATGGGTTGCCGTGCTTGGAATAAAGCCAGCCAGCCTTGGCACCGGCCTTCGGCGGCCGCAGACCGTCAGATCAGCCTTTTAAGGCACTGCAGGCTGCGGGCGGCCTGCTCGACGGTGCCGCATTCGACACTGAAGACAATGTCGCGTGGGCAAGTTTTGCAGATCGCAATAATTTCCGGCCAGTCAATCACGCCCTCGCCGCACGCGCAGCCCACCGGCGTGCCGGTCACCTGGCCGCGTTCGGCGTTCGATTGAGCCACCGAAATGTCCTTGGCGTGGAGATGGACCAGCCGATCCTTGACGTGGCTCAGCCATTTGACCGGATCTTCTCCGGCCAGGTAGCTGTTGCCGGTATCGAAATTGATGCCGATGGCCGGTGACTTGACCAGATGCCAGATGCGATCCAACCCGGCCGGCGTTTTACTGTACTGCTGGTGCGGCTCCAACCCGATGGCAATCTTTCTCGGCGCGGCCATGTTCGCCGCCTCCTGCAAAACGTAACGCATCAAAACGTGGTCCTCGTCCGCCGTGGTCCAGGATGGCTTGGGGCCTTCGTCGGTATTGACCACGGGCGCGCCGCATTCGGCCGCAAAACGAATCGCCTGTTTCAAGTATTCCGTGCTGATCTCCGGTTTGCAGAGCGGCGTATGCGCCGAAAAACCGGAGAGCTTCACGCCCGCCGCAGCGCATGCGCGCTGCACGCGCAACGGGTCGTCGAACATGGACACGCTATGAAAATAGCCCGCTTCGCTCAACAGTTCGCGGCCCAGGTGCAACATCGGCTCGACATACTCGTAGCCGAGTTCGGCGGCTTTTTTGACGCCCCACTCAAACGGCTTGTCTTCGTGCCGCACGAATTCCAGATTGATGCCGATCTTGATTCTGTTCATTGCATTTGCTCCACAAGGTTTGTGTTGTGCCGTCCCCACTGGCCGCAATTTCAGGACATGGTCTGGGTCGCCGCATCGAAATGGCAGGTCTTCCCGTCGTGCCAGGCTTTGAGGGCCATCTGCAGGACGGTCTGCGTTCGAAACGCGAGGCCGATCGGACTCCAGGTTTCCTTGCTGCGGCGGCGGCAACAATCCAAAAGATTGCGCCAGTGCTCCACGTTGTCCTCGCCGTGCTCAATCGGGAACACCTGGCGATCCTTGTTCGTCGCGGTGTCCGTGGGCGTGAACACGATTTGCTTGTTTTGCTGAATCGTCAGCGAGCCGTCCCAGCCGCGGATTACCGGCTGACGCTGGCCCGAACCCCGCGGATCGGTGGTTTCATAATTGTTCCCCTGCGTGCCGATGACACTGATCGTGACCTTCTCCGGATATTGCGCGATCAGGCTGAAGGTGTCCGGCACGTCGCGCAACGGGTAGGGATAGCGGTTGACGCTGCCCAAACCCACCACCTCGCTGGGAAAACCGACGCCGAGAATATCCACCACTTGCGTGAGGCAGTGCGGAAACAAATCCGTCGCCGGGCCGCCGGCATAATCCTGGAAGAGCCGCCAGCGGAAGAAACGGTCCACACTGAAGTCCACTTTGGGCGAATCGCCGAGGAACGCCTCCCAATTCAGGTCCGGTCCGGGCTTGGCGTTGGGATCATCCACCGGCATTCCGCGCTCGCCCCAGTCGCCGGTCCGGAAAAATCCGGTCTCGCCAAAAAGCGGCTGGCCGATCACACCGTCTTTCACCAGCTTTTTCATCTGACGCCAGGCCGAATCGCTCATCGCCTGTGTGCCGAGTTGGAAGACGCGATCCGATTTGGCCGCGACTTCGGCAAGCTGCTTCATCACGCCCACCTGCCGCCAATGCGTGACCGGCTTTTCGCAATAGACATCCTTTCCGGCCTGAATCGCTTCCATCGCCTGATGGCCATGGTGATGGTCCGGCGTGGCGATGCAGACCAGATCCACGTCTTTGTTGGCGAGCAGCTCGCGATGGTCGAGATAGCCGTTGGGCACCTTGTATTCGCTTTTTCGCTTTTCCATCCGCGGCCGGTAAATATCCGCCACGGCGACAATTTCCACCGGCTCTTTCAAGTCATTGCGGATGTGGCTCACCATCGTGAAATGGGAGGCCGAACGGCCCCCCGCGCCGATGAAACCAATGCCGATGCGGCTGTTGGCGCCGAGCACCTGGCCCTTGGTGTTCACGAAGGGCATTGAGATCGCCGCCGTCGCCAGCGCGGTGCGTCCGATGAAGGATCGGCGGGTGATTGCGGCGCCGGGGCTGTTGTCGTTGGTAGTTTTCATGGTCATAGTTTGCTTGTTTGTTTATTTGGTGTGGTTGCTTGCAATGCGCGAAGCCATTGTTCACGGATCTGCGCAATCTGTTCGGCGTCCGTGATGCCGTCAAAAACCGCGAGGCCAAAGCACAGCGGCAATTTTTGTCCGGCTTTCAAATCCAGCGGCTGGGTTTCCAGATTCAACGTGGCGGACAGATAGGAAAAGGGCTGGGTCATCGTGAACCAGACAACGCGGCGGGAATTCTGCGGATGATCCCACATTGCCAACGTCACCGGGTGTCCGCCGATCGCACCCGTCGCCGCGCACCACTCGGCGGCGCGAAGCGTCTCGTCACTGCGCACAATGCGGCCCCCGGGGGTTCCCGCAGGCAGGATGAACTTGGCCTTCCCGTCCATGTCGGCGGGAAAGCGCAGGCCGAGGCCGAAGAAATGTCGGCCCCACAATTTGACCCCGTTGGTTCCGGCCGGTGCGAGCGTCGTCCGCCAAGTCAGCACATTGGGTCCGCGGCGGATCGCCGATTGAACCCGCACCTCACGCTGTTCGACCACCAGCGCATGGCCCTGATGGTCAACCCAATCCAGAATCTGGGCCACGCGGTCGGTCCCAACCCGGGTTTCACCGGCCCGTGGCCATTCCCGGCCCAAGGTGCCCAGGGGCTGTTCCGTCCAGAAATCCTCCGCGTCCGCGCCGACGGCGAACATCAGGCCGTGGTGATGAAAATGATCCGGCGGCGAATCCACCGTGACCTCAACGCCCGACGGGGAGAAGAGCTCTTTGAGATAGGGTTTCATGGGTGCCGCACTGGGCTGATATTGCGCGACGGCCCGGTCGCCGCTGTCCAACGGGATCAGCCCGGTGGTTGCATCTGCCGCCAACAAAGGCAGGGCCGGGACCAGCAAGGCGGTCACCAACGCGCGCACGCGGCCTGGAATTTTGCCGAACCGGGATTTCATGTTTTGACTTTAACAGCAACCTGGACTAGCGTCGTTTAAAATCCACCGATTGGTAAATTTTGAACAAACGCAAACAAAACCGCCCGGCCACCTTTCATTCCGGCTCCGTATCGTTTCACGCCGACACCTGCGTGCCGCTCGAGGCGGCCGCGCGCAAAGGTGCCGTGCAGCTGGCCGCGCTGGCGCGCGGGTCCTATCCGGGCCGCCGCTTGCCGGCGAACCAGCTGCGCGAGGTCTGCTCGGTCGGCTTTTGGAATGTCGCCCGGAAGCAGAATTGGGGTCTGGCCGAGCACCGCAATGAAGGCCTGGAACTCACGTTTCTGGCCGCGGGGCGATTGCCCTTTGCCGTGGACGGGCGCGTCGCGCATCTGCAGGCCGGGGACCTGACCATCACTCGGCCGTGGCAGAAACACCGCGTCGGCGATCCGGATGTGTCGGCCTCGCGGCTGATCTGGCTCATTTTGGATGTGGGGGTGCGGCGGCCCAACCAGCCCTGGCGCTGGCCCAAATGGCTGTTGCTGCCGCCGGCGAAGCTGCAACGGCTGACCCATCAGCTCCGCCACAACGAACAAATTTTCTGGCGCACGAATCGCCAGATCGCCCGCTGTTTCGACGCCCTGGCGGCGGCAGCGGGGAAGCCGCCCAACGAGGGCAATCTCACGCTCCTGAAAATTTACATCAATGAATTACTCCTGGCGCTGGCGGATTTGCTGGAGCAGCGGCGTCCGCGCCTGGACGTGAATCTCTCTTCGGCGGAAAGGACGGTGGAGTTGTTTCTTGCGGAGCTGCCCCGGTACGCGGAAGAACCTTGGACACTGGAGGCGATGGCCAAGCAATGCGGACTGGGCCGCAGCCATTTCAGCCATTACTGCCGGAAGCTCACCAATCGCACGCCCATGAAACAGCTGACGATCTGTCGTCTGGAAAAGTCCTTGGAACTGCTGCGCCGGGCGCCGGAGCGCAGCATCACCGACGTGGCGTTTGATTGCGGCTTCCGGTCGAGCCAGTATTTTGCCACCGTTTTCAGGCAGCAGAAGGGATGCAGCCCTTCGGCCTGGCGAAAGCAAAGAACCGGCTAGGATCGCATCCCCTCACCCCCATCTTGCGGAACCCACGCAAATCGGCCTGTGCTTTACGCAAAAGAGCTCTTCTTATCCGGCTGCGCTTACCGCATTCTGCTGGCGGCCCAATCAACATTCAATTTATGTTCACGATCATTGCATGCGCCGGGTCCGGCGCCACCACCCTGGCTTGCGCCGGCGTCCGGACGTGGCGTCGGCGAACTTCCCTGACACGCTGTGGACCTGGCGAGCGGGCTGTCGGACCGGCCAGACTTCACTCGCGGCCTTTGGGGAACGATCTTGCCGTCCGCGCAAGTGGGATTTAAGCCAACCTTGAAATGCCAACCGAAATGAAAAAACAACTTGTTGCGACACTGCTTCTAAGCTTCTTAACCGGCGCTGCTTTCGCGGATTCCGCCGGTTTAGCGCTCATTCCTGCGCCGCAATCAGCGCAACTGCGAGACGGTGCCTTTCGACTGGCGGCGCCGGCGCGAATCTGTTCTGATCGCGCGTGTCGGGCGACCGGAAAGTATCTGGCGGACCGCCTGCGGACCGCCACGGGCTATCCGGCGCCAATGGTTTCCGGCAAGCCGCAGTGCGGGGATGTCTTGATCACCACCAAGGAAGCCAATCCCGCCTTGGGCGACGAAGGTTACGTATTGAGCGTTTCACCGTCGAACGTGGTGATTCGGGCGACGACCTCGACCGGCGCGTTTTATGGCGTGCAAACACTGCTGCAATTGCTGCCGCCGCCCATTTTCTCCACCACCAAGGTTTCGGGCATCGCCTGGGACATCCCTGCCGTAATGATTCAAGACCAGCCCCGGTTCAAGTGGCGCGGCCTGATGCTCGATGTGGCGCGCCATTTTTACAGCAAGGCCGAGGTGGAGCGATATCTCGACATCATGGCGCTGCACAAGATGAACTCCTTTCACTGGCACCTGGTGGACGATCAGGGCTGGCGGATTGAGATTAAAGAATATCCCAAGCTCACGCAAATCGGCGCCTGGCGCAGCGGCATCGGATTCGGCTTGCAGGCCGGGGACGCGACGGCTTACGGCCCCGACGGGCGCTACGGTGGGTTTTATACGCAGGCGGACATTCGCGAGGTGGTGGCCTACGCCGCCCAGCGGCACATCAACATCGTGCCGGAAATTGAGATGCCCGGACATTCCGTCGCCGCGCTGGCGGCGTATCCGCAATTCAGTTGCACGGGCGGACCCTACAGCACAGACGTCGCCGGCGGGGTGAACCCGGGCATTTATTGTCCGGCGAGACCGGAGACATGGGCGTTTCTGCAGGCGGTGTTGACGGAAGTGATGGCGCTCTTTCCGAGTTCCTACATTCACATCGGCGGCGATGAAGTCCCCAAGGGCAATTGGAAGAATTGCGCTCGCTGCCAGGCGCTGATCCAATCCGAACATTTGAAGGACGAGCACGAACTGCAAAGTTATTTCGTGCGGCGCATGGAAAAATTTGTGTCCAGCAAAGGCCGCCATCTGATCGGCTGGAGCGAAATCCGCGAAGGCGGATTGGCGCAGGGCGCGGCAGTCATGGATTGGATCGGCGGCGGCGCGGAAGCGGCGGCGGAAGGCCACGATGTGGTGATGTCGCCGCTCGGGGACTGCTACTTGAATTTTTATCAGGCGAAGGACCATCAGAACGAGCCCAAGGCCGCCGGCGGTTTTTTGCCGCTGGAACGCGTGTATCAATTCGAGCCGGTGCCGGCAAAACTGGAGCCCGCATTGCAACCCCACATTCTCGGCGCACAGGGCAATCTCTGGACGGAAAACATCGCCAACGCGGCGTACCTGGATTATATGACGTATCCGCGCGCCTGCGCCCTGGCGGAAGTGACGTGGTCCCCGAAGGAAGCCCGCGATTGGAACAGTTTCCGCGCGCGGCTGGAGACGCACCTGAAACGGCTGGCATTTCTCGGCGTGCATTTCCGCCCGCCGACACCGGCGCCGGAGTAATGCTTTTATCCGCGGGGTGCAAAGCTATCCGCCAGCGACTCAAACCATGAACGACTTCAACCCGCCAAACGCCACCGACGGGCCCCACGCAACCGTGGAGCTTGACCGCAACCGGATGTTGACGGGACGACAACGCATTCGCGCGGCCATGGCCCATGCGCTGCCGGATCGCGTCCCGGTCATGTCCCAGCTGGCTTTGGGCCACTATTTCCTGAACAGCCAGGCGGCCCCGCTCGACATCTGGTTTGACAGCCAGGTTTTTGTCCGGACGCTGGAAGAGTTCCGCGAGCGATATGGCTTTGATGGTATCCTGTTGAACCTCCCCGGTCGGCCCGCCAACTGGCGCGATTTCATTGCGGCGAGGGAGCAACATCCAGCCGGCACGAAGATCACCTGGCAAAACGGCTTGGAAACGTCACTGCCGCGCGACGACAATCCCCACTCGTTTCTGAGCCGCGGCGCGGCGTTGCCCCGCGTGGATTCGGCCACCGTTGACCCCGACGATCCCGCCACGTACCGGACCGCCGGATACGTCTGGAACATCTGGCACGCTCCCAGCCTGTGGGACATCCCCGCCGAAGCCGACCTGGCCGATCCGGCAACCTATCCCGAATGGTTCGCCGCGGGATTGCGGGAGGCGCGCCGAGCTTGTCCACACGCTTCCATCCATGCGGAGGTTTTTTCGCCCTTCACACACCTGCTGGAATTGTTCGGCTACGAGGACGGTCTGCTGGCGCTGGTCGAAGCGCCGGAAACCTGCCATCGTTTGCTTGAGAAATTCACGGCGATCGTCTCCGCCCAAGTCCGGTGTTTGGCCCGGCACGAGCCGGATGCCATCCTCAACAGTTCCGCGTTTGCCGGGGCGGGCTTCATCAGCCCCGAAATGTATCGCCAATTTGTGCTCCCTTACGAGAAGCAACTCGCGCAGAACATTCATTGCGCCGGCATCCCGGCCTATGTGCATACCTGCGGGGCGATTGGCGACCGCCTGCAACTCATGAGCGAAACCGGCGTGGACGGCCTCGATACGATGGACCCGCCGCCGCTGGGAACGGTGGATTTGGCCGAAGTCAAAGCGCAGTACGGCGATCGGTTCTTTCTGAAAGGCAATCTGGATGCGGTGAACGAAATGCTCCGGGCGGATAACGAGACCTTTGAGCGCGCCGTCATGGATCGCCTGCAGATCGGGATGCCCGGATCCGGTTACATCCTCTCATCCGCCTGTTCGGTCGCGCCGCATGTGAAGCCCGAAAGACTACGGCGGATGGTTCAGCTGGCGGAAGAATTCGGCAGATATCCCCAGCCCCGGAACGATTGAGCGCGTGGTCGGAAAAAAGGAATTGAAATGGCAGGCTGCGAGTAGATTCAGGGATGGCCCCGGACCTGGAGGCGAGTTCTCCGGTTCGGCGGCAGCATGGAACCGGCATCGGCGACCACGTCTTTGGCACGCCAAGCCGGAACCACGTCACACTGCTCTAATTTGCCTTCGCGCAAGACCGCTTCTACCGTTGTTTGCTGCGGGGCGTGGAGTTTGAAATGGACGTTCCATCGCTTCGGCCACGCGGGGAATAAGCGCAGCTTGCCATCCTCGGCCTGGAGCAGCATCCGTTGCAGCGCAAACATTGGGACGCAACCGTGATCTTGATCGGGCGTCCAGTCGAAATTCGGTCCCCAAAACGCGGGAAAGCGGCAGGTGGGGTTCTTCCGGGAATAGTTTTGCGCCACCATGCTGGCCGCGTCCTCGCCCAAACCAAGCAGGGCCGCTTGGATCGCGTCTTGTTGCCAGCCGCCGGCAGCCCGGTTGCGGCGGATGGCAAATGAGCGTCGGGCCAAATCCAACCCGGGCCGTCCAACCTCCCACAATCGGTATGGGAAAATGGAGTAAAGCTCGGGGTTTTCAATGTTGGCGGTCGCGGCGAAATGCTCCGCTGGCGCCAGCACTTTTTCCCCCTCGCGCTCCGTCAACGGCAAGTCGGGAAGGTCGTTCAGGGTGCGCTGCCAGCGGGATCGCTGCGAGTCCGTCACCGCTGGCGAGGCCAGACCAATCAGCCGGGGCAAGACGGCGCGCAAGCCGGCAATCTCCGGCGCCGGATTCGTCACCGCCACCTGGCAAGTCTCCAGCGCCTGGGCCGGGGCGAACCGGATCTTGCCGGTCTGGTCGCGCGGCCAGTGTTCGTCGTAGAATTGGGTCACGTTAACGGCCATGGGCAGCAGGGTTGCTTCCAAGAACTTCTCGTCACGAGTGTAGTCGTGATAATCCAACAGCAGCAGCACCAGTTCGAGGCCTCCCTGCCAGTAGTAACGAATATAGCGGTTGTCGGCGAGCCCGGCCGGTTTGCCATTGCGGTCCCGGCCATAGTTATCGTCGTTATAGGTGCCCCAAAAGTACATGGTTTCCGGCCAGAAGGCCCCGCCATGGCCATAGTAAAGGCGGGTCCGGTATTGCGCCAGCGGCAGAGAGTTGGTGTAGATGCGAAACCACGGCTGCATCAAATCAAAATCTCCGGCCGCCAACATGGACCAATAGGGCAATCGCGTATTCTGAAACCAATACGGTCCGCCCCACTGGCGAAAATCCCCGCCAAACTGCTGCCCTTGGAGTTGGGCATCCATGGTGAAAATCGAGCCGTTGAATTTGATCGGTGAACCGCCTCGGCCGGCGCAGGCATTCATGAAATGCTGGAGCGTGTAGCCTTGGGTGACACGCTCGGCCTCCGCGTCGCCGGTCACGAAAATGTAACTGCGATCCCAAAAATCGTCCCACCACCGGCGATGGGCGGCCAGTCGTTGGCGGACGGGGATGGTTTCCGTGCGTTTGACCTCGGCAACTATTTGTGCCACCCACGCCTCAGGCGTGTCCGTCTGGCTGGTAAGCAGCAGCACCGTGAAGCGGCCTCGACGCCGGGGTTGGGATGATGCGAGCGAAGTGGAGGTGGTCCGCGTCATGTTCTCGCCGAACAGCATGCCGCCAAAAGTCCGATGCCGCAACGGGTCGGGGGTGGTTTGTGTCAGTTCACCCAACGCCTGCAGTTTCAAATTGTCGCTCCAAATGGAGCGTTCATTTCGATGATACCAAGCGACGCGGTCGGCGCCCGCATCCACGACTTGATCTGGGTCGGAAAACACAGGGGTTGGCGAATCGTAAAGGCCATAGACAGCATGGCGTTCCGGCCCTTTCAACTCGCGGCGGGCGGTTCGCCAAATCTCCAGGTCTGCCCGCGTTTCAAATGGGGACTTGCCCTCCATTTCCACCTGAAGCGCGGGATGATTTGCGTCCACCCAGACACGCAAGTCCATGGCCTGCGCGCCGGCGCCAGCCGTGATCTCGATTTCACCCGTGGCGAGGTGCAACCGTTGTTGAAAGTACTCGCCCGCCTGAAATGGGTTGGGTGAAAGATGCACGCGAATTCGGCCGAGCTTGAGCAGTTGGGCGTTTTCACTCCAGGCGTCGGTCTTGGACAAATAAATCAGAAGATCACCGCCCGCTTCCACCCAGACGTTGACGCCGATATCGCCATTGCCCAGCGGCATGGAGCCGAGCGAGTTGGTGCTGGGCTCCGTCCACACGACATCGCAGCGTGCCAACGCCTTTTCCCACGCGGGTTCTTTGGCCGCCGCCCGGCTCAAAAGGCAGGCTGGGAACAACCACAGGGCGGCCAGGAGGTGGAGATTTGATTTCATCGTTGTGGCAACAATTTGCCGATAAGCATAATGCCGCCGACACGCATCGCCGTGCCGTCGTATTTCTTGGGGTCGAAGCCGGGCCTGAGTTTCGCTTGGTCGGTCACGCTGGAACGGTCGGGCTGTTCAGGCAGAATGGCGATGCTGACGGTGTGTTCGGTGTCGGGCAGACCGTCGCCAATCCCGAGGGTGGCGAGACGGTGATAGCTGCAATACTTGTCGAAGCGCGGCACCGTCCACGTCTTTTGGTCGAGCGTGACCCTCACCTTCGCGCCATCGGGGCCAAGCAGGTCGTAGAGCTTCACGGCTGTGCCTTGGAAGCGGAAGCGAATAGTTTCGCCGGGAGTGGTGGCTTCCCAAATTTCCGGCATCCAATTATTGAAGCAGCCTTTGAAGGGCGAACTCGCATCCAGTTTTTTCCAGCCGGCGGAGAGCAGCTCCGGTTTAAGCGGAACGATCCGCGCATTTTCCCAGTTGTCAGCCTGCATCGGCGCTGGTAATTCGTGCGCACCGCCTTTGGCATGGGGTCTCATCGCCTGAATGGCCTGACTCACTACATTGGCATAAACTTGATGTCCGCCCTCCAGCGGATGCACGCCGTCCGTCGAAAACAGCAGGATGCCTTTGGGGGTGGGCTTGGCATTGCCATGGTCGTCCTCCTCCGGCACGATCCATAGCTTCCCCGCTTGCAGCAATTGGTTTATTTTGAAGGCGACGCTAATCGAGGGAATGCGGTAGTAATCGGCCAGGCTTTCCATCGCCGCCGACGCGCGCGGAAAGCGGCCGTCTTTAAGGTCATTTTCCTGCCCGCGCATGAAGGTGTAAACGAAGGCGATGTCGGTTTCCGGATCGGCTTTCCACGTTTGGCGCACAATGCCTTCCATGCCGCGCCAGATGTTTTCAGGCGAGGCCTCGCTGTCGTTGACTGCGAATTCCACAAACACCAGGTCCGGCTTGTGTTGCAGGACATCCTGGGCGTTACGATAGACGCCGAGGTCACTGCCGGTGCCGCCGATGGCCGCGTTGATTTCGCCGACCTTGGCGTTGGGCCACGTTTGCTGGAACCACGTCAACGTTTTCGGGCGCCAGCCATTGGCCGCCGTGATGCTGCCGCCGAAGAAAGCGATCTCTACCTCTTTGCCAGCGTCGAGCTTTGCCAGCGTGTTGCCGATGCCGCCGCGCGGCGTGAACTCCGCTGCCGGCGCCACCCTGAAGGTCCGATCCTCGGCCGCAGGGCTGCCCAGCGCAAAAAACAATGCCAGGACGATGCCAACCAAGCTGAGCAGCTTCCTGGCTTTGGCCCGCAGCGAGGCAATGCGCTGGCTTGCGGCCGACCGGACTTCATCCGCCGCTGCCTTCACGGCACGGGGCGCGCACGGCGGCTTGGCAGCGACGGGTCTGAGGCTTCGTTTCATTCGGGGGTGAAGGTCTTTGTGTCGGCCTTCTGGCCGCTCATTCATGCACTACATCGGAATGTTCTTTAACGCGGACCGGGGTTTCGACGTTCTTGAATTGGTTGTGGCGGAGCACCGCGCTCACACCATCGCCCACGCTGATGCCAAACTTGGAGTTTTCAAACCGATTAGCTTCGACGACCGTGCCGAGGTCCACCATCGGGCCATGGTATGACTCCAGGGTGTTGTCGTGGATCCGGTCCCAGAACGAAATGGTCGAGTCGTTCTGGTGGAGGTTTCCGCGATACACGTGGGCCAGATCGCCGACTGTGCCTTGGAGGTCCTTGCGATAGTAGCCGGTGCCGGTGTAACCAATCGTCCAATTCTGCTCGACATATTTGCCCATGAACCGTCCTTGATCCACGGTGTTGTTGAGCACCTGCTCAAAGTAATTGCCACTCCAGGGCCGGTATCCGAACTCGGTAAAGGAACAGACATCGAACACAATCCCGCCGCTGCGCTGAAGCCGGTTGCCATCCACAATCCAATCGTAACTGTCGCCCCAGCAGAAAATGCCCGGGCCGGCGTCGGAGATTTGATTACCCGTGATAATGTGGCCGCAATGGCAGGGCCAGTAGAGCGTCGCGATCTTGCTATGGGCATCCGGCCTGACCTGCCAGGGCTGGTCCAGAGTAAGGAGATTGCCGTTGAGGGCGCTGATCATCCGCCGTTGGCCGAGACCCCGGCCCTTCACGACCACGCATTCCCAATTGACGCCCACCTTGTCGTCTTGGTTGGTGATGGTGACCGTGTTCGGGCCGGCCGCGGTGACGGAAAAAATCTGCTGGGGTCCCCAACCGTGCCAGAGGAATCCCTCGGAATCGGAATTCCAGCCCAACTGAAGCGAATTGTGCGCGACGAAGAAGTTCCGGCTTTCCGCATGGCACCAAAAGCCGCTGTGGGAGAATTCGCTCTCCGCCCACATCCGGTTGTCTTCGAAAATAAGTTTTTCCTGCACCGGTTGGGCCGGATACCCCCCCTCGCGGGCAGCGAAGGCGTTGCCGCTGCGACCGATGCGGAGTTCGTTGCGCGCCACAATGCTGTTGCGGCAGGCCAGGAAGGCAATGGCCGTGCCGCCCCCGCGGATGAGGTTGTCGGTGACCGTCAAGTCATCCCCGCGCAAGGCGATGGTGGCCATGCGGCCCCAGGATTCGTCGGTCAAATTGCTATTTTTGAGCCACTCGTCATCCTTGCGGCGATGATAGCGGTAGGCCGGCTCGTGAAAGACGTAGCAGTCCCGAATCGTCACCTGTTTCGCCCGCGAGTTGTCGAGATCTTCGTAGGAACCAGCCGAGTCCTTGGACAGCGGGGCGGCGATCAGCACCCGCGTGAACACCGAGTGGATGCTCAGGTGTTCGATGGTGAAATCGGACCGGCCGCGCAGTCCCACCTGCACCTTCTTGGGCGATTCCCGGTCGCCATTTCTGCCGTGGTCAATGCCGTCGGGAAACCAAATCCAGGAACGCTCGCGGCTCTCGCCGCGCAGCACCGTGCGCTCCGGAATGACGAGCGTGGCGGTCACGAAGTAGTTGCCTGCGGGCAGATAAACGATGCCCCCCCCGGCGGCTTTCGCGGCGTCGAGGGCCTTCTGAATTCCCGCCGTGTCGTCATGCCAGCCTTCCTTGAATCCGAGCGGCAAGCCGGTGGCTCCGAAGTCGGTGACATTGAAAACCTGCGTCGGCCACGACGGCGCGGCTTTCACCGTCAACGGGACGGGTTCAGACCAACCGTGCCGGCCGCCCAGGCCGTTGTGCGCGAAAACTTGATATTCGCCGGGGGGCAGCGCGGCGGGCAGTTGGAAGTGGACATCATAGCCGCTCTGCTTGATGACCGCGCAACGGCTGAACCGGCCATCGGGATGTTCGAGGAGAATACTGGTCGGCGCTTTGGCCAGATAATCGCCATAGCTCGCCGGTTGGCCGTCGGGCCCAACGCTTGGATAAAGATCAAGATTAACCAGGTTGCGCCCGATCGCGCGGACGGTTTGGCCGGGTTGGGCGGTGTCCGTGGAGAGCCACTGAATCTTCGCGCGGTTGACCAGCACCGGCTCGCTCCAGCCGCCGGCCCCCTTGGCTGCGATGGCGCAGACCGCAAACTTGCCCGGCGGCAAGGCGCAGATCAAGGTCTCCCCGTCATTTTTCACCACGGACACCGTCCTGGCCTGGGCGGCGGAGAACTCAAACCCGGGCGCGGGCTCGCCCGCGGAGGAATTGGGCAGCGTGATGAGTTTCAGTTCCGGCGCCCCTGCATCCCAATCGGCGCCCACCACCAC